>Ga0102591_1000424_pt1 | contig 83656 bp, 82 predicted proteins | sample AraplaCol_mCL_r2_2_FD_76860 | JGI IMG/M metagenome (GOLD analysis project Ga0102591, IMG submission 76860) | Arabidopsis root microbial communities from North Carolina, USA - plate scrape MF_Col_mCL_r2 (SPADES assembly) (version 2) | ecosystem: Host-associated > Plants > Roots > Endosphere... | reverse complement strand
CCGTGCCGCGCGCCTTGCCGGCGCCGATCGCCAGCGACGCCAGCACGGCAAGCTGGCAAGTGAAGGCCTTGGTGGAGGCGACACCGATTTCGGGGCCGGCCATGATCGGGAAGACGGCGTCGGATTCACGCGCGATCGTCGATTCGCGGACATTGACGACGGCGCCGATCTTCAGCCCGTTGTCCCGGCAATAGCGCAGCGATGCCAGTGTGTCGGCGGTCTCGCCTGATTGCGAGATGAAGAGTGCCGCCTGCGACGGCGACAGCGGCATTTCGCGGTAGCGGAATTCGGAGGCGACGTCGATTTCAACAGGCAGGCGGGCATAACGCTCGAACCAGTATTTGCCGACGAGACCGGCGAGATAGGCAGTGCCGCAAGCCGAGATCGCCAAGCCGGTCGTCGCCTTGAAGTCGATCGCCGCGGCATTGGCGCCGATGGTGTTTGCGGCGAAATCGACATAGTGGCTGAGCGCGTGGGAAATCACCTCCGGCTGCTCGTAGATTTCCTTTTCCATGAAATGGCGATGGTTGCCCTTGTCGACGACATAGGCGGTCGCCTGCGAGATCTGGCGGGCGCGCTTGACCGGCTTGCCGGCGAAATCGAGCACCGACACGCCGTCGCGGGTGAGGACGGCGCAATCGCCGTCGACGAGATAGCTGATCTCGTTGGTGAAGGGCGACAGCGCGATCGCATCCGAGCCGAGGAACATCTCGCCGCGGCCGTAGCCGACGGCAAGCGGCGGGCCGGAACGGGCGGCCATGATCGTGCCGGGATCGGCCTTCAGCATGACGGCCAGCGCATAGGCGCCGGTCACCCGGTTCAGCATCTTCAGCATGGCGGCGCGCGGCTCCAGGCCTTCGCGCAGATATTTCGCCATCAGATGAGCGACAACCTCCGTGTCGGTCTGGGTTTCGAAGACCGAACCCTCTTCCGTCAACTCGTCGCGAAGCTCGGAAAAATTCTCGATGATGCCGTTATGGACAACGGCCACTCCCTCGACGAAATGCGGATGGGCATTGGTCTCATTGGGAACGCCGTGGGTCGCCCAGCGTGTATGGGCGATTCCGACGGTGCCGGGCAGTGGTTCGGTGTCGAGGCGCTTTTCCAGATTGAACAGCTTGCCCTCGGCGCGGCGGCGATCCATCACGCCGTCATGAATGGTGGCGACGCCGGCGGAATCATAGCCGCGATATTCGAGACGCTTCAGCGCATCGACCAGGCGCCCGGCAACAGGCTGATTTCCGACGATCCCCACAATGCCGCACATATAGTATCCCCATAAAGGCTTCGATGACGAGGCCAGTCCTAACGATTCCTGCTTATTTCTCAATCACCTCGGCGGTCACTTTGAATTTCCGCCGGTTACGCAAGGCCGGTCAGCCCTTCGCCTTCTTCGCCGCCTTGATGGCGAGCGCCCGTTCGCGCAACAGCGTGGCGCGGCCGGGTTTGATCTCCTGCCGGGCGCGGCCTAGCGCCAGTGCATCGGCCGGCACATCGACGGTGATGACGCTGCCGGAGCCGACATAGGCGCCGTCGCCGATCGTCACCGGCGCGACCAGCGACGAGTTGGACCCGATGAAAGCGTTTTCGCCGATCACCGTCTCGCTCTTGTTGACGCCGTCATAGTTGCAGGTGATCGTGCCGGCGCCGATATTGCTGCCGGCGCCGATGACGGCATCGCCGATATAGGTGAGATGATTGACCTTGGCGCCCTCACCGAGCCGGCCGTTCTTGACCTCGCAGAAATTGCCGACCTTGGCGCCGCGGGCGAGGTCGGCACCCGGCCGCAGCCGCGCGAAGGGGCCGACCGTCGCGCCTTGGCTGACATGGGCGCCTTCGATATGCGAGAAGGCATGAATGACGGCGCCGCTGTCGATCACCGCGCCGGGACCGAAGACAACATTCGGCTCGATCAGCGCATCCTGGCCGATGACGGTATCGTAGGCGAGAAAGACGGTTTCCGGCGCGATCATGGTGACGCCTGAAAGCATCATCTCGTGGCGGCGGCGCTCCTGCCAGAAGCGCTCGATAACGGCGAGTTCGGCACGGGTGTTGCAGCCGGTCATCTCGATCTCGGGGGCATCGACCGCGGTGACGCGTCCGCCGAGTGATCTGGCGATCTCGACGAGATCGGTCAGGTAGAATTCGCCCTTGGCATTGGCATTGCCGATGCGCGAGAGAAGGTCGAGCGCCTTGCGGCCGTTGATCGCCATCAGCCCGCTGTTGCACCAGGTGACGGTGCGCTCGGCATCGGTCGCATCCTTTTCCTCGCGGATGGCGATGAGTTCGCCATCCTTGACGAGCAGGCGGCCATAGCCGGTCGGGCGGTCGGTGTGGAAGCCGATGACGACGACGTCGCTGCCGTCGGCCAGGCCCTGGCGGGCGGCCTTTAGCGGCCCGTCGGTCTGGAGCGGCACGTCGCCATAGGTGACGAGGATATCGTCATAACCCTTGGCGATCGCTTCGCGCGCCGCCAGCACCGCGTGGCCGGTGCCGAGGCGTTCCTTCTGCAGATAGGATTGGATGCCGACGCCGGCAACGCTTCCAGCCTTTGCCACCTCCTCGGCATCGCGGCCGACGACAAGCGCCACGGATGAGATGCCGGCGGAGGCGACCGCATCGACCACATGGGCGATCATCGGCCGTCCGGCGACGGGATGCAGCACCTTCGATTTCGAGGATTTCATCCGCGTGCTGTCACCGGCGGCAAGGATGACGGCAAGACAAGTGCGTTCCATGATGTGCTCCGCGAATCCGCGCCATGAGGCGGCTTTGTTGCCTCTTACTGCATAATTCCTGAAATCGGAATCGATTTGAGGATAAAATTGCACAGCAGTTCAGAGTGCCGCAGCGTGCCTTGCGCGTCTGAAGAAACGCCTGGCGCTGTCGATAGGCAGAACCTTCACAAAGGTGAAATTGCCGCCGAAATCGGCCCTGTCACAGCCTCCGAACCGCGAGCCGCGAAGGCCTCGTGCACATGATGGCGGCCGTCCAGGATGACGTCCTCCATTGCGCGGCGCGCGGCAGCGCTATCGCCGGAAACGATGGCATCGACGATGCGCATATGGGTGTCGGCGATATTGGCGAAGCCGTTTTCGGTTGGCGGTGTGCTCATCCGGAACATGCCGACGAGGGCCGCTTCGATGAGGCTGCCCAAGGTGCGCATGAAGGGATTGTGCGAGGCTTCGGCGATCGCCAAGTGGAAACGAAGGTCGGCGAGCGCCAGGCTGTCGGCCGTATGGCCGCTTGCCGCCATATCGAGCGCCAGCCCCCGCAGCGTCTCGATATCCTCGGCATTCGCCCGTTCGGCGACGAGACTGGCGGCGAAGGGTTCGACAGCGAGGCGGATATCATAAAGCTGCAGCAGGAATTCTTCCGTCACGCCGTTGTCGAAGTGCCAGGCGATGATCTCGCTGTCGAACATGTTCCAGAGGTTCTTCTCGGTCACACGTGTGCCGACCCGCGCCTTGGCGACGACCATGCCCTTGGCGGCGAGCGTCTTCATCGTCTCGCGCAACACGGTGCGGGACACTTTGAAGCGTTGCGCCAGTTCCGTATCGCCCGGCAGGATCGAGCCGACAGGATAGGTGCCGGCAACGATCGCCTTGCCGAGCTCATCGACCACCTGCGCATGGCTCGTCCGGGTTCTGCGTCCGGTCTTCCGTGTCTCGTCCAATTTGTTGCGCAAGCGATCCGTCTCCCCCTCAGGCATACCTCTTGTTCAGACTGGAAAGGAACAGGATAGCCTTCTGCATCAGAATGAATGCAAACAGCAGGAGGCCGATCAGGATCTTGGTCCACCAGCTCGACAGCGTGCCGTCGAAGGTGATGTAGGTCTGAATGAGCCCCTGGATCAGGATACCAATCAAGGTTCCCGCCACGAATCCCGCTCCCCCGGTCAGCAGCGTCCCTCCAATGACGACTGCCGCGATCGCATCGAGCTCGACGCCGACTGCTGCAAGGGAATATCCAGCAGAGGTGTATAGCGAAAAAACGATTCCGGATAGACCCGCAAGAAAACCCGACAGCGCATAGATCTGGATCGTCGTACGCCCGACCGGCACGCCCATCAGCCGCGCCGTCTGCGGACCGCCGCCGAGGGCATAGACATTGGTGCCGAAGCGGGTGCGCTGGGCGATGAAGATGCCGACGGCAAAGACCAGAAGCATGATGCCGCCGATCAGCGTCAGCCGGCCGCCGCCGGGCAGACGGCAATAGAGGCTCGTCAGCGTCGAATAATATTCGTTATCGATCGGGATGCTGTCGATCGACAGCACGAAAGCCATGCCGCGCGCCAGGAACATGCCGGCGAGCGTAACGATGAAGGCCGGCATGTCGAGATAGTGGATGATCGCGCCCATGATACCGCCAAAGGCAGTGGTGATGACGAGCACGAGGGCGAAGGCGAGCAGCGGATGGATCGAGGTGTTCTGCAGGATCACCGCAAGGAAGACGCCGGTGAAGGCGATGACCGAACCGATCGACAGATCGATGCCGCCGGAGATGATGACAAAGGTCATGCCGACGGCGGCGATGCCGAGAAAGGCATTGTCGGTCAGGAGATTGCCGATGACGCGCGTCGACAGCATGTTCGGATATTGCAGCGTGCAGCCGGCATAGGCGAGCACGAAGATGACGATGGTCGCAAGCAGCGGCAGGTATTTGGAGTTCATTTCGACTGCTCCCTTCCGCCCTGCCGGCGGCTGGCAAAGATAGCGAGCGATTGCACCGCCGGCGACTGGATGACGAGGATGACGATAATGATGACGGCCTTGATGATCAGGTTGAATTCGGGCGGGAAGCCGGAAGACAGGATGCCTGTATTCACCGCCTGGATGATCATCGCGCCGATCAGCGATCCGAGAATGCTGAAACGGCCGCCGAGCAGAGAATTGCCGCCGACGACGACGGCGAGGATGGCGTCGAGTTCCAGCCAGAGGCCGGCATTATTGGCATCGGCGCCCTTGATGTCGGCGGCGACGATGACGCCTGCAATCGAGGCGCAGAGGCCGCTCAGCATATAGACAGCCATCAGCAGTACCGGCGTCTGAATGCCGGAGAGCGTGCTGGCGCGGCGATTGATTCCGACGGCCTCGATCAGCATGCCGAGCGCCGTGCGGCGGACAAGCAAAATGACGAGCAGGCCGACGAGAATCCAGGTGACGACAGGCATCGGCAGAAGCAGCAGCGAACCGCTGCCGAAGAAGGTCAGCCCGTCATCGTTGAAGGTCAGGATGGCGCCTTCGGTGATGAGCTGGGCGATGCCGCGGCCGGCCACCATCAGCACCAGCGTCGCAATGATCGGCTGGATGTTCAGGACAGCCACCAGAAAACCGTTCCAGACGCCGCAGGCAAGCCCAATAGAAAGCGTTAGGATAACGGTATAAGCAACTGAATTTCCAGACACAATCGACGATGCGGCGACAGCGCCGCAGATCGCGATGACCGCACCGACGGAAAGGTCGATGCCCTTGGTGGCAATCACCAGCGTCATGCCGATCGCCAGCAGCGCCACCGGCGCGCCGCGGTTGAGCACATCGATCAGGCTGCCATACAGCCGGTCATTTTGAACCACGACATTAAAAAACTGCGGCGACGTGATGAAATTCAACAAAAGAATGACAACAAGCGCAATCAATTGCGGCGCCAGGCGATAGGCCAGCGCCTTCAGCGAGGACCTCATGCCTCCTCCATCTTATGTTCGGCTGCGGCAATGGCTTCGACGATGCCGGCGGCCGTGATGCGTTCGCCTGTCAATTCGGCGATATGCTGCCGGTCGCGAAGGACGATGACACGTGAACTATAGGCGACAAGCTCTTCAAGTTCCGAGGAAATCACGATCAGCGACATGCCGCCGGCACAGAGCTCTTCGATCAGCTTGATGATCTCGGCATGGGCGCCGACATCGATGCCGCGGGTCGGCTCGTCGAGGATCAGAAACTTCGGATTGGTCGCCAACCAGCGGGCGAGGATCGCCTTCTGCTGATTGCCGCCGGAAAGCAGGCGAATCGGCTTTTCGCGATCGGTGGTGCGGATATCGAGCGCCTTGATGTAGCGGTCGGCGAGCGCGTTCTGTTCGGCGCGCGAGAGCGGCCGGGTCCAGCCGCGGCGGGCCTGCAGCGCAAGCGCGATGTTTTCCCTGATCGACAGGTCGCCGATGATGCCATCGGTCTTGCGATCCTCGGGGCAGAAGCCAAAGTCCTTTTCGATTGCGGCGCGCGGGCTCGAAAGCGTCACAGGCTGGCCGTCGATCGTGGCGCTGCCGCTGTCGGCGTGTTCGATACCGAACAGGAGTTCGGCGGTTTCGGTCCGGCCGGAGCCGAGCAGCCCGGCAATGCCGACCACCTCTCCGGCCCGCACCTCAAGGTCGAAGGGTTTGACTTTGCCGCGTTTGCCGTAGCCTGAAAAACGGTATCGGACTTCGCCTGCCGCGTGGCTGCGTTCCTTCACCGCCTCCTCGACATGCGCCAGTTCGCGGCCGAGCATCATGGCGATCAGGCCCTGGCGCGGCAGATCGGCAGCGTCACGGGTGCCGACGAGCTTGCCGTTGCGCAGCACGGTGATCCGGTCGCTGATCGCATAGACCTGCTCGAGAAAATGGGTGATAAAGACGATGCCCAGCCCACGCTGCTTCAGGTCCTCGATGATGCGGAAGAGCAGCGCCACCTCCTGATTGTCGAGGCTTGCCGTCGGCTCATCGAGGATCAGCACCTTGCCTGACAGGTCAACGGCACGGGCGATGGCAACCACTTGCTGGACGGCGACGGAGAAACGGCTGAGTTCGGCGGTGACGTCGATATCGATGCCATAGCCGGCAAGCAGATCGCGCGCCTTGCGGTTCATCGCCCTGACCTCGGTCATGCCGAAACGCCTCGGCTGGCGTCCGAGAAAGAGATTTTCGGCGACGCTCAGATTGGAAAGGAGATTGACCTCCTGGTAGACCGTGCCGATGCCGAGCTTCTGGGCGGCGAGCGTATTGGCCGGATTGATTTCCTGGCCGTCCAGCATCAGGCTGCCTTCGTCACGATGGTAGGCGCCGGTGATGCACTTGATCAGCGTCGATTTGCCGGCGCCGTTTTCGCCGAGCAATGCATGAACCTCGCCACGGCGCAGCGTGAAATCCACCTTATCCAGTGCGACGGCGCCGGGGAAGAATTTCGATATGCCGGAGGCTGCGAGAATATTCTCGAAATTGTGAACCATGAGGGCTGCTGTTTCCTGATATTGCGCCTTACGCCTGTGCCAAAACCGGGCATGATGCCCGGCCGGCACCGGCAGTTCCGCACCGGTCCATGATGGGCCGGTGCGGTTCCAGGTTCAATCAGTAGCCCTGACCCTTCTTCTCTTCATAGACCTTCATCGGGTCGTCGGCAGGCGTGTAGAGCTTGGACTCGGTCTGGATCCATTTCGCCGGAGCCTTCTTGTCCTTCAGGTAGGCATCGAGCGCATCGAAGGCCGGACCTGCCATATTCGGCGTCAGCTCGACCGTGGCATTGGCCTCACCTTCCGACATGGCCTTGAAAATGTCGGGCACGGCGTCGATGGAGACGACGAGGATATCCTTGCCGGGCTTCAGGCCGGCTTCCTTGATCGCCTGGATGGCGCCGACCGCCATATCGTCGTTATGGGCGTAGAGAGCGCAGATATCCTTGCCGCCATTCTCGGCCTTCAGGAAGCTTTCCATGACTTCCTTGCCCTTGGTGCGGGTGAAGTCACCGGTCTGGCTGCGAACGATCTTCAGGTTGTCGTGGCCGGCAAGAGCCTCTTCGAAGCCCTTCTTGCGGGCGATAGCCGGCGACGAACCGGTGGTGCCCTGCAGCTCGACGACGTTGCACTTCTTGTCGCCGACGGTCTTGACCAGGAAGTCGCCTGCAACCTTGCCTTCATGAACCAGATCCGACGTAACCGCCGTCAGGTACAGATCGTCGGGAGCCTTGATGGTACGGTCGAGAAGGATGACCGGAATCTTGGCTTCCTTGGCTTCCTTGAGAACGTCGTCCCAGCCGGTTTCGACGACCGGAGCAATGAGAATGGCATCGACGCCCTGAGCAATGAAGGAACGCAGAGCCTTGATCTGGTTTTCCTGCTTCTGCTGCGCATCGGCAAATTTCAGATCGATGCCGCGCTTCTTGGCCTGCTCCTTGGTCACGGTCGTTTCAGCCGCACGCCAGCCCGATTCCGAGCCGATCTGCGAGAAGCCGACGGTGAGGCCGGCGGCCGAAGCCGAACCGAACATGCAGGCAGCCAGAATCGTGGCACTCAAAAGTGCAGTCTTCAATTTCATGATTTCCTCCCAATGCCGCATCTCGCGGCGCAGGGTCAAAAAATCATATAGTATTACTTTTGTAAATCGGAATCTTGGGATGCGCTGCAGCAAAAAAAGAGCGCCCACAGGGGGCGCCCTTCGCAACTGCGAATTGAGTGCGGCTTATTGCGCGGGCAGCTTGTCGTCGACGCCTTCGACGTAGAAGTTCATGCCGAGCAGCGTACCGTCGTCGGCCTTTTCGCCGGCCTTCAGCCAAGGTGTGCCGTCCTGCTTGTTGATCGGGCCGGTAAAGGGATGCAGTTCGCCCGACTTGATCTTGGCTTCGGTCTCCTCGGCCATCTTCTTCACGTCGTCAGGCATGTTCGTGTACGGCGCCATCTTCAGGATGCCGTCCTTCAGGCCATCCCAGCTCTGCTCGGACTTCCAGGTGCCGTCCAGAAGCGCGTGAACGCGCTTGGAGTAGTAGGTACCCCAGGTATCGACGATCGCCGTCAGCTGTGCCTTCGGGCCGGCTGCGATCATGTCCGACGCCTGACCGAAGGCGTGGATGCCGCGTTCTTCGGCAACCTGCATCGGCGCAGTCGTATCAGTGTGCTGGGTCAGAACGTCGACGCCCTGGTCGATCATCGCCTTGGCGGCATCGGCTTCCTTGCCGGGGTCGAACCAGGTGTTGACCCAGATGACCTTCAGCTTGAAGCTCGGATCGATCGACTTGGCGCCCTGCTCGAAGGAGTTGATGCCCATCACGACTTCAGGAATCGGGAAGGAGGCGATGTAGGCCGCCCCGTGATTCTTCGAGGTCTTCGCGGCGATCTGGCCGAGAATGTAGCGGCCCTCATAGAAACGCGAGTTGTAGGTCGCCAGATTCGGGCCGGACTTGTAGCCGGTGCCGTGCTCGAACTTGACGTCAGGGAACTTGGCGGCGACCTTGACCGTCGCATCCATGAAGCCGAAGGACGTCGTGAAGATCAGCTTGCAGCCGGAACGGGCAAGGCGCTCGATGGCGCGCTCGGCATCCGGGCCTTCCGGCACGTTTTCGAGGTAAGGCGTTTCGATCTTGTCGCCGAACTCGGCCTGGACCTGCTGACGGCCGAGATCGTGGGCCTGCGAATAACCGCCGTCGGTATGCGAACCGACATAGACGAAGCAGATCTTCGTCTTGTCAGCGGCCTGAGCGGCGGAAGAGATGCCAATCACGGCGGCAGCCGAGGCGGCAAGGGCGAATGCGAACTTCTTCATGGTGACCCCTGTTGGTTTGAAGTTATTCCGGAAACCCGTCTTGTGTTGTTGCTTTATCGCTCCGGTACGAAGGCTTTTCCGAGCGACGCGGGCGTGTTGATCAACGTCGTACGCCGATTATGGGAAATGATGATGAGAACCACAATAGTCGCGGCATAGGGCAGCATCGAGAGGAATTGCGAGGGAATGCCGAGACCGAAGGCCTGCGCGTGAAGCTGCAGGATGGTGACCGCGCCGAAGAGATAGCCGCCGGCAAAGACCCGCCATGGCCGCCAAGAGGCGAAGACCACCAGCGCCAGAGTGATCCAGCCGCGGCCGGCCGACATGTTCTCCGCCCATTGCGGTGTGTAAACCAGCGAAAGCTGCGCGCCGGCAAGACCGGCGCAGGCGCCCCCGAACATCACCGCCAGGTAGCGCGTGCGGATGACGTGAATGCCGAGCGCATGGGCCGAACCGTGATTGTCGCCGATCGCCCTGAGCTTCAGCCCGGTCCGGCTGCGAAACAGGAACCAGCTGACGCCAACCACAAGCGCGATCGACAGGTAGAAGATCAGATCCTGGCTGAAGAGAACGTGGCCGACGACCGGAATATCCGACAGGACGGGAATGACGATCTCTCCAAGCCGGATGCCGGGCACGCTGACATAGGCTTCGCCGAGCATGCCGGATGCGCCGAGGCCGAGTAGGGTGAGCGCCAGCCCGGTCGCCACCTGGTTTGCCACCAGCGTCAGCGTCAGGAAGGCGAACAGGAGAGAAAACAGCGCACCCGCCGCAATGCCGCAGACAATGCCGATATAGGGGGAGCCCGAGTTCTGCGCACCGGCAAATGCGGCGACCGCGCCCATGATCATCATGCCCTCGACACCGAGATTGAGAACGCCGGAGCGCTCGGTCACGAGTTCGCCGAGTGCCGCGATGACGAGCGGCGTCGAGGCGGTGATGACGGTCAGCAGAATGGCTTCGAAGATGCTCATGCCGCCCCACCCCTTAACCGCGACCAGACAATGCGGATTTTGTAATAGATCAGCGTATCGCAGGAGAGCACGAAGAAGAGCAGCAGACCCTGGAAGACGCGGGTGACCTTGTCGGAAACGCCGAGCGAAAGCTGTGCTGCCTCGCCGCCGAGATAGGTCAGCGCCAGCACCAGGCCGGATGCGATGATGCCGAGCGGATTAAGGCGGCCGAGGAAGGCGACGATGATGGCGGTGAAGCCGTAGCCCGGCGAGATCGCCGGCTGCAGATGGCCGATCGAGCCTGAGACCTCACTGATGCCGGCAAGGCCGGCCAGCGCGCCCGAAAAGAGAAAGCTGAACCAGATCATCTTCTTCGACGAAAAGCCGGCAAAGCGCCCTGCCCGCTCGGATTGGCCGAGCACGACGATTTCGAAACCTTTCAGCGTATAGCGCAGCATGAACCAGACGCCGATCGCCGCAATGATGGCGAAGATGAAGGCCCAATGGGCGCGGCCAGATTCTTCCCAGATCGCCGGCAGCACCGCTTCCGGTGCGAAATCACGCGAGACCGGAAAATTGAAGCCCTTCGGATCGCGCCAGGCGCCGCGGATCAGCCAGTCGAGGAAGAGCTGGGCGATATAGACCAGCATCAGCGATGTCAGGATCTCATTGGTGTTGAAATGCGCCTTCAGCAGCGCCGGAATGGCAGCGAAGAGCGCACCGCCGAGTGCGCCAAGGATCAGCATCAGCGGCAGCACCAGCGGCGAATGCCAGTCGTAGAAGACGATCGGCAGATAGGAACCGGTGATGGCGCCGATGGTGAACTGGCCTTCGGCGCCGATATTCCAATTGTTCGAGCGGTAGCAGACGGCAAGGCCGACGGCGATCAGGATCAGCGGAGCGGCCTTGATCGCCAATTCGTGCAGCGACCAGACCTCGAGCAGCGGCTCGATGAAGAAGGCGTCGAGGGCCTCGACCGGGTCCTTGCCGAGCATGGCGAACATGATGGCGCCAAAGGCCAGCGTCAGGACAAGGGCCAGGAGCGGCGAGACGAAAGCGTAGAGCTTCGAGACGTCGGGGCGTTTTTCAAGTTCAATGCGCATGGGGCGCCTCGGGTACAGAGCTGCTCTCGTGCAGGCCGCCCATCAGCAGGCCGATCTTTTCCCGCGTCAGTTCGCCCGCTGGGAACGGGCGGGAAAGACGGCCCTCGGAGATGACGGCGATATCGGTCGCCACTTCGAAAATTTCGTCAAGATCCTGGCTGATGACGACGACGGCCGAGCCGTTTCTTGCGAGATCGACCAGGGCCTGGCGGATGCGGCTTGCCGCCCCGGCATCGACGCCCCAGGTCGGCTGGTTGACGACGAGAACCGCCGGCTGGCGGTCGAGCTCGCGGCCGACGATGAATTTCTGCAGATTGCCGCCTGATAAGGAGCCGGCGGCAGGATCATCGCCGCTCTTGCGGACATCCATGGCCTCGGAAATGCGCCGTGCGGCAGATTTCACCGCAGCGTGGCGGATGATGCCGAGCAGGCCCAGAAACGCCTTGCGGTCAGACTGGCTGCGGGCGAGGACGAGATTATCCGAGAGTTTCATGGCGGAGACGGCGGCATGGCCGTGACGCTCCTCCGGTACGAAGCCGGCGCCGAGAAGACGGCGGGCGGTAATGCCCTGATTGCCCACGTGCTTTTTGCGGATGACGATCGCCTCTGCCGAGGCGACCGGATATTCACCGGACAATGCATCGAAGAGTTCGCTCTGGCCGTTGCCGGCGACACCGGCAATGGCGAGAATTTCACCCGAGCGCACCGCCATAGACACATCGCGCAGCGGCATGGCGAAGGGGGTGCGGGCAGAGACGGAAAGATTGGCGACGGCAAGCTGTACCTCGCCTTTGTCGCTGCGTTCCGGGTGGGTCACCGTCGCCACTTCGCTGCCGACCATCATGCGGGCGAGCGATGCAGGCGTTTCCTGCCTGGGATCGCAGGCGCCGGTCACGCGGCCATGGCGCAGCACAGTGGCGCGATCGCAGATGCGCTGCACCTCTTCCAGGCGATGGCTGATATAAAGAACAGAACGCCCTTCGGCACGCAGCTTGAACAGCGTCTCGAACAGCTTGTCGGCCTCCTGCGGCGTCAGCACCGAGGTCGGCTCGTCGAGGATGATCAGCTTCGGGTTCTGCAGCAGCGCGCGGACGATCTCGATGCGCTGGCGCTCGCCGACCGAGAGATCGGCGACATGGGCATGCGGATCGAGCGGCAGGCCGTAGGCGACCGACAGCGCCCTCGCCTCCTCGGCGATCCGGTCGATCGGGATGGCGTCATCGAGCGACAGCGCGATGTTTTCGGCAACCGTCAGCGCCTCGAACAGCGAAAAATGCTGGAAGACCATGCCGATGCCGAGCTTGCGGGCTTCGCCCGGCGAGGTGATCGCAACCGGCTGGCCCTGCCACAGGATATGCCCGCCCGTCGGCTCGAGAACGCCGAACAGCATCTTCACCAGAGTGGATTTGCCTGCACCATTTTCGCCGAGAAGCGCGTGAATTTCGCCCGGCGCGATATCGAGATCGATTTCATTGCAGGCGGCAAAGCTTCCGAAGAACTTCGTCAGCTTCTGGACCGATAATAACGCACCGGAATCCGGCACATTCAATGGCGACACGTTCCCCTCATTTCTTCTGCCAACCGGTCCGTTCGGATCTCATGGAATCAGCAGCGTCGTTCCTGTTGTTTTTCTTGTTTCCAGATCCGCGTGAGCCCGCCCAACCTCACGCAGCGGATAAGTTTGATTGATATTGATACGCACTTTGTTGCTTTGCACAATATCAAATAGCGCTTTGGCGCTGTCGATCAGTTCCTGGCGCGCGGCGATATAGGTGAAGAGCGTGGGCCGCGTCGCAAAGAGCGAACCCCTCTGCGCCAGCATCGCCAGGGTGAAATTCTCGATCGGACCGGAGGATTGGCCGAAGGAGGCAAAGAGACCGCGCGGCTTCAGGCAGTCAAGCGACTGTGGAAAAGTATCACGGCCGATCGAATCGTAGACGACATCGACGCCCTTGCCGCTGGTGATTTCGCGGACACGGTCGACGAAATTGTCGCTCTTATAGTTGATCACATGGTCGTAGCCATGGGCAAGCGCCAGCTCGATCTTGTCTTCGGAGCCCGCCGTGCCGATGACGGTGGCGCCGAGCGCCTTTGCCCATTGGCCGGCGATCAGGCCGACGCCGCCGGCAGCGGCGTGGAACAGCAGGACGGTCTCCGGCCCGACCTTGAAGGTGCGGTTCAACAGATATTCGGCGGTCATGCCCTTCAGCATCATCGCCGCTGCCGTTTCGAGCGCGATGCCGTCAGGCACATGCACCAGATAGCGCGTCTCGATATTGCGCTCAGCGCTGTAGGCGCCATCGGCGCTGGCATAGGCGACGCGGTCGCCGACCTTGAAATCCTCGACGCCGGGGCCGACCGATGTCACGGTGCCGGCGCCCTCCTTGCCGGTGACGAAGGGCAGATGCGGCACCTTGTAGCTGCCGTTGCGGAAATAGACGTCGATGAAATTGAGGCCGACCGCCGCCTGCTTGATCTGCACTTCGCCCGCCGACGGCGACGGGAGATCGATCTCGACATAGTCGAAAACCTCCGGCCCGCCCGTCCTCGAAAATGAAACAGCCTGCGTTTTGGTCATCTGCCTATCCTAAGCTTCGCGTCCAAGGGCGGGGAAGAATTGCAGCACCGCGCCGATGACGTAAAGATAGAGCCCGGTCACGATAAAGAGAATGAGTGCCCATTCGGGCGTGTCGAAATGCATCAGCAGCGAAAAAATGCCGAGTGCCGACCACAGGAAAAAGACGCCGAGATTGAGCGGGCGCAGCCTTTTGACGCGGACCGGATGCAGGAAATTGATCGGCAGGAAGGTCAGCACCACCGAGATAATGACGACGGCAAGCGCGGTCGTCGCGCTGGCATCGATGACGAACAGCGTGAAAACGATCATGTTCCAGACGACCGGGAAGCCGGAGAAGAAATACTCATCCGTCTTCATGCCCATATCGGCATAGTAGATGGCGCTGGAGACGACGATCATGCCGGCGGCGACGAAGGACCAGGGCTCGCCGATCATGCCGCTCTGATAGAGCGCGAAGGCCGGCAGAAGCACATAGGTGACGTAATCGATGATATTGTCGAGCGTATCGCCCGACCAGTTGGGCAGCACTTCCTTGACGCGCACCTTGCGGGCTATCGGCCCGTCTATGCCGTCGACGAGAAGGGCGAGACCCAGCCACCAGAACATGTCGATGAAGCGATGCTCGGCAGCGGCAACGACGCCGAGAAAGGCAAGGAAGGAGCCGGATGCCGTCAGGATATGGACGGAAAAGGCGCGCATCTCCGCGTAAGGAACACGCTTGTAGTTGAAAATCTTCATATTCCCCCAACCGCCCTATCGCGCTCGCCCCGGCAAGCATCTTTTTTATTTCGCCACCATTGCCGGACCTGTTGCTGAGGGTTCCGACGCCGTAGGTCTTTGTTGTCGCACCGTTTTTGCCGAAAACCGGCATCCATTTCGGCGCGCCGCTCTAATATGCATCCTTTGCCGGGCTTCGCCAGCAGGAAATACGACTTTCCCCGCCCGCCCCTGCTTGCCCCCTAGTGGCCATTGAATCCTGACAATGACATGCATATTTCCTCTGATGGGCGCTGCATGGAATGGAATGCCTTTAATTCCGGCCCGATATGTAATATCAGCCTCGCATCCGACAGTTCATCCGACGAAACGGGATCCTCTACCGCAATGAACGCGCCTGCAAAGACCGAAGACTTCGCCCCGTCCATCCCCGCCGGCGTTTACGCCGAGACGGTGCTCGCTGTGACGCATTACACCGACCGGCTCTTCCGCTTCACGATGACCCGGCCGCAGGGCTTCCGTTTCCGTTCCGGCGAGTTCGCGATGATCGGCCTGATGGTCGAGGGCAAGCCGGTCTTCCGCGCCTATTCGATCGCCAGCCCCGCCTGGGCCGAAGAGCTTGAATTCTTCTCGATCAAGGTGCCGGACGGCCCGCTGACCTCGCATCTGCAGGCGATCAAGCCGGGCGACCAGGTGCTGATGCGCAAGAAGCCGACTGGCACGCTGGTGCTCGACGCGCTGACGCCCGGCCGTCGTCTCTACATGTTCTCGACGGGAACGGGTGTTGCGCCATTCGCCAGCCTGATCCGCGATCCTGAGACCTATGAGAAGTTCGAGGAAGTCATCCTCACCCATACGACCCGCGATGTCGCCGAGCTGAAATACGGCTTCGACCTCGTGCACGAAATCCAGAATGACGAATTGCTGAAGGAAGTCGTCGGCGACAAGCTGCGCCACTATGCGACCGTCACGCGCGAGGATTTCGAATATCGCGGCCGCATCACCGACCTGATCTCCTCCGGCAAGCTGTTTTCCGATCTCGGCGTACCGCCGCTCGACCCGGCGATTGACCGCGGCATGATCTGTGGCTCCTCGGCGATGCTGAAGGATACCAAGGAACTGCTCGAAAAGGCCGGCCTCAATGAAGGCGCCAACAGCAAGCCCGCCGAGTTCGTCATCGAGCGCGCTTTCGTCGGCTGAAAATTTTCCCGACAATCCGATCTGACAACGGCTCCGGAAACGGGGCCGTTTCTATTCCTGGCTGAGATAATTGATCAGCGTCGCCATGGTGGCGCGCGCCTCGTCCGGCCTGCCCCGATGGATGGCCTGGATGACGGCGACATGCAGCGCGATGGCGCGATCCATGCGCTCCGGGCTTGCGGTGGAATACCAGAGGCGGCGCGAATGCGTCTGTACCGGGCCGAGCGCCGCCATGATGAAGCCGTTTGGGCAGGCATCCTCGAGAATTTCGTCGAAGGCCTTGTCAGCGGCAAAAAAGCCGGCGAGATCACCCGTCACAGTGCATTCGTCCATGGCGCGGGCACAGTCGGCGAGACGCGCGCGCTGTTCGTCGCTCGCATGTTCGGCGGCCAAGCCTGCTGCGATCGGCTCCAGCTCGCGGCGCACCTGCATGACATTGCGATGATCCTCAGCCGCGATCTCGGCGACCTGCAGCCCGACGCGCGGCTTCACCAGGATCAGCCCCTGCCAGGCGAGCTTCTGGATCGCCTCACGCACCGGCGTGCGCCCGTGGCCCGCCATATCGATCAGCTGCTTTTCGGTAACAAGCGCGCCGGGCTTCAGCGCCAGCGTCACGATCAGATGCTCCAGCGCGAGATAGGCAAGATGGCTTTGTGAAGTCTGCATGCCCGAATCCGTTGCCCTACTGATATATCACATACTCGCACGCTCGAAAACCGATGGCAAGTCAGGCTGATATATCAGAATAGAGACAGATAGATAACATAGCGAGCCTGCGAAGTTCGGTGAATGGTGTTGCGATACCAGCGCCCGAGCCGTGAAATAGCTCCTGCCGACTCCCCACCCTCCGTTAGCGTGGAGACACATCATCCCACAACGCATTTATTCGTGCCGCAACGCCTCGATGGGGTTGAGCTGCGCTGCCCTTCTCGCCGGGAAATAGCCGAAGATCATGCCGATTGCCGCGGAGAACAGGAAGGCGACGGCGATCATCATCGGGCTGAAGACGAAGGGCACTTTCAGCAACGTCACCGCGCCGAAGCCGAGGCTGAGCCCCAGCACGATGCCGGTGATGCCGCCGAACAGCGACAGCGCCACGGCTTCGACCAGGAACTGGGTGAGCACCTGGTTTTCCAGTGCGCCGATTGCGAGACGAATGCCGATCTCGCGGGTGCGTTCGGTGACCGAGACCAGCATGATGTTCATGATGCCGATGCCGCCGACGAGCAGGCTGATGGCGGCGACGGCGCCGAGCAGGCCGGTCAGCAGCGTCGTCGTGCCGGTCATCGCCTCGGCGATCTGCGTCATGTCGTTGACGTTGAAATCGTCCTGGCGGCCGGGCACGATCTTGCGGCGCTCGCGCAGGAGATTTTCGACATCGGACTGCACCTTGGCCGTGGAGACGCCGTCGCGCGCCGAGATGATGATCTGCGGCACGTTGCTGCTGCCGCTGATGCGCCGCTGGAATACCTTGACCGGCATGATCACGACATCGTCCTGATCGTTGCCCATGCCGGACTGGCCGCGTTTGGCGAGCACGCCGATCACCGGGCATGAGACCTTGCCGACGCGGATCTGCTGGCCTGTGGGGTCGGCGCTGCCGAAGAGCTGCGAGCGCACCGTCTCGCCGATGATGCAGCGAGACTGGCCGCGTTCCTCGGCGGGAGTGAAAGTGCGGCCGAGCGTCAGATTCCAGTCCTGGGCGACGAAATAATCGTTGGTGGTGCCCGACACGCTGGTCGAATGGTTCTGGCCGCCGAAAATCACCGTCGCCGTCGACTGGTTGAGCGGCGCGACAGCCCTCAGGCCGCCAATCTGGTCGCGGATCGCCGCGACGTCCTTGACGCTGAAGCGCTTGGCCTCGGAGCTCGCCCGGCCGGGACCGAACTGGCCGGGACGGACGAACAGCATGTTGGTGCCGAGCCGCGACAGTTCGGTCGAGACCTGCGCGGTGGTGCCGTTGCCGATCGTCACCAGCGCGATGACGGCGGCAACGCCGATGACGACGCCGAGCACGGTCAGGAAGGAGCGCAGCATGTTGCGGCTGATGGCCCGCAGCGCCAGCTTCAGCGTCTCAAAGAACATGATCCGCCCTCCTCCGGTGCTCGACTTCGGTCTCCAGCTTTCCATCGACGAAACGCAGCAGCCGCTGCGCATAGGCGGCAATATCAGGTTCGTGGGTGACCATGACGATGGTGATGCCCTGCTCGCGGTTCAGCCGCGTCATCAAATCCATGATCTCGACGCTGGTCTTCGTATCGAGATTGCCGGTGGGCTCGTCGGCCAGAAGCAGTGCCGGCTCGGTGACGATGGCGCGGGCGATGGCGACGCGCTGCTGCTGGCCGCCTGACAGTTCCTGTGTCTTGTGATGTTCGCGGCCGGTGAGGCCGACCAGCGCCAGGGCTTCGCGGGCCCGTTCGCGCCGCTCGCGCACCGCCATGCCGCGATAGATCAGCGGCAATTCGACATTTTCGACGGCCGAGGTGCGCGACAGGAGGTTGAAGCCCTGGAAGACGAAACCGAGCATATGGCGGCGCAGCAGCGTCAGCTGGCTGCGGTCGAAGCCGCTGGTCGGAATGCCTTGGAAGATGTAGTCGCCTGATGTCGGCACGTCGAGGCAGCCGAGAATGTTCATCGCCGTCGACTTGCCGGAGCCTGACGGACCCATGATCGCGACGAATTCATGGGCGTTGATCGCCAGGTCGACGTGGTCGAGCGCGCGGATCGCCGCCTCGCCCTCGCCGTAGATTTTCGAGACCTGCCTGAATTCGATGAGCGGCGGGCTTGCCATCCGTCTCTCCGCCTAGTTCGCACGCGTCGTGGCGTCGGTCACCAGTGCGTCGTCTTGCTTGATGTCGCCGGAGACGACCTGGGTGAACTGGCCGTCGGATGAGCCGACCTGGATGATGACGGGTACCGGGCGGCCGTTGCGCAGCACCCAGACACGGCGCTGCGTGCCCGTCAACGCCGAACCGGCATTGTTGTTGCGCTGGCGTGGCGGGCCGAAGATACCAAAAATGCCGCGGCCGCGCCGTTCCGCCTGCGCCGGAGCGTAGCGCAGCGCGGCGTTCGGCACCATCAGCGTGTCCTTGACGGCCTCGACGGTGACATCGGCCGTCGCCGTCATGCCGGGGCGCAGCAGCAGATCGGCATTGTCGACCGACAGCACCGCCTTGTAGGTGACGACATTGTTGACCACCTCGGAGGCGAAGCGGATCTGCTCGATTTCGGCGGGAAAAGTCCGGTCGGGATAGGCGTCGACCGTGAACTTCGCCTTCTGGCCGACGGCGATCTGGCCGACATCGGCTTCGTCGACATCGACCTGCAGCTCCATCTTCTTCAGGTCGCCGGCAATGGTGAAAAGGATCGGAGCCGAAAGCGAGGCTGCGACCGTCGCGCCCGGATTGACCGAGCGGGTGAGGATGACGCCGTCGATCGGCGAGATGATCTTCGCCTTGGCGAGATTGACTTCGGCAAGCTGCAGGTCGGCTTCCGCGGCGAGGACTTCGGCTTCGTTGATCTGTTTGGCGGCAACGGCGGAATCATATTTGTAGGTGGCGTCGTCCAGGCTCTGCTGGGTGGAGACATTGCTCCTGACCAGGCTCTTCAACCGCTCGAGCGAGGTGCCTGCCGATTGCATGTCGGCATTGGCCTTGACGACGTTCGCCTTGGCCGAATTGAGCTTGGCGCGCGAACTCTTCACATCCGCCTCGAGCTTGTTGGTATCGAGAAGGGCGAGCACCTCACCTGATTTGACCGTGCTGTTGTAATCGACATTGACGTCGCGGACAGTGCCGGAAAGCTCGCTCGATATATCCACCTGCTCGGTCGGCTGCACCGAGCCGGTGGCGGTGACGAGCACGGTCAGGTCGCCGCGTTTTGCCGGCTGGGTGGCGTAGCTCACTTCGCTCTGCCCTCTGCCCATATAGACATAAGCGGCGCCTGCGGCGGCGGCGATGACGAGGAGAAGAATGAGCAGGCGCCCACGCCAGCGGCTGCGCTTGCCCTGACGTCCCGACGCGGCAAGGATCGCTGCGAGGTCGGACGCTTCACCTGCCTTTGCTCCGGTTTCGCTGCCGCTTACGATTTTGTTCATGCTGTCCTCGATCAGTGCCGCTTGCGGCCTCTGCGGTGAAATAATCACAACGCAGATGAACCGGCGATTAGCGTTGCCGCGGAAGTGGCACGGAATTGCGGATGGGTGAAATGAAATATTGGTAAGGAAAGTCAAGTTTTGGGTGCGCTGCGCATGTCGCGCAATGTGTGCCGCGGTTTTGCGATCACGACATGCGGCCAACCCGAGACCTAAAGCCCGGCAAGCGATGTCGATCGCGACGCGCTTTAGCGCCCGTCAGTTCGCATCCTCGGCAAATTGGCCGACGCCGGGCAAAGGATGCAGCCAGTGTTCACGCCGCTTGATCCAGACTTCATAGCCGGGTGCAAGGTCGGTCGGCGGAGTGTCGAGCGAGCCCAGGCGGAGTCCGCCTCATCGTCCCTAAGGCAGAAAAGGCGGCTGCCGCAAGCAGCGCAGAAGCTGCGGCCGGCGAAGGTGGCGATCTCGCCGTTGTGGGAAAAAGCCTGACGTGGCCAGACCGCGAAGAAGACGAAGGCGGAGCCGCTCGATTTGCGGCAATCGGCGCAGTGGCAGAGGCCGACGCGAAGCGGCTCGCCTTCCACCCTGTAGGCGACCGCTCCGCAAAGGCAGCCTCCGGTTCGGATCCTCATAAAGCGCCGTCAGGCGTCGAGATTGGTCGGCAGGCCCGGCGGGCGCCGCTTCGCCGCCATCAACAGGTCGAGTTCGGTCGCCGACGGGCCGAACTTGTCGTAGAGGCGCTTTGCCTCCTTGTCATCCAACCGGTATTTCCTGGCAAACTCGCCGATGCTGTAGGGGCGGCCACGCAACACTCTCCGCGCCGGGGTCGCCGTATTCGGTGCGTCGGTCATGGTTTTCTCCTTTTCGTCACGTCCCCTTTAAGCTAGTGCGACCCGTCGATTTGGAAAGAGCCGGCGCGCCGCATCGAGGCTTCCGGCATGGGGGAATGCGGTTGTTTTCCTGGAACCTTTTCGCCAATATGTGGGTTATCGGACCGAGGTTGCGGACCGCGCCAAGCGGACGCGGCGGTGCCGGAGAACATCGGGATTTTTCCGCTTTCTCCCGATGGCCAACGAAATGGCAGACGAGTTCCCTACCCGCCCGGTCCGCCTCGTTGACGCCATCCCTTCACCATGAAGCCGGAGAGTTCCGCGATAGCCTAACACGCTTATTGACTCGCCTCGACGTGCTGTTCACACGGTCAGTTTCAAGGGACAATAATAGCCATGGCTAGAAAGCCGCTTTCTCGAAGGTATTCGACCAGTTCAGAAAAGGGGATGGTGGCGATAGTGAAGAGAGAATCTCTGGACGTAACCAGCAGAGCCCGGCTGGAAATCACGGGAACCTGCCCCCATTCGAAATTCGAGAAATGGGGCCAGAACAACGGGGTACGCCGAGAGTATTCTGCATATTGCTCGCCGAACAGGTGAGATAAATATACGGCCTCTCGCTCCGCCGTATATCTGAAGACGAGATAGGCGAGCAATGTGAAAATTGCGGTAGAGAGCAGGCTTCCAAACACCAGGCAGACGCCGATGATCATGCACAGCGAAAAGACGTACAGAGGGTTGCGAGTGATCGAATAGGGTCCCTTAGTCACGAGCTCGGAATTCTTTCGACCTCCAATATAGACGGTCGACCAGATTCGTCCGATTACACCAAAGGCGATCAGCAATGTTCCGACTTGAGCGAGTAACGTCGGAATAATGCTTTCCGAAGGGAATATCGGATGCACAATAAGCTGGACGGTTACAAAAGCCACCGTGAGTGCCCAAAGCACAAAGATTCGCCGCTTCTGCTTGAACGGAAGACTGGCAGACGTTGGATAGACCATAACTGGTTCCTATCTTTATAAAACAATGAAATGGTTTAGGCTCTGGTTGCCCGCTCCTTAGCGAGGAAGGCAGTTATCCGCCGTCTTCCACCTTCTTTTTCTTGCAAGGATGCTCCTCTTGCGCGCGCCATTCCCTCACCAGCTGGCGGCGGTTGCGCGGATAGCGATCGTCCAAGAAATCGACCGCCAAAATGTGGTCGGCCTGAAAAACGCGAAATTCGTTATGCAATTCGCACCAGCCAGCGACAGACCGTTTTGAGTCGATAAATCCCAGCATGATGGGCCATATGGTCCGGTCCGACACAGTGCCTATTTGATCTGTGTGCGTGATGTGGATCTTCCGCTGGTCGCGCATCGCTCGTCTGACCTGCGCCAGGTCAAGCAACGTTGAGCCCTTCTCAGCACCGCCAACAAAGAATGTATTGTCGTCCAAGCCTTGCCGCATGTCAGGAGGAAGGACACCGCCAATTTTTGCGAGCGCGTTTTGAACAGCGCACGCCAAAGCGTCGTCAGTATGCCGGCTAACCCATTGCGCCCCGGCTACAAGCGCCTGAATTTCCTCTTCGGTCAGAGAAAGCGGCGGTAAAAGAAATCCTGGGCGCAGTAGATAGCCGACGCCTGGCTCCCCATCGATATCTGCACCCATCGCTTGTAGCGTAACTATGTCACGACGAATCGTTCGAAGCGAAACGCCGAGCTCTCGTGCCAATACCTCGCCGGACACCGTCCCACGGTGACGGCGAAGAACCTGCATGAGGTCAAATAATCGGTGGCTTCGCGACACGATTAATCCATCCCAACAAGGGCTTTCCCACCAAGCCGGCGCCCAGCCTCAAGAGCTGTGATGAGTTGGATCGCCTCGGTAAGGGGCACAATTTCGGCGATTGGAAGGCGAATTTTTCCGTCTTTGGCTGCGCGCGCAAGGTTATCCAGAATATCGGCTCTCGGCGTGCACACGACAACCTTCAGACGCCGATTAAACATCGCACGAACGAATTTTGCTGGTGTGGGATTGATATCCAAAAATCGACCTTTCTCACGCAAAAGACCAGTACCCACCGCTATCGGCATCGTGGCAGCGGTGTCATAGACTACATCGAAGCGCTCGCGAATAGTCGACAAATCAGTCGTGCGATAGTCGAAGACGGTTTGAACTCCGAGAGACCGTGCCCGCTCCATGGCGCCTGCGCTGCAACTGCCCGAAACCGTCGCGCCTCGCATGAGCGCGATTTGCACCGCCGCTTCCCCCACCCCGCCGGTACAGCCATTGATAAAGACACGCTCGCCGGCCTTCAGCTCCGCCTTATCGACCAGGCCGTTCCAAGCGGTGGCTCCCGGAGTTCCGAGGCAGGCGGCATCCTCAAACGAAACTGTTTCAGGCTTCTTTGCCAAGAAGATTTCTTTGGTGACAACGGCCTGCCCTAGCGCACCACTTTCCTTGAAGCGGGCAAGGCCGAACACCGGGTCGCCGATCTTGAAACGCGCAACACCCTGGCCGATGGCAATAACCGTCCCGGAGATGTCCATACCCATCGCACGGGGGAAGGTCTTGCCGGTAACAATCTTCATGCTGCCGGCCCGCAGCTTCCAGTCAATGGGATTGATAGCTGCAAACTTGACCCTAACAGCCACTTCGCCTTTGTTAGGCATGGCCAGTTCAAAGTCTTCGAGCCGCATCAGATGCGGACCGCCATACTGGTGATATTGAATGCGTTTCATCTGCGTGTCACAGTTCCATCTCAAGCCGTGCACAGATCGGCAACCGCCACCTTGGCGAATAGGTGAGGCCGCGCGACGACTGATGGCGGATGGGCCTTGAGCTTCTCCTGGAATTCGGGAGTTTGGAAAGCCTCGCGCCATGCGCTCACGCTGTCGAAGACAGCGTAATTGAGATATGTTGGGTTCTCGCCGATGGCACGGTGTAGCTGCGTCGAGATGAAGCCGGGTTGGCGTTTCATGAACAGCGAGTCAGCGGTCCAGGCAGCAAGGAAGGCATCTTCCTCCTCCGGGACCATAGTTAAGAGATTGATCATCACTATTGGGCCGCCTTCAAGGTCTTTCTGACGCGCGACGGGATAGGCAGGATCGAGTGGTTCAAATCTGGACATGTTTTCAAATGCCTTTTCAACGCATGAAGGAAACTGAGGTCTCGCTCTGTTGAGACGCGGTATACACCCGCATGGTGACAGTTTCCGGCACCATGCTTTCTCAGAACTCGACTTGCCTTCAACTTCATTTGCGAAATCAAGACGCATCTATGCCCGAAAATACACGACCGGCACTCTTCATCCGTATTGATGATTCTCGCTCATAAGTTCATGCGATTTGCCACGCCTAATCATAGCTAGGCGCGCGCTTTATATTCAGAGCATGAGATCGGGAAGCGGTCGACGACTGTGGCCGAGACGAGCGGAGAGCGACGATGAACTGGTCGGATGATGAGCTTAGCAAAATCGATCGGGCCGACGATGTGAAAATCGCACCGTTTCGGGAAGATGGCGCCACCTATGGGACCCCGACCTGGATCTGGGAGGTCGTCGTCGATGGCGCGCTCTACGTGCGCGGCTACCATGGTCAGAATTCCCGCTGGTATCAGGCGGCGGTCCGCCAGAAGGCCGGACGGATCATTGCCGCCGGCATGACGCGCACGGTCGCCTTCGAGCCGGTCGACGGTCCGATCAACGATCGCATCGATGACGCCTACCGCGCGAAATACGGCAAGAGCCAGTATCTACCACCGATGGTCAGCACCCGAGCACGCGCGGCAACCGTTAGGATCACGCCACGCGAGGCAAATACCTAACGGCGGCCGGATCGCATGAGGTCGGCGTCGCCTCGAGGCCCGCCTCGTCGATAGCTCTTCAAATCAGCCTCAAAGGAGGAGAAGCAAATGATCAAGCGCACACTGGGCCAAGGCCTTGAAGTATCCGCTTTGTCGCTAGGCGCCATGGGCTATGGCAAGGCCCGCGAGCTCCCGGACCGGGCTGACATGATCGACCTGATTCGAACTGCTGTCGAACACGGCATGGACTTCTTCGACACCGCCGAAGTCTATGGCCCCTGGACGAACGAGGAGATGGTCGGCGAGGCGCTTGCTCCGGTTCGCGACAAGGTGAAGATCGGGACGAAGTTCGGCTGGGATATCGATCAGGAGACTGGCGAGCACCGTGGTGGCGTCAACAGCAAGCCGGCACAGATCCGCCGCGCCATTGAGGGCAGCCTAAAGCGCCTGCGCATCGACCACATCGACCTCTATTATCAGCACCGGGTCGATCCGGGAGTGCCTATGGAAGATGTAGCCGGGACGGTCGGGGAGCTGATTGCCGAGGGCAAAGTGCGGTGGTTCGGCATGTCTGAGGCGGGTGCCCAATCCATACGGCGAGCGCATGCAGTGCAGCCGGTGGCAGCGTTGCAGAGCGAATATTCCTTGTGGACCCGCGAGCCCGAAGCCGAAGTCATCCCGACGATCGAGGAACTCGGTATCGGGCTTGTGCCGTTTAGCCCGCTCGGCAAGGGATTTCTGACCGGCAAGATCGACGTCAACACCATGTTCGACAATTCCGATATCCGAGCGGGAATCCCCCGCTTCTCCGAGGAAGCACGTATCGCCAACCAGAAGCTGGTCGATCTGATCCGCCAAATCGGCGAGAAGCATCGCGCAACGCCTGCGCAGGTCGCGCTAGCCTGGCTGCTGGCCCAGAAGCCCTGGATAGTTCCACTGTTCGGCACACGCAAGCTCGAGCGGTTCGAGGAGAATATCGGGGCGCTGAACGTCACCTTGGACAAGGTCGATCTGGATGAGATCGCGCAAGCCAACATCATCATTCAGGGAGCTCGTTACCCCGACGCAATGCTGCGCCGATCCGGTCTCTAGCGGCACACTGCGGCATCTATTGCAGGGTTAGCCCAAGGCGATGCCGGAACCACCAAGCTGGAAGGATATCATCATGAAACGACTTTTGGCCGCCACGGCAATCTCGGTCACTGTGGGCGAGCCTGTCATGGCCCAGGAAAGTGTTGGCGGCGGAGCCATGCCGAGAAGTGCTTCATCACTGTCGCTCAGCGACATTCAATCCGTATCGCCGGCCCTTGGCCGATACGCAGAAGAAGACGTGATCGGAAACCTGTGGCAGAGGCCGCAACTGTCACGCCGCGATCGCAGCATCGTCACGGTGGCCGTTTTAATCGCCCGAAGTCAGGCAGTCGATCTGAAGCACCATCTCGGCGTCGCTCTCAATAACGGGGTGACCCCGACGGAGGTTTCCGAGATCATCACGCATCTGGCTTTCTACTCAGGCTGGTCGAACGCGATGTTCGCAATCGTCGCGACGAAGGACGTATTCAAAGATCGGGGCATCACGGCCGATCAGATGCCTGCGGCCTCTCCACAACTGCTGCCGCTCAACGAAGAGACCGAGTGCCAACGCGCGACCGGCGTTGAGAAGAATGTGGGCCCGATCTCTCCGGGGCTGGTGCAGTTTACCACCGATCCACTGTTCCTCGATCTCTGGCAGCGGCCGGGCCTTGCACCGCGCGACCGTAGCCTTGTGACGGTCAGTTCGCTGATCGCATCTGGCCAGAGCACCCAGATTACCTATCACCTCAACCGCGCCATGGATAACGGCCTTACCGCCGAAGAAGCCGGCGAGGTCGTTGCCCATACGGCCTTCTACGCCGGCTGGCCGAACGCCTTCTCTGCGTCGTCGGTTGTCGGAGAGGTACTGCGCAGCCGGGCGATGTGAGGCTCCAACCTGCAGCGGAAGCATGCCGGTCCGCAAAGGTGATCCAGCCTCCTTGTTGCTCCAGGCTTCATTGCTACCATTTCATGGACACGCGTTTATAATGAGCGCCTGTCTATGAAAAGGAATCATCAGTGGAGCGCCAGAATATCAACGACCTGATGGTGTTCCTGGTGGTCGCGAGAGAGCGCAGTTTCACGAAAGCCGCCGCCAAGTTCGGCGTCTCACAGTCGGCGCTAAGCCACACGATCCGTCAGCTTGAAGAGCGGCTGGGCGTGCGACTTCTGACGAGGACGACACGCAGCGTCTCGCCGACCGAGGCCGGCGAACGGATGCTACAGAGCATCGGTCCGCTTTTCGACGAGATCGGATTTGCGCTTGATGGGCTCAACACACTTCGAGACCAGCCGGCGGGCACCGTCCGGTTGACCGCCGGCGACTACCAGATCCAGTGCTACATATGGCCGAGGCTTCGAACCTTTCTCCACCAGTATCCCGACATCAGGCTCGAATTGGACGTGAACTACGGTCTGCAGGACATCGTCAGCGAAGGCTATGACGCTGGCGTGCGCTTCGGTGAGCAGATCGCCAAGGACATGATTTCTGCGAGGATCGGGCCCGATGTTCGCTTCGCGGTCGTTGCCGCAGAATCATATTTTGCGTCACGCGATATTCCGAAGCATCCGAAGGACCTCATGCAGCACAGGTGCATCAATCTGCGCTTGCCAACCTATGGAGGTCTTTATGCCTGGGAATTTGAAGAGAACGGCCGCGAGATCAAGGTTCGGGTGGACGGACAACTCGTTTTCAACACGATTTATAATGTTCTCGAAGCGGCTCTCGACGGCTTCGGTTTCGCCTATGTCCCGGAGGATATCGCCAAGCGCTATCTCGAGACCGGTCGCCTCCACCGGTTTCTGGAAGATTATTCGCCCTATTGGGAGGGCTTTCATCTCTACTATCCAAGCCGGCGCCAATCTTCGCCCGCTTTTTCTCTTCTCGTGAATGCGTTGCGTTATTCAACGTGAGCGGCTGCGAGGCGACAGCGGCAAGCCGCTTTGTGAACGGTGCGCGGGACCGGCGCCAGCGCCAGGAGAGGAAGCGCGAAGTGGTCGACAAAAAGTGTAGCGGCCCGCTTCAGAATTCGAAACGCTTCGGCAATTCGGTGGCGAGCGCATCGATCGCCAGTCGCGACCGCAACGGCAGATATTGGTTGGTTGGCCACACGGCATAGCATTCCATCGCGGCGCGCGGCCGATCGGCCCAGAGTTCAATCAGTTCGCCGGCTTGCACGCGCTCATGGATCAACCAGTAGGGAAGCCAGGCCAGGCCCATGCCGTCGACGGCAGCATCGGCGATCACTTCGAGATCATCAAAGCGCAGTCTGGATGTCACCAACAGGTCGATGAGCGCGCCGGTCGCATCAGGAAGCTGCCAGGTCAGGCCATGATCATTGCGCCAGTATACGAGCGTTTCATGTTCGGACAGATCCGCCAGAGAGTGCGGTTCCCCTCGTGCGGAGAGATAGCCTGGAGAGGCGCATAGCGCCTTGCGGGGGCTGGCCAGTCGCCGGGCGTGGAGTGCGGTTCCATTGCCGAGGGCGCCGTTGCGCACCGCCAGGTCGAAGCCATCGGCGATCAGATCGATCTGACGGTCACTGAAGCTGAGTTCGAGTTCGAGCTTCTCATGCTGGCGCGCGTAGGCACGCAGGATCGGCGCGGCGCAGTAGCGGCCGAACAGAACAGGCAAAGACACGCGCAACCTGCCGACGACCTCACGCCTGCCGGATTCCAGAAGAGACTCGCCTGCGCGCAATTCCTCGATGGCACGGATACAGCGCTCATAATATTGCTGACCATCCTCGGTCAGGCTCTGCGTTCGTGTGGTCCTGTGAAACAACCGGACACCCAGGCGCTCTTCAAGACGCGCGATCGCCTTGCCGACCGCGGAACGTGTCAACGAAAGTCGATCGGCCGCCTTGGCAAAGCCGCCCGTCTCAACCGCCTCGACGAACGCCTGTACACCATCAAACCTGTCGCGCACCGTGCGAATCCTCCCGGGATGGCCGATTCCGCGATTGGAGAATTCGAGGAACCAAAGAAGATAAAAACGATTTCTAATTGTTAGGTCCATTCTACGATATAACGCCGGCCAAGCAAACGATATTCGTGCCGCCGACGACCAATGCGGTCGTCGAAACAGCGGGCAACCATGGCGCTCGGTTCGCGGGCGACTCGTCAATGAAAGGACGGCAATTGCTAATATCCATTGTATATGACAGCGGCTATGGCCATACGGCACGCGTCGCGGAAGCGGTTGCCGCCGGCATCCACGAGGTTCAAGGGGCGGAGGCGAGACTTATCGCCGTCGCGGATGGCGCGATGGACTGGGAAGCCCTTGAGCGAAGCGACGCCATCATCTTCGGGTCGCCGACCTACAACGGCCTGATCAGCGCCAAGCTCAAGCAGTTCTTCGAAAACTCCACCAAAGCAGCCTGGTCAGAGCTGAAGTGGCGCAACAAGATCGCTGCCGGCTTCACCAACTCCGGAGCCCAGCACGGCGACAAGCTGAACTCGCTCGTGTCGATGGCACTGTTTGCAGCCCAGCATGGCATGATCTGGGTCGGCCTCGATTTGATGCCGGGAAACAGCAGCAGCACCGGCAGTGTCTACGACCTCAACCGGCTCGGAAGCTGGCTGGGCGTCATGACCCAGTCGAACACGGATCAGGCGGCGGATATCGCTCCCATCAAGAGCGATCTGGCGACCGCTGCCTATCTGGGGCGACGCGTTACCGAGACTGCGCGCCGGCTTCAGGCCGCTTGAACCGTATTTTCAATCAAGGAAACTCACGATGAAACTGCTTTGCCTCGATATTCCCCAGCCCGGCGCCAACCTGGAAAAATACCAGCCGCATATGTCGGATGAAGCCCGGCACGCCTGGCAAATGTATAAGGGCGGCGTTATCCGCGACATCTATTTCCGCCAGGACCGCCCCGGTGTGGCCATCATCGCCGAATGCGAGTCAGTCGAAGCCGCCAAGCGGGCCCTGCGCGAGTTTCCGCTGGCCAAGGCCGGGCTTATCGACTGGGAGGTCATCCCGCTTGGCCCCTTCCTGAACTGGGAAACGCTGTTCGCGCCAGCGAACGCCTGAGATTTCCCGTCCGGGAAACCACGGAAGACTTTGCGCCCGACCTCGGCTCGACGGGCGCAGTGAGTTTGCCACGCGCTTCGATCGCGTCAGGGTCGAAAGGAATATGAATATGAACGTACTCGGTTATGCCGCTCCGTCGCCCGCCGGCGCTCTCGAGCCTTTCACCTTTGAACGGCGCGCGATGCGGCGCGATGATGTCTTGATCGACATCCTCTATTGCGGGGTCTGTCATACGGATCTGCATCTGGCTCGCAACCACGGCGGCTTCACGACCTATCCGATCGTTCCGGGCCACGAGATCATCGGAAGGGTTAGTCAGGTCGGAGAGAAGGTCAGCCGCTTCAAGGCCGGAGACATGGTCGGCGTCGGCTGCATGGTCGACTCTTGCCAGCACTGCAAACCCTGCCTGATTGGATGGGAACAGGACTGTGCCGAAGGTCCCACCTTCACCTATGCCAGCCTCGACAGGCACGACGGCATGCCGACCCAAGGCGGATATTCCGACGCGATCGTGGTGACGGAGAAGTTCGTTCTCGCGCTTCCCGACAGGCTCGATCCGGCTGGGGCCGCACCGCTCTTATGCGCCGGCATCACCACCTGGTCGCCGCTTCATCGCTGGAATGTCGGCGAAGGAAGCAAGGTCGCAGTGATCGGTCTCGGCGGTCTCGGCCATATGGCGCTAAAGCTCGCCAAGGCGCTCGGCGCCGACGTCACCCTGTTCACGCGCTCCCCCGGCAAGGAGGAAGACGCATTCCGTCTCGGAGCCGATCATGTCGTGCTCTCGAGCGATCCGGCGCAGATGGCGTCGGTCGCGGGCCGCTTCGACGTGATCATCGACACGGTTCCCTATGACCATGACGTCAATCCGTACATGCCGACGCTGACGCTGGAAGGCGTGCTCGTGCTCGTCGGCTATATGGGGCCACTTGGCACGGCGGTTAACGCCGGCGGGGTCGTGCGCGGCCGCAGGGCGATCACAGGTTCGTTCATCGGCGGTCTCGCAGAGACACAGCAAATGCTCGATTTCTGCGGGCAGCACGGCATCGTATCGGACGTTGAAATCATCTCCATCAATCAGATCAACCAGGCCTATGAGCGCATGTTGAAGAGCGATGTCAAATATCGTTTCGTCATCGACATGGCTTCGCTCAAGTCATGAGGAGCCAAGACAATGGCAGATAACATCAAGCCCATCCTTTGCGTGGTCACCAGCCACCCGATCAGAGGCGACACCGGTGAGCTCACCGGCTTTGCTATGGTTGAACTCACCCACCCCCTCGCGGTGTTCCGCGCGGCCGGGATTCCGACCGAGATCGCCTCGATTCGGGGAGGCCATCCGCCGATCGACTTCTTCGATCTTAGCGATCCGGTCAATGACCGCTTCTGGAAGGACCGCGAGTTCCGCGGTGCTCTGGCCAACTCCCTGGTTTTGAGTGAGCTCGATCCCTCCCGCTATTCGGCGGTGTTCTTCGCTGGCGGCCATGGCACCATGTGGGATTTCGCCGACAACCCAGCCGTGCAGCACGTCGTCCGCGAAATCTACGAGGCCGGCGGCATCGTCTCGGCGGTCTGCCACGGCCCCGCAGCGCTGGTAAACGCGACGCTGTCGGACGGCAGTCATCTTGTCGCTGGCAGGAAGGTCGCCTCATTTACGGACGAGGAAGAGGCCGAGGTCAAGTATACCAAGGTCGTGCCCTATCTGCTGGCGGCGACCCTCAAGGACCGTGGCGCGCTGCACCAGCCGGCACCGAACTGGACGGAGAACGTGGTGGTCGATGGCCGCCTGATCACAGGGCAGAACCCGGCTTCGGCGCATGGCGTCGGCAAGGCTGTGGCCAATCAGCTTACCGCGAAGTCCTGAACGACATCCGGCGCTCCGGCCGCAACCTGATGAGGCAACTCCTCGTGAGAGGCTGTCTCCGGTCGGACCCGGAGCCCGACAGGATCGAGATAGAGGAGAACAGCCAATGAAGACCGCCGGTACGAGTGGACAATCCGCTGCCGATTCCGAGATCATTGCGCAATTGGATGGGGGCTGGCGCCTCGTGAAGATCGAGCAGCCCGATGCGAAGGGCGCGGTGAAGACTGCGCGCGTGAATGGTCTCCTCGTCTTTACGCGCGATGGCCACATGGCGGTCCAGGTCCGCAACCTCGAACCCGGACATGTCGACAGTGCGTACAGCAGTGGTGGATACGAGGCGAGCTTCGGTAAAATCACGCTGGATTCCGCAAACAGCATCTTCCTCTATCGTGTCGAGGGAGCTTTGGTTCACGAGTTGGTAGGCCAGGATTTCCCGCGAGCATACAGCTTCGTGAATGATCAGCTCATCCTTACATCCACGCGGGATGATGAAAAGCGGCGTGTCATCTGGCGTCGCGGTTAACACAAGCGGCAAGGACGCTCGATAACGGCATTACGAACGAATCTGAAAGATCGCCACTCGCTTTAGAAGGCGTAGATTCCAGGGTTTCAAAGATGAAGATCATTGCAATCGAAGAGCATGTCCTTCCCGATCAGGTGAAGCACGCATGGAGCACAATACCCGGCACCGACGACGGAACGCTGGGGCTCAATCCAGGTGTGCTGGGAAAACGGCTCGCCGATATGGGGCGACAGCGGCTGGCGCTGATGGATGAGACCGGAGTCGATGTGCAGGTCCTGTCGCTAACAACACCGGGCCTCAACAATCTGGGACGTCACGGCGTCGATCTGGCCCGCCGCGTCAATGATCTCCTCGCCGACACCGTGGCTGCCAATCCGTCCCGCTTCCAGGCGCTCGCGGTCCTGCCGTCCGTAGACGCTGATGCCGCCGCCCAAGAACTTCGGCGTGCTGTTCGGGAACTGGGGTGCAAGGGCGCCATTCTCTATGGCCGGGTCGGCGAGAAAAACCTCGACCACGCGATCTTCGAACAGACATTCGCCTACGCAGCAGAGCTTGGCGTTCCGCTGCTCATCCACCCTCAGATTCCTCAGGTGAGCGTTCGCGAAGCCTATTATGCGGGCTTCGCAGCGCCGATCGATCTTGCCTTGTCGACCTTCGGTCTGGGATGGCATTTTGAGGCCGGCATTCAATTCGTCCGCATCGTTCTCGCCGGCGTGTTCGACCGTTATCCAGGCCTTCAGGTTATCCTCGGCCACTGGGGCGAACTGGTGATCTTCTATCTGGAGCGTTTGGCCATGCTCGACCGGGTGTCCGGACTGCAGCGCCCCTTCCTAGACTACGTCCGCAACAATCTCTATCTGACCGCTAGCGGCATGTTCAGCCCGGCATATCTGCGGCAGGCGATCGACGCGGTCGGGACGGATCGCATCCTGTTCTCCACAGACTACCCGTACCAGTACCGGTCCGGAGGCGAAGCGCGCCGATTTGTCGAAGGCCTCGAACTCGACGATGCCGACAAACCGAAGTTCGCCCATCGAAATTGGGAGCGCTTGACTGGAAGCTGACGAGACGTTTCGCAGCAGCCTATTGGGACAGACGCTGTCCATCCTCGCCGAAGAGGTGCAGAACTTCGGGATCGAGATGCAGCGGCAGGCTGTCGCCGGATTTCATTCGCTGCTGGCCGGCAAAGACTGCAATCAGCTTCTTACCCCCCGCGTCGGCGTGGACGACGGTCTCCGAGCCGAGTTCCTCGACAAGGATGATGCGGGTGTCCAGCCTCCTCTCAGCAGTTGCGTCGGCAAAGGTGATATGCTGCGGTCGGATGCCGATGCTGACCCTTTCGCCCGTCGGACGCGCCTCCTTGGCAATCACGGAAAGGCGATGGCCGCCGACGGTTTCGACCTCGGCGAAAATGCCCTCGTGACCGACGATGGCGCCTTCGAGAAAATTCATGTGCGGCGCACCGATGAAGCCGGCGACGAAGCGGTTGGCCGGTTTGTTGTACAGTTCCAGCGGTGTTCCCACCTGCTCGATCCTGCCGCCTCTCAACACGACGATGCGGTCGGCAAGCGTCATCGCCTCGACCTGGTCATGGGTGACGTAGATCATCGTCGCCCTCAGTCGCGCGTGAAGGGCCGCGAGTTCGGCACGCATGGTGACTCTGAGTTCGGCATCGAGATTGGAGAGCGGCTCGTCGAGCAGGAAGGCATCCGGCCGGCGGACGATGGCGCGGCCGATCGCGACGCGCTGGCGCTGGCCGCCGGAGAGCTGGCCCGGACGGCGCTGCAGGAAAGGCTCGATCTCCAGCATGCGCGCGGCCTCAGTGATGCGCGCTTCGATATCGGCCTTCGCCACCTTGGTATTCTCAAGACCGAAGGCAAGGTTTTCCCTGACGCTCATATGCGGATAGAGCGCATAGGACTGGAAGACCATGGCAAGGCCGCGATCGGCGGCGCTGATGCCGGTAACATCCTTGCCGTCGATGGCGATGCTGCCGCCTGTGGGCTTATCGAGGCCGGCGATCAGGCGCAGCAGCGTCGATTTCCCGCAACCGGAAGGGCCAACGAAAGCGACGAACTCGCCGTCGTTAACGGCAAGGGAGACATCGCGAATGACCTCGACGGCGCCGAAATTCTTGACGATGTTCCTGAGCTCGAGTCCGCTCATGCACTCTCCTGTTTCATTTATTTCAGCCCCGAGCCGGCAATGCCTGTGGTGATGAACCGCTGCAGGAAGACGAAGATCAGCACAACCGGGATCATCGAAACCACGGTCATGGCGAGGATGTAGTGCCATTGCACATTGAGCTCGCCGGCATAGACGTTGAGGCCGACCTGCAGGGTATAGAGTTCCTTGCGCGAGAGTACGATCAGCGGCCAGAGGAAGTCGTTCCAGCGCCAGACGACCGAGAAGATCGCCAGCACCGCCAGTGCGGGCGCCGACAGCGGCAGGATGATGCGCCAGTAGATTTGCCATTCGCTGGCCTTGTCCATGCGCGCGGCATCGATCAATTCGTCCGGGATGGTCAGCATGTATTGCCGGAGCAGGAACACGCCGGTCGGGGTGGCGACCGTCGGCAGGATGACGCCCCAGAGGCTGTCGAAGAGATTCAACGTGCCGATGACGGAATAGAGCGGCACGACGATGACCGAGAGCGGCACCATCAGCGTCGCCAGGATCATCAACATGACGGCGGTGCGGCCGGGGAACTGGTATTTCGACAGGGCGAAGGCAGCCATGGAATTGACGAGCAGCGTAATCGCCGTCGCGACCACGGTGACGAAGACGGAGTTGCGCAGGAACAGGAAGAAATCGAAGCGCTGGAACGGTTCGGTATAATTGCCGCCGGCGAATTCGACCTTGCGCACCGGCGTGCGGTCCTTGATGTTCACCTTGACGATTTCGCCCGGCTGTTTCGGATCGACCATCTGGCCGATGATGCCGATGCGGCGGACCTCTGCGAGCACACGCGTGCTGCCATCCGGCATCGCCACCTGATAGAGCGGCAACGGCTTGTCGTAGCCCGGCACCACTGCCTGTTCAGTGACATAGGGCAGGACCGATGGCGGGAATTCGGCAAGCGCCGCCGGCGTCTTGAAGGAGGAGAAGACGAGCCAGACGGCCGGGCCGAACATCAGGAAGACGCCCGATATCAGCCAGATCCAGGTCACCACATCCGTCCAGTGCCAGCCTCGGCCGCGGCGGCGGAGCAGAAAGGCGCCGACAGCGCTCATTGGCGTGCTCCCTTCTTCTCGTTGCGGCTGCTGACGCCGAGCTGGATCAGCGTCAGGATGACGAGCACGATACCCATCAGGATCGAGGCGGCCGATGCAAGCCCCGGGTTGCGCAGCGAACTCGCAAAGCCGGTCTCGTAAATATATTGGGTGATGTACATGGTGCTGGTGCCCGGCCCGCCGCCGGTCAGCACGAAGACCTCGTCGAAGATCTGCACGGCGCGGATCAGCGCCAAGACCAGGACGACAATAAGGTTCGGCATCAGCAGCGGCAGGGTGATGCGCCGGAAGATGCGGGTCGGGCCGGCGCTATCCATCGCCGCCGCCTCGTAGAGATCCCGCGGGATCGCCTGCAGGCCGGCGAGGAGGATCAGCGCATAAAAGCCCATATGCGCCCAGACCGAGACGAAGACGGCGAAGAAGAAGGCCCAGAAACGATCGCTGAGCCAGGAGAAGGGTTCGAAGCCGAAGGGGCTCAGCGCAAAATTCAACAGGCCTTCACGCTGCAGGATCCATTTCCAGATCAGGCCGACGACGACCGGCGACAGCAGCACCGGGAAGAAGAAGACGGCGCGCCAGAAGCCGCGATTGGAAAGTTCGCGGTTGAGGATCAGTGCCGTTGCGAGCGCCGCGATCAACATGGCCGTTACCTGGAAGACGACGAAGACGGCGGTATTGCGCACGGCCGCCCAGAAGGTGTCGGCCGCGCATGTCGAGGGGTCGAGATAGCTGCCGCAATCGAAGAGGATGCGGTATTGGTCAGCGCCGACATAGGTCCTGTTCTGCAGGAAGATGGCGCTGCCGCTCGTCGTCGAATAGATGAAATTGATGACCAGCGGCAGAAGCACGAAGACGGTGAAAATCAGCATATTGGGCGCCAGGAAGACGCCCGCCATGCCATTCAGCCCCGTCAGCTTCTGCCAGGCGCGCATGGGAATGTCGATGAGCCCCATCGCCAGCCGGACAGGCGCAAGGAGCGCCTGCCGCAGACTGGTTTTTTTGACAGGTGGTGCTGAAGAAACTGTCTTCGCCGTCATCTGTTCTTCCGTCAGTTGCCGGCGACCTTGGCCTTGATGTCCTCGTCGATGCGGGCATAGGCGTCGTCGAGCTTCAATTCGCCGGCGATCACCTGGCTGATACGGGCGACGATGGCGCTGTAATAGGCGTCCGACCACTTCCAGCCCGGCAGTTTCATGGCGGGTGCGGCAGTCTGGCCGGCCGCTTCGACGAAGGCTTTCAGCGCCGCCTGCACATGCGGATTGTCGGTCTTGAAGTCGATCTGGCCGGCGGCAACACCCTTATGCGCCGGGATGAACAGGCTGCGCTCGGCGAATTCCTTCTGCACGTCGGCACTTGCCAGGTAATCCATCACCTTGGCGACGTCCTTCGGGTTCTTGGTGTATTTGACGGCGACGAGACCCGCACCGCCCTGCATGCCGGTGCAGGCGACCGTGCCGCAGGGGCTGCCGGCCATCACCCAGTCGAAACTGTCGCCGATCTTCTGGGCGAAGCCCGGCACCTGCCAGCTGCCGGAATAAAGATAGGCGAGGCCACCATTGATGAAGTCCTCGGCGGCGGAACGGTAGGTGGTGCCGGCAGCACTCACCCAGACATCCTTGTTGACGGTGCCATCCTCGTTCCACTTGACGAAGCGGCTGAGGAAGTCCTTGGCGCCCTGATCGATCGGCGCCGGCTTGCCGTCGGCGGCGATATAGTTGGCGCCGTAGGAAATGTTCGGACCGGAGACGCGGTGGCCGGAGCGGTCGATCGCCATGGCGAAGACCTTCTGGCTGTCTGCGACCTTCTTGGCCGCCGCCGCCCAATCGTCCCAGGTGGCCTTCGGGCCGGGGATCTCGACGCCGGCCTGCTCGAACAGCGTCTTGTTGGCGAAGCCACCGGTCAGTGTCAGCTGCGTCATGAAGCCGGTGATGGCGTTCGAACCGTCCGGACGCATCCAGTCGGCCTGGGCGCCGAAATTGTCCTCCCAGTATTTCGCGTCGGTGAGGTAGGGTCGGAGGTCGAGCCAGTGCTGCGCCGGCGCCTTCAGATTGGTGACCCGGGCAATATCGGGCCCCTGCCCGGCTTCGAGCTGCACCGGCAGCTGTTCCTTGACAACGTCGTAGGAGACCTCGTCGAGGACGACGTTGACGTCGGGGTTGGCTTTCGAGAAGCGGGAGAGCAGGTCCTTGATCACCTCGCCTTCGCCGCCGTCGGAATACCACATGATGCGCACGTCTCCGGCGTGTGCGGCAACGGAACTCAAGAGAACCGCAGCAAAGGCCGCGCCGATCGATTTCATTCTGGTCATTTTCTCCTCCTCTGACCGATGAATTGCTGCGTCCGGCCGGTCCTCCACCTGCCGGACACGTCGTCTACGAGGCCGCGCGCCGAGGCTGCCTGCCCGGTATCTTGAGATGTACCGCTTCTCCTCGTACCGACCAGTCCGCAGGGCGAAGAATACGGCCTTCGGCACGCACGGTGCCGTCCTCTTCGAAGACGACCCGGCCATAATCCGGATCGATAACGATCAATGCGCCCTCGTCGTCGCGGCGAGCCGAGAGCGCGGCGAAACGCGCCTGCATGCCGTCAAGGCCAGCCTCGCGCTCGATATCGGAGAGACGGACGATCCAGCGACCCTTGCGGCCGGGCAGACGCAGCTCGATATCCGTCGTCGGCCCTTGTTTCACCGGCACCAGCGCCGCGTTGCCGATCAGCATCGCAATCCCGTTGCCGGAGCGAGCAACCGCCAGATTGCCGTCGACCCTCGCGTCGTCGAAGGCCTCGAGCGGGAACCAGGCGTGAGTGAAATCCGGCTGACCCTCGTGGATGTCGAAATCGAGGATCGCCAGATCGCGATACTGGTGCACGCGCGGCAGTGTTCCACAACCACCCCAGAAGCTCGGCCGGCCATAGCCGAACTGAATGGTTTCGCCGGGATGGTTGATCCAGATCTGCGCTTCCGGCCGGTGGCCCAAGCGTAGGTGCAGCACCGTCTCCTGATAACCCCAGGCGCCGGGGCGATAATGGGCGATGGTGCCGAGTGCGGTGTCGCGCGTCTTGTAGTGGTAGAGGGCGGCAAAACGATTCTCGCCCTGGGAAAAGGTCCATTCCTGCGCGGCGTCGGCCTGATGCAAAGCGATCGCCGCAAGCCGTTCCGGAAAGTCCAGGCCGTGGTCGCGGATGCAGACGGCAAGCTGCGGCAAAGCGTGGACACGGCGGCCGTACCAGCCACGGCCCCAGAGCAGGCGGGCGATGGCGGACAGCTCGACCGAGCGGCCGGGGCGCAGCGTATGTTCGTAGGAGCGGCCCTGGCTGCCGGTCAGCATGCCGTGATGGGCCGAACGGGCGACGATCTCCATCAGGCGGATAATGCTGGCGCTCGCCCGGTTGCGGATCGTCTCATCCGGCGCGCAGGCGGCGAGCGCCGTCAGGCCCTTGAGGTCGATCGGGAAATAGGGAACGGAGTTCCACTCAGCCATTTCCCAGCGCTCGAAATGATCGAGCCAGGCGCGGACACGTTCCTCGCCGACCTGCATCTGCTCGGCGCCGGTGCGGCCGGAACGGACGAAGACGGCATCGGGGAACAGCCTGCCGCCGAGATAGGCGGCGGTATGGAAGAGAAGCGCGTGGTTTTCCGAGAAATACCACTGAACGTCGTTGCCGGGCTCATCCATCCAGTATCGGTAATTGAGGACCGCCTGCTTGATCCTGTCGCGCAGCTCGGATGAGAGCAGATCGCTCCAGCGGGTATAGGCAAAGAGCAGCGGCACCAGCACGAAATCGGCGCAGTCGTGGCAATCCTCGATGACCGGCAGCATGGCCGCGATCATCGCCTCGGTTTCCTCGCCGCCCTGCCCCAGCGCCAGACGCGCAAAAGCACAGACCGTGTCGGGCTCGGAACGGGCGGCGACCTCGGCCAGCGCCTCGGCGACGCGGTCGTTGAGGGCGGCGGGTGCCTCGCCCTGCCGCTCGGGATGACAGATTTCGACGCCGAGCGTGCGGCCGAGCGAAAGCTCGCCTGTTGTGAAGGTGATGCGGAAATGGCGGAAATCGGCCGGCATATCAGCCGAGGCGCCGAGCTCCAGCTTGGTCGCTCCTGCTTTCAGCTCGAAATCATAGTCGAAGCGCTCGGTCGACATAAAGTCGCCTTCGATCTCGACATGGCAGGTCAGCGCCACCGGCAGCGGCACGGGAAAGAGGATCGTCACATCTTCGCCGAGATAGGCGGTGCGGTCGAAACGCATGCCTTCGAGGATCTCCTCCAGCGCATCCGCATCACCGGCGGCGATGGGAACAGGGACCGATGTTTCGACCTCAGGCCCGTCGAGATAATCCAGCTGAAAATAGAACCGGGCGTCGCGCTCGGCGAGATCGTCGAAATAGATGCGGATCTCGTTGAGGCCGGCCGTGAGCTCTATCTCGAAGAGCTGCTGGGCTTCCAGATTGCGCTGGTAAGGCGCCATGAAGCCCTGCTCGCGGCCGTTGACGAAGAGGATCGCGCCGCCGCAGGTCGACAGGCGAAGCGTGGCAGTCCCCACTGAGCGGGCATCGAGGAAGGTGCGCGCCCAGCAGCCGATGTGCGTCGGGCGAAACCAGAAGCCGGAGAGATCGACTCGCGGAGAGGCGAAGGGAAGCCACCAGCGGACGGCCTCGAATTCGCCAGCCGGCTGCGGCCGCCGGCCGGAGAAGGATGTCTTGAATTCGGTGCGGCAGGGATATTCATGCGGGATGAAGTTCTTCGTCTTGGTGACGAAGAAGAACGGATCCATTCTGCCGTCCATCGGACGGTCGGCGACATCGTAGCGCTCCTGCCACAGCTGGGCGAGCTGCCAGTAGACGATCGGACTGTGCTTGGCAGTTGATCGGCGGAGATAAGATTGCTGCTCGGCGGCCATGTTTCAGTCCGCTCGAGCATTGCCACGCCGGGCAAACCGCCGACGCATGGACTGGCCGTCAAGCCGCATCTTCAAAGCCTCCCTGCTCTGCCGCTTGCCGCGGACTCCTCGCAGGTAATTGTGCATAGGCATTCCATTTGCGCAATCTGAAAGATTTTTGCATGATGGCGAAGGAGCGAGGAGATGAGATGACAGGGGAACCGAAAAAAGCCAGGCGTACGCGCCTCGACGACATCGCCGCCAAATGCGGCGTGTCGATCAGCACGGTGTCGCGGGCGCTGGCCGGTGAGAAGGGCGTCAGGCCTGACATTCGCAAGCTGGTGCTGGAAACGGCAAGTGCGGTCAGCTACGCCTTGCCGGCCAGCGTGGCCGGCAAGAAGGTCATGCTCGTCGCCTCCGGTGCGGCAATGATCGACTATGTCCGCAACCAGTTTACGCTCTACGTGCTCGAAGGGTTGAATGCGCGTGCGGCCGCCCTCGGCATCGAGCTTTCGATGCGCCCGATCGCCGACAAGGGGGATGAAGCGCGCGTCGTCGCCGAGATGCGCGATGATCCGAGTTTCGGCGGCATGCTGATCCTGACCGTCGACGAAGAGGACATGCTGGCGGCAGCCGCCGATCTCGGAAAGCCCGTCGTGCTCGTCAACAGCGACGATCCCTATATGCGGCTTTCGAGTGTTACGCCCTGCAACCGCTCGGCCGCCTTCATCGCCGCCGAACGGCTGATCGAGGCCGGGCATGAACGTATTCTCTTCATGCTGCGGCCGGGACGGCGGACGATCGAGCGGCGCCTGGAGGGATGGCGCGATGCCCTGCAGCTTCATGGGCTGAAGGCCGACGCGGATCTGGTGCTCGAAGTCGACGACTGGCTGCCGGACCTCGGCGCCGAGGCGATTACCCGTCTTGTCCGCGAGAAAGGTCTCTCCTTCACCGCCGTCCTGACGGCGGGCGACAGTCTCGCCAACGGCGCCGTGCGCGGCTTGCAGGCGATGGGTTATGCCGTGCCGAAGGACATCTCCGTCATGGGCATCGACGACCTGCCGCAGTCAGCCTTTCTCAATCCACCGCTCTCGACGGTGCATATTCCGATGCGTGAACTCGGCGCCACCGCGCTCGATCTGCTGCGCGACATGATGCTCGGCCTTGCGACGCCACGCCGCCGCGTCGAGCTCGCCTGCCATCTCGTGGAAAGGGGCAGTGTTGCGGCGGTCAACCGCGCCCATGTCGCAACGGAGGATCGCTGAACTCACACCACGTTTAAGGATATCAAGCCTCGATGAAGCTCGCCTCGAACAGTTCCCGTGCATAGGCATCATGGGTGACGCCGGCCTGCAGATCGGCTTTGGTGAGCTCGTCGACGAAACAGCCGTTCTTCATGATCAGCACCCGATCGCACATATGAGCGATGACCGCGAGGTCGTGGCTGACAAGCAGATAAGTCAGCTCCTTTTCCTCGCGCTGATCGGCAAGCAGGTTGAGGATTTCGGCCTGGATCGAGACGTCGAGCGCCGATGTCGGCTCGTCGAGCAGCAGGATGGGCGGCGACAGGATCAGCGCCCGGGCGATCGCCACGCGTTGCCTCTGGCCGCCGGAAAGTTCGTGCGGAAAACGATTGGCGAAGCTCGCCGGCAGGCCGACCTGGACCAGTGCTTTTTCGACCTTCGACCAGATATCGGAATGCCCCATGGCGCGTAGCGGCTCGGCGAGCGCGGTGCCGATGCGATGGCGCGGATGTAGGGATCCGTAAGGGTCCTGAAAGACCATCTGGGCGAATTTCAGCTCCTCGCGGGAGCGCTTTCTTCCGATCGGTTTTCCGCCAAGCTCGATGTGACCGGTCCAACCGGACTCCATCCCGGCGAGGCAGCGCAGCACCGTCGATTTGCCGCATCCGGATTCACCGACAATGCCGAGCGTCTCCCCCTGGCCGACCTGAAAACTGATGCCCCTGACGACATGGTTGCTTGATTTGCCGGAAGTAAAGACGACATCGAGGTCACGCACATTGATCATTGCGCCGTCTCCAGATCGAGTTTCGCCCTGTCGAGAACAGCAAGCCGGCGAACCGGGTTCTTCGGGTCGGGCAGCGCTGCTATCAGCCCGCGGGTATAGGGGTGGCGGGCGTCCTCAAGGCTGGTCAGGGTTTCGACGATCCGGCCGGCATACATGACGATGATGCGCTCGCAAAAGGCGGCCACCATGCGAATGTCGTGGCTGATGAGGAGCAGTCCGGAATTGTTCTCGCGCACCAGTTCGTCGAGCAGCAGCAGCACGTCCTTGCGGACGCTGACATCGAGAGCCGAGGTCGGTTCGTCGGCGATGACGAGCTTCGGCCGCGCCAGCAGCATCATGGCGATCATCACACGCTGGCCCATGCCGCCCGATATCTGGTGGGGATAAAGCGCCATCACCCGATCGGGATCGCTGATGCGCACGCGTTCGAGCATGGCGCCGGCCGCCTCAAACGCCTGTTTCTTGTGAAGGCCGAGGTGAAGGCGTGCGGCTTCGGCGATCTGCTTGCCGATCGAGAGCACCGGGTTCAGCGAATAGCGCGGATCCTGCATGATCAGTGCGATATCCTTGCCGCGAAGCGCGCCCATCTGACGCTCGGTCTTTGACAGCAAAGGACTGCCGGCAAGATCCAGGCGTTCGGCAGAGACCACCGCGGCCGGCGGCAGAAGACGCATGATGGCGCGACCCGTCGTCGATTTGCCGGAACCGGATTCGCCGACGATGCCGACACGCTCACGGCCGACGTCGAAACTGACATTGGAAACGGCGGGCACGGCGCCTCGCCCGAAACGGACATTCAGCCCCTTGACGGAAAGAACGGGCTTTTGATCACGATCTTGCATGGCGGGGATCCAGAATGTCGCGCAGAGCATCTCCGGCGATGTTGAAGGCAAGGCTGGTTAGCAGGATGGCGATACCCGGCATGACGGCGACCCACCAATAATCGAGCATGAACTTGCGGCCGCTGGAGATCATCGCACCCCATTCCGGGGCCGGCGGCTGGGCGCCAAGACCGAGGAAGCCGAGTGACGCCGCCGTCAGGATGATGCCCGCCATGTTGAGCGTCAGGCGAACGATGACGGAGGGCACGCACATCGGCGCGATATAGAGGAAAAGAATGCGGATCGGCGAGGCGCCATAAAGGCGGGCGGCAACCACATAGTCGGCGTTTCTGACGACAAGGGCCTCGGCGCGCGCAAGCCTGGCAATCGGCGGCCATGCGGTCAGCGAGATCGCGATGATGGCCGTGGTCAAGCCGGCGCCAAGTGCCGCGGCAAAAGCCAGAGCCAGGATCAGCGACGGGAAAGAGAGAACGATATCGGTGGCGCGCATCAGCAGCGCATCGACGCGTCCGCCGAAGAAACCGGCAACGACGCCGATCAACAGGCCGATCGGCCCGACGATCAAGGAGATGGAAAGCACGGTCTGGATGGTGATGCGCGTGCCGAAGATGAGGCGGCTCAGGATATCGCGACCGAATTCGTCGGTGCCTGCGAGATGCGCAAGGCTCGGCGGCTGCAGGGCATCGCCCAGCGCCTGTATGGCCGGATCATAAGGCGCCAGAAGCGGCGCGAAGATCGCGATGAAGCAGAGAAGACCGAGGATGACGAACCCCGCAAGGCCAAGCGGCTCGTGGGCCAGTTTGCGGCCGGCGCGCGCCAGCGACGCCGCCATGCGGCTCGATACACTTGGAGGGCGGATCTGAATCTCGCTGCGGATAACGTCGCTCATCGGGCCGCCTCCCTCATACGGGGATCAAACACGGCATAAGCGACGTCGGCGAAGAAGTTCAACAGCATGAAAATGAATCCAACGATAATGGTGCCGGCGACGACGGCGTTCATGTCGCCGATCATCAGCGCGTTCGTCATGTACTGGCCAATGCCGGGCCAGGAGAAGACGATCTCGGTGACAACAGCGCCTTCGAGCAGCCCACCATAGGAAATGGCCAGGATGGTGATCAGCTGCACGGCAATGTTCGGCAGGACGTGATGCCAGATCGTGCCCAAGGGGCTCACACCCTTGGCACGGGCGGCGATGACATAATCCTGGCTCAACTGTTCCAGGGTGAAGCTGCGTGTCATGCGGGTGATGTAGGCCATGGCCGCATAGGCAAGGATGATGGCGGGAAGAATGATATGGCCGAGTGCATTCCAGAAGATTTCCGTCTCGCCCTGCAGCAGGCTGTCGACCAGCAACAGCCCGGTTTGTGGCGTCACGAGGCCTTCGTAGAAGACATCGATCCTGCCCGGCCCGCCGACCCAATTGAGGCCCGCATAGAAGATGACGAGCCCGACGATGCCGAACCAGAAGACCGGGATCGAATGACCGACGAGCGCAAGCACGCGGGCCGTCTTGTCGATGAAGCTGTCGCGAAACAGTGCGGCGACCAGTCCGAGCGGGACGCCGACGAAAGTGGAGATGATTACCGCCAGCGTCGCCAGTTCGAATGTCGCCGGAAACGCCTGGGCCAGGTCCGAAGAGACGGGATTGCCGGTGAGGACGGCGGTGCCGAAATCACCATGCGCCAACCCGTTCAGATAGAGGAAAAACTGCTGGTAGATCGGCAGATCGAGACCGAGACGCGCCCGCATCGCCGCATAAGCGGCGGGATCGGCGAGCTCGCCGACGATCGCGCCGACCGGATCGGTGGGCAGGATGCGGCCGATCACGAAGGTCACACATAAGAGGATGAACAGGCTGACCAGCAAATGCGCCAGGCGTCGGCCAAATTCGGCTACGGAGAGTTCCTTCATGATCGGCTGCCTCGGGAGTATTACTGGGTTTCAGACTTCGTGACGTTCTCGAGACGCGTCAGCTGGGTCGGATGCCCGATATATCCCTGGACCTTGCTCGACAGGACGATCGGCTCGAAGCGCTCGAACATCGGCAGCACGGCCGGCTTCTGTTCGACGAACATCTTCTGCATCTGCACGTAGAGTTCGCCGCGCTTCTTCGGGTCCGGCTCCATCGATGCCTTGGCGGTCAGGGCCGTCAGTTCGGGAATGTCCCAGGCCGAACGCCAGACGAAGTTGCCGGCATTGTTGGCTTCCTTCGAGTTGTCGGGATTGGACGAGAACTGCTCCATCGAGCCGAGCACGTTCGGCATATAGGCGCTCGTCTGCGGGATCAGCAGATCGAAATCCCGGGCGCGGTGGGCGGCGATGATTTCCGAGCCGTTGCCCTGCTGGATATCGATCTTGATGCCGACCTGGGCAAGCGATGCCTGGATGGCCGTGGCAAGATCGATGCGCGGCGTCTGCGCGATCGTCTTCAGCGTCAGCGAGAATCCGTCCTTGAACCCCGCTTCGGCCAACAGTTGCTTGGACTTTTCGACGTCGAGATGCCAATCGGGATTGGCGATCGCATATTCGAAATTCTCCGGAACGGGAACGTTTCTCGCCCGCCCGTAAGGACCCATGATCGTCTTCTCGATGCCCTTATAGTCGATGCCGTAGGCAATGGCCTCGCGGACCTTGGGGTTGGAAAGGTATTGGTTGCCGGCATTCATCGACAGCACGTAGAATCCGCCTGTCGGAATCCGCTGGATCGTAAAGCCCTGCTTGTCCTTGAAGGTCGCGAGATCGGATGCGGTCAGCGCGCTGGCGATATCGATATCGCCGCGTTCGAGCATCAGCCGTTCGACCTGGCTTTCCGGAACATGCCGAACGATGACGCGCTTCATCTTCGGCGCGCCGGCCACATAATCCTTGTTGGCGTCGAGAATAACAAGTTCGTTCGGAGACCAGCGATTGAGCGTGAACGGACCGGAGCCGGCCGAATGCGTGCGCATCCAGGCATTTCCCCAGTCATTGTCGGCGACATGCTTCTGCACTTCGACGCTATCGACCACGCTGGTGGTCGAGGTCGTCAGCCGGTAGAGCAGCATCTCGGCCGTCACCTGGCCGGAAAAATCGACGCGGACCGTCTTGTCGTCGACTGCCGTGACGAGCTTGTCGATATTGTCCTTGTCATAGCCGATGCGCTTGAGGTTGGCGGCGGCGGCCTGGTCGAGCTTCAAGAGCCGTCCCAGCGAATAGACGACATCTTTTGACGTTACCGCATTGCCGGTGGCGAAATTGGCTTGGCGCAGCGTGAAGGTGATGCCCTTGTCGTCGACCTTCCAGCTCTCGGCCAGCTGCGGCACGATCTTGCCATCCGGCGTGCTGTTGACCAGCCGGTCGTAGAGATTCGACATGATCTCGACCGCTTTTCCCTCGGTCGCCTGATGCGGGTCGAGGGACAGAACCTGCGCCAGCGATGTCCCGATCACCAGCTGGTCCTTCGGCGTGGCGGCGTATAGCTGCGGTGCTGATATCGTCAGGGCGCCGATCACGGCGCCGACGAACAAGCCCTTAGAAAAATGCTTCATTGTCAGTCCTCCCTAGACTACTATAAGAGACATATTATGTCGCCCGTATGTCGTATTATGATTTATCGAAGTCTGATATGATTTGCAAGACCCGAGCGGGAGACTTGATGCAGAGGGATTGGGGAACGGACTATGACAACACTCGGCCGTGGTCGGCAAAGACTGGCGCAGCAGGTCATCGATCAACTGCGGACACAGATCGAGACGGGGAAGCTGCGGGTCGGCGACCAGCTGCCGACCGAGCCACAGCTCGAATCGACATTCGGCGTCAGCCGCACCGTGGTGCGCGAGGCGATTGCCGATCTGAGGGCAGCAGGCTTCGTCAAGCCGATCCAGGGCAAAGGCGTCTTTGTCGCGGATCCGAAGACGCATTCGGTCCTGTCACTGACGCCGGTGGAAATCAAAAGCATCCCGGAAACCCTGGAATTGCTGGAGTTTCGCATGGCCGCCGAAGGTGAAGCGGCCGCAATCGCCGCCTATCGCCGCACAGCCGAGCAGGAGGCGGCGATCCGCGATGCCAACCGCAAAATGGCGCAACTCATCGAAACCGGACAGCAGACCGTGGAGGCGGATTACGCCTTCCACATGGCGATTGCGGCTGCCACCAACAACCGATTCTATGTCGACGTGCTGCGCCATTTCGGCGCCCGGGCCATCCCTCGCGGACAGTTTCCGACGCTGCCCGAGGCCAATGACCGCGACTATCTCCAAAAGGTTTATGCCGAACATGTCGAAATCCTGTCGGCCATCGCCGATCAGGATCCGGAACGCGCCCGCCAGGCGATGCGCGCGCATCTGATGGCCAGCCAACGCCGCTACCGCATGCTCGCCGAACAGCAATAGGGCTCGACACTCTCCGAAATTCATATTATGTCATATGACATTGTGCAATTTCGAGAGAGACTCAAATGTATCTGGGAACACAGGTGGCCGCGCGGGATGACGACGATTATCGCATCTTCGCGCAACTGGGCGTGAAGCATATCAGTGCCGACCCGCCGGGAAAGCCGAGCAGCTGGACACTTTCCGACATCGAGCGGCATCGCGACAAGGTCGAGAGCTTCGGCCTGATCCTCGACATGATCCAGTTGCCCCTGCCCTCGCAGCCGATCGAGAAGGCGTCCTATCCCGATATCCTGCTCGCCGGACCTGATCGCGACCGACAGATCGACGCCGTCTGCAAGATGATCGAGAATGTCGCCGCAGCCGGCATTCCCGCCGTCAAATATAATCTCAATCTGATCGGCATTCCGCGCACGCCGGACGAACCGGGACGCGGCGGCTCGCTGAACGCCAGCTTCCGCTGGGAGAAGACGGACCAGCAGGCCGCGCCCGGCCTTGCCGGCGTTCTCTCCGAAGACGAAAACTGGGAGCGGATCGACTATTTCCTCGAACGCGTCGTTCCCGTTGCCGAAAGCAACCGTGTCCGGCTCGCCTGCCATCCGCACGATCCCTATACGCCGCCGGGCTACCGCGGCGTCACGCGGGTGCTGGGTACGGTGGAAGGCCTGAAGAAATTCGTGCTGATGCGGGAAAACCCGTATCACGGCCTCAATTTCTGCCAGGGCTCAGTCGGCGAGATGCTCGAAAATCCGGGCGAAGAAATCGACGACATCATTCGCTGGTTCGGCCAACGCGGCAAGATCTTCAATGTTCACTTCCGCAACATTCGCGGCGGCAAGCTTTCGTTCATGGAGACCTTCCCGGACGAGGGCGACATGGACATGGTCCGCTCGGTCAGGATCTACAAGGAAGTCGGCTTCAAATACATGCTGATGCCGGACCATGTGCCGACCGTCAGCGGCAAGGACCCCTCCGCCACCGCCTTTGCCTTCTGCTACGGCTATATCGCGGCACTTCTGCAAGCGCTCGAAAGCGCCTGACAATTTTTAACAGGTCAAGAATAGGAATTCATGATGAACCCGATTGAATTGAAGAAGGCCGTCGGCAGTGGTCTCCTCTCGTTTCCGGTGACGCATTTCGACGATCAACTCAAATTCGACGAAGCCAAGTACCGCCGTCATGTCGAGTGGCTTGCAGGATATGACGCGGCCGCGCTGTTTGCCGCCGGCGGCACCGGTGAGTTCTTCTCCCTCAATCCCGCCGAGATTCCACAGGTCGTCCGGGCCGCCAAGGCGTCGGCGGGCAAGACGCCGATCATCTCGGGAACCGGCTACGGCACGTCGCTGGCGATCGAGATCGCAAAGGCGGCCGAGAAGGCCGGCGCGGACGGATTGCTGCTGTTGCCGCCCTATCTGATGTTTGCCGAACAGGCCGGGTTGATTGCCCACGTCAAGGCGGTCTGCCAGTCGGTCGGCATCGGCGTCATCGTCTATAACCGCGACAACGCCATTCTTTCGGCCGAAAGCATTTCGCGCCTGGCGGAGGAATGCCCGAACCTGATCGGCTTCAAGGACGGCGTCGGCGATGTCGACAAGGTCATCGAGATCACCACCCTGCTCGGCGACCGTCTCGTCTATGTCGGCGGCATGCCGACCCACGAGGTCTATGCCCAAGCCTATTTTGCCGCCGGCGTGACGACCTATTCGTCCGCCGTCTTCAACTTCGTGCCTGCACTGGCCCAACGCTTTTACGGCGCCTTGCGCACCGGCGATCAGGCGACCGTCGACGAGATCCTGAAGAGCTTCTTCTTCCCCTTCGTCGCCTTGCGCAACCGCAAGAAGGGATATGCCGTCTCGATCATCAAGGCCGGCCTCCGGGTGCTCGGTCAGAATCCGGGGCCTGTGCGCCCGCCTCTGACGGATCTCACCCCGGACGAGCTCGCGCTGCTGGAGAAGATCGTCCAGGCCAACGGCGTCGAACGGATTGCGGCGGAATAATATATCGCGGCAGCAGGCGGCCGGGACGTCCCGGCCGTCCGCACTCCGGCGGATCGCCATCCGCCGGAGTGCGGACCGATCATCCAACAATCAGCGCAAATTGAACATGCAAGGGGCTGCTATCGGCGATCTCCTGGGCCGAGGATTCGCTACAGCGCCACACCAGTGCCGCGATCGAAGACATGCACCTGATCGCTTGTAATACTCGCCTCGAAGACGGCGCCGTAACGGGCGGGATATTCGCCGTCGACGATGGCGGTCACCTGCTGGCCGGCGAGGTCGAAGACGACATGGGTCTGGGCGCCGGTGGGTTCCACCAGCATCGTGCGGCCGGCGAGCGGCGTGCCGGCTGATATGCCGGGAACGAGATGTTCGGGGCGCAGGCCGATGGTGATGGCCTGGCCGGGCCTGACCTTGCGGTCGGGGGCGATGCGGATTGCCGTGCCGTCCTCGAGGCGGGCGGCGGGTTCACCGTTTTCGCCGTCGACCGTGCCGTCCAGCATGTTCATCGCCGGCGATCCGATGAAGGCGGCGACGAAGAGATTGGCGGGCTTCCTGTAAAGTTCGAGCGGCGTGCCCTGCTGCTCCACCCTGCCCTGATTGAGCACGACGATGCGGTCGGCCAGCGTCATCGCTTCGATCTGGTCGTGGGTGACGTAGATAGAGGTCGTCCTGACCTTCTGGTGCAGCGTCTTGATTTCCGAGCGCATCTGCACGCGCAGCTTGGCATCGAGGTTGGAGAGCGGCTCGTCGAACAGGAAGACGGCGGGATTGCGCACGACGGCGCGGCCCATGGCGACACGCTGACGCTGGCCGCCGGAAAGCTGGGCCGGCTTGCGCTCGAGGAGCTCGGCGAGATCCAGCATGCGGGCGGCCTCCGCCACCCGGGCCTCGATCTGGGGTTTGGCAACGCCGGCGAGCTTCAGATTGAAGCCCATGTTTTCAGCCACGGTCATGTGCGGATAGAGCGCATAGGACTGGAAGACCATGGCGATGTTGCGTTCGCGCGGCGTCATGGCGTTGACGACCTTGCCGCCGATGGCGATCTCGCCATCGGTGATCTCCTCGAGGCCGGCGATCATCCGAAGCAGTGTCGATTTCCCGCAACCGGACGGCCCGACAAGGGCGACGAATTCCCCATCCTCGATATGAAGCGAAATGCCGTGGATGACGTCGACGGCGCCATAGGTCTTGCTGATATCGGTGAGTTGAACGGATGCCATGATTGCAGCTCCAATGGTTTGGGCAATGGTTCGGCTCAGGACTTGACGGCGCCGGCGGTCAAACCGGCGATGATGTGTCTCTGGGCGACGAAAAAGACGATGATGGTGGGAAGGATGGTCAGCGTGATGAAGGCCAGGACCAGCTGCCATTCCGTGCCATATTCGCCGCGATAGACCATGATGCCGAGCGGCCAGGGATATTTCGATTCCGAGTTCAGCATGATCAGCGGCAGGATGTAGCTGTTCCAGCTGCCGACGAAGGAAATGATGCTGACGGTGGCGACGATCGGCCGGGAAAGCGGCAGCGAGATATGCCAGAAGAAGCGGAGATAGCCGCAACCGTCGACGAAGGCCGCCTGAAACAATTCTTCCGGAAGGTTGCGGAAATAGTTTCGAAACAGCAGGATGCTCATGCCAAGGCCGAAGGCCACCTGCGGCAGCACCACGCCCCAATAGGTATCGAGCAGGCCGAGATCGCGGATGCGGATGAAGAGCGGCAGGATCGCGGTCGCCGCCGGAAACATCAGGCCGAGCAGGAAATAATTGAGCAGGAACGACGATCCGAAAAACCGGACATGGGCAAAGGCGAAAGCCGCCATCGACGAGACGATCAGCGTCAGGAGGACGGTGAGCGACGCGATCACCAGCGAATTGCCGATCTGCAGCCAGTAGCGCTCACCGAAAAGAATATCGGTATAGTTCGCCCATTGCCACTCCGTCGGCAGGCCGAAGGGATTGGTGCGCAGGTCACCCAGCGTCTTGAAGCCGCCGAGTGCGGTCGTCAGCAGCGGCACCAGCACGATTGCGGCAATCAGGCTCAGCGACACGTAGAGATAGACGCGCGTGGACGTGCTCATGCGGATGGAAGAGCTCATATCAGTCATGGCGCATGAAAATCCTTTTGTAACCGAAGGCGAGCGTCACGCAGATGACGAAGAGCACGACACCGACGGCGCTGCCGAGGCCGACCTGCATGCGCATGACGCCATAGGTGTAGAGGAAGGTGACCATCGTCTGGGTGGAGTTGGACGGCCCGCCGCCGGTCAGCGGCATGATCATGTCGAAGAGCTGCAGCGAGCCGACGACGGCAAAGAAGATCGAAAGACGCAAGGTCGAGCCGAGCAGCGGCAGCGTGACGTAACGGAACTTCTGCCAGCCGGTGGCGCCGTCGATTTCGGCGGCTTCCAGCACGCTTTTGTCGACCGATTGCAGGCCGGCGATGAACAGCATCATGTGGAAGCCGAAATATTTCCAGACGATGACCCCAAGCACGGCATAGATCGCCACATCCTTGTCGGCGAGCACATAGGGGTTGGCGAAGCCGAAGAAGTTGGAAACGGCGGCAAACAGGCCGTAATCGCCATCATAGACGAAGCGCCAGATAAGACCCGCGGCAACGTCTGCCAGCACGTAGGGCAGGAAGAAGATCAGGCGGTAGCCGACGACGCCCGGAATGCGGTGCGCCAGCATGGTCGCCAGCCAGATGGCGAGCGGCACCTGGATGCAGATCGAGATGACGATGATCAGGCCGTTATTGACCAACGCCTGGGTGAAAGCCGCATTTCGAAACAGAACCTGGAAATTGCGCAGCGCGATGAACTCGGTCGGCGTGCCGTAACCATTCCACTTGTAGAGGCTGTACCAGGCCGCCTCGCCCATCGGCATGATGACGAAGAGGGTGAAAAGCAGCAGCGCCGGCGGCAAAAAGATCAAAAGCACCGTCAGCCGGTCATGGGCGACCGAACTCCTGCTGTTTGCGGCTTTTCTTGCCGGCCTTGCGGCCGTCGTTATCGATGGGACTGAGATATTGGCCATGGTTCCTGCTTTCGCATCTCGTCGGCAGCAATCCCGGCGCCCGCTTTCAACAGGAGCGCCGGGAGGATCTGCAGGCGCTGGTTATTGTTCCAGTTCGAAAGCGTCCTGGATCATCTGGGCGCCGTCCTTGGAATTCATCTGACCGGAGACGATTTCCACCGACACGTCGTTGACAACACGGCCAACGGCCGCGCCGAGATCCTGGTCGAAATAGTTCTGATGCCAGGTCGAGCCGGCAAGCTGTTTTGCCGATTCGGCAAGCAGCGGGTTGGTGACGCCGTCACCGGCGCCGACGGCAACGGGCAGCAGCATGCCGGCCTTGGCCATCGCCCGCTCGTTGTCCGCACTCGTCAGGAAAGCGAGGAAATCGATCGCTTCCTTGGAGGCCTTCTTGGTGACGGCCCAGCCGTTCAGACCGCCGAGCGTATCGGTCGGCTTGCCGGCGCCGCCATCGACCGCCGGGAAGGCGAAACGGCCGATATTGTCGGGTGCGAGGCCCTTGCCGTCGCCGGCATTCTTGCGCTGATTGGCCTCGGTATTTTCAAAGCCGAGGATGATCGCAGCCTTGCCGTCACCGAAAACGCCGAGCGCCTGCGGCCAGGTCGAGCCGAGATAGCCGGGCTGGAAGGGTTCGAGCTTTCCGAGTTCGGCAAGATCGTCGCCGGCCTTGATGATCGCCGGATCGAGGAAACCTTCGCCCTGCCCCGTCTTTGCCGCTTCGAAGACCTTCTGGCCGCCTTCGCGCATGACGAGATAGCTCCAGTAGAAGTGGATCGGCCACTTCTCACCGCCGCCGCCGGCAATCGGCACGATGCCCGCCGCCTTGATCTTCTTCACCGTGTCCAGAAAATCAGCCCAGTTCTTGATGTCCTCGGCCTTCACCCCGGCCTTGGCGAACAGTTCCTTGTTGTAGAAAAAGCTGACCAGGCCGACCTTGTAGGGAATGGCCCAGGTCTTGCCGTCGAATGTCAGGCCGCTGACCGAAGCCGGGCTATAAGCGCTGCGCAGCTTGCCGCCATCGGCATCGAGTGCCGCTGTCACATCCTGGAGCGCGCCGGTCTCGGATTGCTGCTTCAGGACGCCGCCGCCCCAGCTGAAAAAGAAATCCGGCACGTCGTCGGACTGCAGCAAGGTCGGCAGCTTGGCCTTAAAGGCCTCGTTTTCGAGAAACTGCATCTGGATGTCGACGTCGGGATGCTGGGCTTCGTATTTCTTGACGATGTCTTCCCAGGCCGCGACGTATTTGGGATCGAGCTCGAGATGCAGCCACTTGACCACCGTCGTCGCCGAGGCCGCACCTGCCCCGGCCAGCAACATGCCGGCGGCCGCGGCCATGGATGCGATGCGTCTGCCGCCGAGACCGGCGCTCTTCAACATAAAATTCATGATTTTTCCTCCCAGGGGCTTGTCCTCACAATTTTTCCCCTATGCGGATTAATTCAACGGAGCTTTGACGCAATGTCAACCCAATGCCTGTATTTTTATCAAATGCGCTTGACAGAGCCGCCGAATTGCCCGCTATTTATTTCGTAACCCGTTAAAAATATTTGGGTCCCGACCCAACGAAACGATCGCCTGGCTAGACCCAATGAAGACCGCAGATCCAGAATTAATGCGCGCGATCAATCGCTTGAACGTGCTCGATACCGTCCGGCGCCATGGTCCGATCTCGCGTATCGAGATCAGCGAGCGCACCGAACTCTCCACCACGACCGTTTCCGCCATCACTGCCTCGCTGCTCGACGACGGGCTGATCCTGCCGCGTCATGAAGGCGATATCCGCAACGAGGCGGTGCGTGGGCGCCCGCGGGTGATGCTGGAACTCAATCCCGATGCAGCCCGCGTGGTGGGCGCCAAGATCGCCGCCAACCGGATGGTCTTCGTCGTCACCAATTTCCGCGGCGACGTGCTGTCGAAGCTCGCTCTGCCGATCCGCATCGACCGGCAGCCGATCGGCGTCATCGCCGATCTGGTCGAGGATGGAGTGAGGCGCTGCGTCGTCGATGCCGGGCTGTCGCTGGAGGATGTTGACAGCGTCTGCCTCGGCTTTCCCGGCGTCATCGAGCACCGCACCGGCTACATCAGAAGCAGCCCGATCTTTCGCGACACCAATGTCGATTTCGCCGCCGAGATGTCGGCGCGGCTTTCGACGCCGACCATTGTCGAAAGTGACGCCCATGCCATCACGCTTGGCCATCACTGGTTCGGCAAGGCACGCGATCTCGAGGATATGGTGCTGATTTCGCTGGAACAGACGCTGGGGCTCGGCGTGTTGCACGGCAACAGCCTGTTTCGCGGCGCCGGCGGTCTCAGCCACAATCTCGGCGACCTCGTGCTCGGCATGGGGCCGAATGGCGTCGTGCGGCTTTTCAGCCAGGCCGGCGAAAGTGCCATCCTCGGCGAACAGCAGGCCGACGGGCGTTTTGCCGAAGCGATCCGCCTCGGTCGCGGCATGAACCATGCCCAGGCCCTGATCAAGGCCGATGACGACCGGCTGATCAGCGCCGCCATCCGCGCCGGCGAGGCGGTCGGATTGACGATTGCCAATATCGTCACGCTGTTTGCGCCGCCGCGGGTCATTCTTGTGGGGTCGAGCCTGGCGCTCGGCGAACCCTTCCTCAACAGCCTGCGCGATGCCTATGCGCTCGCCATTCCGCCGTCGCTGCGCGGCGTGAGCGAACTCGTCTTCGACGATTCGAGCGATGATTTCTGGGCGCAGGGTGCGGCTGCGGTGGCGCTCTACGAACTCTACGAATCGCCCTGGAACACGACAGGGCCGGCGCTCTGACGGGCGGCACAATCAAGATTGAATGGAGGAGTTCATGGACAAAGTCGGTATCGGCATCATCGGATGCGGCAATATTTCTGGCGCCTATCTCACGGCGATGGCGTCCTTCCCTATCCTGGATATTCGCGGCGTCGCCGATCTCAACCGGGAGCTGGCGGAAGCAAAAGCTGCGGAATTCAACATTCCCGTCAAATCGGTCGAGGAGCTTTTCGCCGACCCCAAGGTCGAGATCATCGTCAACCTGACGATCCCGAAGGCCCATGTTACGGTGGCGTTGCAGGCGCTCGAGGCCGGCAAGCACACCTATTCGGAAAAGCCGCTCGGGATTAATTTCGCGGAAGGGAAAAAATTGGCGGAGGCCGCCAAGGCCAGGAATCTGCGCATCGGCGCTGCTCCCGACACCTTCCTCGGCGGCGGCCACCAGACGGCCCGCGCCTTGATCGACCAGGGCGTCATCGGCCAGCCGGTCGGCGGCTCGGCCACCTTCATGTGCCCGGGCCATGAGCGCTGGCATCCGAACCCGGCCTTCTTTTACGAAGTCGGCGGCGGGCCGATGCTCGACATGGGCCCCTATTACATCACCGATCTCGTCAATCTTCTCGGACCTGTTGCGCAGGTTGCAGGCTTTGCGACGACGCCGCGATCGGAACGGCTGATATCAAGCGAACCGCGCAATGGCGAGCGCATTCCCGTGCATGTGCCGACCCATGTTGCCGGCATGATGGCTTTTGCCAACGGCGCCGTCGTCCAGATCGCCATGAGCTTCGATGTCGCCGGCCACAAGCATGTGCCGCTCGAAATCTACGGAACCGAGGGCACGCTTCTTGTGCCCGATCCGAACAAGTTCGCCGGCCCGGTGGAATATCTGAAGAAGGGTGGTTCGTTCGAGGACCAGCCGGTCACAGCGCCTTATGCCGACGGCAATTATCGCTCGCTCGGCGTCGCCGACATGGCGCATGCGATCCGCTCCAACCGGCCGCATCGGGCCAATGGCGATCTGGCGCTGCATGTGCTCGAAGTCATGGAAGCGTTCCATACCGCAGCCGCGACCGGCCGGACAGTGGCGATCACCACGGCAACGGAGCGCCCTGCCCCCTTGTCCGATTCCATCGTCGACGGACGACTGGCGAAATAAGATTCAGGAGGAAAGACTATGCGTGAAGCACTGATCGTCTGGGGCGGCTGGAGCGGGCATGAGCCGCAGGAATGCGCCGAAATCATCAAGACCATGCTCGAGGAAGACGGTTTCAAGGTCTATCTCGAACACGGCACCGAGGCGCTTGCCGATCCTTCCGTCCATGATCTCAGCCTCGTCGTGCCGATCATGACGATGTCGAAGATCGAGAAGGAGGAGGTGAAGAACCTCGCCGCGGCGATCGAAAGCGGCGTCGGCATTGCCGGCTATCATGGCGGTGCGGGCGATGCCTTCCGCGATTCCGTCGACTATCAGTTCATCATCGGCGGCCAGTGGGTGGCTCACCCCGGCAACATCATCGACTATACCGTCAACATCACCCGACCCGACGACCCTCTCGTCGAAGGGATCGCCGATTTCCCTTATACGTCAGAGCAATATTACATGCATGTCGACCCCTCGAACGAGGTTCTGGCGACGACGAAATTCACCGGCGAGCACGCCTACTGGATCGACGGCGTCGTCATGCCGGTCGTCTGGAAACGGAAATACGGCAAGGGCCGCGTCTTCTATTCCTCGCTCGGCCATCAGGCCAAGGAGTTCGACGTGCCCCAGATGAAGACCATCTTCCGCCGCGGCGCCAACTGGGCGGCGCGGTAAGGCGAGGCTGTCTGGGGAGACCTTTGGCAAGGGCTCTGCTTCGCCCCATGATCGCCGCCTGCCCTTTATCCGCCTGCCGGCACCTTCTCCCCGCTCGCGGGGCGAAGGGACATGCCGCAACCTCTCCGTCCCACCTCGCTCTCGCAGGGCACGTCCCCTCTCCCCGTCCTTACGGGGAGAGGGTTAGGGTGAGGGGCAGCCCTTAGGCCGGACCAAACCGACCCCGCGCTCACCCTATGATCAGCGCAGTCCCATAAAGCCCCAATGCAAACACCGTATGAGCCAGCAGATTGAAGCAGCGGACCTTGTTCGGGGTCGGGTGTTTGGAGGCCGCCCAGCCGATGCCGAGGCCCGGCTGCAGCAAGAACCACCCTGCCCCGACGGTGACGATGCCGAAGATCCAGGCGGGAAGAAATGTCGGGGCCGCCAGCCAGGCCGAGCCCATGATGATGGCAAAGATCATCCCATAGAGAATGCCGACGGCGTAATGGCTGATCCAGCCGAGCGCCAGTTCATTGGCATAGGGCTCGGCATCGGCGATGCTGTCGTGAAAGACTTTGCCGCGGCGAAGGTGCCAGAACCATCGGCCGACCGGTGCCCAGTTGGGCGCCGCCTGGCCGAACTGGGTGAGCAGGATCGCCCAGAGGTCCATGAGGATGGTTGCGCCGGCGCCGATCAACAGGCCGCGCCACAGAATATCGAACATTGGGAATCACCGGAAAGCGTTGCGATTGCAGGAGGCTACAAAACCATTGCAGACGCATCGGCGCAATGGCTCCGGTGAATTCACCGCCACATCAAGCAAGGATTCCGAGGTTAACCCGGTTGCGGTCCGCCCTCGCCCTGCGTTTCCCCCGCGCTGCTGCCGATATCGCCGCTGATATCCTTTGCAAACTTCCGCATGAGCCGCACGAGTTCATTGAAGTCCTGCTCGTCCCAGGTCTCGAAGATGGCGCGGCCGATCCTCTCGCGGGCGACATCGATGCGATCGGTCATTGCCTTGCCCTTGGGGCTGATGACCGCCTCGCGCACGCGCCGGTCGGCGGCACTGCCGCGGCGCTCCACCAGATCGAGGCTTTCGAGCTTGGCGACCTGGCGGCTGACGGTGGTGTAGTCGCGTCCGGCGCGGTCGGCGAGTTCGACGACCCCGATGGGACCGAGCCGCTCTATCGTGACCAGCAGCGGAAACAGGGCGCGATCGAGCGAAATGCCCGCCTCGCGGACCATCTGCTCGTCGCGCTGCGGGCGGTTCATGACGCTGACGATCTCGATCAATGCTCCATGCAACTCGCGCAGCTTCTCGCTTATATGTGTATTTTGCACATTCTTTGTTGACGCCATGCCGATTCTCCTATTATGTGCATAATACACATATGGAGAAAGCAATGACAGAGAATTCGACAGTCGACGTGCTGATATCGGGCGCCGGTGCGGCTGGCCTGACGCTGGCGATCGAGCTCGCGCGGCGCGGCGTATCCTTCCGCCTGATCGAGAAATTGAACGACCCGTTCCGCGGTTCCCGCGGCAAGGGCATCCAGCCGCGAACCCAGGAAGTCTTCGAGGATCTCGGCATTCTCGACCGGATCGTCGCACTCGGCGGCGCCTATCCCCGGCAACGGGAATATCGCGATGACGGCAGCTTCAGCGAATCCGACGCCGTGGTGGGTGAGGAGCCGACGCCTGCCGAGCCCTATCATCTTCCGCTGATGGTGCCGCAGTTCCTCACCGAAGGCGTGATGCGCGGGCGCCTGCTCGAGCTTGGCCACCGGCCCGAATTCGCCAGCGAACTCATCGGCTTCGAACAGGATGAGGCCGGCGTGACTGCGCGGCTCAGCGGTCAATCCGGCGAAGAGACCGTCCGCGTGCGCTGGCTGGTCGGCGCCGACGGCGGCCGCAGCTTCGTGCGCCATGCGCTCGATATCGGCTTTCCCGGCAAGACGCTCGGCGTGCGCGCCATCGTCGCCGATGTCCTTCTAACCGGACTGGATCGCGACGCATGGCATCGCTTCGGCCAAGGTGACATGCAGCGGCAGATTGCGATTTGCCCGCTCGCCGGAACGGATCTGTTCCAGATCCAGGCACCCATCCCGCTCGAAGGCGAGGTCGATCTTTCCGCGGCAGGCTTGTCCGCCCTGGTCAAGGAGCGCAGCGGCCGCGACGACATCGAGGTCCAGTCGGTCTCATGGGCTTCGGCCTTCAACATGAATGCAAGGCTTGCCGATCGCTACCGGCTGGGCCGCGTCTTCCTGGTTGGCGATGCCGCCCATACGCATCCGCCGACCGGCGGACAGGGTCTCAATACCAGCGTTCAGGACGCCTATAATCTCGGATGGAAACTGGCGGCGGTCGCAGCGGGCGCCCCCGACGCGCTGCTCGACAGCTATGAGGAAGAGCGCCGCCCCGTCGCAGCGACGATGCTCGGTCTCGCCACCAGTCTTCTCGACGCTCTCAAACGCGGCGAGATGCGGCGCGGCCGCGAGGTCCATCAACTCGACATCGGCTACCCCGAATCCTCCTTCGCGCTGGAAAAGCCGGAGCGACATGGCGGCCTGCTTGCGGGCGACCGTGCGCCGGATGCGCCGATGCGTGGCGCCGCCGGCCAGCCGGTGCGTCTGTTCGAGCTGTTCAAGGGCGCGCACTGGACGCTGCTCGGTTATGAAGTGCAAGTCGCCTTGCCGCCGCGCACAGGCCTGCACATCCACCGGATCGGCCGACGCGGCGACCTCATGGACGACGGCGGCCATTTCCGTGACGCCTATGCCCCCACAGCGGGCGACTGGGTGCTCGTGCGTCCGGACGGCTATGTCGGCGCCATCGTCGCCTCCGCGGATGTGTGGGCGCTGGAGGCCTATCTCGCGAATGTCGGCCTGACGGGATAGGCGCCAATTCAAAGAGTCACGGGGTCATCGCCGGGTCCGATAACAGGCGGCGCGGAGCCCCGGCTGCGGGAAAACCGCCGCGATCGCGGACGAGCCGGATGTGTGCGCCTATGCGGGTTTTTCGGAACGGGCGCATGTCACGCGGCCGATTGGCGCTCCGGATCGCCTCCGTTTCAGAGGGCGTCGCGCTCGTATCGCGGCGTCCAACCGCGGGCCATTCCGCGGCTCATCATGCTTTCCGCCAGCGCCAGTTGCTGGCGGAGATGTTTGCAGTCGTCGAGCAGCGAGCGTATCGCCGCCTTGGCATTGTCGTCATGCCAGGCAAGCACGGCTTCGACTTCCCAAGCCTGATCGGGCCAAGCTTGATCCGACGAGGCTTGATCAGGCCCAGCTCGGTCGGACAATGCCTGTTTCGTGCTTGCGCGATTGGGTTCCAAGATCGTTGCCGGCTGCATCAGTTCAGCGCCAGCGGCAATTGAACCGGACGCGGCAAAGGCGGCAGCGGCCGGCTGAGTTCGACCTTCTTCTGCCAGGCGGCACGCCGCAGCTGATCCCGCTCGCGCGCTGCGCGGGACGCTTCGACAAGCGCAAGGGCGTTGGCGATCACCTGTTCCGTATGCGTCATGATCATCTCCAATGTTCCTGTTTTGTTCTAAAATAGAACTTTGGCCGAAGAAGTCAAGCGCTGGGGTGATTTCGGGTTCGGGACGGGCGTATCAAGCTGGCGGCTTGGGCGCGGCAGACATTCAGTCCGCAGCCTCTATAACGGCGATGCCCGCCTCCTGCGCCGCCCGGATGAATGCCGCCCGCACTTCGTCGGGCGGGAGATCGCCGATGATCGCATCCAGGCATGACTTGACGGCCTCGAGATAATCTTCGCCGTCATCGACGGGCCAGTCGTGCAAAAGCGTACGCGCGGCGTCCCACACAGAGTTGATAACGGCATAATGACCGAGCCCCATCGAGGCCAAGCCGACCGGTCGAAAATGTGCCGTCTGTCTCACTTTGCTACAGCTTTTCCCAATTTCGGTGGAGCTTATGAGTGCGATGCAATTTGCGTGCCGTTGCCAGGCTAGGTACAGCCGAAGCGTGTTGCACGGATTTGATGTTGGAACAGACGTGTCTCTCCATCCCTTCAGTCTCCCGGCCCTGCGGTGTCCCGGCCCGCCAGATCTCCCGGCGTCCTTGAAGATGAAACGCCTGAAGCCTGCTGAACGGCCGCCAGAGTCCTGCGATCAGCCACTAATCGATCAATTATGGTAAAAATCGGGTTCACATCCAGGGTTGACTGATTAAAACTCAAACATCTCCTTTCTATACTCCAAATGGTTTACAGCAACGCCATGTTTTTCTGGAAGAAAGAGCATTTATGATCATTCCTTGACTGTGCCATAGATGGACGGAGTTGCCTCGAGGTCGTACAATGCCGTCCATCTCTCACGCGGCGGATCTGGGAGGAGCGCGCGATGCCTATCTTCATGGACCGGCACTATCTCGAGGGAACGTCAGCCGCCGACGTCGCCCGGGCGCATCGCATGGATCTCGACATTCAGGATCGGTACGGCGTCAAGTTCCTCACCTACTGGTTCGATCAGCGGCGCGGAACCGCCTTTTGCCTGGTGGATGCGCCGGACGCGGAAACCGCGCAATGTGTGCATCGCGAGGCGCACGGCTTCGTCGCCAACGAGATCGTCGAGGTCGCCTTGTCAGCCGTCGAGGCTTTCCTCGGCCGCATTCACGATCCTGAGCCGGCGCCCGGCCAATCCTCTGTCGACGTGGATCCCGGCCACCGGGCAATCCTGTTTACCGATATCGTCGGCTCGACCGCGATGACATCACGCCTCGGCGACCGCATGGCGACCGAAATGGTCCGGGCTCATGACGCAATCGTGCGCCGGTGCCTCAGCCAGAATTCAGGCCGGGAAGTGAAGCACACCGGCGACGGCATCATGGCGGCCTTTGCCACGACGGCTGCAGCGGTGGAATGCGCCATGGCGATTCAGCGCGAATTCGATCGTTACAACGGCGGAAACGCCGAGCCGATTCATATCCGCATCGGACTGGATTGCGGCGAACCAGTGGAGGACAGCAATGACCTTTTCGGCTCGACCGTGCAACTTGCCGCGCGTCTCTGCGCAGCAGCCTCCAGCGACCAGATCCTCGTCTCGGAGAATATTTTTCGGGAATATGGCGCCGCCGATCTTTTCGGTCACGCAACGCGCCGACGGCTCAAAGGGTTTTCGAAGCCTGTGCTGGCCTTCCGATGCGACTGGGCCAGTGCGGGCGCGGCCTAAGTCTGCTGAGAACCGACAACCGCCTGCCTCTTACAGGTGCTTGTCGCGGTGCTTTGTGGCCAAGAAATAGGCGATGGTCAGATCCGTAAATACCGAGACCAGAACGCGCCGCAACTGATGTTACGGCGCGCCCTCGCCTGCGGGATAGGCCCGTTGACGAGCCTATATCTTGCTAAGCATTGCCGACAGTTCGCTCGTTCATCAGCCGCTCGAATTTGGGGGCAGCCTCGACGTTTGCCAGCACGCCCGACATTTTCAGAAAACGCCGAAAATTCTCGCGCGTGGCGCTCAGCGGGAAACGGCCGCTGGCCGTATCCCTGCACGCCTTCAACAGCGTGTCATATGCCAAACCTCGTTTGTCCTCCGGCCATTCGTCCAGGAAATCCAGGATTTCATCGAGGCACGTGATTTCATCGATGAAATGCTTGCGATGAAGCAAAACCGGGTCAAACCGAGTTGAAGACATAGTATCCTCCCATTTATAATACTTTTTATGCTATAAATTTACTGAAAAAACGTGTTTAATTCAAGTCAAAATTGGTTACGTCACGCTCAAAACGCCATTGAAACTACTTCCATAATGGCAGAATAGCCCGATTAGATTAAAGAAGAATAGATTTGAACATCAATCGAGCCTCGACGCATCACGAAGTGAGATCGATTGATCAATGTAACGAATGCTTCAGATCAAGTGAGCGTGATCAAGCCGGCCGGAAGTTTTCGTATAGGCTCGTATTGGCATAATAGGTTGCGACCATGACAATCTCGCAAGGAGAAGTTCAAATGAACCGATTTCTTTCATTTGTAGCCGCCGCAGCGCTGCTCGGTACATCCACGATTACTTCTGCCTGCACGTCGACGGCAAGGCCCGACAACCAGGATTTTCAATATCAACGCGATAGCTCGATAAACCCTGCCTGCGCGGGTGGATTCAGACCCGGCAATGCGCGCTCGTGCAGCTATTGAAGCACAGACGGCCGACATTCGTTCAACGCTTCGCTGCTGAGATTGTCTAACCGCCGAGGCGCAAGCAGCTGCTGAACCCCGCTTTGCAAGAAAACAGCCGTTGAACGACTGCGTCGCGAGAGAAGGCGCGCTGCAGCAATCGGAATGGTTAGGGAACCGCAAGCCCCGCCCCGCATTACGTCATCGGGTCACGGTTGGCTCGATTTAACAGGAGAACGGTTCCCCATGAACAATTTGATCTGGCTTGTCGGCGCTGTCGTTATCGTACTCGCGATTTTGAGTTTCTTCGGCTTTCGCTGATCGTCGCTGATGTAAACATGGCGGCTCGACCGCGCTTTCTCCGCCCGGCGATTCCGCCGAGTGCAACTGCAATGTCTTTTGCATTTAATTAGGAAGCGTCGAGGTCATCGAACGGCCGCCGTTTCTTCAACAATCCACAGAATGCCGAGTAAAGAGTGCATATCACCCCCTTCGACTTCCTTTACAATCCGTCGTTTCGGCCTCCGAGGCAGATCGCAAGGGGAACTCGATGGATCGTCTTATTGGCGCAGATGAAGCGGCTCAATCGGAGAAACGGGCTGCAAGGGCGGATCAACGGGATGGCCTTGCTCGGGATGTTACGACCATCAAGCTCGGCGACTGCCTGCTGGGATACAAGGTCGTACAGCGACGCATGCGGGTCAGCCGCTGGAACCATTTCCGGGGCCGGGTGCGCGAGATCGAAAAACTGATCAGGCATCGTCACGGCGACATCGTGCCGGAGGCGGATGACGCATTGATCTACGTCGAGGTGATCGCCAGCCTCGCGTTCGTCGAATTCAGGCAAGAGTTCGTCGACGTGGTGCTTGGCTGGTCGGCGCGCTGGCTTCCATGGGCTGGAAAAGCCGATATAGAGGACATCATCTACGAGCGGACAAAGGTGCGTTTTTCCTCGTTGTCCGCCGACGCTCTCGGTCATGCCCTGCATCTGAGTTACTCAGAGCGGAGCGCGCTCGACATTCGCACCATTGGTGCATTCGATGTGCCGAAGCGGAAAAGAACAAAACTTCAAAACGAAAGGCGGCGGCAGCGGGACCGAGCCCGAAAAGAAGAGCGACGGCGTGCGGCAGGCGCGCTGCCCAGAGCTGACTATCTTGCCAACGCCCTTAGCCAAGCGCGCCCCTGGGAGGCTTTCGGCATCAGCCGTCGCACCTGGGAACGCCGCGGCAAACCGATGCCCGAGCCCGAGACGATTTTGGATTGCGGTTCGATTTCGCTCGCCGCATAGGCCAACAGCTCACGAATTCTCGGTCCTTAGCCGGCTGGTCCGAACCAGCTATTCATCGCATCTTGCAGACCATCCTGCGTCCCGTCACCCACCCACGCCACGTAGCCATCGGGCCGGATCAACACCGCGGCCGGCGCGGAAACAATGCCTAGTGCAGGCAGTTCCCATGGACCGTCATATCGGGCATCGACCAAGGTGACGCGGTCCGACCACGGCGTGATGTCGACGCTGCCGGGTGCGCCGAAATTCACGAGCGCTGGCCGTGCATTATGGAGGAGCGTAAAGAGACGCAAAGGACCATCCGGCGTGGTGAGCTCAAGGTCAGGCATGCGGCGGCCGAGCAGCGGATGGCCTTTGCCGAGATCGTAATGAATCGCCAGTCCGGACATCTCGGCCGCGATCCTTTTGCGAGGCTCCTCCATGCCGAGGAGCTCCGTTATCATCTCACGCAAGGCTTCCGTTCGATCGTCCGTCCGTTGCAACGCGACCTGCGCCATCGTCGCCCGCAACACCCGGGCGGCCACCGGATGCCGTTCGGCGTGGTAAGTATCGAGCAGGGCTTCAGGCGACATTCCTTTCACCACCTGGGCCAGCTTCCAACCGAGATTGACGGCATCCTGCACACCGGTATTGAGGCCTTGTCCGCCCACCGGAGAATGCACATGGGCGGCATCGCCGGCCAGGAACACCCTGCCCTTGCGGTATGCCGCCGCCTGGCGTGACATGTCGGTGAATCTGGAAATCCACTTGAGACTATGGATGCCATAATCTGTCCCGCATGCGGCAATCAGGGCTTCCTTGAGATCGCTGAGCGTCGGCTCGCCCGTGCCGCCGACCGTCTTTTCCGTTACCATGACATTGATCGGGCCTTCACTGGCAAAGACGACCTTGCCGTCGCGAATTTCATATTCCTCCCGGCCGAAGGCATGCATGCCAAGGGCCGTGCGATGGATGCCCAATGGCGGCTCCTCCTCCATCTCGGCTTCGGCGAGAATGTGGCTGGTCGTCGCATCCCATCCTGGAAATTCTATGCCGGCAATCTTGCGAATCAGACTGCGGCCACCATCGCAGCCGACGAGATAACCTGCCCTGACCGAGGCGCCGCCGGAGAGTTCGATGGTGACGCCGATATCGTCCTCAGCAAAACCCGTCACGTCACGGCCGCGATAGATCGGCACCGCCAGCTCCTCGACCCAGCCGGCCAGAATGCGCTCGATATGCTTCTGCCGCAGCGCCAGCCCGTAATTGTGCCGGGTCGGAAAATCGCTGATATCCAGACGCGTGACCGCAAATCCGGTAACCTGGGCGATCTGGCCTTCGGCGAGGAACCGGTCGACGATCCCACGCTGATCGAGAACCTCGAGCGTGCGCGCACTCAAACCGCCGGCCCGCATACCGGCAAGATCCTGGTTGGGACGGCGTTCGACGATCGCCACGTCGACGCCTGCCAAGGCCAACTCGCCTGCCAGCATCAGGCCTGTCGGACCTGCTCCCGATATCACGACGACATGTTCTTTCATCCGCAAACTCCCCTGGGCCTGGTGTCCCAATGCAATATCTCAAAGCCTCGGACAGGCGGCTTCTTCGCAATCCAAATGATCCCACCTACGTGCCGATTTTCTCTGTCGCAGGTTGTTCTCCCTATAATATTGTCTTCTGACTGGTTGGAACGACTTGCGACAGGATTTCCGGCTTGCTTTCCAAAGCCATGTTGGTCGCCACTTGCGGATCTTTTGCCGGGGAGCGCGGGCCTTTCAACACGACCTGACCAGGTGCGCGCCGGATCTGGCAAGCACCTTTCCCGGTCATCATTCCCACGGCGGTCAATCCATTAACTGGTACAGCGCATCTCACTGCGGAGCCGTGGCTTTTTCCGGAATCGTATCGGCTGCCGGTCGCTCAGACGGATCGGCGGGATGGCCATAGATCGTGTAGGCGGCGCCGGCCAGAATGCCCAAGACGAGAAGAGCGATGACGTACAGCATCATTCCGCGGATGGCCGTCATCGGTGTCTGGTCCATCAGGATCTCCAAGATTGCTCAGCGGTCAAATTCACTGCGAGCGCTTTTGGTTCCGGCGAGCTTGCTTCAATCTTTCCGTGGAGGTTGTTCACGCGAGGAGCTACTCACGGAACGATCAGGTCCGGATCTGGTTTACCCCAAGACCCTGGTTTCTATGGAGGTCACCATGTGGGCAATCCTGATCGGAGCCGCTCTCATCATCGGCGGACTTCTTTTTCTCTTTACGTCGGCGCTTCGTCGAAAACCGAGTAATCCGCATCAAATGCTGCCGCAAGGCAGCACCACGCTGGAACCACGACGCCAAGGCCTCAGATTCCTCGGGATATCCCAAAACTGGCCAGCGCTAGCGGTTATCGCAATCGGCGTACTTCTCTTGGCTTTCGGTGGTTCGTGACATCCGAGAGCCCTTGATCGCTGTAGCTCCTTCGGCAAAAACCCGGCTTTCACCGGGTTTTTGTTCAGGCACTACCAAGTCTGGCGGCCGCTCCAGTCATCGATGTCGCGTTTGATACGGTCCTTTTCGATGCCATACCGCTCCTGGATCTTGCCTTCCAGCTGGTCGCGCTTGCCGGCGATCTGGTCGAGATCATCGTCGGTGAGTTTGCCCCACTGCTCCTTGATCTTGCCTTTCGCCTGCTTCCAGTTTCCTTCGATCCGATTCCAATCCATGGTCGATTTCTCCTCTTTGCTAATGAGAAGAAAACGGACCGCAGCGGAAGTTGGTTCCTGTGCCTCAGCAGATTTCCGCGAAGCTCCATCCTGCGGCAAAGACGGGAATGCCCAGAGAAAGCCGGCAGCAGGAATGAACAATCGTGTTCTCGGTCATTCGCAGTCAGGGATATTTGTAAGAGACGCTACCTTTGATCCAGGCCAATTTTCCGTCCTCCGCTCTTTCCCAGGCTATTTTGACATTCATCGGGTATGGGCAACCGTCTTGGTGAAACTGAGCTTGACGGACGCTTGGAGCACGCTCGCCGCAGGGTGAGGAAATCTGGAACCCCTCCGCCAGCAGATATCGCTCCATAGCCGCCCCGTCACTCTCTGGCGGAAATCGCGCGCGCAAACGTCGTGTTAGCTCCGGCGAAACGCGTTCCTTCAAGGAGTGCCGGAGGAAATCTTCGGGAGGAGGACATCCTTGGCTCCACCAGCCTCCCGTGGCATGTAAATTGCGCAGCAGCGCAGGCACGGGAGGATCGCACTCCCATTGCCAGCAGCCTGAAAGGAAACCGCAGACGACGATCAGCACGGCGCGTACAGGCAAATGAATGATACTCATGGCATCTAAATTGGCGCAGAGGTTGTTCATTTTCCATCCCGCCATCTGGCGTAGGGTTTCCACCCAATAGCCGTAGGGAGCGGGTGAAAGGTTGCAAGGCCACGGCTCCATGGACCCGCGTGCCCGCTCATCTGGAGAATTTTTTTGACGCCGACGAAACATCAGGTGGGTTGGACTTCGATTTTTCCCCTCTATGAATGAAGAACCCGAAAAACACGCTGGCAGACCTCCACATCAGCCCACGGAACTGCGTCGGCGTCTCGTCCAGATGCTTGCCGCCGAGGGCATTCCCCAACGCGAAATCAGCCGTGCGCTGGAGATCGACCCGAAAACGCTGAGGCAACACTTTCGCCACGAGCTGGACATCGGCGCCGCCAAGCTTGAAGCCGCTCTTGTCGGTCATCTGCTCCGCCTCGCCGGCGGTAGTGACGATGTGGCACTGCGGGCGATCAAGTTTATTTTGAAGGCGCGCTTCGGTTGGAGCGAATACGCCCCACCGCCATGCGGCTGACAGTACTTGCGTTTAACGTTCGATTTCAGCCAAGTCTTCAGGCGCGATATCCAAACCATCATCCCAGACGAAACCAACAAGGCGTCCATATTCCTTGATCGCCTCCTCTAACACCAAACCCAGATTGATCAGCTGATAGCTATGGTTGGTGGCCCGTAAGGTATCGATGCTACCAAGCGCTGCGCCGGCATATAGCTTCGCGTCGTTGTTAGCTGTGTCCGATTTAACAACACTCAGAAGATACTCGCTGGCGTCGGCATAGAAGCGCACCGGCTTCGGCATCCTCCGCGCGATCATCTCATCCACCGTTGCCTGGACGCGCTTCTTCTTGTCGAACCAGTAGAACAAGATCGCAACCTTGATTACGCCGAGAAGCGCGTAGAGCAACTGGAAAATGTACAACGCCGCGATTGCGATAAGTGCCACGATAAAAGCTTGGCCTGCCGTGTTATCGAAGAACAGCGCGATGATGAATGCGACTACGAAATCGACAAGGCTGCTGAAAAGAACGCTGAACCAATAGCTGCGCCGAGCAGCTGACTGGAATTGAGTTGCCATCGCAGTTCCCCCATTAAATGCTCAACTTTCGCATGGGAACCGTAAACGTAACGTCACTTCTCAGGCTCTGGAAACGAAGGCGCTATTCCTTCCCCGGTTATACCCGCGACGCGCGCTGTTGGGCTCCACAGGCGGCAAAGCGGGGCATCAGGGCCGCATTGCTAGCCGCCACAGTTCAGCGAGATCGTCCAGACCCATCCTGAGCATATCCGCCGCTGTGAGCCGTTCCCGCTTGCCGTCGCCGACCACCTCATGAAGCGCGTAGCCCTCACCGCAAACGGCGGACACAAGACCATACATCCGGGTGCCGAGGAGAGCCCGACCGGGCCAGCTCTTTGCTCGCGCGCCATTGATTACGGCCGGGAACATGTCGACGGTGGCAAGGCGCCGGCTCCCTTGCCGCCCATGGCCTCCCATAATGCACGGAACCGCGTCGCGGCGGCCACCTGAGCAGGATCGAGAACGCCCCGTGCCGCCATTGTCGTGATGGCGCTTTCCCGGACGTTTATCATTGCGACGACGTCGCGAGGGTTCGTCGCATCGGCCGGATGGGCGCGCGAATGAAAGGGGTTCTCCTCGAGGACAGGGTGAGCTTTAATTTCTTGGATGGCCCGGGCATGCCGGGAGGATGCCACAGAGGCGGGGAAAACCGGAAGCCAATTTTCCCCCAGGCCGATCTACCAGAGCGATCGTTCCTCATGCGAAACTTTATGTGCTTGTCTTTGTTGGAGACTTTGGTGAGAGCGTCGGGGTTCGAACCCGAGACCTACTGATTAAAAGTCAGTTGCTCTACCGGCTGAGCTACGCTCTCCCTCTCCGCGGGTGTGACCACCCCGGCTGGAAGTGGGCGGAACATAGGCAGGTGACCCATTGCGGTCAACCGAAAAATTTGCCTTTTTTCGACGGTCGGCACATTTCTTGCCGGCGCAAGACGGATGTCTCGCGTGCAAAGACAGATTTCTTGCGCGCGCAAAAAGGTGATTGGCAATCCCGGGCCTGCAAAGCTAGGAACATCACGCAGATTGCAGCCGGAGAGAATGCGTGTCGATTGCCGATATTTCCCTGTGGAGCGCGCTGATTGCCGGGGCGCTTTCCTTTCTGTCGCCCTGCGTGCTTCCCCTCGTCCCACCCTATCTCTGCTATATGGCCGGCATCTCCGTCGAGCAGTTCCGCGGCGGCGGTGCGGTTGTGGTCGCGCCCGGTGTCAGGCGCGGCGTTTTCTTCTCCGCACTCTTCTTCACGCTCGGCTTTGCCACCGTCTTCGTGGCGCTCGGCGCCGGCGCTTCCAGCATCGGCATGGCGCTTCGCCAGCATCTCGACCTCCTGTCGAAGATCGGCGGGCTGATCATCATTGTCATGGGGCTGAACTTTCTCGGCCTCTTCCGAATCGGGCTGCTGACCCGCGAGGCGCGCTTCCAAGGCGGCGGCAAGCCGGCGACGCTGACGGGCGCCTATATCATGGGCCTTGCCTTCGCCTTCGGCTGGACGCCCTGCATCGGGCCGGTGCTCGGCGCCATCCTCGGCGTTGCCGCCTCGCGCGAGACGGTCGGCTCCGGCGCCGGGCTACTCGCCATCTATTCGCTCGGCCTTGCCATCCCCTTCTGGATCGCCGCCGGCTTTTCCGGCGCCTTCATGCGCTTCCTGTCGCGCTTCCGCCGCCATCTCGGCACGGTGGAAAAGGTGATGGGTCTCTTCCTGGTGCTTACCGGCCTCGCCTTCCTGTTCGGATGGGTCAGCAATGTGGCGATCTGGTTCCAGCAGACCTTTCCGATCCTGATGCAGATCGGCTAGGCCACCGGATACCGATTTTCCAGGTCGTGTGGGTGGCGGTATCGGAAGCCGCCGCGAGATCGGCCTCGTCGCTTCCTCCCGCGCCGTCGGTCGTCGTGTGCAGGATCCGACGGGCAATGCGGATTTTTGCCGGGGCCTATCGGGGAAAGTGTCCCACGTTGCGGGATCGCCCATTGGTCAAGGGGACGCTCCTCAGCATGTTGAGAATATCTGGCATCCGCACGCCGACGCTGTCATAAATTGATTTCATCGAGGGAGGCATGATGATGCAGAAGAACGCGCCGGACTTCAGCCTTGAGGGCAAGGTGACTTTGGTGACGGGAGCGAGCCGTGGCATCGGTCGAGCTTGCGCACTTGCCTGTGCCGCAGCAGGTTCCGATATTGTTTTAGGGGTCCGCGATGTCGCAGCGTCGGCGGGCCTGGTTGCCGAACTCGAAGGCACGGGACGAAGAGTTCTCCCTGTTGAACTGGACATTCCCAACAAGGCCCATATCGCGCAGGCCGTCGACGCGGCGCTTGCTACGTTCGGTCGGATCGACGTCCTCGTCAACAATGTCGGGGTGGCTCCGGGCAATCTCGCAGAACTCGTCGAGGAGAAGGACCTTGACGAGATACTCGATGTCAACATCAAGGGCACCTTTCTGATGACGCAGGCTGTGGGCCGCCAGATGATCAAGCGCAATGGGGGCCGGATCATCAACATCAGCTCCCAGGCCGGTACCGTGGCACTGCGCGGCGAGGCAATCTATTGCATGAGCAAGGCGGCAATCAATCACCTCACCCGCTGCCTTGCCGCCGAATGGGCAGCCTATAATGTCACCGTAAACACCGTATCGCCAACGTTCATCCACACGGATGGCACAGCACCTTTTCTGTCCGATGCCGACAATCGCAAGGCGACGCTCGATCACATTCCGCTCGGCCGAATCGGCGAAACCGATGATGTGGTGGGTGCCGTCGTCTTCCTGGCATCACCGGCTGCGAGCCTGATCACCGGCGCGAACCTGCTGGTGGACGGCGGATGGTCCGTCGCCTGAGGCGAGGCGGAACCTGCAGCGCAAACCTTGTCCAGACGAGAACAACGATTTCCCCCGACAAGGATCTTTTCGGCGACTTGCGGACGCCGATGAGGGATCTACATTCCCTGGATGAAAATCTTCGAATCCGGCGACGGCTCTCAGCAGAATTCGCTCCGCCAGGTGCTGCGAAGGCTCGATAGGGCCGACGGCAGACAGGCGGTCGCCTTTCGGCTGGTATTTGCTGCCATTGACGTTGCCATTCTCGCCTTCTTCCTGCTCGGCCCGTACCTGCGATCCGGTCCGTCCTATCTGATTATCGACTATGCGATAGCAGTGTGGATCGCCGCCGAGATGGTCGGCCGGGCGATCGCCGCAGCCTCCGTGCGCGAGTGGATTCGGCGGCCAATGACCTGGATCGACTTCGTGGTGCTGGCCACGCTGTTGCTGCCGGACCTGCTCTTCAATTTCGCATTCCTGCGGATCATGCGGTTCTGGGCGATCGGCACGAGTCCGCTGCTCAAGGATTTGCTGCGCAAGGCCGGCTATTTACACCTTCTCGACGTCGTCCGGGCGGTGATCAATTTCCTTGTGTTCCTCTTCATGGCAACCGGGTTCGTCTATACGTCCTTCTTCTACAACAGGGAGGGAGGCGAAGGATTCGTCGATGCGCTATATTTCACGGTCGCGACGGTGACGACGACGGGATTTGGAGACATCACGCTTCCGGGAACGCTGGGCAAGCTCACTTCCGTGGTGACCATGATCGTCGGCATCTCCCTATTCGTCAGGCTTGCTCAGGCAGTCGTCCGGCCTCACAAGGTGACCTTTGCCTGTCACCGATGCGGCCTCCAGCGCCATGACGCCGACGCCGTTCATTGCAAGGCGTGCGGAGACGTCTTGAACATACCGGACGAGGGATCGTGACCGTCGCCCCTGGCTAGAGCCAGGCATTTGTGGCGGCCCATTCACAGGCTTGCCGCGTTCGCTGATCTGATCGACTCCGCGCTCGTCGAGCACACCGCCGGCAGTAAGAAGCGAGGCCCGCACCTATTCGGTGGTATGGCTTGCCCTGTCCCTCGGCCCCACCCGCCCTTATCCCTCGACCCAATCGATCGCAAACACGCCTCCATGTAGCGTCGTCGATGCCGTGTTTGAGGCGGCGGTCAGAAGGAGACGAACATGAACCTTGAGACAAAGATGAGCCTGGAAAACACCGCACCCACCGGCAGACCTCGGCTCGACGAATTGGTTCCGTCGCGCTACGCGGTGCAGGTCGGCGAGATTGAGGTGCTGGTGATCAGCGATGGCGTGCTACCGCTCCCAACCGCGATGCTGGGACACAACATCGATCCCGCCGTCCGAGCGGCCTGGCTGAAAGACATGTTCCTGCCGCCGGACGCTTTGGATTGGGCGCTGAACGTGGTCGTGGTGCGCAGCGGCGACCAGACCATACTCCTCGACGCCGGGCTGGGGCTCGACCCGGACTTGCACCTGCCGCGGGCCGGGCAACTGATCAAGCGACTGGAGGCCGCCGGCATCGATCTTGCGTCGGTGACCGACGTGGTCCTGACCCACATGCACATGGACCACATTGGCGGACTGCTCGTGGACGGGGTGAAGGACCAACTGCGTCCGGACCTGCGGATCCACGTGGCGGCGGCCGAGGTCAAGTTCTGGGAGGCGCCCGATTTCTCCCGGGTCTCCATGCCGCCGGGGTTCCCGGACGCGCTTCGGGCGACCGCCAAGCGGTTCGCGAAGGAGTATCGCAGCCATCTCAGGCTGTTCGATGATGAGTACGAGGTGGCGCCGGGCGTGGTCGTCCATCGCACCGGCGGCCACACGCCCGGGCACAGCGTGATCCGCCTGGCGTCCGGCGGCGACCGGCTGATGTTTGCCGGCGACGCCGTGTTCGCGGTCGGGTTTGAACATCCGGACTGGTTCAACGGCTTCGAACACGACCCCGAGGAGGCGGCGCGCGTTCGGGTCCGCCTTCTGCGGGAGTTGGCGGAGACTGGCGAGCAACTGGTGGCCACTCACCTGCCGTTCCCCTCCGTCGGCCGGGTGGCGGTCGACGGCGACGCCTTTCGCTGGGTAGCGGCCTTCTGGGACTACTGATCGGTTGTTCGGTTGGTCGTAGAGCGTGTACTCAATGAGTACACGCTCTATCGATTTAGTTTACGCAATTCCGGACGCAAAACCGCTACACACTTTTGCTGGAATTGCTCTTGTTTCTGCGCAATTCCGGACGCAAAACCGCTACCCACTTTTGCTGGAATTGCTTAAGTCAGAACCTGACCCGCCGATCATCCCCTGCACTGGAAGACCTCTTGGCCGATATCGTCAGCCTGCTATTGCCGTTCTTCGGCCTGATCCTGATCGGCTACATCGCAGCCAAGGCGACCAAACAGCCAGCCGAAACGTTGGGATGGCTGAACACCTTCATCATCTACGCCGCCCTGCCCGCTCTGTTCTTCAAGCTGGTCTCACGCACGCCGATCGAGGAGCTGACGCGCGTCGATTTCATCGTCACCGATATCGCGGCGACCTATGCGGTCTTCATCCTGCTGTTCGCCATCGGCCGCATTCTGCGCGGCAATTCGCTCGCCGATTGCACCATCCAGTCCTTTGCCGGCGCTTACGGCAATATCGGCTATATGGGGCCGGGCCTGGCGCTCCTGGCGCTCGGCGAAGGTGCCGCCGTGCCGGTGGCGCTGATCATCTGCTTCGAGAACGCGCTGCATTTCATCGTGGCGCCGGCGCTGATGGCGGCGGCCGGCGACGACAAGCGTTCGGCCAGCCAACTCGCCGCCGACATCGTGCGCAAGGTGGCGCTGCATCCTTTCATCCTGTCGACGGCGGCAGGCTTTGCCGTGGCCGCCCTTGATATCGACCAGCCGCTGGCCTTTCAGCGCCTCGTCGATTACCTCGCCCAGGCGGCCGCGCCCTGCGCGCTCTTTGCCATGGGCGTGACTCTGGCGCTCCGGCCGCTGAAGCGGATCCCAGCAGAGATCTCCTATATCGTGCCGGCGAAGCTGATCCTGCATCCGATCGCGGTTTTCGTCGCGCTGACGGCGGTTGGCGGTTTCGAGCCGGTGTGGATCCAGGCGGCCGTGCTGCTTGCCTGCCTGCCGACGGCGACCAATGTCTTCGTCATCGGCCAGCAGTACGGCGTCTGGCAGGAGCGCGCCTCGGCGACGATCCTGATCACGACAGTGCTATCGGTGGTGACTGTTTCGCTCTGGCTGATCGTGATCCGCTCAGGCCTTCTTCCGCTTCAGCTTTTCCCGTAGAGCATCCGGAATATCCCGGAAGCCGCGGCCGGGCTCGATGCCTTCGCGCATGACGATGTTGCGCAGCGGCGGAATGGCCGAGAGAATATGCAGGCCGGCGGCGCGCAGCATCTGGACGGGCAGGAAATCCGAGAGCAGCGAGCGGTTGAGGAGATCGACGCTGGCCGTGCGCGTCATGATGTCGGCGCGGCGCCTGCGGTCGAAGCTGTCACCGGCATCGGCCGGCACCGGCAGTTCCGCCCTGTCGCAGAGGATATCGGCGAGCGCCATGATATCACGCAGGCTGAGATTCAGCCCCTGCGCCCCGATCGGCGGGAAGACATGGGCGGCCTCGCCGATCAGCGCGATACGTCCCTTGCCGAAACGATGCGCCATCATGCCGGAGAGAGGCCAGACCTGGACGCCCTCCTCGACATCAATCTTGCCGAGCATGGATTGCATGCGCGCCTCGACAATAGCCCCGAGTTCGGCAAGCGGCAATTCCGCGCGGCTTGCCGCTTCTGCGGGATCCTGCACCCAGACGAGGCTGGAGCGGCCTCCTGGCAGCGGCACCTGGGTGAAGGGGCCGTGCTTGGTGTGGAATTCGGTCGAGATGTTCTGGTGCGGCAGCGAATGGGCGAAATTCAGCACCATGGCCGATTGCGGATAGGACCAGTTGCGCACGCCGATGCCAGCGGTTTCGCGCAGCTTCGAGCCGCGGCCATCGGCGCCGACGGCAAAGTCGGCCGACAAGGTCTCGCCGCCGGCAAGTGTGATCGAGACTGTATCGCTTGATATTTCGATCGATTCGGCCATGTCGGAGAAGCGAGTGATATTGCCCTCGCCTGATATAGCCGCCTCGAGGATGTCGGTCAGGGCCTTGTTGGGGAAATTGTAGCCGAAGGCATTCAGGCCGACGTCGGCGGCGCGGAAGGTGGTCGTCGGCGCGCGCAGCAGCCGGTCGGTGCCGTCGACGATGCGCATGCTGGTGAGAGGAGCGGTTGCCGGCCGAAGCTTTTCCCAGAGCGTCAGCCGGTCGAGGAAGCGGATCGACTGGTCCATCAGCGCCGTGGTGCGCCGGTCTTCCTTCGGAGCGAGAGGAGCGACAAGCGCCACATCGCGACCGCCGCGCGCGAGCGCGATTGCGGCGATCATGCCGGCGAGCCCGCCACCGATCACCGCCACTTCGAATGTCTTCATGCTACTGTTCCGCCATCGTAAAAAGGCGGACCGTCCGCTTATGCGGCCGGCTTCGCCTGACGGCGCCAACTATAGCCCTTGCCGGCGTCGGCGTCACGCACCGCTGGCTGATAATGATGGGGAATGGCGGGAAGACGGTTTTCGGAAAGCCGCTTCAGCGCCGTGGCGTTGGTGACGGCAAAGCTGTCGATGCCGACGCGCAGCATCAGCGGCACCTGATCGATCAGCACGTCGCCGACGGCACGCAGCTCGTTGGTATAACCCAAGCGCTGGCGTAGCAGCGAGGCATGGCTAAAGGCGCGGCCGTCGTTGAACGCCGGAAAGGCGACGGCGACGATTTCGAGGCGATCGAGATAGGGCTCGAGCCTGCGCACATCGTCGGCCGGCTTGATCAGCACGCCGAGGCCGACATCGTTGCTTTCGTCGGCCTTGGCGATCAATTCGTCGAGACCGAGCAGCGGCTTCTGCTCCTCGGTCGCCTTCACCTCATCGGTTTCGATCACCCAGGGATCGTTTTCGACAAAACCGGTTTCTCTCCAGATCTTCGTCATCATCCCCTCCTTATGCCGCTTCGGCGGCCGAGCCGTAGAGCGCGGTCTTGAAAGGCTGCGGTCCGACGCGGCGATAGGCGGCGAGGAAGTTCTCGGAATGATCGAGGCGCAGGCCGAGATAGGTGTCGACGATCGTCTCGATCGCGTCGGTCACCCGGTCCGGCTCGAAGCCGCGGCCGATGATCTCGCCGATCGAGGTATGTTCGTCGCCGGAGCCGCCGAGCGTGATCTGGTAGAGTTCGGCGCCCTTCTTCTCGACACCGAGCAGGCCGATATGGCCGACATGGTGATGGCCGCAGGCATTGATGCAGCCGGAGATCTTGATCTTCAGCTCGCCGATCTCCGCCTGGCGCTCGGCATTGCCGAAGCGGCGGGAGATTTCCTGCGCGAGCGGAATGGAGCGCGCATTGGCGAGCGCGCAGTAGTCCAGCCCGGGACAGGCAATGATATCGGTGATCAGACCGGCATTGGCTTCCGCCAGATTGATGGCGACGAGGCCGCGATAGACGGCTTCGAGATCGGCCAGCGCCACATGCGGCAGGATCAGGTTCTGCTCATGGCTGACGCGGATTTCGTCGAAGCCATATTCCTCGGCGAGATCGGCGATCGCATCCATCTGCGCATCGGAGGCGTCGCCCGGAATGCCGCCGATCGGCTTCAGCGAGATCGTCACCATGCCGTAATCGGGGTTCTTGTGCGGCTGCACGTTCTGCTGCACCCAACGGGCGAAGCCGGCATCGGCCTTCTTCCAGCGAGCAAGGTTTTCCCAGCCTTCGGCGCGTTCGGGCAGAGCCGGCGGCGCGAAATAGGCAGCGATTGCCTGGACATCCTTTTCCGGCAGCTTGAGCTCGCTATCCTTCAGCGCGGCGAATTCGGCTTCCACCTGGCGCGTCAGTTCCTCGGTGCCGGTTTCGTGCACCAGGATCTTGATACGGGCCTTGTACTTGTTGTCGCGGCGGCCGTGCAGATTGTACACGCGCACGATAGCCGTGGTGTAGGAGAGCAGGTCTTCCTCGGGCAGGAAGTCGCGGATCAGCTTGGCGATCATCGGCGTACGGCCCTGGCCGCCGCCGACATAGACGGCAAAGCCGATCTCGCCCTTGTCGTTCTTCTTCACGTGCAGGCCGATATCATGGACCTGGATCGCGGCGCGGTCGCGCTCGGCGCCGGTGACGGCGATCTTGAACTTGCGCGGCAGGAAGGAGAATTCCGGGTGGACAGACGACCACTGGCGCAGGATCTCGGCGTAGGGGCGCGGATCGGCGATCTCATCGGCGGCGGCACCGGCGAAATGATCGGCCGTGACGTTTCTGATGCAATTGCCCGAGGTCTGCAGCGCATGCATCTCGACGCTGGCAAGATCGGCGAGCGCATCGGGGATGTCGGACAGCTTCGGCCAGTTGAACTGCAGGTTCTGGCGCGTGGTGAAGTGGCCATAACCGCGGTCATAGGTGCGGGCGATATGGGCGAGCATGCGCAGCTGGCGCGCGCTCAGCGTGCCATAGGGAATAGCGATGCGCAGCATATAGGCGTGCAGCTGCAGGTAGACGCCGTTCATCAGGCGCAGCGGCTTGAACGCGTCCTCGGCGAGCTCGCCGGACAGGCGGCGCTGAACCTGATCGCGAAACTGCTCGACGCGCTCGCTGACAAAGGCATGGTCAAATTCGTCGTAACGGTACATCGTCTTCCTCAGACTGCAATAAATTCGGGATCGGCGGGAGCGTAGCCCGGGGCGTATTCCATGGTCGGACCTTGTGCGCGGATGCGCTCGCGAAGGCGAAACGGCCAGAGAATACCGTTGGTTTCCTGGACTTCGACGACGGCCACGTCAACGACCTCGTTGTCGGCATAGGATTTCTTGCCGATAGCTTCCAGCGCCGCAACGGCTTCATTGTGGCGGGCAACGAGCGCCTCCTGCAGCGAGGTGGACCACTTCCCGTTCGCATCCAGCCATACGGCAATGCCGTCTGTCAGCCGGTTGGCGGTCAGAACCTTGTCTACCATATTCAGCTCCTTGCAAGTTCCTCGAGCCGGGCGTTCGCGCGCACCAGCGGCTCGGACAGTTCGAAATTGGCACCGGCGACCGCATCGCCGATAATGACCATGACAGGTCCCGTCAACTCGTCGCGGTGCTGCAGATCAGGCAGATCGGCGAGCGTGCCATGCAGCAAGCGGCGCTCAGCGCGGCTGGCATTTTCGATGACGGCGACGGTGGTCTCGGAAGGAATGCCCGCCTGCATCAGACGCTCGGCAACGGAGGCGGCAACCGTGCGGCCCATATAGACGGCAATCGTTGCGCCAGACACGGCAAGGCTTGCCCAATCGGGCAGCACGTCGCCTGTGAGATCATGGCCGGTCGTGAAGACCAGCGAGGAGGCAACGCCGCGCAGCGTCAGCGGCAGCTCGAAATCGGCAGCGGCGGCGAAAGCCGAGGTGATGCCCGGCACGACCTCATAGGTGATGCCGGCAGCGCGCAGCGCCGCCATCTCTTCCCCTGCCCGGCCATAGACCAAGGGATCGCCCGATTTCAGACGAACGACGCGTTTACCCTGGCGGCCGAGATCGACCAGCAGGTCGTTGATCTCTTCCTGAGACTTCGAATGGCAGCCCTTGCGCTTGCCGACCGAAAGCCGCTCGACATCCCGGCGGCCCATATCGACGATCGCCTGCGGCACGAGGGCGTCATAGACGATGACGTCGGCTTCCATCATCACGCGCTGGGCCCGCAGTGTCAGCAGGTCCTCAGCACCCGGACCGGCGCCGACCAGCCAGACGTGACCGGCGACCCTGTCCATCGCCCGCAACAGCCCATCGGCGGCATGGCGAGCCTGCGGCAGGTTGCCGTTGGCGACCGCATCGGCAACAGGGCCGGAGAAGAACCGGCGCCAGAAGACGCGGCGGGAAACGCCTCGCGGCACGAGCTGTTCGACGGCTTTACGATAGCTCGTTGCAAGCCCGGCGAGCCGGCCGAGCGAGGGCGAAAGAAGCTGGTCGATCTGCGCACGGATCATCTGCGCCAGAACCGGCCCAGCCCCTTCGGTGCCGATCGCGACGGCGACGGGCGCACGGTTGACCAGCGCCGGCGTGAAGAAATCGCAGTAATCGGGCTGATCGACGGCATTGGCCGGAATTCTCGCGGCACGGGCGGCATCGACAATGCTGCGGTCGTCAGCTTCATTGCCGGTTGCTGCAAAGACCAGCGCAGATCCCTCGACTTGGTCGGCGGAAAAGGCAGAGCGCACGGTTTCAATGCGGTTGGCGATCAGGAAGGAATGATAATCGGCTTCCGGCCGATCGGCATAAGCGACGATCTGCGCCCGAGTGTTCAGCAACAGCCGCACCTTGGCAAAGGCTTCATCGCCATTGCCGAAGACAGCCGTCTTCTGGCCTTCCACGCGAAAGAAGGCGGGAAATACCGAGAGCTGTTCAGTCTTGGGAGGCATCATCAATCCACTTCGAAGTTGCCAGAATATGCCCGTGATCGACAAGGGATTGAAGGAACAGAAATTCGAAAGCCCGAGCAAGCGCGTATTCTTTTGCTCGTCCGATCAACGATTTGAGAAAAGTCAACCGTACTGACGGAAACCGTCCTACCCCACTCTTTTTGTTGCGGTGCAGTATAAAGCCTGTGACAAACGGCGTCCACCGGCGATTCGCGCATTTCACTCCCGCCATCCAGGCGATAGACTGGCGAAAACCGGAGAGTCTCATGCCCGACAAGACCATCGCCCCCCGCCTGCTTTCGGTCATCGAAGACGACATCCTGCCTTTGACGGAGCGTGGTGTTTCGCTTGGCAACAAGGTGTTCGGCGCGGCGATCCTGCGGAAATCCGATCTTTCGCTCGTCATTGCCGACACCAACAACGAGCTGGAAAATCCGCTCTGGCATGGCGAGGTGCACACGCTCAAACGCTTCTACGAGCTCGGCGAGAAGCCGCCGACCAAGGATCTGATCTTCCTTTCGACGCACGAACCCTGCACCATGTGCATGTCGGCGATCACCTGGGCGGGCTTCGACAATTTCTACTATTTCTTCAGTCATGAGGATTCCCGGGATGCCTTCGCCATTCCGCACGATCTGAAGATCCTGAAGGAAGTCTTCGGGCTTGAACCCGGCGGCTACCGCAGGCAGAACGCCTTCTGGAACAGCTCTGCCATCGCCGACCTCGTCGAAACTGAAGAGGCTGCGCTGAAAACCACCCTCAAGGCACAAACCGCCCGCATCAAGGCGCGCTACGACGCGCTGTCCACCACCTACCAGTCGTCGAAGAGCGCCAACGACATTCCGCTCAACTGAGGCAACATGGAACCTTCCAAAAACATTTCGCGGCTGATCGAGATCATGGCAGCCCTTCGCCATCCCGAAACCGGTTGCCCCTGGGACATCGAGCAGAACTTCCAAACGATCAAGCCCTATACGATCGAGGAGGCCTATGAGGTATCCGACGCGATCGAACGCGGGGATATGGACGACCTCTGCGATGAGTTGGGCGACCTGCTGCTGCAGGTCGTCTTTCACGCGCGCATGGCCGAGGAAGCCGGCGAATTTTCCTTCGGCGACGTGGTGAACGCCATCACCACCAAGATGATCCGCCGCCACCCGCATGTCTTTGACCGTTCGGAGGCCGATACGCCTGACGCGGTGAAGAGGCAGTGGGACGAGATCAAGCAGGCGGAGAAACGCGAACGCGCCGAGCGGCGGTCAATGCGCGGCATCACCGAGGATTTCAAGAGCGGATTCCTCGGCTCCGTGCAGCGCAGCTTCCCGGCTTTGACGGAAGCGCTGAAGCTGCAGGAACGCGCCGCCAAGGTCGGCTTCGACTGGTCGGCACCGGAACCGATCCTCGACAAGATCGAGGAGGAGATCGGCGAATTGCGGGCAGCGCTAAAGGAAGGCGACCGGGCAAAGGTCAGCGACGAACTCGGCGACCTGATCTTCGCCGTCGTCAATATCGGGCGGCATGTGAAGGCCGATCCGGAGCAAGCACTACGTGGCACTAATACGAAATTCCGTCGTCGCTTCAGCCATATAGAGCATGTTCTTGAAGCGGAAGGCGAGACGCTGGAGAATGCAACGCTCGAGCGGATGGAGGAAATTTGGCAGGCGGCAAAAGCGATCGAGCGGGCTGTGACAGCTGGCTGAGTGAGCACAGCGTTGCCACATCTCCCTTCTCCCCGCGGGGAGAAGATGCCGGCAGGCAGATGAGGGGGTGAGCGGCAAAGCCGCGAATGCGCTGAGCGTAAGCGAAGGGCAACATGAAGGTTGCACCGTGCGGGCCCCTCATCCGACCCTTCCACCTTCTCCCCGCTGGGGAGAAGAGGGAGCAAGAAACCCCGCTTACCGTTCCCAATCTTCCTTTGAAGATTTCGGGCCATTGCCGATGCGGCGCTCGAGTTCGGTCGCTTCGGTTTCGGATAGGCGCAGATCGAGCGTAATCGAGCCGTCCTCATTATCCTCGCGGCCGTCGACGATGGCGTGGTCGTAAAGCCATGGCAGCAGCGCCAGCTTGTCGACAGGAAGGCGGATCGTCGTCTCGGTCATCACGCCTGACAGTCTGCGGCTGATCTCTTCCATAAGCGTATCGACGCCCTCGCCGCTGACGGCGGAAACCGCGACCACGTTCCCGGCACCGGCGGCTTTCTGCACCATGGCGTCGTGGACCTCCGGCTCCAGCCGGTCGATCTTGTTCCAGACCTCGATGAGCCGCTTGCCGGCTTCGGCCTCGTCGATGCCGAGATCGCCCAGGATCTGCATCACGTCGGAGCTCTGCGCCTGGTTGTCGGGGTCGGACATGTCGCGGACATGCAGGATGAGATCGGCTTCCAGCACCTCTTCCAGTGTCGCACGGAAGGCGGCGACGAGATGGGTCGGCAGGTCGGAGATGAAGCCGACGGTGTCGGACAGGATGACGGTGCGGCCGTGCGGCAGCTTCATGCGCCGAAGCGTCGGGTCGAGCGTCGCAAAGAGCATGTCTTCGGCCAGCACGCCGGCGCCAGTGATGCGGTTAAACAGCGTCGACTTACCGGCATTGGTATAACCGACCAGCGCCACGATCGGGTGCGGCACCTTCCGGCGCTTGGCGCGGTGGAGCTGGCGGGTTCGCACGACCTGCTCCAACTCGCGTTCGAGCTTGATGATGCGGTCCTGCAACAGCCGCCGGTCGGCTTCGATCTGGGTTTCGCCGGGGCCGCCCATGAAGCCACCACCGCCGCGCTGACGCTCAAGGTGGGTCCAGCTTCGGACCAGGCGGCCCTTTTGATAATTCAGGTGGGCGAGATCGACCTGTAGCGTGCCTTCCTTGGTGGAGGCGCGGCGGCCGAAGATTTCGAGGATGAGGCCCGTCCGGTCGATGACCTTGGCGTTCCATTCCTTTTCGAGATTGCGCTGCTGCACCGGCGTCAGCGGATGGTCGACAATGACGAGACCGGAGTCGCGCTCGTTCAGCAGCGCCTTGATCTCCTCGATCTTGCCGGTGCCGAGCAGCGTCGCCGGCCTTGGATCATTGACCGGTACGATCTGGCCGTTGACGACGTCGAGGTCGATTGCCTGGGCAAGGCCCGTCGCTTCTTCAAGCCGGCTTTCCGGGGTGCGGGTGGAGGCCGATTCGGTCTGGCCACCGCGACTGCGGGATTTCAGAACAGGCACGACGACGGTCGCGCGCATGTCATCCCTGTGCTTGGCGGCCTCAGGGATGATCGAATCGTTCTTGGTATCGCGTGTCGAAATGACGGCTGATCCTGTTAGGACGCGGCTTCTTCGCTCTCGAACATCTGCATGGGCTGGCCCGGCATGATCGTCGAGATCGCATGTTTATACACGAGCT
>Ga0102591_1000422_pt1 | contig 84081 bp, 78 predicted proteins | sample AraplaCol_mCL_r2_2_FD_76860 | JGI IMG/M metagenome (GOLD analysis project Ga0102591, IMG submission 76860) | Arabidopsis root microbial communities from North Carolina, USA - plate scrape MF_Col_mCL_r2 (SPADES assembly) (version 2) | ecosystem: Host-associated > Plants > Roots > Endosphere... | reverse complement strand
TTCGCGCCGGTCTTTTCGACGATTTCGCGGATGACCTTGCCGCCGGAGCCGATGACTTCACGGATCTTGTCGACCGGGATGTTCATGACTTCGATGCGCGGAGCGAACTCGCCGAGCTGGCCACGGCTTTCGGAAATGGCCTTGGCCATTTCGCCGAGGATGTGGAGACGGCCACCCTTGGCCTGGTTGAGCGCAATGCCCATGATCTCTTCGGTGATGCCCTCGATCTTGATGTCCATCTGGAGCGAGGTGATACCAGCGTCGGTACCGGCGACCTTGAAGTCCATGTCGCCGAGGTGGTCTTCGTCGCCGAGGATGTCGGAGAGAACGGCGAAGCGCTCATCTTCCTTGATCAGGCCCATGGCGATACCGGCAACCGGCTTTGCCAGCGGAACGCCGGCGTCCATGAGAGCGAGCGAGGTGCCGCAAACCGTCGCCATCGACGACGAGCCGTTGGATTCGGTGATCTCGGATACGACACGCAGTGTGTAGGGGAACTGCTCGGCCTCCGGCAGCATCGGGCGAATAGCGCGCCAGGCGAGCTTGCCGTGACCGATTTCGCGACGGCCCGGGGAGCCCATGCGACCGGTTTCGCCGACCGAGAAGGGCGGGAAGTTGTAGTGCAGCATGAAGCGTTCTTTGTACATGCCGGTCAGGCTGTCGACATACTGTTCGTCTTCACCGGTGCCGAGCGTGGCAACGACGATCGCCTGCGTCTCACCGCGGGTGAAGAGCGCCGAACCGTGGGTACGCGGCAGAAGGCCGACTTCCGAGACGATCGGACGAACGGTTTCCAGATCGCGGCCGTCGATACGGCTCTTGGTGTCGAGGATGTTCCAGCGAACGATCTTGGCCTGCAGGTGCTTGAAGACGGCGCCGATGACTTCAGCGGTGTACTTGGGCTCCGCACCTTCCGGGAAGAAGTGTGCCTTTACCTTCGCCTTGACGGCATCGACGGCAGCGTAGCGGGCAGCCTTTTCGGTGATCTTGTAGGCGTCGCGCAGTTCGGCTTCGGCCATGCCGAGCATTTCGGCTTCCAGCGCGGAATGATCTTCCGGTTCGAATTCGCGCGGCTCCTTGGCAGCGACTTCAGCGAGCTTGATGATCGCGTCGATGACCGGCTGGAAGCCCTTCTGACCGAAGACGACGGCGCCGAGCATGACGTCTTCAGCCAGTTCCTTGGCTTCCGATTCGACCATCAGCACCGCTTCCTGGGTGCCGGCGACAACGAGGTCGAGCGTCGATTCGTCCATCTCGTCGAGATGCGGGTTCAGCACGTACTGGCCGTTGATGTAGCCGACGCGCGCGCCGCCGATCGGGCCCATGAACGGGACGCCCGACAGCGTCAGCGCTGCGGAAGCGGCAACCATCGACAGAACGTCGGGGTTGTTTTCGAGGTCATGCTGCATGACCGTGACGATGACCTGGGTATCGTTCTTGTAGCCATCGGGGAAAAGCGGACGGATCGGACGGTCGATCAGGCGCGAAACGAGCGTTTCGTTCTCGCTCGGACGGCCTTCGCGCTTGAAGTAACCACCCGGGATCTTGCCGGCAGCGTAGGTCTTTTCCTGGTAGTTGACGGTCAGCGGGAAGAAGTCCTGGCCCGGCTTCGGCGACTTGGCCGAAACGACGGTGGCGAGAACGACGGTTTCGCCGTAGGTGGCGATGACGGCGCCGTCAGCCTGACGGGCGACCTTGCCGGTTTCGAGCTTGAGCGGACGCCCAGCCCATTCGATTTCAACCTTGTGGGTATCGAACATGTTCTGTCCTTCATGTGCGGCGGACCTTTCCGCGGCTGTTGCAGCGCGGGTGGTCGAGGGGCCGCATGAAATGGCGCATCACGGGCAAGACAACGGGAGGCTTCACGCTTGAAATCGGCTTGTTTCCGCTTCACCGCGCCGCTTATCTGCGGCGTTCCGGCAAGCAGAGCCGAAGCATCCTGCAATCCTGCCCCATGACGGGCCATCGGTTGATCCGCGATACCGGCCCATCCGGCTCGCTGGATTCTCTCGTTTAGCCACGTTCCTATGCGGCTGGAGAGTTTAATCGTCGAGCGTTCAACGCTCCATAAAAAAGCCGGCGGGCCGCAAAGACCCGCCGGATAAGTCGCTTAGCGACGGATGCCCAGGGCACCGATCAGCTTGGTGTAGCGCGCTTCGTCTTTCTTCTTCAGATAGTCGAGGAGCGAACGACGGCTGGAAACCATCGCGAGCAGACCACGGCGGGAATGGTTATCCTTCTTGTGGCCCTTGAAGTGTTCGGTCAGGTTGTTGATCCGTTCCGTCAGGATAGCAACCTGGACTTCCGGAGAACCGGTGTCGCCTTCAACGGTTGCAAATTCCTTGATGAGCTGAGCCTTACGCTCTGCAGCAATCGACATCGGATGATCCTTTCGATTTCGAGGATTTCGGGACGCCGTCAGCCGGGATGTCGTCCAGCTGCGGCCGTGAATGCAACGGGCATGCGCCTTTTGCTGGCGTGCCTATAAACGAATTGGATGAAAAAGGAAAGGGTCATGGACCGGCGCCCGGGAGGGCCGGCGGAAGGCCTCAATTGCCGGTCGGGAACGGGTGCATCGGCGGCGATTTCATTCGGCCGCGATCGGGAGGAGTTCGGCCCCGATCGAGGGAGAAAAAGTGACGGCGGCAGGTCATGGCACGTCATCCCCTTCGGCCTGTCGCGGCACGGTGATCCGCCACTCGATGCCGTCGGCATGCATCATCCGCTCGAGCCCCGCATTCAGGGCCATGCCGAGCATGCGTTCGAGCACGAGCGTGCCAAACCCCTTGCGGATCGGATCTGAGGGCTTGCCCGCGAGATCGGCCCCCTCCTCCCGCCAGCGTATGGCAATGCCCTCATCCTCCAGCGACCAGCTCAGCTTGACGACGCCTGACGTGTTGGCGAGCGCGCCATACTTGGTCGCATTGGTCGCGAGCTCGTGCAGCGCCATGCCGAGCGTCTGGGCGATCTGGGTCTCGAGCCGCAAAGGCGGGCCGGACAGGATCACCCGCCTCGGATCGTCAGGCGTGAATGGCTGAAGCTGGTTCTGGGCCAGTTCCCGGAAATCGACCCCTTGGGCGGCGTTGGCGATCATAAGGTCGGTGGAGCGGGCGAGCCCGGCGATGCGCTTGCGGAAACTGTCGGCGAAATCAGCGGCACTCTCGGCCGAATAGACCGACTGATTCAGCATGGACTGGATCACCGTCAGCTGGTTCTTCGAGCGGTGCGCCACCTCGCGCATCAAGAAACGGATTTCGCTCTCCGCCTTGGTGCGCGCGGCCGCCGCACGGGCCAGAGCTGCCGAGACCTGTTCGACCTCGGCGATCATATGCGGGCGCGGCTCGATCCGCTCGCCGGCGCCAAGGCGGCGGGCATCCTGCGCCACGAGCTTGACGCCCTGCGACAACAGCCGCGCGATTGCCAGCGAACCGGCGATCGCGATGCCGGCAAAGATGATGCCGCCGAGCGAAAGCCACAGGAACGACCAGACGGCCGGAGCATCGACGATCGCCCGCGGCGCCCAGGCGATGATCCGCCAGCCGGTGATCACCGAGAATTCGGTCGCCACCCGGTACTCCGTGCCGTTCTCCTTGATGTTGCGAACGCCGATGCTGATCGCCGGAACCTTGTCGAGGAAGAACGGCTCCCCGGCCTTGACCGCCGCGTCCGAGGAGATGATGACCTTTCCCGCGCCGTCGACGAGGGCCGCGTTCCAACCAGGCGACAGCGTATCGCGGTTGACGGCCTTGGCCATGTTCTCGGCGTTTTGCGTCAACGCCAGCAGATACTCCTCACCGGTCGAGAGTTTTGCCGGCAGATAAACGTTGAACACCCATTTTCCGGCGGTCTTGCCGAAGAAGACGTTGGAGACGAGCGGCGCGCCGCTATTGGTGAAGGCGCGCTCGATGGAGTCCGCATCCGACCCCTTGCCAAGCTGAGTGCCGAAGGGGACGCGGGTGTTGAGCCGCTGCTCGTGCTTGCGATCTATGACGATCAGATAGGAATCCGTCTGCGCGAGCGCCGTCGAGGCTCTCTCGTAGAAGGCTTGCAAATTGTCGTCCTCGATCGCCCGCGAGGTCGACAGCACCTTCAGCGTCGTCAACATGCCCTCGATATCGCGCTCGACGATGCGCGTCACCGATCCGGTCGAGGCCTGCAGCAGCGAGGTGATGACCTGTTCCTGCGCGTCGACGCTGCGCTTCAGCACGACCAGCGAAAAGATGAAGGCCGGAACGATGGCGACCAGCAGCAGCGACGTCAGATAGAAACTGAACGGGCGGGTCAGCCGATGACGGGCGCGATCAACCATCGCCGCCAGGCCATCGCTTGCCCTGCGCTTTCCTTCCTCCGTCACACCGGTCACCTGCAACGTCCCTTGCGGTTCCCTGTCGGCGGCATCAACGCCTTCGGCGCACGCCGCCGCAAGCGGCGCAACCGCCAAACGGCAACGAAACGCGATACGGAAACGGAATCACCTCGGATGGACTGGGAACCCATGCCGGGATCATGCGTCAAGGATAAAGCAAAGGCAAATGGTTCCGGGTGCTTAGCTTCCGGCGAAGACGCGCTTGGGGCGGAATTCGCCCTCGGCGATCTCACCGATCGCGACCAGCTTGCCGCGCGCCGTGGCATAGGCCTCGGGCGTCGCCAGCGGTGCGTCGCGGCCGCGCAGGATAATGGGATTGCCCATCCTGAGACGGTGCGCCTGGTCGTCATTGACAGGCACGTGCGGCAGGCTGGAAAGCGCCTCGCCGGTCTCGATCAGATAGGCATCGAGTGCCGCCAGACGTTCCTGGTCGTCCTCGATCTTTTCCAACGCCACCAGGTCGGCAAGCGGCACCATGTCCTCTTCGCCGAAGGGCGCGACGAAGGTGCGGCGCAGCGACGCGATGTGGCCGAAACAGCCGAGGTCGCGGCCCATGTCGCGGGCGAGCGAGCGCACATAAGTGCCCTTGCCGCATTCGATTTCGAAGTGGGCCAGGTTGGGTGCGGCACCCAGCAGAGTCAGCCGGTGGACCTCGACCTCGCGGGCCGGGATTTCGACCGTCTCGCCGTCGCGGGCGAGATCATAGGCGCGCTCGCCATCGATCTTGATCGCCGAGAACTGCGGCGGCACCTGGCTGATGACGCCGGTGTATTTCGGCAGAAGCGCGCGGATTGCCTCTTCGTTCGGCCGTTCGGCCGAGGAATGGGTTACTTCGCCTTCGAGATCGTCGGTGGAGCGTTCCTCGCCCCAGGCGACGGTGAATTCGTAGATCTTGCGGCCGTCCATGACGTAAGGAACGGTCTTCGTCGCGTCGCCAAGCGCGATCGGCAACATGCCGGAGGCCAGCGGATCGAGCGTGCCGGCATGGCCGGCCTTCTGGGCCTTGAACAGCCACTTGATCTTCGAGACGGCTTCGGTGGAGCCGAAGTCGAGCGGCTTGTCGAGGATCAGCCAGCCCGAGATCGGGCGGCCCTTGGGCTTACGCGGTTTGGACATGAAATCTACTATTCTTCGTCTTCGCTGGTCTGGTCGAGATCGCGGCTGACTTCCGGCGAACGCAAGAGCTCGTCGATCTTCTTGTAATTGTCGAAGCTCGTATCGTCGCGGAAACGAACGTCGGGCATGTATTTCATCTGCCGGAGCTGCGGACCGAGGCGGCCGCGAATGTACTTGGCATTGCGGTTGAGCGCGTCGATGACCTCGGCATGGTTGGGCACGCCAAGCGGCGTGACATAGGCCGTGGCGATCTTCAGATCCGGTGACATGCGCACCTCCGAAATCGCGATGACGGTCTTCTCGATCACCGGATCGCGGACCTCGCCGCGTTGCAGAACCTGGGTGATGGCAGCGCGCACCTGTTCGCCGACGCGCAGCATGCGCTGTGAGGGGGCAGAGGATGTGGCTTTGCTCATGGTCGTTGCTTTCCAAGGTATTGCGCCCGCTCGGGGCGGCAAACCGTTTTACTCTTCAGCGTAATATACCTTCCGTGCCTCAGGCACGGGTAGCTCTGATTGCCTGCGCCCACTTTCTTCGACGCAGTCCCAGAAAGACGCCCGTAGCCGTCAACACGAGCGCGGACAGCAATTGGATCAGTTCGAACTGCGGATGTGCGCAACCCTCATTGATGGCCGACTGCCATACCTGGTGCGCGGCATCTCCCCAGGACGTGATGGACACCAGGAGGAGGAGGCCGCCCAGAAGGCTCCCGACCCAAAGCAGCGCCCGAAGGCGCAAAACCGCTGAACCGGTAACCAGACAGAAAAGCGCCGCCAGGCCGACCCAATTGGTCAGAAAAGCGGCCACCTCGTTGAGAACCGAGAATTTCTGACCATCCCATTCGGGATAGATCTTGTCGCAGACTTCCGCGAAGGCCGGCGTCCACCAAAACGACACAACAGCGGCCAGGGCCGCCGTTGTGCAGATTTGCCGGGCTTTCAGGCCCATTAGAGCGTCCGGGTGATATGCTCGACGCGGAAGCACTCGATCGTATCGCCGGCGCGGATGTCTTCGTAGTTCTCGAAGGCCATGCCGCATTCCTGACCGACATTGACTTCCGAGACTTCGTCCTTGAAGCGCTTGAGGGTCTTGAGCTTGCCTTCGTGGATAACGACGTTGTCGCGAACCAGACGGACGCCGACGCCACGCTCGACCTTGCCTTCGGTGACGCGGCAACCCGCGACCTTGCCGACCTTGGTGATGTTGAACACCTCCAGGATCTCGGCGTTGCCGAGGAAGGTTTCGCGACGCTCTGGCGAGAGCAGGCCCGACATCGCCGCCTTCACGTCATCTACCAGATCGTAGATGATGTTGTAGTAGCGGATTTCGATGCCGGCACGCTCGGCGGCCGAACGGGCCTGCGAGTTGGCGCGGACGTTGAAGCCGATGATCGCGGCGTTCGATGCCTCGGCGAGCGAGATATCGGACTCGGTGATACCGCCGGCACCCGAATGCACGATGCGCGCACGCACTTCGTCGGTTCCGAGCTTGTCGAGAGCACCGGCGATCGCTTCGATCGAACCCTGCACGTCACCCTTGATGACCAGCGGGAACTCCTTGAGACCGGAGGTCTGGAGCTGGGTCATCATCTGCTCGAGCGAACCGCGCGAGCCGGACTGACGGGCAACCTGCTTCTCACGGGCGAGACGCTGGCGGTACTCGGAGATCTCGCGAGCACGGCTTTCGTTCTCGACGACGGCGAACTTGTCGCCGGCTGCCGGCGTACCGGACAGGCCGAGAACCTCGACCGGCATGGACGGACCGGCTTCCTTGACGTGTTCGCCCTTGTCGTTGACGAGCGCGCGCACACGGCCCCACTGATCACCGGCGACGATGATCTGGCCCGGACGCAACGTGCCCTTCTGTACGAGGACGGTGGCAACCGCACCGCGACCGCGGTCAAGCTCGGCTTCCACGACCGTACCTTCGGCCGTCCGGTTCGGATTGGCGCGCAGGTCGAGGATTTCTGCCTGAAGCAGGATCGCTTCGAGCAGCTTGTCGAGGTTGGTGCCGTTCTTGGCGGACACTTCCACGTCGAGGACTTCACCGCCCATGGATTCGACGAAGACTTCGTGCTGCAGCAGCTCGGTGCGAACCTTCTGCGGATTTGCCGACGGCTTGTCGACCTTGTTGATCGCCACGATGATCGGAACACCGGCCGCCTTGGCGTGGTTGATCGATTCGATCGTCTGCGGCATCACGCTGTCGTCAGCCGCAACCACCAGGATCGCGATGTCGGTCGCCTGGGCACCGCGAGCACGCATGGCGGTGAACGCCGCGTGGCCGGGGGTGTCGATGAAGGTGATCTTGTTGCCGTTCTGCTCGACCTGGTAGGCGCCGATGTGCTGGGTGATGCCACCGGCTTCGCCGGCCACCACGTTGGCGTGGCGGATCGCATCGAGCAGCGAGGTCTTACCGTGGTCGACGTGACCCATGATCGTGACGATCGGCGGACGCGGTTCCATTTCTTCGTCCGTGTCCGAAACGTTGAAGATACCCTCTTCGACGTCGGATTCCGAAACGCGCTTGACCGTGTGGCCGAATTCGCCGGCGATGAGTTCGGCCAGGTCGGCATCGATCAGATCGCCGGGCTTCATCATCTGACCTTCCTTCATCAGGAATTTGATGACGTCAACGGCGCGCTCAGACATGCGCTGCGACAGCTCCTGAATGGTGATGGTCTCGGGCAGGATGACTTCGCGCGAAATCTTCTCGCGGGTTTCCTGCATCTGGCTGCGCTTGAACTTCTCCTGGCGGCGACGCATGGCCGACAGCGAACGGGCGCGCTGGCCGCTATCCTCGTCGGCAGCGGTGGTCAGTGTCAGCTTGCCCTGGCGGCGACCGTCGTCGCCCTTCGGGCGGGCCGGAACCTTGGCAGGCTCGGGACGCACGACCTTGCCGCGCGCCGGACCTGCGCCGGGACGCGGACCACGATCGTCATCCTTTTCGTTGTCGACCTTACGGCCGCGCAGTGCGCCGGCCGGAGCCGGGGTCGGAAGTCCACCTGCCTGGTCGGCGGGCCGTCCGGCCTGCGGGCGGCTGTCAACGCGACGCTCGGTGGAAGCCGGTGCGCGAGCAGCCACGGGGCGCTCTTCAACAACCTCTGCGGCCTTAACTTCGGCTTTGGCTTCGGGCTCGGCCGCCGCGCGGGCTGCTTCCTCGGCAGCGCGGCGTGCGGCTTCTTCCTTCTCCTGCTGGAGACGGGCTTCTTCCTCACGCTTGCGGCGTGCTTCGTTCTCAGCGCGGATGACCGCTTCTTCGGCGTCCCGGATCTGGGCTTCGGCCAGAGCACGGCGGCGCGCATCGATCTCACCGGCGGATAGCTGGTTCAGAACGACACCGACGCGCGGACGATTGGTCTGGTTGGCTTCCTGACGCGTCGAATGCTGCTGCGGCTGCGGCGCCGGGCGACCCGAAGGCTGCGGCTGAGCCGGGCGCTGATCGGCCGGGCGCGCAGCGGGAGCTGCAGCAACCGGTGTGATCGGACGCTCGTCCTTGGGGCGGTGGAAGGGGCGTTTCTTGGTTTCGACCACGACCGCCTTGGTGCGGCCACGGCCCATGTCCTGACGCACGGTCCCCTGCGAAACCCCGTGGGGCTTCAGGGTCAGCGTCTTCTTGCCCGCTGCGCTGCCTGTCTTGTCGTCGTTGTTGTCGGTCATTCCGTTCCGTTCCTAGCGATCAGGGCCGGATGCGTATCACCTGACCCTGTCTTCCAAATTGTCTCAAACAATGTACGCGATGCCAGACTGTGCCGGTGACGCGGGTCATTGCTGTGGCTTGCCAGCGCCGCCGTCGGCCCGGACCGGGACGGATCCTCGGTACTTTTCGAGCATGATTGCGCGCTTCACTACACCTTCACCCGCCTGCCCTGCAAGCGCTGCGGCATGGATAAAAGCATTACTTCCTAAAAGGCCCTCCATTTCCGCCCCGGTGAAGGGACGGAACGAAGGTATTTCCATTTCATCGTCGGCCACAAAGCTCATCGCCTTGCGGGCCTGGTCTATCTTACGCACGCCGTCGGCCGCAGCGTCGGACGCGTGAAACACGGCGAGTGCCGCCAGTCCCCTGACGGCCTGCTCCGTCTTCGTTGCGCCGGAGATGAACTGGGCCGCCTTGCGCGCCATGTTCATCATTCCGGCCAGTTGCTCGGCGAGCAGCCGGTCGACATCGTCGGCGAGCGTCGCGTCGGCCTTGACGTCCGCCTTCAGGGCGCGGGCGAAGAACTTCTTCGCCACCGCCTTCTCAATCAGCGCCCGCTCGGCCTTGACCCAGCAGCCGCGCCCCGGAAGCTGACGCTTCAGATCGGGAACGACGCGACCGTCTGGCCCAGCCACGAAGCGGATCAACTCGTCTGGCGAACCGCTTTCACGGGTGACGATGCAGGTCCGCGTGCTGCCGTTGCGATCCTTCGGCCCCCCATCCGTGGGCAGGGCGTCCGAAGGCAGGCTGTCGGCATGATCAGAGGCGATCATCGTCCTTAAGCGTCCTGCTCGGCGCCTTCGGCAACGTCGATCGGCTCTTCACCTTCGACCTCTTCGCTTGCCAGGTCCTCTTGCGTGATCCAGCCGGCTGCGAGGCGGGCCTGAACGATCATGGCTTCGGCTTCGGCGCGCGAGACGTCGAACTTCGAGAAGGTGCCTTCGAAACGCTTGGTCTCGCCGTCCTTGCGTTCGCTCCAGCCGACGAGATCGTCAGCGGCGCAACCAGCAAAGTCCTCGACCGTCTTGATGCCTTCTTCGCCCAGCGCAACGAGCATCTGGCTCGTCAGGCCGTCGATTGAGCGCAGTTCGTCGGCAACGCCGAGTTCGCGGCGCTTGGCATCCATTTCCGCCTCGATCCGGTCCAGGTACTCGCGAGCGCGGGTCTGGATTTCGTTGGCGGTCTCTTCGTCGAAACCGTCGATCGACGCAATTTCGTCGAGATCGACATAGGCGAGCTCCTCGACGGCGGCAAAGCCTTCCGAAGCCAGCACCTGACCGACCATTTCGTCGACGTCGAGCGCATCCATGAAGAGGTTGGTGCGCTCGGTGAATTCCTTCTGGCGCCGCTCGCTCTCTTCCTGCTCGGTCAGGATGTCGATATCCCAGCCGGTCAGCTGCGAAGCGAGGCGAACGTTCTGGCCGCGTCGGCCGATGGCGAGCGACAGCTGCTCGTCGGGAACGACCACTTCGATGCGCTCGGCGTCTTCGTCGAGAACGACCTTGGCGACTTCCGCCGGCTGCAGCGCGTTGACGATGAACGACGCCGGATCCTGCGACCACGGAATGATGTCGATCTTTTCGCCCTGCAACTCACCGACGACGGCCTGAACGCGCGAACCGCGCATACCGACGCAGGCGCCGACCGGATCGATCGAGCTATCGTTGGAGACGACCGCGATCTTGGCGCGCGAACCCGGGTCGCGGGCAACCGACTTGATCTGAATGATGCCGTCGTAAATTTCAGGCACTTCCATGGTGAAGAGCTTCACCATGAACTGCGGATGGGTACGCGACAGGAAGATCTGCGGGCCGCGCTGTTCGCGGCGAACGTCGTAGACGAAGGAGCGGACGCGATCACCGTAGCGCATGTTTTCGCGCGGGATCATCTCGTCGCGACGGATGATGCCTTCGCCACGGCCGAGGTCGACGATGACGTTGCCGTATTCGACGCGCTTGACCGTGCCGTTGACGATCTCGCCGACGCGATCCTTGAACTCGTCGAACTGACGGTCGCGCTCGGCTTCACGCACCTTCTGCACGATGACCTGCTTGGCCGACTGGGCGGCGATGCGGCCAAAATCCATCGGCGGCAGCGGGTCGGCGATGAAGTCACCGAGCTTGGCGTCCGGATTGCGATCGCGAGCAAGCTCGAGCGGGATCTGCGTGGAGTAGTCGTCAGCCTTCTCGACCACTTCCAGAAGACGCTGCAGGCGGATTTCGCCAGTCTTGGAGTTGATGTCGGCGCGGATGTTCGATTCCGACCCATAGCGCGAGCGGGCGGCCTTCTGGATCGCGTCGGCCATCGCGGCCAGAACGATCTCGCGGTCGATCACCTTTTCACGCGCGACAGCATCCGCGATCTGCAGAAGCTCGAGCCGGTTAGCACTGACTGCCATGTCTTGTCTCCGTTGGGTTGCAGGGGGCTTTCAAGCTCCGCCCGACTTATTCCTCAATAGGTGAATCTTCGTCTTCGAAATTCTCGTTCGCGGCACGCGCAGCCTTGGCCTTCTTGTCGGCCGTCAGCGCATCGCGGATCAGATCGTCGGTCAGGATCAGCCGCGCTTCGGAAAGCGTGGTGAACGGGATCACGACGACGGGCTCCTCGCCATAGGCCACCTGGTCGCGCTCAAGCCGGAAACCGTCGTCATCGACAGAAACGATCTTGCCGCGGAACCGCTTGCGGCCATCGACCAGAACCGACGTCTCGCATTTCAGCAGGTGACCCTGCCAGCGGAAGAAGTCGGACTTGCGCACCATCGGGCGGTCGATGCCCGGCGACGACACTTCGAGATGATACGCCTTGTCGATCGGATCTTCCACATCGAGCACCGGCGAAATGGCCTTGGAGATCTCTTCGCAGTCCTCGACGGTCATGGTGCCGTCGGTGCGCTCTGCCATGATCTGCAGCGTCATGCCGTTCTGGCCCGACATGCGCACGCGCACGAGCTGGTAGCCCATCGGCACGATCACCGGCTCGATGATGTCGGCGACGCGCTGGTCGAGACCGGTTTCGGTGATCAGGCGGGGTTCATTTGCATTTTCAGCCGTTGTCGTATCGGACAAACGATCATCTCCTCATCGGACCGGCTAATAAAAAAGAGCGGGTCCTGACGGGCCCACTCTTCATCTACCGATCAAGAATTTGAGGCTCATATACGCCCCATCGCCGCAAATTGCAAGGCATTGGGCCGTCCGACGCAAATGGCCGGACGAACCGCCGGCGAGCCTCTTCGCCAACAAGGTCAGTTTCAGCGGGTGGCACTTCGCGTCGTCGGGCCTATAACAGGAGACGAACCGCTTCGAGACGACAATCAAGAAACGAAGAGAGAAGACGAGGTGCCAACCCGTATTTCGCCGCTTGCCCCCTTCAAGCACGATATCTTCCGCACGATATGGATCGCGAGCCTCGCCTCCAATTTCGGCGGCCTCATTCAATCGGTCGGGGCCGCCTGGCTGATGACCTCCATTTCCTCATCGGCGAACATGGTGGCGCTGGTGCAGGCTTCGACCTCGCTGCCGATCATGCTTTTCTCGCTTGTCTCTGGCGCGCTTGCCGACAATTTCGACCGGCGGCGGATCATGCTGGTGGCGCAGTGTTTCATGCTCTTCGTCTCGGCGCTCTTGACGATCTGTGCCTATGTCGGGCTGATCACGCCCTGGCTGCTCCTGCTCTTCACCTTCCTCATCGGCTGCGGCACGGCGCTCAACAACCCGTCCTGGCAGGCGTCGGTCGGCGACATGGTTCCGCGCGAAGACCTGCCGGCAGCGGTCGCGCTCAACAGCATGGGCTTCAACATCACCCGAAGCGTCGGCCCGGCGATCGGCGGCGCCATCGTCGCGGCACTCGGTGCGGCGGCTGCGTTCTTCGCCAATACGCTCAGCTATTTCGCCATCCTTTTTGCGCTGGTGCGCTGGCGTCGCGAGGTGCCGACGAGCACGTTGCCGCGCGAGACGCTGGGGCGCGCCATTTCGGCTGGCCTGCGCTACGTCGCGATGTCGCCGAACATCGGCAAGGTTCTCTTGCGCGGCTTCCTTTTCGGCCTTTCGGCAAGCGCCATCCTCGCTCTTCTGCCGCTCGTCGCCCGCGACCTCGTTCAGGGTGGGCCGCTCACCTACGGCCTGATGCTCGGCGCCTTCGGCCTTGGCGCGATCGGCGGGGCGCTGCTCTCCGCCCGCCTGCGCGAGAAGCTTTCGAGCGAGGCGATCGTGCGCATCGCCTTCACCGGCTTTGCCGCCAGCGCCGCGATCACGGCCTGGAGCACCTATGCCTGGCTGAGCTGTCTCGTGCTGCTCATCTCCGGCGCCTGTTGGGTGCTGGCGCTGTCGCTGTTCAACACCACGGTGCAGCTGTCGACGCCGCGCTGGGTGGTTGGCCGGGCCCTTTCGCTCTACCAGACCATGACCTTCGGCGGCATTGCCGGCGGCAGCTGGCTCTGGGGTACGGCCGCCGAGCAATATGGCGCGGCCAACGCGTTGATGGGCTCCTGTCTGCTGATGTTCGCCGGCGTCGTGGTCGGCTTCCGCCTGCCCTTGCCGGAATTCACCTCGCTCAACCTCGATCCGCTGAACCGCTTCAACGAGCCGCCGCTCGAACTGGACCTGAAACCGCGCAGCGGCCCGATCGTCATCATGATCGACTACGAAATCGCCGACGACGACATCCCGGAGTTCCTGACCACCATGGCGGAACGGCGGCGTATCCGCATCCGTGACGGCGCCGGACACTGGGCGCTGATGCGCGACCTCGAAAACCCGACCACCTGGACGGAGACCTACCACGTGCCGACCTGGGTCGAATATGTGCGTCACAACCAGCGACGCACCCAGGCGGACGCGGCCGTCGGCGACAGGCTGACGGCGCTGCATAGCGGCAAAGCACCACCGCGCGTTCACCGGATGATCGAGCGCCAGACGATCGTGCCGACCCATTACGAGCGCTACAAGCGCCAGGTGAATGTGGACATGCACTAGCTTGTGCCGGCCCTCGCGCCGGTCTCGAACATGTAACGAAAAAGGCCCCGATGACGGGGCCTTTTCTTTTCGGCAGTCGGCACACCAGCGCCTCCGGCTGCAATTGGCTCTATCGCAGCTTCGCCTTCAGCGAAGCATCGGGGAAGCAGGTGGCGGCAAGGCCGCTCTTTGCCTGCCAGTCGCCGAGCGAACGGCGCGTCTTGTAGCCGGGGAGACCATCGACCTTGCCGACGTCGTAGCCCTTGGCAACCAGCGCCTTCTGCATCTTCAGAACGTCCGAGCGCAGCATGTTGCCGACGTCGCCCCACGTGCCGCGGAACGCGCCGCCGCCCGTCGCAATGCGGTCGGCGAGGTTGCCGATGAAGAGCGCGTAGAGGTCGGAGTTGTTGTATTCCTTGAGCACGTAGAAATTCGGCGTGACGATAAACTCCGGCCCATGGCGACCAGCGGGCACCAGCATCATCGAAGATGCGGACAATTCGTGCGACGGAAAGGCCTTGCCGGAAATCCTGACGATCCCCTTGTTCGCCCAACTCGACAGGGGCTGGGCGAGGTCCGGCCCTTCCTGCGCACAGGAGACGGCTTCGGGAATCGATACTTCGAAGCCCCAGTCACGCTCGCGCTGCCAGCCCTTCTTGACCAGATAGTTGGCGATCGACGCCAGGCTGTCTGGCACCGAATTCCAGATGTCGCGGCGGCCGTCGCCATCGAAATCGACGGCATATTGCAGGAAGCTCGACGGCATGAACTGCGGCTGACCCATCGCGCCGGCCCAGGAGCCGCGCATCGCCGCCGCGTCGACATCGCCGCTGTCGAGAATGTGCAGTGCCGCGATCAGCTCGCGGCGAAACAGGTCTGGCCGCGTCGACATAAACGCCTTGGTCGCGAGCACATCGACCACCGGATAAGGGATCTTGGCGCGGCCGAAGCCGGATTCGCGGCCCCAGATGGCAACGATCACCGAGCCCGGCACGCCATAGGTGCGCTCGATCTTCTTCAGGGTCGACGCATGGGTGGAAGCCAGGCTGCGGCCGGTGGCGGCGAGCCCCTGCAGACGCTTTTCCGAGAAGTAGTTTCCGGGCGAGGAAAACTCCGCCTGGCTCTGCTTCTGTTCCTTCGGCTTCGGGAAGCCGGGCGGCGCCAGATCCGGCAGGTCCCAGTTGAGCTTCACGTCGGAAAAGGCCGCCTTGAAGGATCCGGCGGAAATGCCGGCCTTCTTCGCCTCCGGCCACAGATCATTCTGCAGCCAGGTACGAAACTGCGCCTCGACGTCGGCTTTGGTCGCGGCTTGCGCGAGCCCCAGCCAGCCACAGAGCAGCAAGGTCGTCAGTGAAAGAAGTCTCAGCATAAGGCTTCCCCATCGGTTGGATTGCAGCGTCCGAAATGACGCTCAGATCGACGTGCGGGCGCGAAGGGCAGCCGCCAAGGTGCCTTCGTCGAGATAGTCGAGCTCGCCGCCGACCGGCACGCCATGGGCAAGCCGGGTGATCTTCACCTCCATGCCTTCGAGCTGGTCGGTGATGTAGTGCGCCGTCGTCTGGCCCTCGACGGTGGCATTGACGGCGATGATCAGCTCGCGGACGCCGCCATTGGCGACGCGCTGGACGAGACCCTTGATGTTGAGATCGTCGGGGCCGACGCCGTCGAGCGGCGAGAGCGTGCCGCCGAGCACATGATAGGCGGCGTTCATAGCGCCGGCGCGTTCCAGTGCCCAGAGATCGGACACGTCCTCGACAACGATGAGAACGGAGTGGTCGCGACGCTCGTCCGAACAAACGGTGCAGGGATCGATCGTATCGACATTGCCGCAGCAGGAACAGATGCGGACCTTGCGGTGCGCTTCGCCCATCGCGTCGGCGAGCGGACCCAGCAACTGGTCCTTCTTCTTGACGAGATGCAGGGCGGCGCGGCGTGCCGAACGCGGTCCGAGCCCCGGCACTTTCGCCAGGAGCTGGATGAGTTTTTCGATTTCGGGGCCGGTGACTCGTTTTGCCATGCGGCGCTTTTAGCCCATATCGCGCCGAAACGGAATCGCCTTCGAAACGCCCGCACGCGAAGCGGCGGGTATCGACGCGGTACCCGGCGGCTACCACCGCCGGCGCGCAAATGCTGCGGGCGGCAGACCGCCCTGCTTCCCGAACCTACTGCCTGGAGACGATCAGAAGGGCAGCTTCATGCCGGGCGGGATCGGCAGGCCGGCGGTCAGTTCGCGGGTCTTTTCCGCCTGCACGGCTTCGGCCTTGTCCTTGGCGTCCTTGTGGGCGGCGACGATCAGGTCTTCGAGGATCTCGACGTCGTCTTCCTTGAACAGCGAGGGATCGATCTTCAGGCTCTTGAGGGTGCCCTTGCCGTCGAGGCGAACGGTGACGAGGCCACCGCCGGAGGTGCCGTCGACTTCGAGCGCGGCGATTTCCGCCTGCATCTTTTCCATCTTGGCCTGCATTTCCTTGACCTTGCCCATCATCCCCATGATGTCGCGCATCGTCGTCTCCTGTCTTTCTGTTTCTGCTCGCAGACGGGACTATTCGATGTCGTCGCCAGGGACGATATCGCCGTCGGCGGATTCGGCTGTGGCCGGAGCCTGGCTCTCGGCCTCTTCTTCAACGGCGCGAATGCGCACGTCGGTGATCTTGGCGCCCGGGAACCGGGCGAGAATGGCGGCGACATCGGGGTCCTGGCGCGCGTCGTTGACGCGCTGCTCCTGCGCCTGCTGTTCCGCCTCGATCAGCGTCGGCTCACCGGCCTCGCGGCTGTAGCTGACGATCCAGTGGATGCCGGTCCATTCCTTTAGCTTGACGGCCACTTCGCCAAGCAGCGTCTTCGGCGCGTCGTCCGAGACGTTGACGTCGAGACGGCCGGGCTCGATCCGCACGAGCCGCAGAAAGCCGCGCACCAGCGTCTTCAGCTTGATGTCGCGGTTCTTGGCGCAGAGATCGGCGATGTCGGCGATCGAATTGACCGGCACCGACGGCTGCGGCTTGGCCGCAGGCGCCGCCACCGGGCGTTCTTCGATGTGGCCAACGGCAACCGCCTGGGGCGCCACGTCCGGGACGGCGCGCAGCATGGTCGCGCCATTGCTCGTCGGGCGCTGCACCGGCATCGGCTGCGATGCCTGCGCCGACACGGACACGGAAGCCTGGGCCTGTGCGCCGCCGCCGTTGCCACCTGAAGGGCCAGGGCGAGCGCCGCCGCCTTCATTGCCGGAAAGTTCCAGCAAGCGCCGCGCGGCCTCTTCAGGCGCCGGCAGATGTGCCGCATGCGCCAGGCGGATCAGCACCATTTCGGCGGCACCCGCCGGGCGCGACGAGCTTTCGGCTTCCGGAATGCCCTTCAGGAGCATCTGCCAGATGCGCGAGAGCGCCGTAACCGCCACGCTCTCGGCAAAGCCGGCACCGCGGGTGCGCTCGATCTCGCTCAAGGACTGGTCGTTGACCGCCTCCGGCACGTATTTCATCCGGGTGACGAGATGGGTGAAATCGGCAAGGTCGGTCAATACGACCGTCGGATTGGCGCCGGCCTCGTATTGTGCGGTGAATTCCTTGAGGGCCGCGGCGACATCGCCTTTGACGACGTGCTCGAAGAGGTCGACGATGCGGGCGCGGTCGGCAAGGCCGAGCATCGAACGCACGGTTTCGACTTCCACAGCGCCGCCGCCATGGGCAATCGCCTGGTCGAGCAGCGACAGACCGTCGCGCGCCGAGCCTTCGGCAGCGCGGGCCACCATCGCAAGCGCTTCCGGATCGAAGGATACGCCTTCCTTGCCGAGGATCGTCGAAAACAGGCCGACGAGATCGGACGCGCTGATGCGGCGCAGGTCGAAGCGCTGGCAGCGCGACAGAACCGTGATCGGCACTTTGCGGATTTCGGTGGTCGCGAAGATGAATTTCACATGCTCTGGCGGCTCTTCGAGCGTCTTCAGCAGGCCGTTGAAGGCCTGGGTCGAGAGCATGTGCACTTCGTCGATGATGTAGACTTTGTAGCGGGCCGAAACCGGGCGGTAGCGCACCTGTTCGATGATCTCGCGGATATCGTCGATGCCGGTGTGTGACGCCGCGTCCATTTCGATGACGTCGACGTGACGCCCATCCATGATCGCCTGGCAATGTTCGCCGGGAACGCGCAGGTCGATGGTCGGCCGATCGATATCCGGTGTCTTATAGTTCAGCGCGCGGGCGAGAATGCGGGCGGTGGTGGTCTTGCCGACCCCGCGCACCCCGGTCAGCATGTAGGCTTGGGCGATGCGGCCGGTTTCGAACGCGTTGGTGAGCGTGCGCACCATCGGTTCCTGGCCGACCATCAGGTCGGAGAAATCCTTGGGGCGATACTTGCGCGCCAGAACACGGTAGGCGGCTGGTTTCTCAACGGATGAAATGGACGTATCGTCGCTCATCGACCCTGCCGCTGTTCGAACTCTTGTCCCGACAGGACGGAGAAGGTGGGAGGCTGGCACGATGACCCGTGCCGGAGCTCGTTGGGGCTGCTTCCTTCCGGACCTGACCCGGTTGGCGAGTGGCTCGTCCACCACCAACCTCCCGGCTTCCATATCGGCAATATCGAAAGCAAATGCAAGCCAAGCCGTCAAAAAACTGATATCGATATGCAAAACAAGGCGAATCCGCCATTCTCAATAGCCGAGGAGACCCAGTTGACGACCTTCACCCTCGACGAGCGGCTCGAGCGCGACGGCATTCCGATCGCCTCGATCGGGCTTTGCCAGATGCGGCTGATGAACGACCGCCGCTGGCCCTGGCTCGTGCTCATTCCTCAGCGTGAAGGCATTTCTGAGATCTTCGACCTCACCCCGCTCGACCAGACGATGCTGACCTTCGAGACGACCATGGCAGCGACGGCGCTGAAGAAGGTCACGGGCGCCGAGAAAATCAATATCGGCGCATTGGGTAACATCGTCCGGCAGCTTCACGTGCATATCATCGCCCGCAGCGACGGCGACCCGAACTGGCCGGGGCCGGTCTGGGGCTTCGGCAAGGCGGAGCCGTGGGACGAAAAAGAACATCAGGCCTTCGCAGCCCGCATTCTGGAAAACCTCTGAACATGACGAAATCGATTTTTGACCTTCGCAGCCCGCATCCAGAGCCAAGCACCCTCGTCGCCTTCTCGGAGAATCATCTGGATCGCCAGTCGGAGCACCGGGCCGACGATTGCGTCCAGGTGGCACTGAAGCACCCGGGTGCGCATTTCCTGGCCTTCTCCGGACCGAAGCTGATCGTCAAGCATGACGAGAAGATCATCGACCCACTGTTTGCGCCTTATGAGCTCGAAGGTCTCGAACCCGTTCTCGACGAGACGATCCTGCTCGGCTACCTCGCCAACGGCGAGCCCCGGCTGGCCGTGCCGACGGGCCTGACGGACGAGACGATCACCGAGCCCTTCAAGATCGCCGACGGCCGCACCCTCTATCGCCAGCAGATGCTGCCGGAGGAACTGCTCGGCCAGTTCGCGCAAGGCTCGAGCTTGATTACCTGGAATGCCAACAACCGCTTCTGCGGTCGCTGCGCAGGCCCGATGGAAGGCAAGGCCGGCGGCTATCGCCGGGTCTGCACCGCCTGCGGCCATATGGTCTTCCCGCGCACCGACCCTGTCGTCATCATGATGACGATCGACCTTGAGCGCGATCTTTGCCTGCTCGGCCGCAGCCCGCATTTCGCGCCGGGCATGTATTCCTGCCTTGCCGGCTTCGTCGAGCCGGGCGAGACGATCGAAAACGCCGTTCGGCGGGAAACGCTCGAGGAGTCCGGCATCCATATCGGCCGGGTGCGCTACCATGCCTCGCAGCCCTGGCCGATGCCGCACACGCTGATGATCGGCTGTTATGCGGAGGCGAAATCAACCGTCATCAAGCGCGACGAGCACGAGCTGGAAGACGTGCACTGGTTCACGCGCGATGAAACGATCGCGATGCTCGAAAGGTCGACCGGGGTCGCCGACACCGGCGACGCGCATATTCCACCGCCGAAGGGCGCGATCGCGCACCAGCTGATGCGCGACTGGCTCGCCTGGGGCGAGCGGACATAAGGCGACGGATACAGGGAGATCGACCGTGTCCCGCTCCGAACGGCTGCTCGACCTTCTGCAGGTGCTCCGGCGCTACCGCCAGCCGGTGAGCGGCCAGCGACTGGCGGAAGAAACCGGCGTCAGCCTCAGAACGCTCTACCGCGATATCGCCAGCCTCCAGGCGCAGGGCGCTGATATCGAGGGCGAGCCGGGGCTCGGTTATGTGCTCAAGCCCGGCTTCATGCTGCCACCGATGATGTTTTCCGCCGAGGAGATCGAAGCCTTGGTGCTCGGCTCGCGCTGGGTCTCCAAGCGCACCGACGACGATCTCGCCGGCGCTGCCGCCAATGCGCTCGCCAAGATTGCCGCGGTGCTGCCGGCCGAACTTCGCGAGGAGCTCGACAGTTCGACCCTGCTCGTCGGCCCGAGCCCGCCGGCCACCAACGGCATCGACATCGCCGCGCTTAGGCGCGCAATCCGCAACGAGCGCAAGGTGGAACTCGACTACGTCGACAATGACGGCAGCGCGACGCAGCGCACCGTCTGGCCCTTTGCCCTCGGCTTCTTTGAGAACGTGCGCATGGTCATGGCCTGGTGCGAGCTGCGCCTGGACTTCCGGCACTTTCGCGCCGACCGCATGCAGAAGATGACGGTGACTGAGGCGCGCTATCCCCGCCGCCGGCAGGTGCTGATGAAGGATTGGCGCGCGAGCCAGAACATGGCGGCGTCGAAGCGAGAGACGGTCGGCTCCTGACGGGTGTTGGTGCGCCGATGCTGACAGAAACTGGCAGCGGCCAGCCCTAGCCTGCACCTCCCGCAACAAGGAGGAAGAGCATGGCCAAGGCAAATCTCATCGTTCTCTACGTCAAGGACCCGCTCGCAAGCGTGACCTTCTACCGCGCGCTTCTCGCGCAGGAACCAAGCGTCACCTACCAGACCTTCTCGTCCTTCGAGCTGCCGGGCGGCTTCACGCTCGGGCTCTGGGCCGAACATACGGTCGCGCCGGAGCCGGCGGCATCGGGCAGCCGGTCGGAACTGGCCTTCATGGTGGAAGACGAGAGCGCAGTGCGCGCACGTTACGAGGATTGGAAGGGGAAAGGCCTGCCGATTGCGCAGGAATTGACCGAAATGGATTTCGGTCCGACTTTCGTCGCGCTCGATCCGGATGGTCACCGGCTGCGCGTCTGCCTCTACGATTCTTAAGCGAGAGGGTATGCTGCGCGCATCCCGCCAGCCTGAAGCGGCGGGATGCGCGAATGGTACGGAATTAGCGGCCGTAAACGGCGGCCTGGATCTGCGAACGGGACAGACCGATGTCGCTCAGTGCGTGATCGTCGAGAGCATTCAGCTCGCGGATCGCACGGCGGGTCTTCGCATATTCCATGATCTTCTGACGGATCTTCATCTTTAACACTCCTTACTTGACGAGCGTCAAATAGGCATTTGCCTAAAATTTGTGTAGCGCCACGATTGCAAACTAGGCATGCGCCAGACGCGTAGCCGGTTAACGAATTTTTGCCACTTTCACCCCCGTAGGGCGTGGCGAAACCAATGATTCTCTCGGAAAATCACCGCAAACGGTACGCTCAGGACTTAAACGTGATGCTCTGAAAACCTTAGCCAGATGGCAGGATCAGATATGTGCGGCGCGAGAAGACCACAACCGCAGGCTTCATTTTGGTCAGAAATCAGGCGCATTCGCGGCCTTCAGGCGGAGCTGAGGGGCCAAGCAGCGTGCTAGCGATAGCGACCGCCTCACCGCTTTGGGAGGCGGTCGAGGCCTGCCTACGCAGGCCTTTCTCAACAACTTGGCGCCGGAGCGGCCTGTTCAGAGAACGCCGCGCATCGGGTGCGCGTTATAGGTTCCGAGGATGCGGACCTTTTCGGAGAAGAAGCGAAGCTCGTCCATGGCATGGCGCACGCCGACATCATCCGGGTGGCCTTCGATATCCGCATAGAACTGCGTCGCCACGAACCGGCCGCCAAGCTGGTAGCTCTCGAGCTTGGTCATGTTGATGCCGTTGGTGGCGAAACCGCCCATGGCCTTGTAGAGCGCTGCCGGGATGTTGCGAACATTGAAGACGAAGGTGGTGATGATCAGCTCTTCGTCGCTGGTGCGGGCGATGCGCTGCTCTTCCCGGGACAGCACGACGAAGCGGGTGACGTTGCTCTCGGTATCCTCGACGTTCTCGGCGATAATTTCGAGGCCATAGAGATCGGCGGCAAGCCGCGGCGCGAGCGCTGCCATCGAGCGGTCGCCCTTTTCGGAGACGAGCTTTGCCGCGCCCGCCGTATCGCCGGCGACGACCGGCTTCCAGCCGTTGGAGCGCACGATCTTGCGGCACTGGCCGAGCGCATGGATGTGGCTGTGCACGGTGCGGATCTCGTCACGCGTGACACCCGGAAGCACCATCAGCTGAAAACGGATCGGCATGAAATATTCGCCGACGATGTGCAGCCGCGATTCCGGCAGGAGGTGATGGATGTCGGCGACCCGGCCGGCGATCGTGTTCTCGATCGGGATCATCGCCAGATCGGCGTCGCCGTTCTCGACCGCGACGAAGGCATCCTCGAAGGTCTGGCAGGGCAGCGGCTCCATCGACGGGAACATGTCGCGGCAGGCCATGTCGGAATTGGCGCCATAGTCGCCCTGGAAGGAAATCCTGTTGGTCTTGGCGGTCACGGTAGCGTCCTTCTCAGGTTCTGATATCAGCGGGTACGGGCAGACAGGATGCGGCGGGCCTTTTCCAGCTCCACCGGCGTGTCCACACCAAGCGGGACCGAATCGACGATCTCGACATCAATGCGCATGCCGGCTTCGAGCGCACGCAGCTGCTCCAGCGATTCGCGGCGTTCGAGCACGGAGGGCTGAAGCGAGACGAAGCGTTCCAGCGCCTGCCGTCGATAGGCATAGAGCCCGATGTGATGATAGAGCGGGCCTTCGCCATGAGGCGCGGTCGCGCGGGTAAAATAGAGCGCACGCAGGCGCGTGTCGGAAAGCGGCGAACCGACGACCTTGACGATGTTCGGGTTGGTCTTCTCGCTCTCCTCGGCGATCGCCACCGTCAGCGTGGCGATATCGGTGGCGGCATTTTCGAGCGGGTTCAGCGCCGCGCGGATCGATGCCGGTTCGACCGTCGGAAGGTCACCCTGGACGTTGATGACGATCTCGGCTTCGCCGTTCGGATCGGCCTTCCGCAGCGCTTCGTAGATCCGGTCCGAGCCGGACTGGTGGTCGATGCGGGTCATTATCGCTTCGAAGCCGGCCTCGCGCACGACGTCGAAGACCTGCTGGTCGTCAACGGCAACGACGACGCGGCCGACGTCCGCTTCCTGCGCTCGGGTCGCGACCTGGACGATCATCGGCAGGCCGCAAATATCGGCGAGCGGCTTTCCGGGTAGGCGTGTCGAGGCCATGCGCGCCGGAATGAGCACGATGACTTTACCTGAATTTTCGCGATTCATGATCTGGCCTTCAAAAACCCCGCCGAAAGTGTCAATAAGTCTCAGTTAGGGGCCGATAATCACTGTTGCAACGCAGAGCCAAAAGACATAGGTTCCGCGCGATTTCAAGATAGGCCGGGTTTTTGTTTGCGCCGGTGGCAAAGGGAGCGTTTGCAGATGAATTCATATGTGAACATGGGCGTGGGCGCCTTTCTGGGAACGGTCTTCGTTCTGATGTCCGTGTCCATTGCATCGGAAGGCATTTTCCATTCCGAAGCTCCCGAGAAGGAAGGCTTTACGATCGTTGCGGAAGAAGGCACGTCTGAAGCAGGTGCCGGTGGTGCCGCGGAAGTCGAAGTCGACATCAAGCCGCTGCTGCTCAAGGCCGACGCTTCTGCCGGTGAAGCCGTGTTCAAGAAATGCGCAAGCTGTCACACCGCCGACAAAGGCGGCGCAAACAAAGTCGGTCCGAACCTCTGGGGCCTCGTCAACCGTCCGATCGCTTCGCATGAGGGCTTCAGCTACTCGGCCGGCATGAAGACGTTTGCCGAAGGCGGCAAGGTCGTCTGGGACTACGACCACCTCAGCTACTTCATCGAAGCACCGAAGAAGCACGTTCCGGGCACCGCCATGGGCTTTGCCGGCGTCAAGAAGCCCGACGAGCGCGCCAACCTGATCGCCTGGCTGCGCGAGCAGTCCGACGCTCCGGCAGCACTGCCGGACGCATCTGCCGGTTCTGCCGAAGCCGCACCGGCTGCCGGCGAAGCAGCACCGGCTGCTGGCGCCGAAGGTGCAAAGCCGGCCGAAGCGCCGGCAACCGAAGCCAAGCCTGCCGAAGGCCAGCCGGCACCGGCTCAATAAGTTCACGGTCGGAAACGATCCCATGCAAAAGGCCCGGCTCGCGCCGGGCCTTTTCGTATTCGGGGATAGGCAGAGATGTTGCGCACGGAACGTTCAGGCGGATCCAAGCCTCTGCGGCGAAACAGTTTGCCGGAGAGAGCGGTAATCACATCAGCAGATAGGCCCAGACCGAAACGCTGATGACGCCGAGCGCGGTCGTCAGCGTGATCGTCGAGGACGCCAGCCCATGGCCGACATTGAAATGGTTGGCGATCAGCCAGGCATTAACACCCGTCGGCACGGCCGACGTCAGCACCAGCGCCGTCGTCCAGTTGTCGTTGAGGCCGAGCAGGTGGCAGCTCGCATAGACGACCGCCGGCATGACGGCGAGCTTCAAGACGCTCGTCACCGAAGCGAGCCCGAGATTGCCGGCAAGACCGTATTTATCCAGCGCCATGCCGATCGAGATCAGCGCCGCGGGTGCTGCCATCGACGCCAGTTGATCGACGACGGTCTTGACCGGACCGCCAAGCGGCTGGCCGATAAGGTGGAAGGCGGCGCCGCAGGCAAGGCCGATCACCAGCGGGTTGCGCACCAGATTGCGGGCGACACCGGCCAAGAGCTGCAGCGGGCTTTGCCCCGGCTTGCCGCCGGCGCGCCGCTCTGCACGCTCCATCAAGAGCGTGCCCGCTATCATCATGACGGGCAGATGCACCGAAAGCAGGATCGAGATCGCAACGATGCCCTCCTCGCCGACGATTCGCGACACCAGCGGCAGGCCGATGAAGACCGTGTTGGCGAAGGCGGAGGAGACGCCAGCGAGAACGCCCATGCGCGCATCCCGCCCGAAGACGAGCGTCGCCGCCACGTGTCCCAACGTCCAGGTCACCGCGACGCCCGAGAAATAGGCGACCCAGAGCGGCCAGGGCGAACCGTCCTTGAAATCCGCTTCCGCAATCGTGCGAAACAGCAGGATGGGCACGGCGACGCGAAAGACAAAATCGCCCAAGGCTTCGCCGACGGCCGGTTTCAGGTAACCCAGGCGCACCAGCAACCAGCCGGCAAGGATCAGGATGAAGATGGGCAGGACGTTCTGGAAGATGTCGGACATGCGCGGGCCCTGGATCACGATGACCTTGGAGCGGATCGATCCAAGATCTTCGGGGTCTGTTCTCATGAGGTAGAGCGGGAGACGGACGGAAGACCGCAGATGCTTTCCTCTTTCCGCTCCTGGAATGGTCCTGCCAGCAATAACGTTGTTCGCACCCGCGCCGCAAGCGCGCGAGCAGCGGGCACAGGGAGGGGAACATTCCCCGGCCGCAGGCGTTCCGAAACAGCATGAGGAACGAGCCATGCCGACAGAGAAGCCCATTTACGCGCACAAAGACGACGATCCGCATCTCATCGACGATGCGCTCGCCGACAAGGTGCTGCGCTACATCCAGTATGCGGCGATGATCGATACGCGCGAGATCTCGGTGATGGCGCTCGGTGGGATCGTGGTGCTTTCCGGTCATGTGGCGCAGGCATCCGACATCGCCTGCGCCGGCGATGCCGCAGCATCGGTGATCGGCGTCACCAGCGTCGAGAACCGGCTGGCGGTGATGCCGGGCGCGGCCGAGGCTGATAGCTGAGCCAGGAGTTGCCGTCCGGAAATCCCGATGATAGGACATGCCGGCATGAGATTTCGGCTGGCTTGGCGTTATCGCTGGAGAGCCGCCATAGGAGCCGCAGATGAGGACCGACCCGTCAGCAACCAGGTAAGCCGCAACAACGGTTGAATAAGTTGTTGCGGCGTCTGTCGGCTCAAATTCAGAAGATTTGATGAAGTGGCAGATCGCCGCCGAATGGTTTTCATTTGCGCGGATGTTTCATCATGCCCGATCGTAATTCCCTCACCTGGTCCTATTCGCTGCCGGCAGCCCTTTTGCTGATGGCGCCCTTCGATATCCTGGCGTCGCTCGCCATGGACATTTACCTGCCCGTCGTGCCCGACATGCCGGCGATCCTCGGCACGTCGCCCGCAGTCGTCCAGCTCACGCTCAGCCTCTACATGCTGCTTTTGGGGCTGGGTCAGTTGCTGTTCGGCCCGCTGTCCGACCGCTTCGGCCGCCGTCCCGTTCTTCTCGGTGGCGCGACGCTGTTTGCGCTGGCCTCGCTGGGACTGGCCGCAACCACCTCGGCACCGGTCTTCGTCGCCTTGCGGCTCGTCCAGGCGGCCGGCGCCTCGGCCGCACTGGTCGCGACCTTCGCGACCGTGCGCGACGTTTATGGCGCACGTCCGGAGGGTGTGACCATCTATGGCCTCTTCAGCGCCATGCTCTCCTTCGTGCCGGCGCTCGGGCCGATCGCCGGCGCGCTGATATCAGGCGCTTTCGGATGGCGGGCGATCTTCCTGACGCTTGCCATGCTTGGCCTTGCAGCACTCGGCCAGGCCTTGCCGCGGTGGTCGGAAACCCGGCCTGACGCCACGGCACCGATGAGGCCGAGGTTCAGGCCCATGCTCGCAAGTGGCGCCTTCTGGACCTATACGCTTGGCTTCAGCACGGCGATGGGCGCGTTTTTCGTGTTCTTCTCCACGGCGCCACGCCTGCTCATCGATCGCGCCGGCTATTCGCAGCTCGGCTTCAGCCTGGCATTCGCCACCGCCGCCGTCGTGATGATCATCGCCACGCGCTTCGCCAGGGGCTTCGTCACCCGCTACGGGACCTCCGGTTGCCTCGCCCGCGGCATGGCCTTGATCATCCTCGGCGGGCTGCTGCTTGGCGCGGGCGAAGCCTCGGCGGTGCCGTCGTTCCAGAGCTTCGTGCTGCCAATGTGGGTGATCGCCTTCGGCATCGTCATGAGCGCCTCGGTCACCGCCAACGGAGCGCTCAAGGCCTTCGATGCCATCGCCGGGACGGCGGTCGCGCTCTACTTCTCGATCCAGAGCCTGATCGTCAGCCTCATTGGCACCGGCGCCGTTCTCCTGCTTGGCGGTGATACGGCCTGGCCGCTCGTCGGCTATTGCCTCGGCATGGCGACGATCACGCTGCTGGCGCTGGCGTCTCTCAACCGGCGCGAAAATCGATAGCCTTGCCCCTCCCGGAGCGGTCGCCTGCTCTGGGAGGTCTTCAACAGGAAAGGCGACAACATGCCCCTTGACCTCGCCCCTGGGGCTGGCCCCAGACTACCTTCATGACCGATTCCTACTTCCTCGCAGGCCGCTTCGGCGCCGCCACACGATTGTCGCCGAAAGCACTCAGGCTTTATGCCGAGCAGGGCCTGCTGGTGCCTGCCCATGTCGATCCCTCAACCGGTTACCGCTATTACGCCGCCACGCAGGCAAGCCGCGCCAGGCTGATTGCCCGGCTGCGGCAGCTGGGGCTGCCGATCGCCCGGATCGCACGGCTGATCGATCTTCAGCCCGACGTTCGCCTCACGGAGCTGCGCGCCTGGCTGGAGGTGCAGAGCAAACGACTCGAGGATCAGCGCGAGCTGGTGGAGGCAATCATCCGGCAATCGAGCGGCGGCGACGATCCGCTGGTCAGGGCCGTTGCCGTGCGCGACGTCGCGCCTTCGAAAATCGTCTATCGCCAGCACCATGTGACGGTGGATGCGCTCGAGGCCTTCACCGAAAGCGCCGAAGCGGAGATCCGCGGCTATCTTGCGCAATCGGGCAAGAGCGACGACGGACCGATGACGCTGCATTTCCACGAGCCGGTCAATCACGACGGCAAGGGTCTCGTCGAGGTCGCGATCGGCTATGACGGTAGTCTCGAACCCACTGGTGATCTGCGCATCCGCCTTCAGCCGGCGGGACGCGAAGCGTTCCTGGCCGTGGCCGAACCGTTCGAAACCTTTCCGGCCGTGCTCCGCGTCTATGACGCGATCGAAGCCTGGTTCGAGCAAAGCGACGATCTCAGCTGCTTCGGCAGCCCTTACGAAATCTATCCCGGCAGCGGCGGTACCCGCTTCGATGTCGCCTACCCCATCGTGCGTTAACCCAATCCCCGCACGCTCCAATCACTCAAGGACCAACCGATGCAGCACTTTTCCTATGTGGGCTCCGGCCCCTATTGCTACGCCAACTCATTTGCAATGATGTTCGGCGAAGCCGCGCCCTCGACCTCGACCATTGAGCTTGCCACCGGCAGCCCCTTCGGCATGCAGATCGTCGGCGGTACCCTGCCGTTCTTCGACCCCTACGGCTGGGATCCGGAGGCCGGGTTCGACGGCGCGCTGAAGGCGCTCGGCTGGACGTCGCAGGTCAGCAGCGGCGGCGAGCCCGAGGACGCGCTTTCCCGCCTGCGCTCGGCGCTGAAGGATGGTCCCGTCTGGGTCGGCCCGGTGGAGATGGGGCATCTGAGGCACCAGCCCGGCATGACGGGACCGATCGAGGCCGATCACTATGTCGTGGTCCTCGCGATCGACGAGACGCGCGTGCTGATGCACGACCCGCAAGGATATCCCTACGCCTCCCTGCCGCTCCACGATTTCATGACGGCCTGGGGCGCCGAGACGCTGAGCTACGGCGACCCCTACACCATGCGATGGGGATTCTCTCGTGTCGCCGACGTGAGCGAGGTCGAGGCAATCCGCGCCTCGGTGCCGGCCGCGATCCACTGGCTCTCGATGACCACGGACCGGCTGGTGCCGACGGGCAGCCTTGGCAATGCCGACGCAGCCGAAGCGCTCGCCGCTCTGATCGAAGACCATTGCGACAAGAACCTGCGGGCTCACCTCGTGCACTTCGCCGTTCGTGTCGGTGCCCGCCGCGCCGGCGATGCGGCGTCCTGCCTGGCGCGGGCAGGCCTTGCCAAATCCGCCGCCATCGCCGGCGAACAGGCACGGCTGATCGGCGCGCTGCAGTATCCGCTTGTCCTGCGCAGGGATGCCGAGGCGGCCGCAAGCCTACGCCTTCTGGCGCCGACCTACGACCGGCTGTTCACCACCCTGCAAGCCGGGGAGTGATCCCAAAAGCCGCGCAACTCCGGACGGAAAACCGCTTCGCACTTTTCCTGGGAATCCGCTCGCTTGGCTGGCGCAATTCCGGACGGAAAACCGCTTCGCACTTTTCCTGGAATTCGCTCGCTTGGCTGGCGCAATTCCGGACGGGAAACCGCTTCGCACTTTTCCTGGAATTCGCTCGCTTGGCTGGCGCAACTCCGGACGGAAAACCGCTTCGCACTTTTCCTGGAATTGCTCTTAGGCAATGAGCTCCGAGAAGCTTTTCGGTCGCGCTGACTTTGCGTCGCGTACCGTCGCGTAGTGGAGCCCAACGACGCCGTTGTCGTAGTGCTCGCTGCCGATCAGCTGCAGCTCGTTCTTGTCGCGAAGCCGGGCGAACCATGGTTCGCCCGGCGATACGACCGGGTAGACGAAGTAGTGGTAGCGATCGACGAGGCCGAGGCCAATCACCGTCTGCGCCAGGCTCGCGCCGCCGGACAGATGTATATCCCGGCCGGGCCCAGCCTTCAGGTCGGTCAGGTAGCGCGAGAGCGCCGCATCATCAGGAACCACCGCCCGCTCGGCATTGTGCCAGCGGCTGGTCGCCTGCTCGTCTGTGCGGGAGAACACGATCTTCCGATAGTCGTGCATGCGCCCTGCCATCACCCGATTGGTCTCGCCGCCCGCCTTGTCGTTCAGCGCGCCCGGCCAGTAGCCGACCATCTCCTCATAGGTGGTGCGGCCGACCAGAACCGTATCATAGCCGGCGTAGAGGCGGTCGATCGCCCGGTATTGTTCGTCGACCACCGTCCCCATCCAGGCAAGCGGATCGTCGAGGCGGCCATTCAGTGTCGTCATCATCTGCAGCACGATATTGCGCATGGGATCGTCTCCTCAGTGAGTTTGCTCGACGAACCGGGCCAGTTGCCCGGCAACCGTTCCCCAGCCGTCGTGAAAACCCATCTCCTCGTGCATCTTCCGGTCCGCGCCGCTCCGATGCATTACATGGGCAGCGTATTCGGTGCCGGCGGGATGGTCGCTGAGGGCGATGATCGCCGTCATGAAGGCGTTTTCCGCCGGCCGCCAGCCGGCAACGAGCGTGTCGGTGAAGACGATGCGCGAGAATTCGTCGACCGCGAGGAAACAGGCGTCGATATGCGGCAGGAATGCGCCGCCGCCTTCGCTGATCCGCGTCACGAAACTGCCGCCGGGCCTGAGATCCATGTCGATCACCTTGCATCTTGCCGGCTCAGGAACCCACCATTGCTCAAGCCGAGTGGGATCGCTCCAGGCGCGCCAGACCGTCGCGCGCGGCGCCTTGATGATGCGCGCCATCGTCAGGTCGAGTTCAGGATCGGGAGAGCGGATCATGGTCATTCCTCCTCGTGTTCAGTGACGAATTTTTCCAGCCGGTCGGCGCGGCCTTCCCAGAGCGCGCGCTGCGCCGAAAGCCAGCTCTCTACCGCGGCGAACTGCGCCTTCTCGATGGCGCAGGTGCGCACCCTGCCCTCCTTGTGCGTGCGGATGAGCCCGCTGCCTTCAAGGTAGTGGATGTGCTTCATGAAGGACGGCAGGGCCATGTCGAAGGGTCTGGCGAGATCGCTGATGCTCGCCGGACCGCCGCCGAGCCGCGCAAGCACCGCACGGCGGGTGGGATCGGCGAGCGCCTGAAAGATCACGTCCAATCGGTCTGAATACTGTTCCATAAGGCTAAGTATCACATGTCAATACTTAGCGCAAGAGCTAACTATTCGTCGACCGACCGCCGCCAGCGCCAGCCAATTTGTCACATGGCCGTTTTCTTGACCTCAAGCCTGGTTGAGCTTCTACAAACCCCGTCGGTTCAATCGGAAATGGGGGCCGACGTGGCATTGGAAAACCAGATAAGGACTGACAATCCCGGGACTGGAACGGCATCTGCGGGCATCGCCGAGCCCGGCGGCGCCGCAGCATCGAGCGCCGCCTGCTGGCTCGCTGGCCTGGTCGCCATCGCACAGACACCGGCGATCGCGAGCGCGCGCAGGGTCGCCTTTCTCACAGCAAGGCGGGGATGATCCATGTCAGGCCCTATCGCAAGCATTCTCGATTCGCGCGCCTTCGGCATTCTCGCCCGCGTGCTGCTAACGCTCGTCTTCTGGTCGAGCGGCCCTGTCAAGCTCTTCGACTTCAACGCCAACGTCGCGATCATGGAAGGCTTCGGCCTGACGCCGGGATGGCTGTTCAATTCGATGACGTTGATCCTGCAGATCGGCGCCTCTCTGCTGATCATCCTCAACCGTTGGGTCTGGCTTGCCGCCGGGGCGCTCGCCGTCTTCACGGTGCTGACGATCCCGATCGCCCATCCTTTCTGGCTGAAGGAAGGCCAAGAGGCCTTCCGCGACATGACCGTGGCGCTGGAGCACGTCTCGGTGATCGGCGGCCTGACGCTGGTATCGATCCTGTCGCGCAGGCGTTGAACGTCGACAACCGGCGGCTCGGCAGGACCACTCAGCCCTCGCGGCAGCGCGTGTCTGGAACGCATCGAGACCAGGGCAGCGCGGCTGCTCTGGTCTAACACCTCAGCGCTTCCGGGCGACGATGTAGGGGCGGTTGTCGTTGCTCGCCGATGCGTGATTTTCCGCCGACAGAAGCTCGAAGCCGGCGGCGACGATGTCCCGGCTAAGTTCTGCTGCGCTGAAAGTTGCCGCATAGGGCGCCAGTCCGACGGCCCGCATCGCCGGCAACAGCAGGAGTCGGACGAGCGGGTTCATGTCGCCGACGCAGGGCGTCTTGGAGATGAACACTCCCCTGGAGGCAAGCAGGGTATGGATGTTGTCGAGAGTGGCGGGCAGATCGCGCACGAGATGCAGGTAGTTGAAGCCCAGCACCGCATCGAACTGCCCACGTTCGGCCGCAAGCGTTTCGGCCGTCGCGCTGCGAAAGGCGAGGTTCGGAACCAGGTCGACGGCGTACCTCTCCCGGGCAATGGCGATCATCTCGGTCGAAAAATCGGTTGCAAGGTAATCGCGCACATCGCCCGCCAGCCGAAACGCCGTCGTTCCCGTGCCGCAACCGAGTTCGAGCACGCGGTCATCGGGCAGAAGCAAGGCGCGGGTGCGGTCGAGCGTGTGTTCATAGGCGGCCGGGTCCGCGATCGTTCCCTTGGCGTATCGCCGCGACGTCCGGTCCCAGAAGCGCGCGTCGCTCGCCAAACTCATGCTGCCTCTCCCCAGAACGCAACCGGTCCCCCGCGATGCTCGGAGCCGGTGCCACACCGGCCAGGGAAACCTGCCGAAACCCAACGGCTGCCGATACCAGCGAAAGTCCAAGAATAGCGCAGAACCGTCAACATTTGACGGAGAACGGACCCTCAATCGGCAAAGAGCCGCTCTCTCGCAGTTCAAGCCAGGCGAACCCAATCAACGGTTTCAAGCACATAGGGGGCGAAGAGAAAATCGCGGATCGCGGCGATCTCGTCCCCACGCCAATCGAGAACGACGAAATGCGCCGGTTTTTCCATGGGGCCGGCACTGTCGAAAACCAGCATGGCCGGCCGCCCTTCGATTGCGCCGAGCGCGAAACGCCACTTTGTCTCCTGCGCATAGCGGGTGAAATAGCGGCTGATGCCCTCGCGACCCTCCAGCTTCAGCCTGTTGACCAGCTCAAGTTTTACATCGTCGGCCAGCATGGCGCGGATGGCATCGAAGTCGCCGCCCTGAAAGAAGCGCACGAAACTTGCCAGTTTGTGCCGGTTCGCGTCGGACAACAGCGGCAGACGCATATCCTCCGGGCGTTCGGTCAGGAGCCTGAGCGCCACCCTGGCGCGCTGCAGCGCCGATTTGGCCGCCGCCGGCGTACACTCGGCGATAGCGGCGATTTCCTCGATCGAATGGCCGAGCACATCCTTCAGGATCACCGCACAGCGCTGAAGTTCCGGCAGTTGCAGGAAAGTTTGAAAGCCGATCGCGACGATGTCCGCCTCGGGCAGCGGCGCATCTTCCATGTCATCGAGCAGCGGGACGATCTTGTGCCTGGACCGCCGGCGCACAAAATCCAGACTGGTGTTGTGGGCGATGCGCAGCAGCCAGCCTTCGAGATTGTCCACCACCACGCCATCCGCCCGCGCCTGCACGGCCTTGATCAGCGTGTCCTGCAGCACGTCCTCACCATCCACGGCCGAGCCGGTCATGCGCGCGCAATAGCGGTGCAGCCGCGGCCGGAGATCCCTCAAGCGATCCTCGAAGTCGTCCGTATTCATGATATCGAGTTCCATCGGGATATCTCCAGGGGCCGGTTCGGACGATAGCGTGGACTGAAGAAAATGTCCGCTGCCTGACCGATCGAAACCGGCTCCGGCAACGCACAGCCGTTCGACATCAGCTGTGATCGCTGAGGACCACCTCACCGATGACCGATTCGAGGCTCGCCAATTCGAGGATCTGTGGGAAATAGGCCTTCATCCTGACATCGGCGCGCATCGCCTCGACGGCCGCGGGCGTCTCCCATTCCGAATAGATGATGACGCTGGTGCCGTCCCTGGCAGCAATCAGCCGGCTCGTCCGCCAGCCGCCGAGCGTGCGGATGACGGTGTCGATGTTGCGCTTCAACAGCGCGATCAACTGCTCCTGCTTGCCGGGTTCGACCTTCAGAACGTTGACGAGAGTGACGGGTGCAGTGGTCATGGTGCTTCTCCTTCGTTGCGGATGCACGAAAGACGAAGCGGAGAGGCGAAACGGATCGCGCGGGCGACGATTTTTTAGCGCCAGGCGATTCGGACGTCGGGGATACTCCCTTGGCAGGGGAGCGCCTTCGAGGGGCTCGGCAGCGGACCATCCGTTATCGACCGGTAGCCCGCCGAACAGTGACAGACCGTTAGAGAGCAAAGCCGCTGGAAGCCGCCGGCTCGCCGTCGTCGCGAACCTTCAGGATGGTGTCGATCAGGCCCCATTCCAATGCTTCTTCTGCGGTCATGAAACGGTCCCGGTCCATAGCGCGTTCGAACTCCTCGTAGGTCCGTCCGCAATGTTCCGCATAGAGGCGCGTCATGCGCTGCTTGGTGCGAAGGATCTCCTCGGCATGGATCTGCATGTCGGACGCCTGGCCCTGAAAACCGCCCGATGGCTGGTGCACGAGGATGCTGGCATTGGGCAAGGCGGCCCGTTGGCCCGGCGTGCCGGCCATCAGCAGAAACGAACCCATCGACCGTGCGGTCCCCATGCACAGTGTATGCACCGGTGCCCGGATGTAGCGCATGGTGTCGTACATGGCGAAACCGCTGGTCACCACGCCGCCCGGCGAATTGATATAGAGATGGATGGGCTTCTTCGGGTTTTCCGCTTCGAGAAGAAGCATCTGGGCGCAGACCAGCGCAGAGACCGTGTCGTTCACCTCACCGTTGAGAAAGATGATTCGCTCGCGCAGCAGGCGGGAATAGATGTCGAACGACCGCTCTCCACCGTTCGACTGCTCGACGACCATAGGGACGAGTTGCATCGCTTCGCGCATCGGCGAACTCCATTTATCCAGAGATTGAGGGGAAGCTCGCCGGTCTAGGCGGCGAGCATGAGAGTATCGTTGCTGTTCGCGGCCGTCCTGGTCACGCGACCGCCGCGAACATTCGGCAGTTCGTGGACGATCCGCAGCCGGGTGCCGCCCGAACCAATCGGGGCGATCCGGAATGTGACCGTACTTTCGAGAAACGGAGCTTCGGTTTCGCGCAGCCTGTAGCGGACCTCTTCTCCAGGCACGACGACGGCGCCATCGGGGTCGGCCAATGCCTCTTTCGGTAGCCAGTTTTCGCGAAACGCCGGGATGCTGATTGCGCGCCAGACCTTCTGCGGCGCCTCGTCGAGTTCGTATTCCAGCTCAAGGCTGTTATCGTCCGGGGCGCTGATTTCGCGGTTCATTGGTCCATATCCTTCAGCAAGATCTTCAGAGCTTCGATGCGTGCCGGCCAGTAGGCACGGTATTTCGCGAGCCACTGCGCAATTTGCGCCAGCCCGTCCGGGTCGACTTCGTAGTTTACGAACCGACCTTGCCGCTGCTCCTTCACCAACCCGGCACTCCGCAACACGGAAATGTGCTGGGACATGGCCGGCTGGCTTATGTCCATACCTTCCCGCAAAGCGCTGGCATTCATGCTTCCGTCAGCAAGCTTCTCGAAGATGGCGCGGCGCGTGGGGTCAGCCAGGGCTCGGAATATCTCGTTCTCGATCATGCCAAACACATAAGCACGGACTTATCTCAATAACAAGTGCGCTGTTCAGCAGGAGGAGAAAGGAAAGGACGCGACTTTGCGCACCAAACGACATTGTCACGGCGCCTCAGATCAATACCCGCCAGTAGATGGGACAAGGGTAGCGCTTAATGCGCATTGGCAATGGAAGCAGAACAAGGGGAAATGGCGGACAGAGAGGGATTCGAACCCTCGATACGCTTTCACGTATACACGCGTTCCAGGCGTGCGCCTTCAACCACTCGGCCACCTGTCCATCCGTCAGCAGCCGATGGTCAATCCGGCTGGATGGGAAGGGCGGGGCCCTTCGGCGTCAGCCGGCTGATAACCGGCGGACGCGCGTCTATATACCGATGATTTGCCCGGGATCAACTGCTTTCTGACAGATTATTGACATCTTGTGACGCGGGCGGGTTCCCGGTTCCCATTGTGCACTCCGGGCAAGGGGCTTATCTCTTGCGTCAGGGCGTGTCCGATGCGTCCGGCCCGTCTCGGCCACATCCTCCGGCATGCCAGATTGCCGCATATTTTCATTGTCGGGCCTTGTCCGAGGCACGGGCGATCGGAGAAGATGCGGCAGGGCGACGCGCCGAGCCGATGACTGGCGCCAGCCAGCGAATTGAAGGGAATGCAATCCAATGCGATTTCTATTGAGGCTGGCGAGCGCCGTCGTGTTGTTTGCCGCCGTGCTTGCCGGTGCCGTCGACGCGATCCAGTCGGTCGCAGCATCGGAACTGGTCATGACGTCGCTCGGCGACGACCTGGAGGCGCTTGGCGCCGACACGGCAAGCTGGGTCCAGTTTGCGCAACGTTCCGATACCGCACCGACGATCTGGCACGGGATGCTGCATTGGCTGCTGCAACAGCCGGCCTTTGCGGTGCTGGCGCTGATCGCCCTCGTGCTATGGATGGTCGGATACAAGAAGCGGCCGGCGGCCGGACGATTCGCCGCCTGACGCATTGCAGGCGGCCTTCGCATCGAAAGGAGTGTGCTGATGTTCCTGATCGACATGTTCAACAAGAAAACGATCATGCCGGACACGCAGACGGCGCTGCCGGGCCGTGACGCCGCGATCCCGACGGCCGAGACACATTTCGTTTCCGGCCGACCGTTGAAAGGTCCCTACCCCGACGACACCAAGAGCATCCTTCTGGGCATGGGCTGCTTCTGGGGCGCCGAACGATTGCTGTGGAACATCCCCGGCGTCTACGTGACGGCGGTCGGCTATGCCGGCGGGCTGACACCGAACCCGACCTACCAGGAAACGACGACAGGGCTTACCGGCCATGCCGAAGTGGTCCTGGTCGTCTATGATCCGGAAAAGGTGAAGCTCGCGAGCCTGCTCAGGACCTTCTTCGAGGAACACGACCCGACGCAGGGCATGCGCCAGGGCAACGATATCGGCACCACCTACCGCTCGGCGATCTATGCCTACGACGACGAGCAGTTGGCGCACGCCAAGGCCGCGCGCACCACTTTCCAGACGGCGCTGAAGCACGCCAATCACGGCGGCAGGGTGACGACCGAGATCGGCATGGCGGGACCGTTCTATTTCGCCGAGGACTACCACCAGCAATATCTGGCGAAGAACCCCAGCGGCTATTGCGGCCTGCGCGGCACCGGCGTCAGCTGCCCGATCGGCCACTAGACGCATACCCCGCGGGTGGCATCCCGCGCGCGGTCGCGATACCCACAACCCTGAGGCCGCACCGGACCGACCGGAACACCTTGTCGTGATCTCAAAAAATGCAACAGAACCGGTGCCTTACGGGTGCCAGTATTCGTGGCTTCAATTTTTACCATCTGAAAAATTTTGAGTGTTTTTTTGCCGTGACCGTGCAAGGATGCGCCACCCTAGCCCCAAGGAGAAGGGGGTGGGTTCCGCAGACAGGCTTCCGTCAGGGAGCCGGCGGGAGGACCCAATAAGATCAATAGCGACAACAGGGCTGCACGATGAAAAAAACAATTCTCGGTCTTTTTGCCTTTTCGATGATGTCCGCCACGGCACTGGCCGCCGACATCAAGCCGGCGATCATCTACGATCTCGGCGGCAAGTTCGACAAATCCTTCAACGAGGCTGCCTTTAACGGCGCCGAGAAGTTCAAGACGGAATCGGGCGTCGAATACCGCGAGTTTGAAATCGCCAACGATGCCCAGCGCGAACAGGCGCTGCGCCGCTTCGCCAGCGACGGCAACAGCCCGATCGTCATGGCCGGCTTCAACTGGGCGGCTTCGCTCGAGAAGATCGCGCCGGAATATCCGGATATCAAGTTCGCGATCATCGACATGGTCGTCGAGAAGCCGAACGTCAAGTCGGTCGTCTTCAAGGAACAGGAAGGCTCCTACCTCGTCGGCGTTCTCGCCGGTCTCGCTTCCAAGTCGAAGACCGTCAGCTTCGTCGGCGGCATGGACGTTCCGCTGATCCACAAGTTCGCCTGTGGCTACGTTGGCGGCGCCAAGTCGACCGGCGCTGACGTGAAGGTTCTGGAAGCCTACACCGGCACGACGCCGGACGCCTGGAACGACCCGGTCAAGGGCGGCGAAATCGCCAAGTCCCAGATCGACCAGGGCTCGGATGTCGTCTACCACGCAGCCGGCGGCACCGGTGTCGGCGTTCTGCAGGCAGCCGCAGATGCGGGCAAGCTCGGCATCGGCGTCGATAGCAACCAGAACGCCCTGCAGCCGGGCAAGGTCCTGACCTCGATGCTGAAGCGCGTCGACGTCGCCGTCTACGAAGCCTTCACGGCAGCCAAGAACGACAAGTTCGAATTCGGCATTTCCAACCTCGGTCTCAAGGAAGACGGCGTCGGCTACGCGCTCGACGACAACAACAAGGCGCTGATCACGCCGGAGATGCTCGACGCGGTGGAAAAGGTGAAAGCCGAAATCATTGCCGGCAAGGTCCAGGTCCACGACTACATGAGCGACGAGTCCTGCCCTTACTAAGAGCAGCGCTTGCGTCATGAAAAAGGCCGCCGGTTCATTGGACCGGCGGCCATTTTTTTGCTTGTCCTGACGTGAGCGCGGCGATCAGTAATGCGGCGGCTTCGTGATTGCCGGCGCGTCGAGCGACTGCTCTTCGAGCGTCAGGAACCTTTCGGTCAGCCGGTCGAGCTTGGCGCGCGCCTGCTCGACCACCTTCCATTGCTCGGCAAGCTGATCGGAAAGCTCCTCGATGGTCTTGGCCTGATGGGCCACGGTCTCCTCGAGGCGGGTGATCCGTTCGTCGGTGTTGCTCATTCTTGCAAACTCCATGGGCGCGCGGCGCCGTTTGCCGGCAGATTGGCCACAGCCGGCCTTATGTCAAGCAAGGCCTTATGCCTTCGCCGCCACACGCAGCGAGAACCCGGGATCCCTAGCCGAAAGACGCTTGTGCAGGTGCACCATCAGGCCGGCGGCAAAGAGCGGCGTCAAAAGGTTGACGAAGGGCACAGCCAGGAAGCCCGCGAGCAGCAGACCGGCGAGAAAGACGGTCGAGCGGTGCTTTTCCCGGAAGAGCCGCGCTTCCGCAGGCGCGCGATAGCGCATCGCCGCAAACTCGAAGAATTCGCGGCCGAGCAGATAGCCGTTGACCAGGAAGAAGGCGACGAGATTGACGCCCGGAACGAGCAGCAGCACCAGCGCCAGGAGGTTGCCGAGGATCACGACGCCCAGGAACTTCAGTGAGCCGGCAACCGCCTCGCCGAGCGGCAGCGGCCGTCCCGGGGGCTCGTTCAGATAGTCACGCTTCTCGATGACGTCGGCGACGTCGTCGAGGAAGAAGCCGGCGATCAGTGCGGTGACGGGCGCAAGAAGCAGGGCGAGCGCCAGGGCCAGGCCAAGGCTTGCGAAGATGCCGAGCACGAAGGTCAGCCAGCCGGCCCAGACGGGTGTGCCCGGCATCAGCGTGTCGATCCAGGGCAAGGCGAGCCAGATGAACACTTCGCGCACCGCAAACCACAGGGCGACAAGCGCAAGGATCGTCAGGCCCAGCACCTTCCAGAAGACCGATCGGGTCTCGGGTGCAAACAGATTGGCAAGCGACAGTCGCGCCGCGTCCAGGATCATCATCGCTCTCCAGCATGGGCCAAGGTTCGATGGTGCATGTAGGCAGAGGCGCTACCGGCGACAAGATAGTCCCGGCAGGCACCCGTCTTTATGCAAGATTCATGCGCCTCGTCTAAGGGAAGCATGGAAAACGCCGGGAGCGGCGATATTGTAGACATACGGGATGCCGGCAGCAGCGCTCCGCGGAGGATGACATGACAGAACAAAAGACACTCGCCAGCCTTTCAGTGCTGGTGCAGAGCGGCAAGCTGGATCCGGTGGAGCTCGCCAAGGAAACCTATGCGGCGATCGACGCACACGGCGATTACGCCATCTTTGTCGAGCTGACGCCGGAGCGCGCGACGCGGGATGCGGAGGCTGCCTCGAAGCGTCTGAGGGCCGGGCGGTCGCTCGGTCTGCTCGACGGCCTGCCGGTCGCCTGGAAGGACCTGTTCGACACCGCCGGCAACGTTACGACCGCCGGCTCGGCCGTGCTTCGGACGAACGCGCCGGCAACGAGCGACGCGCCTGTGGTCGCCGCCGTTTCCGCCGCCGGCATGGTCAGTGTCGGTCGCACCAACCTTAGTGAATTCGCCTTCTCCGGCCTTGGCCTCAACCCGCACTACGGCACGCCGCGCAACCCGGCGGCCACCGACGTCGAGCGCATTCCCGGCGGCTCGTCGTCGGGCTCGGCGGTCGCGGTTGCGGCCGGACTGGTGCCGGCGGCCATCGGTACCGACACCGGTGGATCTGTCCGCATTCCCGCAGCCTTCACCGGCATCGTCGGCTACAAGGCGACGCGCGGCCGCTATGCGATGAAGGGCATCTTTCCGCTGGCTGAAAGCCTCGATTCGCTCGGGCCGCTCTGCCACACGGTACAGGACGCGGTCTGGGTGGACGCCGCCATGCACGGGCTGACGGCGCCGACCGTGCGCCGCGCCGACCTCTCGGGCATCGCGCTGGTGATCCCGGAAACGGTGGTGTTCGACGATGCGGAGCCGGAAGTCGTCGAGGCCTTCGAGGACGCGATCAAGCGACTTGAGCGGGCCGGCGTTGCCGTCAGCCGCCGCGCTTTTCCAACCTTCTCGGCCGTGTTCGGGCTGATGGCCCGCCACGGCGCCCTGGTGACGGCGGAGGCCTATGCGCTGCACCGCGAGCGTCTGGCCGGGCCCGAGGCCAACGCGATGGATCCACGCGTCGTCGCCCGCACGCGGCTCGGCGAGAAGATCACCATGCCCGACTACATCGCGCTCCTCGACGCGCGCGACCAGCTGATCCACGAGACGGTCGAAAGTCTGAAGCCGAACGAACTCATCGCCCACCCGACGCTGCCCCATGTCGCCCCGCCGATCGCGCCGCTTCTCGAAGACGACGAGCTGTTCTTCAGGATCAACGGCAAGACGCTGCGCAACACTTCGATCGGCAACTTCCTGGATTTCTGCGGCATCTCCATTCCTTGCGGGCTCGGGGCGGCGGAAATGCCGGTCGGCTTCCAGCTTGCGGCCCCGCATCATCAGGACGACCGGCTGCTTTCGGTGGCGCTTTCGGCCGAGGCGATCATCCGGGGTGAGGCATGATCGTCTGTTTCGATATCGGCGGCTCTGCAATCAAAGGCGCAATCGTGCATTCGCGCGACCGGATCTTTCCGCTGCCGCGCCGAACCACGCCGCTTACCAATTTCCGCCAGTTCGTGCAGGCGCTCGAATCGGTTCTGGACGAAGCGGGCGGACACCCGGACTGCGTGGCGATCTCGATCACCGGCGTGATCGATCCCGAGACGCGGCGCATCAAATGCGCCAACATTCCCTGCATCGACGGGCTCGAACTGGTTGCTGAACTCGAGGCGGCGCTGCATCTGCCGGTGAAGATCGCCAATGACGCCGACTGTTTTGCGCTGGCCGAGGCCGGAGCGGGTGCAGGGCGCGGTCATCGCATCGTCTTTGGTGCCATCCTCGGCACCGGGGTCGGCGGCGGCCTTGTCATCGACGGCCGGCTGATCAATGCCGATGGCGGATTCGCCGGCGAATGGGGCCATGGCCCGGCAATCGCGTCGGAGGCCGGGGATCCACCAATGGCGATTCCCGCCTACGCCTGCGGCTGCGGCCAGAAGCGCTGCGTCGATACCGTCGGCGGCGCCCGCGGGCTGGAACGGCTGCACCAGACCGCTCACGGCAAGACGCTTTCGAGCCAAGAGATCATCGAGGCCTGGAAGGTTGGCGACGCCGAGGCGAAACGCACGGTCGACCTGCTCGTCGATCTCGTCAGCTCGCCGCTGGCGCTCGTCATCAACATCACGGGTGCGACGATCGTGCCCGTCGGCGGCGGCCTTTCCAATGCCGAGGAACTGCTCGCCGAGATCGACAAGGCGGTGCGTAGCCGGATTCTGCGGCGGTTCGACCGGCCGTTGGTTGTGCGCGGCGAATGCCGGATCGAGCCCGGCCTCATCGGCGCGGCGCTGCTCGGGCTTTCAGGAGACAAGGCATGAGCGACATCAAACTCGAAGTCTGCGTCGACGATGCCGACGGGCTTTACGCGGCCATCGAAGGCGGCGCCGACCGGATCGAGCTTTGCGCCGCCCTTTCCGTCGGTGGCCTCACGCCCAATCCCGGCCTTATGGCGCTGGCTGGCCCGCCACGAGTGCCCGTCTACGCGATGATCCGGCCGCGGCCCGGCGACTTCATTTTCTCAACCGCTGACCTCGACGCGATGCGCCGCGATATCGACGCGGTGCGGGATGCCGGTCTGGCCGGCGTCGTGCTCGGCGCCTCGCTTGCCGATGGCCGACTCGACACGTCGATGCTCACCAAGCTCAGCGGCCATGCGGCCGGACTCGGCATGACGCTGCACCGGGCCTTCGACCTCGTCCCGGATTTCGCCGAGGCGATGGAAATCGCAGTCGACCTTGGCTTCGAGCGCATTCTCACCTCAGGCGGGGCCAGGAGCGCGCCGCAGGCGATCGACCGCCTTAGCGAAATCATCGGCCTTGCCAAGGCCAGGCTGTCGATCATGCCGGGATCCGGCGTCACGCTGAAGACGGTCGACGCTCTGCTCGATCACCTCACGGTTAGCGAGGTGCACTCCTCCTGCTCGATTAGTGAGCCGGCTCAGGATCCACGCTTGGTCGATATGGGGTTCGTTTCTTCCGATCGGCGCCGCACCGATCCGGAGACGGTGCGGGCGATGAAGGCGAAGCTTGCGGCCCGCAGCCCGCGCTGATCGGCGCCTTTCCTTCCCTCAAAGGAAAGACCCGGAGAGCGGAGCGCTTTCCGGGTCTTCTTGTCAAATCTTCTCGTAAGCGGCAATCAGGCTGCGTAGACTTGGTCGCCGCCGATCCAGGTGGAGCCCATGCCGAGTTCAGGCGTGAGCAACACGAAATCGGCGTCCGCTCCGGGCTTCAGCCGTCCCTTGTGAGTGGCAAGCCCCATGGCATCGGCCGGATAGGCGGACGCCATGCGAAGGGCTTCCTCGACCGGGAGGCCAAGCTTCTCGTGCACGAAGCGCACCGAAGACAGCATGTCGATGTCGGCGCCGGCAAGCGTGCCGTCGGCAAGCGTCAAGCGGCCACCCTCGCGCAGGATTTCGCGGCCATTGAGCTGGAAGCTCTTCATGTCGGTGCCGATCGGCGACATCGCGTCGGTGACGAGAAAGATCTGGCCCGGCCCAACCTTGGCGCGCAGCGCCACGCCCATCGACGCCGGCTCGACGTGATAGCCGTCGGCAATCAGGCCCGCATGCAGCGTACCGGTGGCAAGCGCAGCACCGACCACGCCCGGCTCGCGATGGCCGAGACCGCTCATGGCATTGAAGAGGTGAGTGACGGTACGTGCACCCGTCTTGGCGTAGGCGACCGCAGTTTCATAGCCGACATCCGTGTGGCCGAGGCTGACGACGGCACCGGCATCGGCGAGCGCCTTTACCTGCTCCCTGGTGGCGTTTTCCGGCGCCACAGTCACCATCAGGACACCGAGCGCCTTGGCGCAATCGAGCATTTCGGCGAGATCGGCATCGTCCATCGACCGGATCAGTTTCGGATCATGAGCACCCTTGCGCGCGACCGAAAGATGCGGGCCTTCGAGATGCAGCCCGAGGAAACCGGGCACGCCGGCCGCCTTTGCCTCAAGGCCGGCCTTGATGGTGGCGCTTCGGATTTCGCGCGTATCGGTGATCAGCGTCGGCAGAAGCGCCGTGGTGCCGAACTTGGCATGGGCCGAGCAGATCTGCCGGATGCCTTCGACGGTCGGCTCCTCGTTCAGAAGCGCACCACCGCCGCCGTTGACCTGCAGGTCGATGAAACCCGGCACCAGCAGCATGCCGTGGGCATCGATCCGTTCGGCGCCGGCGGGAATGTCGGCCGACGCCACGATCGCCTTGACGCGACCAGCTTCGATGACGAGGGCGCAGCCGTCGTGCCATTCGACGCCGTCGAACAGGCGGGCGCCGGTGATTGCCTTCCTCTCGCTCATCTCGTCTCCGTTACCTTCTTGAGGCTTGCCGGCGCATCGGGATTGAGACCGCGCGAACGCGACCAGGCCTCGACGAAACCGTAGAACGGCAGGATCAGCGTCAGCGCGTCGGTGATCGGGTGACCGGTCTCGACGAACGGCAGGCGCTTGGCCTTGGCGGCGAGGTTCGAGGTAGCATGAACCACCGCGCCCTTTTCCGCCATACCGTCGGCAATGCCGGCAACCGACGTCTCGGCCGCATCACGGGCTGCAAGCGTCAGCACCGGGAACTTGGCGCCGACGAGCGCCACCGGTCCGTGCAGCACTTCGGCCGCCGAATAGGCTTCCGCATGCATGCCGGAGGTTTCCTTGAACTTCAGCGCCGCTTCGCTGGCGATGGCGAGCGCCGGGCCGCGGCCAAGCACATAGAGCGATTCGGCTTCGCCGAGATCGTCGGCAAAGGCCTGCCAGTCGAGCTTCACGGCCTTGGCAAACTGGTTCGGCAGGTCGGCGACCGCGCGCTGAAGTGCAGCGTCGCCGGTCCATTCGCCGAGCACGGCAAGGCCGGCGACGATCGAATTGACGTATGACTTCGTGGCGGCAACGGCGATTTCCGGACCGGCCAAGATGTCGAGCGGGTTGGTGCAGGCCTCTGAAATCGGCGACGGCAGCGTGTTGGTGAGCGCGATCGAGACCGCGCCGGCATCGGTCGCAGCCTTTGCCATGGCGACGATATCCGGGCTCTTGCCCGACTGCGAAATCGCGATCGCCGCGGCACCGCCGAGCTTCAGCTTGGCACCGTAGATCGAGGCGAGCGACGGGCCGAGCGAAGCGACGGGCACGCCGGCTTGCAGCTCGATCGCATATTTGAGGAACAGCGCCGCATGGTCGGAGGAGCCGCGGGCGATAGTGACGAGGAAGGCCGGATCCTTGGCGCGCAGTGCGGCGCCGGCCGCCTTGAGCTGGTCGGCGGAGCGTTCCAGCAGACGCTGGGCGGCTTCGGGGATCTCGTCGATTTCTCGGCGCATATTGGTCTGCATGGTCAATTCCCTTTCTTGGCGGAGCCGTCGCTTTTAGGATTCCGACAGCGTCAGTTCCGCGACAAAGTCATAGGCATCGCCCCGGTAGAGCGAGCGGGTGAATTCGACGACGCGTCCCGATGCGAGATAGGAGACACGTTCGATGGAAAGGCCGGCCGAACCGACGGCGACGCCGAGCATCGAGGCATCCGGATCCTTGATGTTGCAGGCGGAGATGCGCTGCACGGCGCGAACCGGTCGCGAGCGGGTCTTGTCGAGCGCAGTATAGAGCGACGAGGTGACGGCCTGCGGGTCCGGCAGGAACTCCGCCGAAATGCTGGCGCGCTCGATCGCAAGCGGCATGTCGTCGGCGATGCGCAGGCGCCCGAGGCGAGCAACCAGCGCGTCGGCAGGAAGGCCGAGCGCCATCATCTCATCCGGAGAGGGGTGAAACAGGCCGCGCTCCAGCCAGCGGGCGTGGGTGTTCAGGCCGCGGCGCGCCATGTCTTCCGTGAACGAGGTTAGCCGCGAGAGCGACTGCTGCACCTTGGAGACCGGCTTGACGACGAAGGTGCCGGAGCCGTGGCGGCGAACCAGCAGGCCGTCGCGCACGAGATCGTCCACCGCCTTGCGCACGGTGACGCGGCTGATGTTGGCGTAGTCGGCAAGATCACGCTCGGGCGGCAGAGCGTCGCCGTGGTTCAACTTGCCCGACTGGATCGCGTCTTCGAGCGATTGCCGAAGCTTGAGATAGAGCGGCCCCGACCCTCCGGACTGCAGGCCCTCGAGCGGCAGAATGGAAGCGAGCTGGTGCGTCATGCGCCTGCCCTCGCCTGGGTGCCGAAACGCTGGGCGGCAACGGCGACCGATCCGGTCAGCGCGTCGGCTTCCGCCTCGACGAGCAAGGCCTGATGCCGATCGGCAAGCCAGGGGCGATAGAGCGGCGCCAATCCGCCGAGAAGGCACAATCTTTCGCAGCCTCTTGCGACGACGACGTCAAGCGCCTCGTCCACTGTGAGGGCAGCGGCTTTCAGGATGCGCACGGCAACCGGGTCGCCGGATGCGGCGCCTTCGAAAACACGCGGCGCATAGCGGCCGAATTCTCCGGGCTTGGCGAGGCGGGCGAAATCGACGACGTCGCGCGCCTCGTTGTTGAATTCGACAAGGACGCTGTCGGTGACCGCCGAGGCTTCATGAATATTGTCGAAGGCAAGCAGGCTTTCCTGCAGAAGCGCATGGCCGATGCGTGCACCGCTGCCATGGTCGCCGATGGTGAAGCCCCAGCCGCCGACATAGCTGACGATTTCGCCCTGGCGAAGGATATAGATGCTGCCGGTACCGAGAATGGCGACTGCACCGTCACGATTGCCGAGCGCGCCCTGAAGGGCAATCAAGCCATCGGATTCGATATCGGCTGCGGCGAACGGCAGGCGGCGCTTAACATAATGCACGGCGTCGCCGACATTGTGCCCGGCGACACCGACGATCGCCTTGGCAGCGGTTATGCCCTGGGGATCAAGGCCCGCTTCCATAAAGGCGGCGCGTGCGGCCTCACCGATATTGGCAAGCGCGGTTTCCGGGTCTGTCAGGATATTGGCCGCGCCCGCCTTGCCGCGCCCGAGAATGCGCCCGTCCGCCGATGCCACGGCAGCCCGGCAGCTCGTTCCGCCGCCATCGATTCCGATCAGGTAATTTGTCATGAGTACCTCCGCCCATTGAGGATACCAAAAAAATACCAATAACCAAGCCTGAATCCGTCTGCAGTTTCGTTTTCGTTGCAATACGTTGAAATTCAAGGGCTAATTTAGCTGTTTAGTTTTTTAAGACGTCAAAACTTAAATTCTGCTGGACAATTGGTATTTTTTTGGCATTAATTTGACCAAGAGGAGATACAACCCATGCCGTCAGCCAAGACCGAAGAGCGCCACGACAACGCCAAGGGCCTGGATCTTATGCATCCGGCGCTGGCGCTCCGGCTGCTCGCGTCCGGCCAGCAGGCAGCCGCCAAGGCCGTCGACGCGGCGATCGAGTCGATTGCGGCTGCCGCATCGCTCGCGGCCGAATCCCTCGCATCCGGCCGGCGTCTCGCCTATGCGGGCGCTGGCAGTTCCGGCCTGATGGCCATGGCCGATGCGCTCGAACTGCCCGGCACCTACGGCATTCCCCAGGACCAGATCGTCGTTCTGCTTGCCGGCGGCACCGCCAGCCTGAGCGACCTTGCGGGCGGCTATGAAGACGACATGGACCTTGCCCGCAACGACGTCCGCAAGGCCGGCATCGGCGCGGGCGACTGCCTTGTTTCCGTTTCCGCCAGCGGCTCCACCCCTTACGCGCTCGCCGCGGCCGACGAGGCCCGCAAGCTCGGCGCCAAGGTGATCGCTGTCGCCAACAATCCTGGTGCGGCGCTGTTCAAGGACGCCGACGTTTCGATCCTTCTGCAGACGCCGCCGGAAGTGGTTTCCGGTTCGACGCGCATGGGCGCCGGTACCGCGCAGAAGATCGCCTTCAACATGTTCTCGACGCTGGTCGGCATTCAACTCGGGCACGTGCTCGACGGCCACATGGTCAACCTGCGCGCCGACAATATCAAGCTGCACGGCCGCGCAATCCGCATCGTTACCGACATTACCGGCATCAGCGCTGGCGAGGCCGGCCGGCTGATCAACATGGCCTCCGGCTCGGTCAAGGTCGCAATCCTTCTCGCCTCTGGCGCGAAGGACGTTGCGGTCGCGGAGGCGGCACTGAAAGAGGCCAGACAGAACCTGCGCCGGGCGATCGATATCGTCACGGCCTGACATAAGCCTGGGATTCAAACCGCGCCAAAACGGCGCAACATAAGAGGGAGAAGCTGAATGACCCGTACGACTATCAAGGGCCTGCTGCTTGCGTCGAGCATTCTCGGCACGGCCGGGCTGGCGCACGCCGAGGACGTGACGCTGACCATCGAAAGCTGGCGCAACGACGACCTGGCGATCTGGCAGGAAAAGCTGATCCCGGCCTTCGAAGCCAAGAACCCGGGCATCAAGGTCAAGTTCGCCCCGATGGCACCGACCGAATACAATGCCGCGCTCAACGCCAAGCTCGACGCCGGCTCCGCAGGCGACCTCGTCACCTGCCGTCCGTTCGACGTCTCGCTCGAACTTTACAACAAGAAGCACCTCGCCGACCTGACGAGCCTGCCGGGCATGGAAAACTTCTCGCCGGTCGCCAAGTCCGCCTGGACCACCGACGACGGCAAGGCCACCTTCTGCGTGCCTATGGCATCGGTCATCCACGGCTTCATCTACAACAAGGACGCCTTCGACCAGCTCGGCATCCAGATCCCGACGACGGAAGCGGAATTCTTCGCTGCCCTCGACAAGATCAAGGCCGACGGTAACTACATCCCGATGGCGATGGGCACCAAGGATCTCTGGGAAGCCGCAACCATGGGCTACCAGAACATCGGCCCGAACTACTGGAAGGGTGAGGAAGGCCGCGCCGCGCTGATCAAGGGCGAGCAGAAGCTGACCGACGAGCCGTGGGTCGAGCCCTACCGCGTTCTTGCCAAGTGGAAGGATTATCTCGGCGACGGCTTCGAAGCCCAGACCTACCCGGACAGCCAGAACCTGTTCACGCTCGGCCGCGCCGCGATCTATCCGGCAGGCTCGTGGGAGATCGGCCTGTTCAACACCCAGGCTCAGTTCAAGATGGGCGCCTTCCCGCCGCCGGTCAGAAACGCTGGCGATACGTGCTACATTTCGGACCACAACGACATCGGTATCGGCCTCAACGCCAAGAGCGCACATGCCGAGCAGGCCAAGACCTTCCTGACCTGGGTTGCTTCGCCTGAGTTCGCCGACATCTACGCCAACGCACTGCCGGGCTTCTTCAGCCTCAATTCGACCCCGGTGAAGATGACCGATCCGCTCGCCCAGGAATTCGTCTCCTGGCGCGAAAAGTGCAAGCCGACGATCCGCTCGACCTACCAGATCCTGGCACGCGGCACCCCGAGCCTGGAAAATGAGACCTGGGTCGAATCGGCCAACGTGATCAACGGCACGGATACGCCTGAGGTTGCCGCCGAGAAGCTGCAGAAGGGCCTCGACGCCTGGTACAAGCCGGCGAAGTAAGACGTAAGCGCAACAGGTTCCCTCCCCTTCTTGGGGAGGGTCGGCCCTACAGCGCCGCACGTTCTGGACGTGCATAGAGCACCTTTAGCCGGATGGATTTAAGGATGCCGTAGGGACCGGGCGGGGCGACATGCCGAATGACGGCACTCCCCCAGCCGAAGCGTCACCGGCCTCCCACAGTGGGAGGCCACCGACGCAGTCGTTTGCAAAAGAACGCGATAGACTTAACCTTCGTCATGAGCCCTCGATAAGGGGGCAGACGGCATGCGGCGCGACCGGCCGCGTGGCGCCGGTGCGCATCATGATTGTCTGGGGACCGGTCTTCTAGAAACGGATGGATCCATGAGTGACGCTCTTTCAGTGCAAGAGGGACAGCCGACCGCAAGGCGGCCGAAACGCTGGCACATCCTCGTCTTCCTGCTGCCGGCCTTCCTGGTCTATTCGGCGGTGATGATCCTGCCGTTGATCGAGACGCTCAGGCTTTCGCTGTTCAACACGGTCGACGGCCAGTCGACCTTTGTCGGCCTTGCGAATTTCCAGACGCTGTTTGGCGAAGAGCGCTGGGCGCACGACTTCTGGAATGCGCTGAAGAACAACGTCATCTTCTTCATCATCCACATGTGCGTGCAGAACCCGATCGGCGTTGCGCTCGCCGCCATGTTGTCGATCCCGAAGCTGCGCTTCGTCACCTTTTACCGCACGGCGATCTTCCTGCCTACGCTGCTCTCCTTCGTGATCGTCGGCTTCATCTGGAAGCTGATCCTGTCGCCGATCTGGGGCGTGGCACCCGGCATGCTCGACCTCGTCGGCCTGAAGTCGCTGTTTGCCCCCTGGCTCGGCAAGCCGGGCTCGGCGCTCATCACCGTGTCGCTGATCTCGGTCTGGCAATATGTCGGCATCCCGATGATGCTGATCTATGCCGCCCTGCTCAACATTCCGGATGAGGTGATCGAGGCTGCCGAATGCGACGGCATCACCGGCTGGAGCCAGTTCTGGAAGATCAAGCTGCCGCTGATCCTGCCGGCCATCGGCATCATCTCGATCCTGACCTTCGTCGGCAACTTCAACGCCTTCGACCTGGTCTACACGGTGCAGGGCGCGCTTGCCGGTCCCGACGGCTCGACCGACATTCTCGGTACGCTGCTCTACCGCACCTTCTTCGGTTTCCAGCTGCAGCTCGGCGACCGCTCGATGGGCGCGACGATCGCCACGGTGATGTTCCTCATCATCCTCGCCGGCGTCTCGCTCTACCTCTTCGTCATTCAGCGCCGCATGCGCCGCTACCAGTTCTGAGGAGACCGGAGATGTCGAAAGCACGCGATTCATTTCTCCGCACCGGCTTCGTGCATGCAGCGCTCATCGCCTACACGCTCATCTCGCTGTTTCCGGTGTTCCTGACGATCATCAACTCGTTCAAGGATCGCAACGCGATCTTTCGGGCGCCGCTGACGATCCCGACGCCGCAGACCTTCAGCCTGATCGGCTATCAGACCGTCCTCGGCCAGGGCGACTTCGCCACCTATTTCCAGAACAGCTTCATCGTCACGATCGTCTCGATCGCGTTGGTTCTGCTCTTCGGGGCGATGGCCGCCTTCGCGCTGTCGGAATACCGCTTCCGTGGCAACACGCTGATGGGCCTTTATCTCGCGATCGGCATCATGATCCCGATCCGTCTCGGCACCGTCGCCATTCTGCAGGGCATGGTCGCTGCCAACCTCGTCAACACGCTGACGGCGCTGATCCTCGTCTATACAGCCCAAGGCCTGCCGCTCGCGATCTTCATTCTCTCGGAGTTCATGCGCACGGTCTCGGATGACTTGAAGAACGCCGGGCGCATCGACGGGCTGTCGGAATATTCGATCTTCTTCCGCCTGGTTCTGCCGCTCGTCCGTCCGGCCATGGCAACCGTCGCGGTCTTCACGATGATCCCGATCTGGAACGATCTCTGGTTCCCGCTGATCCTCGCGCCGGCGGAAACCACCAAGACCGTGACGCTCGGCTCGCAGATCTTCATCGGCCAGTTCGTCACCAACTGGAACGCGGTTCTGGCGGCGCTGTCGCTCGCCATCCTTCCGGTTCTCGTCCTCTACGTCATCTTCTCGCGGCAACTGATCCGCGGCATCACGGCAGGAGCAGTCAAGTGAGTGCAAGCAGCAAACCGGTCCGGGTCCTCGTCGCGGGGCTCGGCAACATGGGGCGCAGCCATGCGCTCGCCTATCACAACAATCCCGGCTTCGAGATCGTCGGCCTCGTCAACCGCTCGAAGGTGCCGCTGCCGGAGGAACTGAGCGGCTACACGATCCATCCGGACTTCAAGACGGCCCTGGCCGAATTGAAGCCCGAGCTCTGCTCGATCTGCACCTATTCGGACAGCCATGCGGACTTTGCGGTCATGGCGTTCGAGGCCGGCGCCGACGTCTTCGTCGAAAAGCCGCTCGCAACCACCGTCGCCGACGCCCAGCGCGTCGTCGCGGCTGCGAAGAAGCACGGCCGCAAGCTGGTGATCGGCTACATCCTGCGCCATCACCCCTCGTGGATCCGGCTGATCGCCGAAGCGCGCAAGCTCGGCGGTCCGTATGTCTTCCGCATGAACCTGAACCAGCAGTCCAGCGGACCGACCTGGGAGACGCACAAGTCGCTGATGAAGACGACGTCGCCGATCGTCGATTGCGGCGTGCACTATGTCGACGTCATGTGCCAGATCACCGATGCCAAGCCGGTGGAAGTGCGCGGCATGGGGCTCCGTCTCTCCGACGAGATCGCGCCCGACATGTACAATTACGGTCACCTGCAGGTGATCTTCGAGGATGGTTCGGCCGGCTGGTATGAAGCCGGCTGGGGGCCGATGATCTCGGAAACCGCCTTCTTCGTGAAGGACGTGATGTCGCCGAAGGGATCGGTGTCGATCGTCATGGACCAGAATGCCAAGTCCGACGACATCGACATGCACACAAAGACCGCGGTGATCCGGCTGCACAACGCCGAAACTGGTCCCGATGGCCGCTTCCTGAAAGCCGACGAGGACCTGAAGATGGACGGCGAGCCCGGCCACCAGGAACTCTGCGACCGCGAGCAGGCCTATGTGCTGAAGGCCATTCGCGAAAACATCGACCTCGACCGTCACATGAACGACGCCGTGCAGTCGCTACGCATCTGCCTTGCCGCAGACGAAAGCGTGCGCACCGGCAGACCAGTCAAACTTTAAAGGGGGCAACCAGGTGGGATCGCTTCAACTCAAATCCATCCGCAAGGCCTACGGTAGCCATGAGGTGCTGAAGGGCATCGACCTCGAGGTGAAGGACGGCGAGTTCGTCATCTTCGTCGGCCCGTCGGGCTGCGGCAAGTCGACCTTGCTGCGCACCATCGCTGGCCTCGAGGACGCGACCTCCGGCAGCGTGCAGATCGACGGCACGGAAGTCGGCCACGTGGCGCCCGCCAAGCGCGGCATCGCCATGGTGTTCCAGTCCTACGCGCTCTATCCGCACCTGTCGGTGAAGGACAATATGGGCCTTGGCCTGAAACAGGCCGGCGCTCCGAAGGCGGAGATCGAGGACAAGGTCGGCAAGGCTGCGAACATGCTGTCGCTCGATCCCTACCTGGCCCGTCGCCCGGCCGAGCTTTCGGGCGGCCAGCGTCAGCGCGTGGCGATCGGCCGCGCGATCGTGCGCGAACCGAAGCTCTTCCTGTTCGACGAGCCGCTTTCGAACCTCGACGCGGCGCTGCGCGTCAACACCCGGCTTGAGATTGCCCGGCTGCATCGAAGCCTGAAGGCAACGATGATCTACGTGACCCACGACCAGGTGGAGGCGATGACGCTCGCCGACAAGATCGTCGTCCTCAACGCCGGCCAGATCGAGCAGATCGGCTCGCCGATGGATCTCTACAACCGCCCGGCCAACGTCTTCGTCGCTGGCTTCATCGGCTCGCCACAGATGAACTTCATCGAGGGCGCCCGGCTCGGCGATGTCAAAGCCAAGACGATCGGCATCCGCCCGGAGCACATGGCGCTTTCACGCGAGAGCGGCGACTGGAAGGGCAAGGTGGTGCATGTCGAGCACCTCGGCGCCGACACCATCGTCTATATCGATTCCGAGCAGGTCGGCACCATCACCGTCCGCCTCTTCGGCGAACATCGCTACGCGCCTGACGACATCGTCTATGCGACGCCGACGGTCGGTGCCATGCACCGTTTCGGCGACGACGACCGCGTCCTCGCCTGATGCGTTTTGAGGCTAAGGCCTCATCACAGCTGCGTGAAAACCAGCCGCCACGGGACTAACCCCTTGTGGCGGCTTATTTATTTTTTGAATAGCTGTGCTGAATGACTCTGTTGCGCTGCAAAGCGATTTAACATACATTTGTGTTTGTATATTAGCTTTCCGGTATTTTCCCCAAGCAATACCGGTTCCGCTCCCCTTCACTTCCGGACCGCACGGGCACCTTGCGAGATGCACCTGTCGCCTGCGGTCACCGAATATGGACATCGCTATGCGCATGAACCGACCGACACTGGCCGCCGCCTTGGCAACTGTGATTCTTCTTTCCGGCTGCCAGAAAGAGGAAGCACAACAGGGCGCCGCCGCATTCCCACCGTCCGCCGTCGCGGTCTTCACGACCAAGACCGAAACCCTGCCGATCACCAACGAGCTTCCGGGCCGCATCGCCGCGACCCGTGTCGCCGAGGTCCGTCCGCGCGTTTCCGGCATTGTCGTCGAACGCGTCTTCCAGCAGGGCTCCAAGGTCAATGCCGGTGACGTGCTCTACCGCATCGATCCCGCGCCCTTCCGCGTCCAGGTCGAAAAGGCAGAGGCAACGCTTCGGCGCGCCCAATCCATTCGCCAGCAGGCCCAGCAGAAGGCCGATCGCCAGGAGCAGCTGAAGAAGGCGAACGTCGTCGCCGCGCAGCAGCTGGAAGATGCGGCTGCGCTGCTTGCGACCGCCGACGCCGATGTCGCGATCGCCGAAGCCGGCCTCGCTGCGGCCAAGCTCGACCTGCAATATGCCGACGTGACGGCACCGATCAGCGGCCGCATCGGCCGTGCGCTGATCACCGAAGGCGCGCTCGTCAGCACCAACAGCTCGGAAAATCTCGCGACGATCCAGCAGCTCGACCCGCTCTACGCCGACTTCACCCAGTCGGCGACCGACCTCATCCGCCTGCGCAAGGCGCTCGAGGACGGCCAGATGATGAACGGCGACGGCGAGGAAGCCGAAGTCCAGCTCGTGCTCGACGACGGCACCACCTATGAGCACAAGGGCAAGCTCCTGTTCTCGGAAGCCGCCGTCGACGCGACGACCGGCCAGGTGACCCTGCGCGGCGAATTCCCGAACCCCGACAACGACCTGCTTCCCGGCATGTATGTTCGCGTGCTTGTGCAGCAGGGCGTCGAGAAGGACGCGATCACCGTTCCGCAGCAGGCCGTCCAGCGCAACAACGCCGGCCAGTCGCAGGTTTATGTCGTCGGCGCCGACAACAAGGTCGAGTTCCGCAACGTGACCCTCGGCCGCACGATCGGCACCCGCTGGCAAGTGACCTCCGGCATCAAGGCCGGCGAAAAGGTCATCGTCGAAGGCTTCCAGAAGATCGGCCCCGGTGCCCCCGTCGAGCCGACGGACTGGAACCCGGACGCCAAGCCGACTGCCGAAGCAGCGCAGACGACGGCGGCTGCCGACGAAAAGCCTGCCGAAGCTACAAAGTGAGTTTGATTGATGCCTAGTTTTTTCATCGACAGGCCTATTTTTGCCTGGGTGGTGGCGATCTTCATCATGGTCGCCGGCGTCATTGCGATTCCGCTTCTGCCGGTATCGCAGTATCCTGACGTCGCGCCGCCGCAGATCTCCATCAACACGAGCTACCCCGGCGCCTCGTCGCAAGACACCTATCAGAGCGTCACGCGACTGATCGAAGACGAACTGAACGGCGTCGAAGGCCTGCTCTATTTCGAGTCGACCTCCAGCGCCTCCGGCTCGGTCGAAATCAGCGCCACCTTTGCACCGGGCACCGATCCAGGACAGGCGGCCGTCGACATCCAGAACCGCGTTCGCCGCGTCGAACCGCGCCTGCCCGATTCGGTCAAGCGCCAGGGCGTCCAGGTCGATGAAGCCGGCTCCGGCTTCCTGATGATAGTGGCCCTCACCTCGACCGACGGCTCGATGGACGCCATCGGTCTCGGCGACTATCTAAGCCGCAACGTGCTTAGCGAAATCCAGCGCGTGCCCGGCGTCGGCCGTGCGCAGCTGTTTGCCACGGAACGCTCGATGCGCGTCTGGCTCGATCCGGACAAGATGCTGGGTCTGAACCTGACGGCTGCGGACGTGACCAATGCGATCACGGCGCAGAACGCCCAGATCGCTTCGGGCTCGATCGGCGCACAGCCGAACCCGATCACCCAGCAGATCAGCGCGCCCGTCGTCGTCAAGGGCCAGCTCGAAAGCGCCGAAGAGTTCGGTGCGATCGTGCTTCGCGCCAATCCGGACGGCTCCTCCGTCCGCCTGCGCGACGTTGCCCGCATCGAGATCGGCGGCGAAAGCTACGCCTTCTCGACGCGCCTGAACGGCAAGCCGTCGGCGGCTATCGCCGTCCAGCTTTCGCCGAGCGGCAACGCCATGTCGACCTCGGCCGCGATCAAGGAACGCATGGACGAACTGGCGAAGTTCTTCCCGCAGGGCCTCGAATATTCGGTTCCCTACGACACCTCGCCCTTCGTCGCCGTTTCCATCGAGAAGGTGCTTTCGACGCTGGTCGAAGCGGTCGCGCTGGTGTTCATCGTGATGTTCCTGTTCCTGCAGAACATCCGCTACACCATCATCCCGACGCTCGTCGTGCCGGTGGCGCTCCTCGGCACCTGCGCGGTCATGCTGGCGATGGGCTTCTCGATCAACGTTCTGACCATGTTCGGCATGGTGCTGGCTATCGGCATTCTCGTCGACGATGCGATCATCGTCGTCGAAAACGTCGAACGCATCATGTCCGAGGAAGGGGCAACGCCGAAAGAAGCCACCCGCAAGGCGATGAAGCAGATCACCGGCGCCGTCATCGGCATCACGCTGGTTCTCGCCTCGGTGTTCATTCCGATGGCCTTCTTCCCGGGCGCCGTAGGTGTGATCTATCGCCAGTTCTCGCTGACGATGGTCGTCTCGATCCTGTTCTCCGCACTTCTCGCTTTGTCGCTGACACCGGCGCTCTGCGCGAGCTTCCTGAAGCAGGTTCCGAAGGGTCATCATCACGCCAAGCGTGGCTTCTTCGGTTGGTTCAACCGCTCGTTCGACAAGACGTCGCACGGCTATAGCGGCATCGTGAAGCGCCTGGTCCACCGGACCGGCCGCTACATGATCGTCTATGTCGCGGTGCTCGCCGGTCTCGGCTGGCTGTTCATGAAGCTGCCGTCGTCGTTCCTTCCGGACGAAGACCAGGGCTTCGTGATCGTCATGATGCAGCTGCCGTCGGAAGCAACGGGCAACCGCACGACCGAGGTGGTGGAGCAGGCCGAGAAGATCTTCGGCCAGGAAACGGCAGTCGAACGCATCATCGCGATCAACGGCTTCTCCTTCTTCGGTACCGGCCAGAACGCAGCACTCGCCTTCGTGACGCTGAAAGACTGGAAGGAACGTGACGCCGACAACGCCGCACAGTCGATCGCCATGCGGGCGACGATGGCGATGAGCCAGATCAAGGATGCGATCAGCTTCGCACTGTCGCCGCCGGCGATCCAGGGCCTCGGCACCACCGGCGGCTTCTCGTTCCGCCTGCAGGACCGTGGCGGTCTCGGCCAGGCGGCGCTGTCGCAGGCCCGCGACCAGCTGCTCGGCATGGCTGCTGAGAGCAAGGTGCTCTCCGGCGTCCGCTTCGAGGGCATGCCCGATGCGGCTCAGGTCAGCGTCACGATCGATCGCGAGAAGGCCAACACCTTCGGTGTGACCTTCGCCGATATCAACTCGACGATCTCGACCAACCTCGGCTCGTCCTACGTCAACGACTTCCCCAATGCCGGACGCATGCAGCGCGTGACGGTGCAGGCGGACGAAGGTCAGCGCATGCAGACCGCCGACCTCCTGAACCTCAACGTCCGCAACGCCAATGGCGGCATGGTGCCCCTGTCGGCCTTCGCGACGGTGGAGTGGGTCAAGGCGTCTACACAGACGATCGGCTACAACGGCTACCCGTCGGTCCGTATCAGCGGCGAAGCCGCCCACGGCTACTCCTCGGGTGACGCGATCGCCGAGATGCAACGGCTGGCGGGCCAGTTGCCTGCAGGCTTCGGTTACGAATGGACCGGCCAGTCGCTGCAGGAAATCCAGTCCGGCACCCAGGCGCCTCTCCTGATCGCGCTGTCGTGCCTTCTGGTGTTCCTGTGCCTTGCAGCCCTCTATGAGAGCTGGTCGATCCCGGTGGCGGTGATCATGGTCGTTCCGCTCGGCGTCATCGGTTCGGTGCTCGCCGTGATGATGCGCGACATGCCGAACGACGTCTACTTCAAGGTCGGCCTGATCGCGATCATCGGTCTCTCGGCCAAGAACGCGATCCTGATCATCGAGTTCGCCAAGGAACTGCGTGAGCAGGGCAAGTCGCTGATCGACGCGACGCTGGAGGCGGCACATCTTCGCTTCCGGCCGATCCTGATGACGTCGCTGGCCTTCACGCTCGGTGTTCTGCCGCTGGCAATCGCCACGGGTGCCAGCTCCGGCAGCCAGCGCGCCATCGGCACGGGCGTCATGGGCGGGATGATCTCGGCAACGGTGCTCGCCATCTTCTTCGTTCCTGTCTTCTTCGTGTTCGTCACGAAGCTCTTCAGCCGAAAGAAGGTGGAGAACACACCGACAGCCGCAGAAAACCCGACACCCGCCGAATAAAACAAGACTGGACGGCCCGCCTCTGGCGGGCCGTCGCATGAGGAGGAATGAATGCGCCGAACAAAGGCCGATGCAGAAGCAACAAGACAGAAGATCCTGAGCGCCGCCGAGCGCGTCTTCTACGAAAAGGGCGTCTCGAACACGACGCTCGAAGAAATAGCCAAGGCCGCCGGCGTGACCCGTGGCGCCATCTACTGGCACTTTGCCAACAAGACCGACCTGTTCCTCGCGCTGCACGACGCTGTGCCCTTGCCGCAGGAAGACATGGTCGCCCGCGAGATCGAAGCGGAAGCTGCCGATACACTCTCCATCCTCGAAGGTGCCATGGGCGACTGGCTGGATGTTCTGGCCGCCGACGAGCAGCGCCAGCGCATTCTGACGATCATGCTGCGCACCAATTACGACGGCGACCTGGGCGAGGTCCTCGCCCGCCAGAAGGAACTCGACGAGCACCACAATGTCGTGCTCGAACTCGCTTTTTCCCGCGCGCTTGCCAAGGGGCAGATGCACGAGACCTGGACCCCCGCCTCCGCGACGCGGACCCTGCACTGGATGATGCTCGGGCTCTGTACGGAATGGCTGCTGTTCGGCCGCACCTTCGATCTGACGGCCGAGGGACGCGAGGGCCTGAGCCGGCTCTTTGCCAGCTTCCGCGCGCCGGCCGTTACCGCGACCGCCGTCGTAGCCCGCCTGTAACAGCTGTAGCCGGCACCCCTGTGAGTACCGGCTACATGAAGCGCCTTCCAGAACCCTCTAGCTGAACACGACCGTCTTGTGACCGTTGAGCATGACGCGCCGCTCCAGGTGCAGCTTGACGGCACGCGCCAGCACCCGGCTTTCGATGTCGCGGCCGGTGGCGACGAAATCTTCCGCCGTCAAGGCATGGCTGACGCGTTCGGTTTCCTGTTCGATGATCGGGCCTTCGTCGAGGTCCGGCGTGACGTAGTGCGCCGTCGCCCCGATCAGCTTCACGCCACGCTCATGCGCCTGATGATAGGGCTTGGCGCCCTTGAAGCTCGGCAGGAACGAATGGTGGATGTTGATCGCCTTGCCGTAGAGGCGCTTCGACAGATTGTCGGAAAACACCTGCATGTAGCGGGCAAGGATGACGAGATCCGCGCCGGTCTCCTGGACCAGTCGCAGAAGCCTTTCCTCCTGCTCGGCCTTGTTGTCCTTCGATACCGACCAACAGTGATAGGCGAGCCCTTCGGCTTCAGCCGTACGCCGGCTGTCTTCGTGGTTGGAGACGATGGCGACGACCTCCGCGTTCAACCAGCCGACGCGGATCTGGTAAAGCAGGTGCAGGAGCGCATGGTCGAACTTGGAGACGAGGACCAGGATCTTCGGCTTGACCGCAGCATCCGTAAGCGTGGTCCGCATCTGGAAACGCTCGACGGCCGGGCGAAGCGCCCGCTCGACATCACCAGCCTGAACGCTCGCTGCAACCTGGAAGGCGATGCGCATGAAGAAGCTGTTGGTCTTGGTATCCCAGAACTGGTTGCTCTCAGCGATGTTTGCGCCAAGGGCGGCAAGCTCCGTGGTGACGGCGGCGACAATGCCGGGTTTGTCGTCGCAGGACAGGACAAGAATGAAGGTCTTCGGCGCCATGATCTCCTCCGATTGCAGCCGTTTCGGATGAGGCTCGAGCCCCTTCCCAAAGGCTGCCTATGAGGAGTTGAACGCGCCGGCAATCGTTCCGGCTGCGACGACTGACGCTTTCTATCATCCTGATGGAAAGGCGCCCGGGAGCATGGAATGCCCCCGGGCGCTGCAAGATTCGTCGCATCCGGCTTTTGAGGTTTTCTGAGAGGTTTCCATCAAAAACCCGGTGTGCACCGACTAGATCAGTGCGCCTCGTCCCAGTTGGTCGCCGCGCGCGCATCGACCTTCAGCGGCACCTTCATGTCGAGCGCCGGCATGGCGGCGTTCTCCATCACCGAGACGACGACCGGAATGGTGTTTTCGACCTCGGCGTCCTCGACCTCGAAGATCAGTTCGTCGTGCACCTGCAGCAGCATGCGGGCCGAAAGCTTCGCCTCGGCCAGCGCCGGCTCCATCTTCACCATGGCGCGGCGGATGATGTCGGCGGCCGAGCCCTGGATCGGCGCATTGATCGCGGCGCGCTCGTTGAAAGCACGGTGCGACGGGATCGACGAGCGGATGTCCGGATAGTGGGCGCGGCGACCGAAGATCGTCTCGACGTAGCCGTGCTCGCGGGCAAACACCTTGGTGCCCTCCATGTAGTCGCGGATGCCGGGGAAACGCTCGAAATAGCGCTTGATGTAGTCGCTGGCTTCGGAGCGCTCGATCGACAGCTGGTTGGCAAGGCCGAAGGCGGAGATGCCGTAGATGATACCGAAGTTAATCGCCTTGGCGCGCCGGCGGATTTCGCTCGGCATGCCCTCGACCGGAACGCCGAACATTTCCGATGCGGTCATCGCATGAATGTCGACGCCATCGGCAAAGGCCTGGCGAAGCTGCGGAATGTCCGCAACATGGGCAAGCACGCGCAGTTCGATCTGGCTGTAGTCGGCCGAGACGAGCTTGTGGCCGGGCGTTGCGATGAAGGCGGTGCGGATCTTGCGGCCTTCGGCGGTGCGCACCGGAATGTTCTGCAGGTTCGGATCGGACGACGACAGGCGGCCGGTGGTCGTGGCAGCAAGCGCGTAGGACGTATGCACGCGCTTCGTCTCCGGATGGACGAAGCCCGGAAGCGCATCGGTATAGGTGGACTTGAGCTTGGTCAGCTGTCGCCAGTCGACGATCTTGCGCGGCAGTTCGTGGCCTTCGGCTGCCAGGTCTTCCAGAACCTGTGCCGAGGTCGACCATTGCCCGGTCTTGGTCTTCGAGCCGCCGGCAAAGCCCATCTTGCCGAAGAGGATATCGCCGAGCTGCTTCGGCGAACCGATGGTGAAGGTTTCGCCAGCGAGCTTGTAGATCTCGTCCTCGAGCCCGGCTGCGCCCTGGGCGAGCTCGCCCGAAAGCCGCGAGAGGATCTGGCGGTCGACGGTGATGCCGCGGTCTTCCATGCGTGCCAGAACGGCAACCAGGGGCCGCTCCAGCCGCTCATAGACGCGCATCAGCCCCTTGGCGGCCAATCGGGCCTTCAGGATATGCCAGAGCCTGAGCGTGACGTCCGCATCCTCAGCCGCGTAGGCGGTTGCCCGGTCGATATCGACGAAGTCGAAGGTCACCGAGGATTTGCCGGTTCCGGTGATGTCCTTGTAGGCGATCGGCTTGTGGTTCAGCCAGCGCTCAGACAGCGAGTCCATGCCATGGGTGCCGTTGCCGGCATCGACGACGTAGGACATCAGCATCGTGTCGTCGAAGCTTTCGACGGTGATGCCGTGCCGCTTCATCACGAGGTAATCGTATTTCAGGTTCTGGGCGACCTTGAGGACCGAAGGGTCCTCAAGCAGGCGCTTCAGCCGGCTCAAGGCTTCTGCGACCGGGATCTGGTTTTCGGCGAGCCCGCCGCCGAGCAAGTCGCCGACGCCGGTCTTGTGGATCAGCGGCACATAGGCCGCCCGGATCGAGGCGCCGCTCGGGTCGGCCTTGTGGTCGGCGATCGCCAGCGAGAAGCCGACGAGGTCGGCCTGCATTGCATCGAGCGAGGTCGTTTCGGTGTCGAAGCCGACGACACCGGCTTCGCGCGCGTCCGATATCCACCGGTCGAGAGTGGCGATGTCGCGGATCGTCACATAGGCGCTCTGATCCATCGGCGCCTTGGCGAAGATTTCAGCGCGTGCCGTAGCGAGCGCCTCGGGCGTCGCGTCCGCGCCATTCGCTTCGCCGGCACGCGACAGGACGGCGGCGGCTTGCGCGGCCTCGCCACGGGCGGCAGCCGCGGTGGAGGAGCTCTCGCTGACCTTTTCCGCCCCATCTCCCTTGTCGAGATCAGGGCCGCGCGCCTCGGCGCCCCATTCTACCGGCACCAAGGCTGCTTCAACGGCATCGGCGTCCGTACCGGTCGCGGCGGCGACGCGACGCGTCAGCGTTGTGAATTCCATCGCCTTCAGGAAGGCGATCAGCTTCGGACCGTTCTGCGGCTCGAGGCTCAGCTCTTCGAGCGGAACGTCGAGCGGCGTGTCGGTCTTGAGTTCGACGAGCTGGCGCGACAGACGAGCGAGATCGGCATTGGCGATGATGTTCTCGCGGCGCTTGGCCTGCTTGATCTCGCCGGCGCGGGCCAGCAGCGTTTCGAGATCACCGTACTCCTCGAGCAGCTGTGCCGCCGTCTTCGGGCCGATGCCGGGAATGCCCGGGACATTGTCGGTGGAGTCACCGGTCATCGCCTGCAGGTCGATCATCTTTTCCGGCGGCACGCCCCATTTCTCGATCACTTCCGGGATCGAGATCTGCTTGTCCTTCATGCTGTCGTACATCGACACGTTCGAAGTCACGAGCTGCATCAAGTCCTTGTCGGACGAGACGATGGTGACGCCGGCGCCGGCGGCTTCTGCAAGCCGGGCGTAGGTGGCGATCAGGTCGTCGGCCTCATAGCCTTCCTTCTCGATGCAGGGCAGGTTGAAGGCGCGGGTCGCGTGACGGATCAGACCGAACTGCGGGATCAGATCTTCCGGCGGCGCCGTGCGGTTTGCCTTGTACTGATCGTAGAGCGCGTTGCGGAAGGTCTTCGACGAATAGTCGAAGATGACCGCGAAATGGGTCGGCGTGACGCCGACCGACGTGTCGCGCGCATCGGTGAGCAGCTTCCACAACATGTTGCAGAAACCCGATACCGCGTTGACCGGAAGGCCATCGGATTTGCGGTTGAGCGGCGGGATGGCGTGGAACGCCCGGAAGATGAATCCGGAGCCGTCGACGAGGAAGAGATGATCACCGTTTTTCATGGGCAAATGGATAGCGCGGGGCAAGCCAAAGGTCCATTGCGGTTTTCCCGCCAGACACTACATTCTCCACCGGTCACGGTGGCCGCGATCGCCACCGCGGATTGCGAAAACGGGGCTGATTTCGCCTTGGGATCGAGCGCCAAAAGGCTTCGCAAGCGCCCGTTCGGCTTCACGCAAACGTTACATATTTGTAATGTCCGATTCAGCCCTGGTATCCTTGAAAAGCCACATTTGAATCCTCAAATCTTACTCAACGGCACCGAGTGATGCCGTCTTCTGGTGATTGGCCTGTCCCCCGCCCGCACCAGATGAGGACAAAGGCCTTATCCCCCTCTCCGGGCCTTTGTCCCGTTTTCAAAAGACCGTCACGGCGCCGCCTCCGCACCGTGACGGTTTTTTGTTTCTGCCGTCCGATCACCTCCGCTCAAATCCCGGTGAGACCCGACGGTCTCAAGGTCCATCGCCTGCATTGTAACTTGTCTTCATGGCGGTTCGGGCGTACCGATAGGCATGGCCTTCAATCGTATGGAATCTGCGACCTACCTGGCCAGCCTGCTGGCTAAGAGCTTTTCGCGCGCGCTTCACGAGCGCGGCCAGAAGCTTGGTTTCGCGCCCGGTCAGTTTCCCATCCTGCTCGAGCTTTGGGCCGAGGAAGGCCTGACGCAGAAACAACTGCTCGATCGCCTCGACATCGAACAGGCGACGATGGCAAACACGCTCTCGCGCATGGAGCGCGACGGGCTCATCCTCCGCCGCAAGCATCCGCAGGACAAGCGCTCGCAGCAGATCTACCTCACCGAAAAGGCAAAGGAGATGGAGGCGGCCGCCAAGGAGGCAGCGCTTGCCGCCGACCAGTCGCTGCTTGCCGGCCTCAGGAATTTCGAACGCGAACTGATGCTCGAATATATGCGCATGGCGCTCGCCAACGTGGCACGCAGCGACAGTCGCGCCTGACGCACCACCCCCTCTGATCATTCCATCAAAAAATTTGGCTTAAAGCGGGCGTTCGCCCGTTCTAAAGCAGGGGCAGACGCGTCGATCCGGGCGCCCCGGCGCTCACCTTGCCGACGCGCCAGGCTCTCCGTTCACCGTCACCTGAGACCTCTGCCCAAAATCGCTCAAATCGATTTCGCTTTGGCGGCACATGCAGTAGGTTCCGGCGAAACTTGAAGCAAGGATATGCATGATGGCTGACATCACCCCCGTTCTCGAACGCGCAGACGCCAACCTGCCAAGGAGCCTCGACCGGCTGTTCGACCTCGTTCGGATCAAGTCGATCTCGACCGACCCGGCCTTCAAGGCGGAATGCCGCAAGGCGGCCGAATGGCTGGTGGCCGAACTCAACAGCCTCGGCTTCACCGCATCGGTGCGCGACACCCCCGGCCATCCGATGGTCGTCGCCCACCATGACGGCGCCAAGCCCGATGCGCCGCATGTGTTGTTCTATGGCCACTATGACGTTCAGCCGGTCGATCCGCTGAACCTCTGGGACACGGATCCGTTCGAGCCCGGCATCAAGGAAATCGAACCCGGCCGCAAGGTGATCACCGGCCGTGGCACGGCTGACGACAAGGGCCAGCTCCTGACCTTCGTCGAGGCGGTGCGCGCCTACAAGGACGTGCATGGCGCCCTGCCCTGCCGCGTCACCATCCTGTTCGAAGGCGAAGAGGAATCCGGCTCGCCGTCGCTGAAGCCCTTCCTCGAAGCCAATGCCGCCGAACTCAAGGCCGACTATGCGCTGGTCTGCGACACCAGCATGTGGGACCGCGATACGCCGGCGATCTCCGCTGGCCTGCGCGGCCTCGTCGGCGAAGAAGTCATCGTCCGGGCTGCCGACCGCGACCTGCATTCCGGTTATTTCGGTGGTGCTGCCGCCAACCCGATCCGCATCCTCACCACCATTCTCGCCGGCCTTCATGACGAAAACAGCCGCGTGACGCTGCCGGGCTTCTACGACGGTGTCGAAGAGACCCCGGCCCAGATCAAGGCGGCCTGGGAAACGCTCGGCCAGACGGCAGAGAAGTTCCTCGGCGAAATCGGCCTTTCGATCCCGTCGGGTGAAAAGAACCGCTCGGTGCTGGAACTGACCTGGGCGCGACCGACCGCGGAAGTCAACGGCATCACCGGCGGCTATACCGGCGAAGGCTTCAAGACGGTGATCGCGGCCGAGGCTTCGGCAAAGGTTTCCTTCCGCCTGGTCGGCAACCAGAACCCGGAAAAGATCCGCGAAGCCTTCCGCGCCTATGTGCGCTCCAAGGTTCCGGCCGACTGCTCGGTCGAGTTCCATGCCCATGGCGGTTCGCCAGCGATCCATCTTCCATACGAATCGCCGCTGCTCAACACGGCGAAGGTGGCCCTGTCCGACGAGTGGCCGAAGCCGGCCGTCATCATCGGCATGGGCGGCTCGATCCCGATCGTCGGCGACTTCCAGAAGATGCTCGGCATGGAATCGCTGCTCGTCGGCTTCGGTCTTTCCGACGACCGCATCCATTCGCCGAACGAGAAGTACGAGCTGCAGTCCTATCACAAGGGCATCCGCTCATGGATCCGTATCCTCGACGCGCTCGCCGCCTGATGATCGGTGCGGGACGGGGCGCGATTTTGTGCGCGCATCCCGCCCGAGCCACTTGACCCCGGAAGCCGTGGCGGAGCTCTCGCCACGGCTTCTTTGCTTTGGTTGCGTGGCTGGAGATGATGCAGCCCTCGCGCGCAAGCGCTCCATCGACGCGCATGCATCGCTGCCCGATCGATGGGATGTCCACGCTTTACCGTTTCCCCTTCACTGTTTCCCGGCGGTTTCTCCGTTGTCGGCGGGCCGTCAATCCTTGACCTCCGGGGTCTCAGGTGCTTCCTTTTTGTGAAACAAATCACAAAGGGAAATCGGATCGTTGGCAAGGGTAAGGACCGAAGCGTCGCGCTGCGGGCGTGACGTTATGACAAAGCGGCTCAGAAAACTGAACGTCTCCGCTCGGAGAAACCCTCCGGCCGCTGCAACGGAAGTGTCCTTGAAACAACCCCGCCACGCCCTCGCATCCATCGCGGCACCGGCATGAAGCGGCTGCAGACCTATTTCTGGCCCGTTGTCGGCCTTCTGGCGATCCTGTTTTCGGTGAACGCGCTCTATCATGAGTTGCGCGGCCTGTCGTTCGACGAGTTTCTCGCAAGCTTCAATGCTATTTCGCTGAGGAGTTGGCTTCTGGCGATCGGCTCGACGCTCCTCGCCTATGCAGCTCTGGCGGCCTACGACCGACTTGCGCTCGACCATCTCGGCCACCGCATTTCGCTCTGGTTCATCACGCTCTGCTCGTTCACGACCTACGCGCTGTCGCACAATCTCGGCGCCTCGGTGTTCTCCGGCGCGGTCGTGCGCTACCGCGCCTACCGTTCCAAGGGGCTTTCCCCGGGCGAAGTCGGCGTTCTCGTCGCCTTCTGCTCCTTCACCTTCACGCTCGGGACCTTGGTTCTATCGGCCGTCGTGCTTCTGGTACGGCCCGACATCATCGAGCGTTTTGCCGAATTCCTGCCGGTCGAAATGTCGCTCACAACCGGCGTGCTCATCCTCATCGTCATCGGGCTCTATGTCATCGGCAGTCTCGTCGGGCTGCCGTCGTTCCGCACGCGCTGGTTCCAGCTGCACTACCCGAAGCCGAAGATCGTTTTCCGGCAGCTGGTGATCGCTCCGGTGGAGCTGATCGGCGCCGCCGGGATCATCTATTTCGCCCTGCCGGAAGCGGGAAATCCGGGCTATATCGTCATTCTCGGGATCTTCCTTGCGTCCTTTTCGGCAGCCCTTCTGTCGCATGCGCCCGGCGGGCTTGGCGTACTCGAGCTGATTTTCATCGCCGCCTTGCCGGAAATGGACCCGGCTGCCGTGCTTGCGGCGCTTGCGATCTTCCGGTTGCTTTACCTCGTCATCCCGTTCGTGCTTGCGCTGATCGTGATCCTGGTGTTCGAGCGGGCGCGTTTCGTGGCGGAGCGCCAGCCGCCGAAGGGGAGCGACCTCCCCTAGGCGAAGGGACCGCGTCCATCACGGATATCAGGGCGCGTTGCAGACAGTGGGCAGCGCCTGCTCGAGCGGCCCCTTCACCTCGTGCAGGCGCGCCGCTTCGATCTGGTAGGGTGTAAACGGCGGCACCTGCAGCGACGGATTGATGATGCGGGCGACATAGCAGCCGGCGAAGAACCGCACCCGCCCCCGCTTCTCGATCGATTTCACCGCGACGGGAACGGCGGAATAGATGCTGCCCGCCCCGGCCTCCGTCTTCACCTTGCCGACCTTGATCTCGACAGACACCGTGCGCTCATAGCCGCGGGTGAAGGCCTTGAAGCCGCCGACGGGTTTCGATTCGCCGAAATAACCATAGGCGCGGGCATATTCCTTGCGGTTGACGGCGTTGTAGAGCGAGCGGACGAGCGCGGCCCCATCGGACCGGTCATCGACATAGGCGACGCTGTCCTGCGCCAGAGCTTCGCCATTCAAGGCTGCAAATGCGCCGAGGGCAAAGACGGTGGATCGAAGCTTCATGGCAGTCCTCCTTTGTCGTGCGGGCAGCCGAACACAACAATGAGGCGAAGCCATAGCAGGATTCGCGAGTGGATCGATAACGACATAGGCCAGCCACCGTTCGGCGCGGCACCGGCGATCCGTTTGACCTCAGCAAATTTGGGAGGCGGTGGGCGGCGTCACGCCGATGAACAGAAAGCCGCGGGCGTAAGCGCAAAATGAAAAGAGCCCCGTGTGGGAGGAGGTACACGGGGCTCTCGAACTTGATCGGCAGCTGGGAGGAGGAGTGCCGCCGATCCGCATCGGGCGCCGCGGGAGGAGGTGCAGCGCTTCGATAAGTCGAATAATAGTTATGCGCCGCAACAATTTCAAGACATCATTTTGCACTGCACAAAATCGTGAAGGAAAGGCAGGGCCAAAGGCATCGTCCCTGACGTCGGATCGCGGATGGTGCATCCGGAGGACCGCCGCGACCGATAACCTCATAGAAACCACAACTACTGATGGCAGGTTCCTTTTGTTCAGCTTTTTCGACATACATCTACGTGTAAGCCAAGAATAAATTTTCACTCAGTAATTGCAGGCGCTCAAATGAAATTGCTGCTCCAGATTCCGACCGCCCTCATCGTTGTCCTGATCCTTGCGACCTGGCTTGCCAGCCTCCGTCTCGTGGTGCTGCCGCCCGGCTCCCTCAAGCTCAAAGCGATGACGGCCCTCGTTTATCAGGGACATGGCTTCCGTCTGATCGACAGCCCGCTCGGCATGTGCGGCCGTCGGGCCTACCCGGCCGCCGACTGCGAGGAGGTGGCCATGAACCATCTGGGCAAGCGGGTGCTGCTGCGGATGCCTTTCAGCCAATGGCTCTACGATTTCACCGATCCCTATCCGGTGAGCCCCACGGCATCGGTCGAAGAGACTCCGCTTCGAAACGCCATCCAGTGAGAACCGGCGAGCACGGGCTCGGACTTGGAGGTGCATGCGCCCCTCACCGTCAAGGTTTTGAACCATCAGGCTTTTTCACAACGACTTTCTTAACCACCCCTTAAATTGCCGCATTTAAAGTTCACCCGGTCGCCGTGGCGGATGGGCGTGGGACGCCGTAACCGCCGTCGAAATCGATTGGCCGCAACGATAGCGCCAAGGGCCACCGCTGGGCGGTGAGGGATAGATCAAACGGCATGGCAGCAAGCGGCAGGTCAGGACAGCGGATCGAGCCCTCGTTCGGCGGAAACGAGGACGATGACGACGACGATTTTCGCGTCGAGGCCAGCGACCGCGTGACCACGAGCCGCAAGGCGCCACGCGGCAAATCTTCCGGCCAGACCAACAGGAGCAGCGGCAAGAAGAAGCCAGCCGGCAAGCGCGGCGGCGGCCGTCGCGGCTCCGGTGGCGGTGGCTTGGTCGGCCTTGTCCGCACGCTGTTCTACTGGTGCATCGTGCTCGGCATCTGGGGCGCGATGGGCGTCGGCGGCCTGGTGCTCTACTATGGCGCGCGCATGCCGAGCGCCGAAAGCTGGTCGATCCCCGATCGCCCGCCGAACGTGAAGATCCTTGCCGTCAGCGGCGACATCATCGCCAACCGCGGCACCACGGGCGGCGAAGCGCTTTCGCTCGAAAACATGTCGCCCTATATCCCGCAGGCAGTCATCGCCATCGAAGACCGGCGCTTCTACTCCCATTTCGGCATCGACCCCTTAGGTCTGGCCCGCGCCATGCTGACGAACGTCACTACGGGCCGCATGGTCCAGGGCGGCTCGACGCTGACGCAGCAGCTCGCCAAGAACCTGTTCCTGTCGCCGGAGCGCACGCTGGAGCGCAAGGTGCAGGAAGTCTTGCTCGCCTTCTGGCTCGAGCAGAAATATTCCAAGGACCAGATCCTGGCGATGTATCTCAACCGGGTGTTCTTCGGCTCCAACGCCTACGGCGTCGAAGCGGCCTCGCGGCGCTACTTCAACAAGTCGGCACGCGACGTGAACCTCGGCGAGGCGGCCCTGCTCGCGGGCTTGCTCAAGGCCCCTTCGCGGCTCTCGCCGGCGCGTGATCCGAAGGCGGCGGAAGAGCGCGCCCAGATCGTGCTGGGCGCGATGCGCGAGGAAGGCTTCGTCACCGACAGCGAGATCAAGACGGCGATGTCGCAGACGCCGACCAAGGCCAAGAGCTACTGGTCGGGCGCCGAGCATTATGTCGCCGACATAGTGATGGACCAGCTTCCGGGCATGATCGGCGAGATCAAGGAAGACCTGGTCATCGACACGACGATCGACCTCAATCTCGAGAAGAAGGCCGAGGAAGTCATTGCCGCGACGCTGGACGCCGACGGCAAGAAGCTCGACGCCTCGCAGGCCGCCCTCGTCTCGGTCGACGGCACCGGCGCCATCCGGGCGCTCGTCGGCGGCAAGGACTATGCCGAGAGCCAGTTCGACCGCGCCTCCAAGGCCAAGCGCCAGCCGGGCTCGGCCTTCAAGCCCTTCGTTTATGCCGCGGCCATGGAGATCGGCCGCACGCCGATGTCGATCCGCAATGACGGTCCGGTTCGGATCGGCAACTGGACGCCGGAGAATTACGACCAGAAATATCGCGGCGAGGTGACGCTTGCCGATGCGCTCGCCAACTCGCTGAACACGATCGCAGCCCAGCTGGTCATGGAGGTCGGTCCTTCCAACGTCGTCAAGGTCGCGCACCGCCTCGGTATCGATTCCGAGATGCAGGCAAACGCCTCGATCGCGCTCGGGACGTCGGAAGTGAGCCTCGTCGAACTGACGTCGGCCTATGCCCCCTTCATGAATGGCGGCTTCAAGGCGACGCCGCACGTGATCCGCCGCATTTCCAAGGCGGACGGAACGGTGCTCTACGAAAACACCTACGACAACCCGCCGCGCGTGCTCGATCCGGCGATCGTCAGCGAGATGAACCAGATGCTGCTGCGGGTGCTGACCAAGGGCACCGGCAGGAAGGCGCAACTGAAAGGCTGGGAAGCGGCCGGCAAGACCGGCACGACGCAGTCCTTCCGCGACGCGCTGTTCGTCGGCTACACCTCCAACCTCACGACCGGCGTCTGGTTCGGCAACGACGACGGCAAGTCGATGAAGAAGGTCACCGGCGGCGGCCTGCCGGCCAAGGCCTGGCACGATTTCATGATGGCGGCCCACGAAGGGCTTTCGCCCTCGCCGCTGTTCGGGACGACCGGCGTGCAGCCGGTCTTCGACGACAGCACCGCGCCGCCCCCCGGCGACCTGATGTCCGGCGACCCGGAAGCCTTCCCGGAAGCACCCGTCGGCGTCGATGGCGGCGTCCCGGTCGGGCAGCGTCCGGTCGACCAGGGCGGCGCCCCCTGGGGCGGCCAGACGGCGGACCAGGGCAACGGCGGCATGGTACCGCCGGCCGATGTCGGCCAGACGACCGGGGCCACGCGCCGCACCACGCTTTTCGATATTCTGACCGGCGGCTGAGCCGCCCGTGAACCTCGATTTGACAGGGGATCCGGCCTGTAGGCAGGCTGCGGCCGATGGCCCATTTCGGGCTAGACAAGTCCCGGGCTTGCTTTTGCCCCCAAACGCCCCGCAGAATGCCTTGCAGTCCGAAACGCCGGTCCTTATATACGCCGCATCGGCGCAGTCTAAGCTGCGAAGAAATCCAAAGACCATCCCGTTAGGGGCTGTCTCACGAATGCCTGACCGGGTTCCGACAGTCCGCTGCAAGGAGAGAACGACATGGCTAAAGTTATTGGTATTGACCTGGGAACGACCAACTCCTGCGTCGCCGTCATGGACGGTAAAGACGCGAAGGTGATCGAAAATGCCGAGGGTGCGCGCACGACCCCCTCGATGGTGGCATTCAGCGAAGACGGCGAGCGTCTCGTTGGCCAGCCGGCCAAGCGCCAGGCTGTCACCAATCCGGAAAACACGCTTTTTGCGATCAAGCGCCTGATCGGCCGGACCTTCCAGGACCCGACCACGCAAAAAGACAAGGACATGGTTCCTTACAAGATTACCAAGGCCGACAATGGCGACGCCTGGGTCGAAGCGCACGGCACGGATTACTCCCCGTCGCAGATCTCCGCCATGATCCTTCAGAAGATGAAGGAAACGGCCGAATCCTACCTCGGTGAAAAGGTCGAGAAGGCCGTCATCACCGTACCGGCCTACTTCAACGACGCCCAGCGCCAGGCAACCAAGGATGCCGGCAAGATCGCCGGTCTCGAAGTTCTGCGCATCATCAACGAGCCGACCGCGGCAGCGCTCGCCTACGGCCTCGACAAGAAGGACGGCAAGACGATCGCCGTTTACGACTTGGGTGGTGGTACCTTCGATATCTCGGTTCTCGAAATCGGCGACGGCGTCTTCGAAGTGAAGTCGACCAACGGCGACACCTTCCTCGGTGGCGAAGACTTCGACATGCGTCTCGTCCAGTACCTCGCCGGCGAGTTCAAGAAGGAACAGGGCATCGACCTGAAGAACGACAAGCTCGCTCTTCAGCGCCTGAAGGAAGCCGCTGAAAAGGCCAAGATCGAGCTGTCCTCGTCGCAGCAGACCGAAATCAACCTGCCCTTCATCACGGCTGACGCTTCCGGTCCGAAGCACCTGACGATGAAGCTGACCCGCGCCAAGTTCGAAGCGCTTGTCGACGACCTGATCCAGCGCACCGTCGCGCCGTGCAAGGCAGCCCTCAAGGATGCCGGCGTCTCGGCTGCCGAGATCGACGAAGTCGTTCTCGTCGGTGGCATGAGCCGCATGCCGAAGGTGCAGGAAACCGTCAAGCAGCTGTTCGGCAAGGAGCCGCACAAGGGCGTGAACCCGGATGAAGTGGTCGCCATGGGCGCCGCCATCCAGGCCGGCGTTCTGCAGGGCGACGTCAAGGACGTTCTCCTGCTCGACGTCACCCCGCTGTCGCTCGGCATCGAAACGCTCGGTGGCGTCTTCACCCGCCTGATCGAACGCAACACGACGATCCCGACCAAGAAGTCGCAGACCTTCTCGACCGCCGACGACAATCAGTCGGCCGTGACGATTCGCGTCTCCCAGGGTGAGCGTGAAATGGCCGCCGACAACAAGCTGCTCGGCCAGTTCGACCTCGTCGGCATTCCGCCGGCACCGCGCGGCATGCCGCAGATCGAAGTCACCTTCGACATCGACGCCAACGGCATCGTGCAGGTTTCGGCCAAGGACAAGGGCACCGGCAAGGAACACCAGATCCGCATTCAGGCTTCTGGCGGTCTTTCCGACGCCGACATCGAAAAGATGGTCAAGGATGCCGAAGCCAATGCCGAGGCCGACAAGAAGCGCCGCGAGGGCGTCGAAGCCAAGAATCAGGCCGAAAGCCTGATCCACTCCAGCGAGAAGTCGCTGAAGGATTACGGCGACAAGGTTTCGGAAGCAGACCGCAAGGCGATCTCCGACGCGATTGCCGCGCTGAAGACTGCCGTCGAAGCCTCCGAGCCGGACGCCGAAGACATCAAGGCCAAGACCAACACGCTGATGGAAGTTTCCATGAAGCTCGGCCAGGCGATCTATGAAGCGCAGCAGACGGAAGCCGCCCATGCGGATGCCGCAGCAGACGCAGCGCGCGACGGCGATGTCGTCGATGCCGACTACGAAGAAGTCAACGACGAGGACGACCGCAAGCGTTCGGCCTAATCCGTCCCTTCGATCAGACGAAAAGCCCGGGTTCGCCCGGGCTTTTTTTGTTGGCCGGAGGGGCCGTTCATGCGGACAAGAATGACGACGGACGCTGTGAGCCACCGCAAACGTTACTTTTCCGACAAAAAACCGCATCTACCACCGCTCGGGCTATGGTATCGCGCTTCAAGGTTTACTAAATCGGTGGCAAGGTAAACGGGCAGCCGCCGAGCCCTCGCGCTGGCATGCCAACAGGATAATCTTCGACGAATGAAACGTGATCTCTACGAAACGCTTGGCGTTGCCAAGAACGCCGACGAGAAGGAGCTAAAGGGCGCCTTCCGCAAGCTCGCAATGAAGTATCACCCGGACAAGAACCCCGGCGACGCGGCAGCGGAGAAGACCTTCAAGGAAATCAACGAGGCCTATGAGACCCTCAAGGACCCGCAGAAGCGCGCCGCTTACGACCGCTACGGTCATGCGGCCTTCGAGCAGGGCGGTATGGGCAACGGCTTCGGCGGCGGGGGGGCCGGCGGCTTCTCCGACATTTTCGAAGACATCTTCGGCGAGATGATGGGCGGCGGGCGCCAGCGGCGTTCCTCGGGCGGCCGCGAACGCGGCGCCGATCTTCGCTACAACATGGAGATCTCGCTCGAGGAAGCCTTCTCAGGCAAGACCGCGCAGATCCGCGTTCCAACCTCGATCACCTGCGACGTCTGCAGCGGCTCCGGCGCCAAGCCCGGCACGAGCCCGAAGACCTGCGGCACCTGTCACGGCTCCGGTCGCGTGCGCGCTGCCCAGGGCTTCTTCTCGATCGAACGCACCTGCCCGACCTGCGGCGGGCGCGGCCAGACGATCACCGACCCCTGCGGCAAGTGCCATGGCCAGGGTCGTGTCACCGAAGAGCGCACGCTTTCGGTCAACATTCCGGCGGGCATCGAGGACGGAACGCGTATCCGCCTCTCCGGCGAAGGCGAAGCGGGGCTTCGCGGCGGACCGGCTGGCGACCTCTACATTTTCCTCTCGGTCCGGCCGCATGAGTTCTACCAGCGCGACGGCGCCGATCTCTATTGCAGCGTGCCGATCTCGATGACGACGGCGGCCCTTGGCGGCAAGTTCGATGTGACCACGCTCGACGGCACCAAGTCGCGCGTCACGGTTCCCGAGGGCACCCAGGCCGGCAAGCAGTTCCGCCTCAAGGGCAAGGGCATGCCGGTGCTGCGCTCGGCCCAGTCCGGCGACCTCTACATCCAGATCCAGATCGAAACGCCGCAGAAGCTGACCAAGCGCCAGCGCGAACTGCTACAGGAATTCGAACAGATCTCCTCGAAGGACAACAATCCGGAATCGACGGGCTTCTTCGCCCGGATGAAGGACTTCTTCGATACGCTGAGCGACTAAGGCGCCCGGCGTTCCCACAGCGATCTTGCGCGCCGGATAGGGCGCGCAGTGCTGTAAGCTTCACGTCATGGCCGCAAGCTGCCACAGCCCGGCCATGACGAGCACCACCCCAGCGACCCGGGACAGGAGCCGGCCGCCGGGCACCACCTTTTCGGCGAGCACGAAGATGGCGATCGCCGCGATCCACAACACGTTCATCACCCCGCCGACGAACAGAAGCGCCATCAGCGCCCAGCAGCAGCCGACGCAATAAAGGCCATGCCGCAGGCCGAGGCCGAAGGCGGCACCCGCCTCGCGGCGAAATCCGCCGTGGTTCTGGATGAAAAGTAGCGGCGACTGGCATTGCCTGAGGCAACGATCCTTGAGCGACGTCCACTGAAACAGGCCGACGGCGACGAGGACCGCACCGCTCAAGGCTTCGTTGGCGTTCGAGAGCGCCGGAGTGAGCAACAGGGCGCGATCAAGGAGCCATTGCCCGAGAACGGCGACCAGCGCGAACAGGGTCCAGGCCAGCAGATAGCCACCAGCGAAGAATCCGGTCGCGGCGAAGGGCTTGCCCTGCTGCGCCGCCTGTCTTCCGACACGGGCATAGAGCAGGATCATCGGCGTTGCCGACGGCACCATCATACCCATCATCATGACAGCCCACATGACAAATGCATAGGCGAAGGTTGCCGCGGTCCAGGGACCGGCGGCCGCAGTCGCCATCGATGTCATCGATCCCCCTTGCGCCTCCATGGGCATGTTCATCGGCATGTCGATGGGCATCTCCATGTCCATGTCCATGCCCGAACCCATATCCATGGTGTCGGAGGCTGCCGGGGGCGCAGTCATGTCCATGGCCGAAGCCAGCCACAGGACGTAAATCCAACTGATCGCCGTCAGCGTAATCAACGCCGCCACAACGATGGCGCGATCACGTCTGAGCAGGGTTTCGAGCGCCGTATCCTTCATCGACGTCAGTGGATCACGCCGCTTTCGGTCAGGTGCATGCGCGCGAAATGAGCATGCGAGTCCGCCAGTGCCAAGGTCAGCGGCCCCTTCGTATCGGCCCATCCGCGCCCGACTTCGCAGACGTCGTATTCGAACCCCTGAGGGAGATTGATGCGCGCCTGATGGGCGGCACCGGTCACCGGATTGAGGATGGGTTCGCCGCGAGCGACGAGCCAGCCCGGCACATTCAGCCGCGCCGTGCGCGCGCCGACATCGACCTCGAAATCGATCTCGGCAAAGACGGGCTCGTGCATGGTTTCGAAGGTCGTCGCAAAGACCTGGAAGAAGGTAGCACCCGGTTCCGTATCCTCGCCGCTCATGATGCGCAGCAACGCACCGCGCTGTTCGGCCGAAGCGCGGCTATCGACGATCGGCACAACCTGCCCCCTCCCCTCGTGGATGGCGCCCGGCCAGGCGGCGATCAGGCCGCCACGAAGCCCATCGAGCCGCGTATCGCCGTGATAGCCTTCCTCAATCTCGAATGCGCCGACGGCGCTGCAATGGCCTTGTGTCGGCAATGCATTGAACTGGCAAGGACAGCCATAGGCGCAGTTGCAATGTATGAATTCGCGCCCCTTCATCATCCATCTCACACTCGTCATCGTCTCCTCCTGGGATCTGATCGGTGTTCGGTCTACTGCATGTTCGTTTCACCGTAGCCGACCAAAGGACAAAAACATGCAGCAATTCAAAGTGCTACAGCGACCTTTGCGCGTCTGGACGCGCGGCGCTGTAGGTCGATTTCTTGCGACTGGATGCATTCCATTAGATTGCAGAAATATACTCCTCCCAACCAGCGATGCCAACGGCCGGCCGAAGACGACGGGAAGCGCCGCGCATCCGATTGAACACGCGGCGCTTCTGTCTGTTCGTTAGAGTTAAGCCGTGATCAGAGCGTCGCCATGCCGCCATCGATGATCAGTTCGGCGCCGACAGTGAAAGCAGCCTCGTCGGAGGCGAGGAAGACGACCGCCTTGGCGATTTCGCTTGCGTTGCCGAAGCGGCCAAGCGGGATCTGCGCAGCGATCGCATCAACAACCTGCTTGTTTTCCTCCACCGTCGGGGCATGGCCGTCATGCAGCGGCGTGCGGATCGGGCCGGGGCTGACGGCGTTGACCCGGATGCCGCGGCCGATGAGTTCGCCGGAGAGCGTTTTGGCGAGCGACAGCAGCCCCGCCTTGGTCAAGGCATAGACGCTTGAGGTCGGCATGCCGATATGGGCGTTGATCGAGGTGTTGAGCACGATCGATGCCGGTTTGGAAAAGACCGGCAGCAAGGCCTGGATCAGGAAATACGGTCCCTTGAGGTTGATGGCGAGCGAGCGGTCGAAGCTTGCCTCGTCCCACTGCTCGATCGGCTGCAGCTTGGCGATGCCGGCATTGATGAACAGGATATCGAGCGTGCCCAAGGCGGCGCGGATCTTTTCAGCGACGGCGGCCTGGCCGGCGACATTGCCGGCATCGGCCTCGATGATCAGAGCTGTCTCGCCAAGGACGGCGCGTGCTTCGGCAATGTTCTTCGGATTGGTGCCGGTGACGGCGACCCTTGCGCCTTCGGCGATGAACTGGCGTGCGGTTTCGAGACCGATGCCGCTGGTGCCGCCGGTGATGAGTGCCGTCTTGTTCTGCAAACGTGACATGATGAAAGTCCTCTTGTTGGGTTGAAGAGGAGATCGGCTCGGTTGGCTGGAACCGTCATCCTCGAATGCAGACAGATATGGCGGAAAACGATCGTTCGGATTAGTCTCCCAATTGTGGAACTCGAATTCGGAAAAGTCGAACGATGGTGAAGATCGAGGGAATAACCGCCTTTGTCGCGGTCGCCGAAGCTGGCTCGATCAGTGAAGCGGCGCGGCGCCTGCGCCTGTCGAAATCCGTCGTCAGCGAACGCGTGGCGGAACTGGAGCGCGGGCTCAACGCCACGCTCCTCCATCGCACGACGCGCAAGCTGACGCTCACCGAGGACGGCATCGCCTTCCGCGAGCGCGCCGTCAGGATCGTCAGCGAGGTGCAGGCGGCCGCGAGCGACCTTGCCGAGCGGCGCGGACAGCTGACGGGGCCGCTTCGGATCGCCGCGCCCGTCAGCTTTGGCCGCCGGCATCTCGGTCCGGCGCTCTATCCGTTCCTGGCGCGCCATCCGGAAATCGAACTGACGCTCGACCTCGACGACCGGCGGGTCGATGCGGCCTCGGAAGGCTACGACGCGATTGTCCGCCACGGCGTGATCGCAGATTCCCGCCTGATGGTTTGGAAACTTGCCAGAAGCCGGCGCCTGCTCGTCGCCTCGCCCGATTATCTTGAACGACACGGCACGCCGGCGTCGCTTGCCGAGCTCGAAGGCCATCGCGGCGTCTTCTACACCAATCGCGGTGCGGCCGATTGGCGGTTCGAGGGACCTTCCGGTGCAACGATCGTCAGGGCGCGCCTGGCCCTCGGCATGAACAATGGCGACATGATGCACGACGCCGCCGTCGCCGGGCTCGGCATCGCGCTGTTGCCCGCCTTCATCGCCGGCCCCGCGGTGCGCAAAGGGCAATTGCGTGAGATCGATGTCGGGCTGCGTCCGGAGCCCGAATTCATCTACATGGCGCATCCGGAAGGACGACGCGTCTCCGCCAAGCTCCGAGCCATCGCCCAACATCTGAAGGAAGCTTTTGGCGATCCGCCCTATTGGGATCCGTGAAGCGTTTCCGCAACCCCGGCGTAATCGCTGTCGGCGACGGTATCTCGCCGATTGCCGATCGAGTCTCGACAGAAGCTTGATCGAAATCGGCTGGCATGCGCTTCGCACCCATCGCAACCAAAGATTGGTTTCCTATCTTCTCATCATGCGGACCTTCTTTCTGAACTGGATCGTCGCCATGACGCTTGGCACCGCCGCCCATGCGGACAACCTTTCCGCGGCTCCGACCGATGCCGAAATCCTGAATATTCTGACCGATCGAATCGACAAGCAGCAGCAGTCGGTCGGCATTGTCGTCGGAATCATCGATGCCAATGGACGACGCATCGTCGCGCATGGCCATCCGGCCAAAGGTGACCCGCGCCCGGTCGATGGACGGACCGTGTTCGAGATCGGCTCGGTCACCAAAGTCTTCACCGCGCTGTTGCTCGCGGACGCGATTGAAAAAGGCACGCTGCGCCTCGACACGCCCGTCTCCGCGTTGTTTCCGCCAGGTGTGGCGATGCCGGACGACAAGGAGGAGCCGATCACGCTGAAGGACCTGGCGACGCACATGTCCGGTCTGCCGCGGCTACCCACCAATCTGGACCCGACAGACACAAGCAATCCGTATGCGGACTACGGCACTGCAAAGCTTTATGCCTTCCTGTCCCATCACAAGCCGCTGCGGCGCCCTGGCGTCGAGCACGAGTACTCCAATCTCGGCGCCGGGCTTCTCGGCCACGCGCTCGCCTTGAAGGCCGGCCTTTCCTACGAAGAGCTCGTCATCAGCCGCATCACAGCGCCTCTCGACATGAAGGACACGGCGATCTCGTCGCAGCCCGGCTGGGCCGAAAGGCGGGCGACGGGCCACAATGCGGCGCTGGAGCCGGTGAGAGACTGGGATCTCAACGCGCTGCAAGGAGCCGGCGCGCTGCGCTCCACGACGAACGATCTTCTGATATTCCTGGAGGCGGCCATGGGGAAAACGTCATCGCCGCTGGCGCCGGCCTTCACCATGCTACTTGCGACCCGGCAGCCGCTCGGCAACGGGGGAGACGACCAGCAGGCACTCGGCTGGGTGATCTCGGGCAAGGGCGACGAGCAGATTATCTGGCACAATGGCGGGACCGGCGGCTATCGGTCCTTCGTCGGCTACCGACCGTCGACCGGTATCGGCGTCGTCGCCCTCTCCAATGCGTCGACCGAGGTCGGCGTGGACGATATCGGCCAACACCTGCTCAACCGCAACGCTCCGCTTGCGCCGGCAAATGCCAGGCGCACTGCGATAACCGTCGATCCGACGAGCTAGGACGCCTATGTCGGCACCTATCGGCTGGCCCCCAGCTTCGAGCTGACGATCTTTCGCGATGGAGATCGGCTGTTTGCCCAGGCAACGGGACAGGATCGGATCGAAATCTTTCCGGAGGCCGAACACCGTTTCTTTGCGAAGCTTATCGATGCGCAGATCAGCTTCACCGTAACCGGCACCCGCGCCGGGAGCCTGACCTTGCATCAGGGCGGGCGGGACAGCCCCGCGCCTCGGATCGAGAAATGATGCACGTCTCCCACCGATTGAAGCGGGAGACGCTGTTCGCTTCGATCAGAAGATCAGATCGATCAGGAAATAGGCGAGCGCCGAAATCGCCGCCGCGGCCGGCATGGTGATGAACCAGGCAATCACGATATTGCCGGCAAGCCACCAGCGGACCGCCGAGACGCGCCGCGCCGCACCGACGCCGATGATCGCACCGGTGATGGTGTGCGTCGTCGAGACGGGAATGCCGAGCCAGGTGGCGGCAAAGAGCGTGATCGCCCCGCCGGTTTCGGCGCAGAAGCCCTGCATAGGATTGAGCCTGGTAATCTTCGAGCCCATGGTGTGCACGATGCGCCAGCCGCCGAACAGCGTGCCGAGCGCGATTGCCGCCTGGCAGGTTATGACCACCCAGAAGGGCACGTAGAACTCCGAACCGAGATAGCCCTGCGAGAAGAGCAGAACGGCAATGATGCCCATGGTCTTCTGCGCGTCATTGCCGCCGTGGCCGAGCGAATAGAGCGACGCGGAAACGAACTGCATCACGCGGAAGGTGCGGTCGACGGCAAAGGGCGTCTGCCGCACGAAAATCCAGGAGACGATCAACACCAGGAGCAAGGCCAGGAAGAAGCCTATCGCCGGCGACATGAAGATGGCGCCGACGGTCTTGAGAAGACCGGTCCAGACGATGGAACTAAAGCCGGTGCTGGCAAGGCCGGCACCGACGAGGCCGCCGATCAGCGCATGCGACGAACTCGACGGAATGCCGAAGAGCCAGGTGACGATGTTCCAGACGATCGCCCCCATGAGGGCCGAAAAGATCACCAGCGGCGTGACGATGCCGGGATCGATGATGCCCTTGCCGAGCGTCTCGGCCACATGCAGGCCAAAGAACAGGAAGGCGATGAAGTTGAAAAAGGCTGCCCAGATGACCGCGTATTGCGGTCTCAGCACCCGCGTCGAGACGATTGTCGCGATCGAGTTGGCAGCGTCGTGCAAACCGTTCAGGAAGTCGAAGAACAGCGCGATGCCGATCAGCCCGACGAGCAACGGAAAGGCGAGCGTCGCATCCATCAGACGTTCTCGATCACGATGCCGCTGATTTCATTGGCGACGTCCTCGAAGCGATCGATCACCTTTTCGAGCTCGCCATAGATCTCACTGCCGATGATATAGGCCATCGGGTTGCTGGCGCCGTGACGGCGGAAGAGATCCTTGAGGCCGAGGTCGTGCAATTCGTCGGCACGCCCCTCGATGCGGGTAACTTCCTCGGCGATGGCGATAAGGCGATTGTGATTGGCGCCGATACGGTCGAGCAACGGAATGGCCTCGCCGATCAGATGCGCGGCCTGGACGATGATCGTCGCCATCTCGCGCATGCCCGGATCGAATGTCTTCTGCTCGTAGAGCCGGATCGTCTTGACCGTCTTGTGCATCATGTCGATGGCATCGTCCATCGACTGGATCAGGTCCTTGATGTCGCCGCGGTCGAAGGGCGTGATGAAGGACCGGCGCACCGCCAGGAGCACTTCGCCAGTAATATGATCCGCTTCATCCTCAAGCGCGACGATCCGGTCGCACTGTTTCTCCATGTCGTCGCCACCGGCAAGCAGCCTGTCGAGCGCTTCGGCGGCACCGACAACGGTGAGCGCGTGTTTTGCGAAAAGGTCGAAGAAGCGATCTTCGCGGGGAAGCAGTTTGCGGAACCAAGCCAGCATTACAAATATATCCATCCGTGGATTGTCATGAAACTGTCATATTTGACCGAGGCGCTCAAGAAAAGCACCTGATTCAAGGGGTTTGTCGCCTATCCCCTGCCGATATCGACCTATCCCAGGCGATATCGACGCGCTGGCCATTTCGTCTTGCCTTGGCCAACGCTTTCGTCCTACTGCATGTCTCCTTAAATCGACCTCGATTTAAGGACGAAGACATGCAGCAATTCAAAGTGCTACAGCGACCTTTGCGCGTCTGATATGACGCGCGGCGCTGTAGCTGGCGCCCAACGTCGAATCCGGTTTGCCCATGCCCCACAAGGTCTTTCTCAACCGCTTGAAGCTCACGGAGTTCCGCAACTATGCGGCTCTCTCGCTGGAGCTCGACCAGCGCCATGTGGTGCTGACGGGAGAGAACGGCGCCGGCAAGACCAATTTGATGGAAGCGGTTTCCTTCCTCTCGCCAGGACGAGGCTTGAGGCGCGCGGCTTACGCCGACGTCACCCGCGTCGGCGCGAGCGACGGGTTTTCCGTCTTTGCGGAGGTCGAGGGCATGGAGGGGCCGGTCGAAATCGGCACCGGCACCGCCGGGGTAACCGAGGGCCAATCCCGGCGGCTGCGGCTCAACGGAACTCCGGCATCAACCGTCGACGAACTGACGGATCACCTGCGCGTTCTCTGGCTGACGCCATCGATGGACGGGCTCTTCACCGGGCCTTCGGCCGACCGGCGGCGCTTCCTCGATCGGCTGGTGCTTTCGCTCGATCCTGAGCATGGCCGACGCGCCAGCGAATTCGATCGGGCGATGCGCAGCCGAAACCGGCTGCTCAGCGAGTTTCGCCCGGATCCGTCCTGGCTGACCGCAATTGAGCGAGAGATGGCCGGTCTCGGGGTTTCCATGGCGCTGGCAAGGCAGGAGATGCTCGGCCTCTTGACCGCGCTCGTCGAGCGGAACGTCGATGACAGCGTTTTTCCGTCCGCCCGCCTGGCGCTGTCCGGCTTTCTCGACGACGAGGGCCATCGCCCGGCCTATGATCTCGAAGAGCAATATCTGACAATGTTGCGCGACGGGCGGCCGCGCGACGCAGCGGCGGGCCGGACGCTCGATGGGCCGCACCGAAGCGACCTGCTGGTGCGTCATCGGGACAAGGACATGGAAGCCGCACGCTGCTCGACCGGCGAGCAGAAAGCGCTGCTCGTCGGACTGGTGCTGGCGCATGCGCGCCTCGTCGGCGACATGACTGGCCACGCGCCGATCATGTTGCTCGACGAGATCGCCGCGCATCTCGACGTCAACCGGCGTGCGGCGCTGTTCGACCTCGTCGATGGCCTCGGCGGCCAGGCCTTCATGACGGGAACGGACCAGGCGATGTTCGACGCACTTGGCGATCGCGGCCGCTTCCTGACCGTTTCGCACGGGAGCGTTACGGGATAAGCAAGAGCGGATGGGGAAAAGTGTGTGCGGTTTTCCGCCCGCATCCGCTCTCGCTTGAGAATCGATCGGCCACCCGGCCGAGCGGGATGAGGAGGATGTTGCATGACCGGTGAGAACAAGCTCGACCAATCGGAGATCGCCCGCTACGCCCGCCATATCGTGCTGCCGGAAATCGGCGGCGCGGGGCAGCAAAAACTCAAAGCGGCACGTGTGCTGGTGATCGGCGCCGGCGGGCTCGGCGCCCCGGTGCTCGTCTATCTCGCGGCCGCTGGCATCGGCCGGATCGGCGTCGTCGACGACGACATCGTTGCACTCTCGAACCTGCAGCGGCAGATCATTCACCGCACCGAGGACATCGATCGCGCCAAGGTCGAGCGAGCAGCCGAAGCGATCGGTTCACTCAACCCGCATGTCAGCGTCGACGAACACAGGCTGCGGCTTAACCCCGACAATGCCGAGGCGCTGTTCCGGCAATATCACCTGGTGATCGACGGCTCGGACAATTTCGACACGCGCTATCTCGCAGCCGATACGGCAGCCGCGGTCGGCATTCCGCTTGTAACCGGCGCCGTCGGCCGCTTCGACGGATCGCTGACGGTGCTGATGCCGTACAAGGCAGGCAGCGATGGGCGGCCGAACCCCTCCTATCGCGATCTTTTCCCGGAACCGCCGCCGGCCGGCGTCGTGCCCTCCTGTGCCGAAGCGGGCATCGTCGGCGCCCTGACCGGCGTCATCGGCACGCTCCAGGCGATGGAGGCAATCAAGGTGATCGCCGGTTTCGGCGAACCGCTGGTCGGTCGGCTGTTGATGTATGACGCGCTGACGGCGCAGTTCAACACCATCCGTTACCATCGCAGAGCGTAGGCCGATCATGGTGCAGATCTTTCGCATCAGTGAAAGTTTCGACCGGCACGAGGAGCTGCTGAAGCTGATCCTTGGCGCCTTCTCCTACATGGACGGACGGGTCGACCCGCCCTCCTCGGCGCACGTACTCACCGTCGAATCGCTCCGGCAGAAGAGTGCCGACGAGATCGCCTTTGGCGTCAGCGACGGCGAGCGGCTTGTCGGCTGCATCTTTTGCAAGCCTGAAGCCGATTGCCTCTACATCGGCAAGCTCGCGGTTGCCCCACAGACACAGGGAAAGGGTATCGGCCGGTTGCTGCTCGCGGAAGCGGAGGCGACAGCGCGAGCGCTCGGCCTTTCGGCGTTGCGGCTACTCACCCGCATCGAACTCACCGAAAACCACCGGGCGTTCGCCGCCTGGGGCTTCGTCGAAACCGGTACGATGTGCCACCCCGGCTTTACCCGGCCGACGGCGATCGAGATG
>Ga0102591_1000419_pt1 | contig 84146 bp, 105 predicted proteins | sample AraplaCol_mCL_r2_2_FD_76860 | JGI IMG/M metagenome (GOLD analysis project Ga0102591, IMG submission 76860) | Arabidopsis root microbial communities from North Carolina, USA - plate scrape MF_Col_mCL_r2 (SPADES assembly) (version 2) | ecosystem: Host-associated > Plants > Roots > Endosphere... | reverse complement strand
CGGACCAGGCGGCGCTCTTCCTGCTTCTGGCCGTACAGGGTGGCGATACGCGCCGGGTCCAGCCGCGCGGCCTTGAGCGCCTTGCGGCTGTCTGCGTCGCGCAGCGAGGCGATCTGGCCACCGGACAGACTCAGCTCGATCCGGCGCGGCGCGACCTTGCCGTCGACGTCGTTGTAGCCGCGGCTGGACACGACGAAGCGGCCGCCGTCCTGGCTGAAGGTGGCCGGCGCCTTGCCGGTGCCGTCATCGCGGTAGGCCGATGCCGCCAGTTCGGTCTTCAGCGTCTGGGTATCCATGGCCACGCCCGGCGCCAGCGCCAGCGGCCGTGCGTAGACACGGGTGGGGATCTGCCAGCGCAGTTCGCCGAAGCGCTGGGTGACCTGGGTGTTCAGGTACACCGTATAGGGAATGAGGAAACCCAGCGCCAGCGCCACGGCGGCCATGCCCCAGGTGATCAGGCGACGGCGCCACAGCGGCCAGCGGCTGTCGGTGTCGTCCTCGAACGCGTCGTTGTCGTCGGAATCGTAGCGTGGGGGCACGGGCATGCAAGAATGTAAAAGTCCGGCGAGTCTAGCGCAGCCACGGTAGCGCGCGTGTCCCCCGGTTTTCCCCGCTTAGCTGGAGTTGTAACGGGATGTCGACATCCTTGGCCGATGCACGCTACTTCCTGAACCGCATGATCGGCCTGTTCCGGCGCAGCGTGGCCAGCCTGCGCACCCGGGGCTGGCGGGCCACCTGGCAGCGTATCCGGGTCCATGCGCAGCCCCTGCCCGAGCTGCAGCGCGCCCCGTTGTACCTGCCGGCGGCCGTCCCGTTCGCGCCGTTCGCGGTGCCGTACAGCGTTGAGCCACGGGTCAGCATTGTGATCCCGGTGTACAACCATGCCGCCCACACCCTGGCCTGCCTGCGCGCTCTGGCGGCCCACCCGCCGCACGTGGCCTGCGAGATCCTGATCATCGACGACGGCAGCAGCGACGAGACCCTGCAGTGGATGCCGCAGGTGCAGGGGCTGCGCTACGAAGTCCGGGCGGCCAACGGCGGCTTCATCGAGGCCTGCAACGACGGCGTGGCGCGGTCGCGCGGCGCCTTCGTGGTGCTGCTCAACAACGACACCGTGCCGCAGCCCGGCTGGCTGGATGCGCTGCTGGAGACGCTCGACAAGGTGCCGCAGGCCGGTTTGGTCGGCTCACAGCTGCTGTATCCCGACGGCCGCCTGCAGGAGGCCGGCGGCGTGGTGTTCAACGACGGCAGTGCATGGAGCTACGGCCGCTTCGAATCGCCTGACGACCCGCGCTACCGCGCGCTGCGCGATGCGGACTACTGTTCCGGCGCCGCGTTGATGCTGCCGCGTGCGCTGTGGGACCAGCTGGGCGGGCTGGATACGCGCTACCGCCCGGCCTATTACGAAGACACCGATCTGGCCTTTGCCGTGCGCGCCGCCGGCCACCGGGTGCTGGTGCAACCTGCCAGCCGGGTGGTGCATGACGAAGGCACCAGCAATGGCACCGACACCGGCAGCGGGATCAAGGCCTACCAGGTCCGCAACCAGGGCGTGTTCGCGGCCCGGTGGGCGCAGGTGCTGGCCCGGCATCCGGCCCCCGGCAGCGTGCCGTCGCCGGCGTTGCTGCACCGCCACCAACGCCAGGTGCTGATCCTGGACGAACGCGTACCGCAACCGGATCGCGATTCCGGTTCGCTGCGCCAGTACAACCTGATCCGCATGCTGCTGGCCGAAGGCCTGCACGTGGTGTTCGTGCCAACACTGCGCGAACATGCCGGCGCGCCCACCGAAGCACTGCAGGCGCTGGGCGTGGAAGTCTGGTACGCGCCGTTCCTGGAGGGCGTCGGCGCGTGGCTGCGCGAGCACGGATCGCGCTTTGCGGTGGTGATGATGGTGCGCCACCACGTGGCCAGCGAATGCCTGCCGCTGCTGAAGCGCTACGCACCGGATGCGCGGCGGGTGTTCGATACCGTGGACCTGCATTACCTGCGCGAGCGCCGCGGCGCCGAACTGGCTGGCGATGCCGGGCTGCTGCGCAATGCCGAACGCACGCGCACGCGCGAACTGGCGGTGATGGCCGCCAGCGACGTGACCGTGCTGGTCAGCGAGGCCGAGCGCGTGCAGCTCCAGGCCGACGCCCCGGCGGTTCACGTAGAGCTGATTTCCAACCTGCATGAAGTGGCTGGAGGTGGCGCCAGCTGGGCGGAACGGCGCGACCTGGTGTTTGTCGGCGGGTTCCGCCATCCGCCGAACGTAGATGCGATGCACTGGTTCATCGGTGAGGTGTTCGCCCGCATCCGCGCGCAGCTGCCGCAGGTGCGCTTCCATTGCATCGGCGCCGACGTTCCGCCGTCGCTGCAGGCCCTGGCTGCCAGCCAGCCCGGGGTGGAAATCCATGGCTTCGTGCCGGTGGTGACGCCCTACATGGAGAAGGTGCGCATCGCGGTGGCGCCGCTGCGCTTCGGCGCCGGGGTGAAAGGCAAGGTCAACCTGAGCATGGCGCACGGGCAACCGGTGGTGGCCACCACCGTCGGCGTGGAAGGCATGCACCTGCGCGATGGCGAGGATGTGCTGGTGGCCGATGATGCCGAGGCCTTCGCTGCCGCCGTGGTGCGGCTGTATCGCGACGAGGCGCTGTGGCAGCGGTTGTCCGCTGCGGGCCTGCACAACGTGGCCGACCACTTCTCACTGGACGCCGCACGCGACACGGTGCGGCGGGTATTCGTCGGCTGACGCCGCAGTTTACCGGCCTGCTTCCCGCCAGGTGGCGGGCGTGGGCTGGAACGCGCGCGGCGTCACGCCCAGGCTTCGGGTCAATGCGCTGTTGTCGGCCACCAGGTCGTGCCCCAACCGCGACACCGGGCCACGCGCACGCGGCACCGTCGCCGCAAGCAGCCGCAACGCCGCCCCCGGCAGGTACACCGGCAGCGTGAACATGCCCATGCTGGCCCGCACGCGCTGGAACATCTGCTGGTAGTCCAAGCGCTCGCCGCCCCCGATCTGCAGCGTCTGGCCCGCAGCGGCATCGCTGCGTAGTGCGGCCATCACCGCCTGGGCGATGTCGTCGGCGTGTACCGGCTGGCGCAGCCCGTGCGCCATCGGGATGGGGAACAACCGGGTGCGACGTGCGCGTGCAACGATCGGGGTCAGGCTGCGGTCGACGCCGGCACCGTAGACCAGGGTCGGGCGCAACACGGTCCACTGCATGCCCAGGCGCTCGGCCTGCATGGCCAGGTTGTGTTCGCCCCGCTGCAGCAGCGCCACCAGCGCCTGTTCGTCCGCTTGCGCCGATCCCTGCTTGGTGAGCACGCTCATCGAACTGGTGACGATGATCTTCGCTGCCGGCGCGGTGTGCTGGCGGGCCAACCAGTCGCCCCACGCATCCAGCGGCGCGAAACTGACGATCGCCTGCAACGGTTCCTGCGGGAACGGCAGGGCGCGCATGTCTCCCACCTGCCAGTCCACGCCGCGCTGCGGGGCCTGCGCATGGCGGCTCAGCGCCACCACGGGGAGCTGGGCGGCAACCAGCCGCGGCAGCAGGAACCGGCCGATCTGGCTGGTGCCGCCGGAAACAAGAACCGTCATCGTCCATCCACGTCAAAACGTGCGCGCACTATACCCGACACGGTCAGCGCACCGGTTCGACGTCGCCCAGGCGCTGTTGCAGCGTCTGGTATTCGGCCGCCGTGGGCGGGACACCCCAGCGCGCGGCCTGGCGCAGGGCCTCGCGTGCGAATGCGACGTCGCCGCGGCCCAGGCGCTCGCTGCCGATCGCCAACCAGCGCTGTCCCAGGCGCAGGCCGGCGTCGGCCTGGCTGCCGCTGCGCGACAATGCCTGCCATGCCTCCAGGCAGGCGCCCGCCGCCTGCACCCGGTTCTCACGCAGGCGATCGTCGACACACTGCTGCGTGGCGGGCAGCATCCGCTGCGCGGCCGCACGCACGCGCGCATCCTGCGGCGCCAACGCCTGCGCTTCGCGCAGTGCGTCGTAAGCGCTGCTTCCGGGTGGTGAAAGCATGTCGCCACGCGCCTGCGCGTCCTCGAAACGCGCCAACAGGTCGCGCAGTGCCTGTTCGCGGCGTCGATGCGGCGTGGCTGGCGCGGTCAGCGCGCGCTCGGCCTGGCGGGCCTGCGCCACCCCCTGGCGTGACGCGGCCAACTGGCGTTCGGACGCACCGAACCCCTGCGCGGCATCCAGCGCCTGCCCGGCAAGGTCGAAGCGGAAATCAGCGGCCTGCCGTGCTGCCGATGCCAGCAGCGCCTCGACCACCTGCTGTCGCCCCTGCTGCGCGGCCGCATCGTCCGGACGCACCGCGAGCACCGACTGGAACGCGTCACCTGCGGCCTGCCAGCGCTGCCGCCGCAGCAGCTGCTGGCCGTCACGTACGCGTGCCTCCAGCGTGGCGTTCAACGCGGCCTCGCTGGCCGGGAGATCGACATGTCCGGCATCGAAGGCGCGCGCACGCTGCACGCGCGAGGCTGCCCCCGCCACATCACCCTGCGCCGCCGCGTCGCGCGCCTGCTGCAGCAGGTCTGAAAGCGCATCCTCGCGCCCTTCCAGCGCGCGCAGGTGGTTGGGCGCGCGCACCAGCACCTGCTGGAACAAGGGCAACGCACTGTCATCGCTGCCATCCAGGCGCTGCGCCTGCAGCGCGGATTCGGCACGGCCCAGCAACGCACCGATCCCGGCGCCGTCCTGCTGGTGCTCGCGCAGGCGACGCGCCACCGCATCGTAGTCGCGCTGCGGCACCTGCAGTTCGCGGGCCAGGGCCAGCGCCCGTTGTGCGGTCGCCAGGTCACCGGCATCCAGCGCAGCACCTGCCTGCCGCAGCGCCGCGCGCGCGGTGCGCGCCAGGCCGGCGCGGGCCTGCGGACGATCGCTGTCCAGCGCCAGCGCCGCCTGGTACCACTCGCGCGCGCCGCTGCCATCGGCTGCGCTCAGGCGGCCCGCGGCCAGCGCGCGGTCGCCCCTGTCCAGCAGCTGCTCCACCTGCGGCTCATTCCAGAACCAGTTGGCCAAGGGGCGCCCGAACGCGACCAGCAGTACGAACACCACCACCGCCACCAGCAGCGCCCAGCGCCAGATGCGCCGCGACTGCCAGGCCTGCACCCACCACCAGCGGCCTTCGCGGCGCACGCGGCGCAGGGCGGCATGCGCGGCGTCCTCATGGTCGGGATGGCGGCTCATTCCGTGAGCGTAGCGTGAGTCACGTGAGGTCAGCCCAGACGCCGCGCGTCGCTGACGCCGGGCAAGGCATCCAGCTTCCCCAACAGTGTCGAAAGCTGGCCGTAATCGCTCACTTTCAGGCGCAGGCGCAGGTGCGCACGGCCGCTGTTGCGGACGTTGTCGCTGTGGATGTCCAGCACGTACGCATCCTCCTGCGCGATCAGGTTGGTGATGTCCTTGAGCAGCCAGCGGCGATCCACCGCGTCGACCACCACGTCAACCTCGTAGCCTCCGCCTGCCTGGCCCCATTCGACCGGCAGGATGCGCTGCGGGCTGGCGGCGGACAGCCGCGCCAATGCGGCACAGTCGGTGCGGTGCACGGTGACCCCGCGGGTACGGGTCAGGTAACCGACGATGGGCTCGCCGGCCACCGGCTGGCAGCAGCGCGCCAGCTGCACCAGGAGGTTGCCCACGCCCTGTACGGTGAACTTGGACTTGCCCAGGCTGTCGCGGCGCGCGGTGGGCCGTGGCAACGCGGGCACCGCCGGCTGCGTGGCGGCACGTTCGGCTTCGAGCAATGCCCGGCTGACCTGGTGCGGGCCGGTGTCGCCCAGCGCCACCTGGATGTACAGGTCATCGACGCTGTCGGCATGGAACTTCTTCGCCGCCACGGCCAGGTCCGCCTGCGCCAGCCCGAGCCGCTTCAGTTCGCGGTCGAGCAGGTCGCGCCCGGCCTGCACGTTGCGCGCCCGGTCCAGCTTGTGGAACCAGCCGCGCACCTTCTCGCGCGAGCGGTTGCTTGCGAGGTAACCGTTGGAGGCCAGCAGCCAGTCCCGGCGCGGGTCGGCTTCCTTGCCGGTGAGGATTTCGACCCGGTCTCCACTGCGCAGGCGGTAGGTGAGCGGCACGATGCGCCCATTGACCTTCGCACCACGGCAGCGGTGGCCGACCATGGTGTGCACGTGGTACGCGAAATCCAGCGGCGTGGCGCCCTGCGGCAGGTCCATCACCTCGTCCTTCGGACTCAGCGCATAGACCCGGTCCTCGGTCAGCTCGGCGTCCAGCGCACCCGCCAGCTCCCCGCCATGACCTTCCTGCGACTGCTCCAGCAGCTGGCGCATCCAGGTGATCTTGCGGTCGAACGCCTTTTCCGCGCCCTTGCTGCCTTCCTTGTAGCGCCAGTGTGCGGCCACGCCGAGCTCGGCCTGGGCGTGCATGTCGTGGCTGCGGATCTGTACTTCGATGGTGCGCCCTTCCGGCCCCACCACGGCGGTGTGCAGGGAGCGATAGTCATTGGCCTTGGGCCGGGCGATGTAGTCATCGAACTCGCTCGGCACCGGTGCCCACAGCGAGTGCACCACGCCCAGCGCGGCGTAGCAGGCCGCCACGTCCTTGACCATCACCCGCACCGCGCGGATGTCGTAGAGCTGCTCGTAGGCGAGCCGCTTTTTCTGCATCTTCCGCCAGATGCTGTAGATGTGCTTCGGGCGCCCGCTGACCTCGGCCTCGATGCCCTGCGCCAGCAGCTCGCGCGACAGCACCTTCTTGACCGACTCGACATAGCGTTCGCGCGCCAGCCGTGTTTCGTCCACTTCACGTGCAATGCGGCGGTAAGTCTCCGGCTCCAGGTGCCGGAACGCCAGATCTTCCAGTTCCCACTTCAGCTGCCAGATGCCGAGCCGATTGGCCAGCGGCGCATGGATATCGCGGGTCAGTTGGGCCAGCGCGCGGCGCTCTTCCTCGGGCAGGCGATCGGCCGCGCGCATCCGCGCCAGCTGCCGGGCCAGCAGGATCGGCACCACCCGCAGGTCCTGGATGATCGACAGCAGCAGGCGGCGCAGGCCTTCGCTGTTGCGCCCGGCATCGCGCCCGGCGTGCAGCGCCCAGACCTGGTCGGCCGCGTCCAGGCCCTCGAGCAGGCCGAACACGGCCGTTTTGTGGCTGCCCAGCGGAAGTGCGTCCAGCCCGGCACGCAGCCACGGCAGGTCGAACAACAGGGCCGCCAGCAGGGCGCTGTCGTCGGCCGACAGCAGGGCCAGCGCATCCAGGGTATCGGCCAGCACCGGCCAGGGGGCAGACTGGGCGTGGTCGGCATCGTTGGCCTGCCAGCGCTGCAGCAGCGCCTCGCGCACTGCGGGGGACAGCGAAGCCGCCGAGGGTCGGTTCAACAAGCCATCCAGGCCGGGGACAGAAGCGCGGTTCACAGCATCATGCAGACAAGATAGAGAGCCCTACACTAGCGCTGGTATCGTTGCCGGACAATCAGAACCGGTTCCATCGTGCATTCCTGGAGAGCTGCCATGCGTTTTTCCCGTCTTAGAGTGTTGGCCGCTGCGGCCGTCCTGCTGGCCATGGCCGGGCCCGCCCTCGCCCAGCGCGTGGTCGAAGGCGACCTGCAGCAGCAGATGTCCCCGGCCGAATTCAAGGCAGCTGGCCTGGACAAGTTGAGCCCCGCCGAACTGGCCGCCCTCAACGGCTGGCTGCAGGGCAAGGTGGCCGAAGTCAGCGCTGACGTGCGTGAGCAGGTGCGCGAACAGGTGCGCGAAGAAGCACGCGAGGAAGGCCGCCAGGAAGTGATCGTGAAGAACCGCGGCTTCTTCGACTTCGGCAGCAACGAGCCGATCGTGAGCACGCTGCAGGGCGAATTCCGCGGCTTCGGCAAGGGCCGCCGTTACGTGCTCGCCAACAAGCAGGAATGGGAACAGACCGACGAGACCACGCTGGCCGGCGTGCGCCGCACCGATCCGGAAGTGTCCATCGCGCCGGGCATGATCGGCGCGTGGTACCTGCAGATCAAGGGCGTGAACACCCGCGCGAAGGTCCGCCGGGTCAAGTGATGGGGCACGCCCCGCGCGGTTGCCGCGCGGGGCGTTGCAGGCTCATGCCTGGCGCAGGGCGGCCACCCGCTGGGCCAGTTTCTTGGCCGAAATGCCGGTCCTGGCCCCCAGTTCCTGCGCGAACAGCGATACCCGCAGCTCTTCCAGGTCCCAGCGCAGCGCCTGCCACTGCGTGCGGTCGCGCAGGCCGCGCGCCTGCGCCTCTTCCAAGGCATCCAGGAACGGACGCAGTTCCAGCATCCGCGCCTGGTCACGCGGCGGATCGCGCTTGGCCCGTTCGCTGCGCAGGATCATCGCGCGCAGGTAGCGCGGATACTGCGCCAGTGCTTCAGCAGGCGTCTCACGCAGGAACCCGGGATGGACCAGCGCCGCCAGCTGCTGTTCCAGGTCATCCAGGTTGCCGCGCGCCCAGCCCATCAGCGGTGCTTCCAGCAGCGGCTTGAGCTCGGCCACGTGCGCCAGGATGTTCTCGGCCAGCTTCAGCCGCGCCATCGCCTCGCCGAACAGGTCGCGGCCGGCGGCATCGCGCCGCTTGGCAAAGGCCGCCGGGTCGCGGATCTCGCCCAGGCCGTCGGCCAGCACGGCATTCATCGCCGCATCCACCAGGTCACCGCGCAGGCGTTCCTGCGATTCGATCGAGGCATACAGTAGGCCGGTCTTGGGCGGCACCGGCAGCTGCTTGCGGGCCTGTTTGGCCTTGTCGGCCAGCGCGATATCCATCAGCCGGCGTACGCCACGCGGATGCTGCTCCAAAGCTTCGTTGCGGTCGGCGAAAATGCGCAGTGAGGCGGATTCACCGGCATCCACCAGCGCCGGATACGCCGGCACGCCGGCTTCACCGGGTACCTGCAGCGGAATCGGCGCCACCGGGAAATCACGCAGTCCTTCGGCTGCCAACGCACGGCCAGCGCGTGCGGCGAATGCATCGCCGGCCTGCGCGCCGAAGCGGGCGCGCAGCGCCTCCAGGTCGCGCGAGGCGGCCAGCAACCTGCCCTGCGCATCGTGCAGGCGCAGGTTCATGCGCAGGTGCGGGTCGAGCGCGCTTTCATCGAAATCGATGGCCGCCACCTGCGCGCCTGTCGCGCGCGACAGGAACCGGGCCAGTTCGCCACGCAGGTCGTCGGCGCTCGGCGCGGGGAACGCCTCGGCGAAGGCGCGCCCGAAGTCCGGCGCCGGCACGTAGTTGCGGCGCATGGCCTTGGGCAGGCTGCGGATCAGCGCGGAGGCCTTGTCGGCCACGAATCCCGGCGCCAGCCACGACAGACGTGCCGGATCCAACGCGTTGAGCAGGTGCAACGGCACATCCAGGCTGACGCCGTCTTCGTCGCTTCCCGGTTCGAAGCGGTAGTGCAGCGCCAGCCGCGCATCGCCCAGCGGCAGGTAGGTCGGGTAGCGCTCGGCATCGCTGCCCTCGCCCGGCAGCAGGTCGGCCAGCGTCCACGCCAGCGCGCGCTTCTTCTCCGGGGCCAGCGCCTTCCACCAGGTATCCAGACCGGTGGCCGAATGGATCTCGGCCGGAATCCGGTCCAGGTACCAGCGCGCCTGCCAGCCTTCATCGGCAACGATGCCGGCGCGGCGCAGCTTGGCTTCTTCTTCGCGCGCCTGCTCCAGCACCTTGAGGTTGTCGGCGATGACACTGGCGCGGGTGTTGATCTCGCCGGTGACCAGCGCCTGGCGCACGAAGATGTCGTGCGCCTCGCCCGGGGCGATGCGGCCGTAGTGCACCGGCTTCTTCGGTGCCAGCACCAGCCCGAACAGGCTGATCTGCTCCGAGGCCAGAACTTGGCCCTGCGCACGCGACCAGTGCGGATCGAAGTGCTTGCGCAGCAGCAGGTGCGGCAGTTCGGCGATCACCCAGTCCGGTTCGATCGCCGCATTGGTCAGGCCCCATACCTTCTGCGTATCCAGCAGGGTGGCGGCCAGCAGCCATGGCGGCGGCCGCTTGGCCATCACCGAGCCGGGGAAGGGCAGGAAGCGGCGCTGGCGCGGGGCCAGAAAATCGCCCTTGTCGCTGCGATGGCCGATCTGGGTCGGCAGGCCGGCGATCAGTGCACGGTGCAGGGTCTGGTAGGCCGCGGCACGCACGCGCTCGCTGAAGGCATTGCGGGCCTCTACGGCCGCTGCGGGGGCGGCGGGCACAACCGTGGCAGCTGGCGGTTCGACCTTGCCCTCGCGGGCCAGGCGGGCGGCACGATGCTGCTGGCCACGGGTGGCCTTGGCCCTCTCGGCATCATCGCGAACGGGCGCAGGGGCCGACGAACCGGCCAGCAACGGCGCCATCGCATTGTCCACCGGCTCCTCGCTCCAGCCCAGCTCTTCGCAAAGCACGCGCAGCTGGCGGTGCAGCTCGCGCCATTCGCGCATGCGCAGGAAGCCGAGGAAATGGCGATCGCACCAGCCGCGCAGCTTGGATTGGGTCAGGTCTTCGTGGGCCTGGCGATAGCCTTCCCACAGGCGCAGCACGCCGACGAATTCAGAGCGCCCATCGGCAAACAGCGCGTGTGCGTTGTCAGCCGCGGCACGCGCTTCGGGTGGGCGTTCGCGCGGATCCTGGATGCCCAGGAACGACGCAATGACCAGCATCGGGCGCAGGCAGCCCTGCGCGTGCGCGGCGACCAGCATGCGGGCCAGCTTCACATCCACCGGCAGGCGCGCCATCTGGCGGCCGATCGGGGTGAGCCGGCGGTCGTTGTCGATCGCGCCCAACTCGCCGAGCTGCTGCCAGCCATCGGCAATGGCGCGCTCGTCGGGGGCTTCCAGGAACGGGAAATCCTCGATCCGGCCCAGCCCCAGCTGGAGCATGCGCAGGATCACTCCGGACAGGCTGGAGCGGCGGATTTCCGGATCGGTGAACTCGGCGCGCGACTGGAAATCCGCTTCGGAGTAAAGCCGGTAGCAGATGCCTGCGGAGACGCGACCGCAACGGCCTTTGCGCTGGTTGGCGCTGGCCTGCGAAACCGCCTCGATATGCAGCCGGTCCAGCTTCTGGCGCGGGCTGTAGCGCTTGACCCGGGCCAGGCCCGGATCGATCACGTAGCGGATGCGCGGCACCGTGAGCGAGGTCTCGGCCACGTTGGTGGCCAGCACGATGCGGCGCTTGCTGCCCGGATTGAACACCGCGTCCTGGTCCTTCACCGACAGCCGCGCGTACAGCGGCAGCACTTCGGTTTCGCGGTATTTACGCCGTTCCAGCGCCTGGTGCGCGTCGCGGATTTCGCGTTCACCCGGGAAGAACAGCAGGATGTCACCGCGCGGGTCGAGCCGGGTGATCTCATCCACCGCCGCCACCACCGCATCGTTGACGGTGCGTTCGCCATCGCGGCCGCCGTCCTCATCGCCACCGCCCTCGCCTTCCAGCGGGCGGTAGCGTACTTCCACCGGGAACGTGCGGCCTTCCACGCTGATCACCGGCGCATCGTCGAAGTGCTGGGCGAAGCGGGAGGTATCAATCGTCGCCGAGGTGACGATCAGCTTGAGGTCCGGGCGCTTGCGCAGCAGCTGCTTGAGGTAGCCGAGCAGGAAATCGATGTTGAGGCTGCGTTCGTGCGCCTCGTCGACGATGATCGTGTCGTACTGCGACAGCCAGCGGTCGCTGCTGATTTCAGCCAGCAGGATGCCATCGGTCATGAACTTGATGCGGGTATCGTCGCCGACCCGGTCGGTGAAGCGCACCTGGTAGCCGACCGTAGTGCCCAGCTCGGAGTGCAGCTCCTGCGCCACGCGGGTGGCCACCGCACGTGCGGCAATCCGTCGCGGCTGGGTGCAGCCGATCATGCCGGCCACGCCGCGCCCGGCGGCCAGGCACAGCTTGGGCAGCTGGGTGGTCTTGCCCGACCCGGTTTCACCCGCGATGACCACGACCTGGTGTTCGCGGATCAGCGCCGTGATGCGCTCGGCTTCACGCGCGATCGGCAGGCTGTCGTCCAGACTGATCGACGGCTGGTTGAGCGCCCGCGCCTGGCGCCGCTGCACCGACGCGTGCAGGGCCTGCTGGAATGCCGCCGCCACGCCGGCATCGGCCGGTTTGGCCCGCCAGCGCGAGAGCATGCCGAGTAGACGACCGCGATCACGGCTCATGGCCCCGTCAATGGCGGCCTGCTGCGAAGACAGGGACGAAGCATCGGGTTGTTTGATAGCGGTCATCAATCGGATCGTTTAGAACTTATGAGTACAACTGAAGGTTAGTCTGACTTATTGTGAAGGCCATCCCATCCAACACGAGGATTTCCCCCATGGCGAAGACCAAGACCCCGGCCAAACCCAAGGCCGCCAAGCCCCAGGGCGCCAAACTGAAGCTGGCAGCAGCGGCGCCCTCGGCCCCGAACATTGATATCGGGATCAAGGAAGCGGATCGCAAGAAGATTGCCGAGGGCCTGTCGGCCTTCCAGGCAGACGCGTTCACGCTCTACCTGAAGACCCACAACTTCCATTGGAACGTGACGGGCTCGATGTTCAACTCGCTGCACCTGATGTTCGAGACCCAGTACACCGAACAGTGGGCGGCCCTGGACGACGTGGCTGAACGCATCCGCGCCCTGGGCTTCAACGCGCCGGGCTCCTACCGCGAGTTCGCCGCCCTGACCTCGATCGCCGAGGAACCGGGCCTGACCGACAGCGCCGACTGGCGTGAAATGGTACGCCAGTTGGTCGCCGCCAACGAGGCCGTGTGCCGGACCGCCCGCAAGGTGCTGGACGTGGCCGACGACGCCGACGACGCCCCGACCGAAGACCTGATGACCCAGCGCCTGCAGACCCACGAGAAGTACGCCTGGATGCTCCGCTCGCTCCTGCAGTAATCCCTCTGGGGCTTTGCCCCTGCGGGATTTCCAAGGTTCCGCTTCGCGAAACCTTGGACCCTGCACAAGTCGCCGGCCACAGCCCCCGCGCCTGTCGGCGCGCCCCCCTTGACTCAAGGGGGGCTCCTTGGCCGGATGGTCTCTCGCCTACGTTCAGATCCGGAATTGGATGACCCGCCTTGGGTCGCTCAGCCCTGTAAACTACGGCGATGTCTTCCCGCCCCGCGCACGAACTGCTGCACCGCATCTTTGGTTACGACGATTTCCGCGGTCCGCAGCAGGCGATCGTCGAGCATGTCGCGGCCGGTAATGACGCGCTTGTGCTGATGCCCACCGGCGGCGGCAAGTCGCTGTGCTACCAGGTGCCTTCCCTGCTGCGCGAGGGCACCGGCATCGTCATCTCACCTCTGATCGCGCTGATGCAGGACCAGGTGGAAGCCCTGCGCCAGCTGGGCGTGCGCGCCGAATACCTGAATTCGACCCTGGATGGCGAAACCGCGGCCCGGGTCGAGCGCGAACTGGCCGCCGGCGAGCTGGAACTGCTGTACGTCGCGCCCGAGCGGCTGCTCACCGGCCGTTTCCTGTCCCTGCTGGCGCGCAGCCGCATTGCGCTGTTCGCCATCGACGAAGCCCATTGCGTCTCGCAGTGGGGCCACGATTTCCGGCCTGAGTACCGCCAGCTCACCGTTCTGCACGAGCGCTGGCCGGACGTGCCGCGCATCGCGCTGACTGCCACCGCCGACCCGCCGACCCAGCGCGAGATCGCCGAGCGGCTGGACCTGACCAATGCCCAGCACTTCGTCAGCTCCTTCGACCGCCCCAACATCCGCTACACCGTGGTGCAGAAGGACAACGCCAGGCGCCAGCTGCTGGATTTCCTGCGCGGCCACCGCGATGAAGCGGGCATCGTCTACTGCATGTCGCGGCGCAAGGTCGAGGAAACCGCCGAGTTCCTGTGCAAGGAGGGCATGAACGCCCTGCCCTACCACGCCGGCCTGCCGGCCGAGGTGCGCGCGGCCAACCAGCGTCGCTTCCTGCGCGAAGACGGCATCGTGATGTGCGCCACCATCGCCTTCGGCATGGGCATCGACAAGCCCGACGTGCGCTTCGTGGCGCATACCGACCTGCCCAAGTCGATGGAAGGCTACTACCAGGAAACCGGCCGCGCCGGCCGCGATGGCGAACCGGCCGAAGCCTTGCTCTGCTATGGCCTGGGCGACGTGGTACTGCTCAAGCAGATGATCGAGCAGTCCGAGGCGGGCGAAGAGCGCAAGGCGCTGGAACGCTCCAAGCTCGACCACCTGCTGGGCTACTGCGAATCCATGCAGTGCCGCCGCCAGGTGCTGCTGGCCGGGTTCGGCGAAACCTATCCGCAGCCGTGCGGCAACTGCGACAACTGCCTGCAGCCACCCGATGCCTGGGATGCCAGCGTGGCCGCGCAGAAGGCGCTGAGCTGCGTGTACCGCAGTGGCCAGCGGTTCGGCGTGGGCCACCTGATCGACATCCTGCGCGGCGGCGAGAACGACAAGATCCGCCAGTTTGGCCATACCGAACTGAGCACCTACGGCATCGGCAAGGATCTTGATGCCCGCACCTGGCGCAGCGTGTTCCGCCAGCTGGTGGCCGCCGGCCTGCTGGAAGTGGACAGCGACGCCTACGGCGGCCTGCGCCTGACCGACGGCAGCCGCCAGGTGCTCAAGGGCGAGCGCAAGGTGATGATGCGCCGCGAAAGCCCCAAAACCCGCGAACGCGAGCGCGGCGGCCAGCGCACCGGCCTGTCGGTGCTGCCGCAGGACCTTGCCCTGTTCAACGCCCTGCGCGGCCTGCGTGCCGAGCTGGCACGCGAGCAGAACGTGCCGGCCTTCGTGATCTTCCACGACAGCACCCTGCGCAACATCGCCGAACAGCGCCCCACCAGCATCGACGCGCTGGGCCGCGTGGGCGGCATCGGTGGCACCAAGCTGTCCCGCTACGGCGAGCGGCTGGTCGAGATCGTCCGCGAAGAAGGCTGATGCGCGCGCGCCCAGCCAGACCCACGTCCAACGTTGAACCTGCCGTTCAGGCACGGGTGCGTGGTGCGCGCTTTGGCGCTAAGGTGGCGCCCATGTCCGCCGGTGGCCTGCTCCTGCGAGTGGTATTGATGCTCAGCCTGTTGCTCAACGGGCTGAACGCGGCCATGGCCGGCCCCATGATGCTGGCGATGGCCACGCCCGCCGCTGCCGAAGACGCACCTGCGCCGCCCTGCCATGGCCAGGAGCATGTCGCCATGCACGGTGCCCCGGCCGAACCACCGGCCCAGGCACCGGACGACAGCGAGCACTGCAGGATAAAGGACTGCCTGCGCAACTGCGCCCAGCAGCCCAGCCTGACCGTGCAGATCGCCTGGATCCCGGTGCCGCCACCGCCCTCGCCGGTGCTGCTGCGCGTTGCTCATCCGTCCCTGCCCAGCCCGCCGCTGGACCGCATCACCCGCCCTCCCATCGCCTGAGCCCGCGTTCGCCACGAACGCCTGCGTAACGCGATGCCGTGCTGACGCACGCGCGTCCTGCCGGCACCTGCGCGTGCCCCTCGGATCCGATTCGGAGTTGCAATGTCATACCCCTCTTCCCCCGGCGCGGGCGCCCCGCCCGTACCGTCGCGACGCCTGTTCGTGCAGGGCCTGGCCGCCGGCGGCGTGGTTGCCGGCCTGGCAGGCGCCATGCCCGCGCGCGCCGTGGCCAACGCCGGCCCCCGCGTGGCTACCGCCCCGCAGGTGCTCAGCGGCCAGCAGTTCCAGCTGAGCATCGGCGAATCACTGGCCAACTTCACCGGCCGCACCCGCCCGGCGATCACCGTCAACGGCAGCCTGCCCGCACCGATCCTGCGCTGGCGCGAAGGCGACACCGTCAACGTGCGCGTGGCCAACGCCCTGCAGGGCCACCCCACCTCAATCCACTGGCACGGCATCCTGCTGCCGGCCAACATGGACGGCGTGCCCGGCCTGAGCTTCAACGGCATCGCCCCGGGCGAGGCCTACCAGTACCGGTTCAATCTCAAGCAGTCCGGCACCTACTGGTACCACAGCCATTCCATGTTCCAGGAACAGGCCGGCCTGTACGGCGCGCTTATCATCGACCCGCTGCAGCCGGCCCCTTACCGGTTCGACCGCGAGCACGTGATCCTGCTGTCGGACTGGACCGACATGGACCCCGGCGCGCTGTTCCGGCGCATGAAGAAGCTCGCCGAGCACGACAACTACTACAAGCGCACGCTGCCCGATTTCCTGCGCGACGTGCGCCGCGATGGCTGGAGCGCGGCCACGGCCGACCGCGGCATGTGGGGAAGGATGCGGATGACCCCCACCGACATCTCCGACATCAATGCCCACACCTACACCTACCTGCTCAACGGCACCGCCCCGGCCGGCAACTGGACCGGGCTGTTCCGCAGCGGCGAAAAGGTGCTGCTGCGCTTCATCAACGGCGGTTCGATGACCTACTTCGACGTGCGCATTCCCGGCCTGAAGATGACCGTGGTCGCCGCCGACGGGCAGTACATCCACCCGGTGAGCATCGATGAATTCCGCATCGCACCGGCGGAAACCTTCGATGTGATCGTCGAGCCCACTGGGCAGGATGCGTTCACCATCTTCTGCCAGGACATGGGCCGTACCGGCTACGCCGCCGGCACCCTGGCCGTGCGCCACGGGCTGCAGGCACCGATCCCCGCGCGCGACCCACGCCCGCTGCTGACCATGAGCGACATGGGGCATGACATGGGTGGCATGGGCCACGACATGAAAGGCATGGAAGGCGGCTGCGGCGCCAATATGGGCCACGCCGGCCATGGCAGCGCCGGCAAGGCACCGCGCCACGCGCCGAGCGAGAACGGCAACCCGCTGGTCGACATGCAGAGCGCGGCCACCGGGCCCAAGCTCGACGACCCGGGCATCGGCCTGCGCGACAACGGCCGCCAGGTGCTCACCTATGGCGCGATGGGTAGTCTGTTCGAGGATCCCGATGGGCGCGAGCCGTCGCGCGAGGTCGAACTTCACCTCACCGGCCACATGGAAAAATTCAGCTGGTCGTTCGATGGCATTCCGTTTGCCAGCGCCGAACCGCTGCGCCTGAACTACGGCGAGCGCATGCGCATCGTGCTGGTCAACGACACCATGATGCAGCACCCCATCCACCTGCACGGGGTGTGGAGCGACCTGGAAAACGCCGACGGCGAATTCCAGGTGCGCAAGCACACCATCGACATGCCGCCCGGCACCCGCCGCAGCTACCGCGTGCGCGCCGATGCGCTGGGCCGCTGGGCCTACCACTGCCACCTGCTGTACCACATGGAAGCTGGGATGATGCGCGAAGTGAGGATCGAAGAATGAAGATGCTCACCGTTGCCCTTCTAAGCGCCATCGCCGGGCCGGCGTGGGCGCAGTCGCATGCGCACGCACACACCGATACAGCACCCGCGGCTGCACAGGCCGCGGTCGACCATTCGAAGATGGACCACTCGAAGATGGACCACTCGAATATGGATCATTCAACGATGGACCATTCGACCATGGATCACGGCGGCGTTGACCACGCGCAGATGGATCACTCGACGATGGATCACGCCGCCATGGGCCATGGCACCACGCCGGTTGCTCCGCGCGAACCCATTCCCGAAGTCACCGACGCCGACCGAGCGGCCGCCTTCCCACCCATCAACCATGATGCGATGGAGCACGCACCGAATGTGCACAGCCTGCTGCTGATCAATCGGCTGGAACACTGGGATGGCCAGCACGGCACCGGCCAGGCCTGGGAAGCCGGCGGCTGGGTCGGCGGCAACATCAACCGCCTATGGGTACGCAGCGAAGGCGAACGCAGCGGCGGGCGCACGGAGTCGTCCGATCTCGAAGTGCTGTACGGGCGCAGCGTGTCACCGTGGTGGGACGTGCTGGTGGGCGTGAAGCAGGACTTCCGCCCGGCGGACTCGCGTACCTGGGCCGCGTTCGGCATCCAGGGCCTGGCCCCGTACAAGTTCGAAACCTCGGCGACGGCGTACGTCGGCAAAGGCGGACAACTGGCTGCCACGGTGGAGGTCGAGTACGAGCTGCTGCTGACCAACCGCCTGATCCTGCAGCCACTGGTGGAGGCAACGCTCGCCGCCAGGGACGAGCCCGAGCACGGCATGGGTGCGGGCCTGAACAAGGTCGAGGCCGGGTTGCGCCTGCGCTACGAGTTCAGCCGCCGCTTCGCCCCGTACATCGGCATCAGCCATGAGCGCATGTTCGGTGACACGGCCGACTACCACCAGGCAGCGGGCGAGCACACCCGTGACACCCGCTGGGTGGCCGGCGTGCGGGTCTGGTTCTGATGGCACTGCAGATCCGCCGTGCAACGCCCGCCGATGCAGAGCTGCTCTCTGCATTGGCCATGGCCACCTACACAGAGACCTTCGGCGATTCGTATCCGCCGCAGGACCTGCATGACTTCCTCGACGCGCACTACTCACCCGCACCACAGCGTCGTGAGCTGGAAGATCCGCTCAGCGCCGCATGGCTGCTGTTCGATGGCGAGCAGGCAATCGGCTATCTCGCGGCGGGGCCGAACAGCCTGGCCCATGCCTTGGCGAGGGAAGGCGATATCGAACTGAAGCGGCTGTACGTGCACGCCAGCCACCAAGGCGACGGCCACGGCGCACGGCTGATGGACGAATTGCTGGACTGGCTGGACCAGCCCCGGCGCCGCACCCTGTGGGTGGGCGTGTGGTCGGAGAACTTCGGCGCGCAGCGCTTCTACGCGCGCTACGGCTGTGTGCAGGTTGGCAGCTATGAATTCCCGGTGGGCGAAAGCCGCGACCTGGAATTCATCCTGCGCCGGCCCTGAGCAGGACCGGCGCACCGATCGCGTAGGCGATCAGAAATCGAACAGGTCGGACAGGAAGCTTTCTTTCTTCTTCTTGCGGTAGCCCTGGCCATCGCCGTAGTGCTGCTGGCCAAGGTGGCGGGTGTCGCGGTGCTGCACCTGGGGGTGGACCTGCTGCGGCGGCGGAGTCGGCGCGGCGGCACGCACCGGGGCGGGCGCGGCGGCACCGGCCGAGCGCTCGATGATCTTGTCCAGCTCACCACGGTCCAGCCACACGCCCCGGCACTGCGGGCAGTAATCGATTTCGATGCCCTGGCGCTCGGACATTACCAGCGCTTGGGTCGTACATACGGGGCATTGCATCGATTTGGCTCCATTCGGGGTCAGATCCCGACTGTACCGTGGCCTACCTGACCCGCGCACAACAGAACAACGTTCGGCTGGCGGTTTTTGCACGATCCCCTCACCTTCTGCTGCCCATACTGCCGCGCCTTTCCACCCAAACCCTGCAGGGGAACCCGCGTCATGCTGTTGTCCAAGCGCCATGTTGCACCGCGCGTGCTGTTGATCGAAGACACCGAAGACACCCGTGAACTGAGCCGCATGGCGCTGGAAAGCCAGGCCTGCGACGTGGCCGCCGTCAGCTCGGCCGAAGCCGCGCTGGGCCTGCTGCAGGCCGGCGAACGCTTCGACCTCGTATTCACCGACGTCTGCCTCGGCGGGCTGAGCGGGATCGAAGCGGCCCACCGCATCCGCCAGCACCAGCCCAGCCTGCCGGTACTGGTCACCTCCGGCCTGCAGCCGGACCGGGTCACCCCGCAGCTGGCCCCGGGGATCCACTTCCTGCCCAAGCCGTATTCGATGAGCGAGCTGCTGGATGCGATCCGCGCCTGCTTCGGCGACCAGGATGTGGATCGGGCGGCCTGAGCCCGGAAGCCGACAGGGCGCGCTGGCTGCGCCCTGCTTTCATCAGGATTTCATCAAGCCCTGCGCATCGTTCGGCAAGTGAACTTCCCTTGCCGGAATCCTGATCATGCACACCCGATTGCTGCTTGGCACGCCGCTGTTGCTGCTGGCGACGCTCACCGACGTGCGCGCGGATGACTTTGTCACCTGCGAAAGCCGCGACAACCGCTACCAGTCCTGTGCATTGCCCTACGCGGGCTATGTCACGCTGGACCGCAAATTGTCCGGCGCAGATTGCCGCCAGGGGCGCAGCTGGGATTACGACCGCCGCAACGTCTGGGTCGACGACGGCTGCCGCGCCTCGTTCCGGGTGCGCGGGGATGATCGCCACCATGACCGCGACGACGACAACCATGATGCGAAGGTGGCGGCCGGCGTACTGGTCGGTGCGGCGATCCTGGGCGCGCTGGTGCACAACGCCAACAAGCAGGACGAGCGCTACAACGATGACAACTACCAGGGCGCGCGTCATACCTCGTACGTGCCGCAGTGGATGGTGGGCGAGTTCGAGGGCTACAACCCGATGTACAACACCGACATCCGCATGCGCATCGAAGCCGATGGCCGGATGTCGGCCCAGGCCAGCGGACAGAACCTGTCGGGCTGGGTCAATGGCGGCCAGCTCAACGTGGGCAGCAGCGTGTTCGACATCAACCAGAGCCGCGATGGCTTTGTCACCACCGAAGTGGGCGATCGTCAGAACGAAGTGCGCTACCGCCGCGTACGCTGAGGTGAGTCGGTGCCGGCCTGTGCCGGCACCCACTTCACTTTACCTGCCCGCCACCTTGCAACTCAGGCGCGTGCCGTAGAACTCCAGTGTGGCCTCACCCTGGTGCTCCCAGAACTCCACGCCCTCGCGGGTGTAGCGGCTGCCACTGGCTGACGGTGCGGCAAACGCGATGGCCTGGTCACGGCCCAACCGAATGACCGCAACCTGCGGGTCAAGCTCGTTGTAGAACACCACCGAAAGCGGCTTACTGGTGTCATCGCATTGATACTGCGTCGCGGCCGGTCCCGGCCCAGTGGCCGCCGCCAGTCGGAGCTCGACGATGCGGGTCTGGTACGACTCGAGCAGGCAGCGGTTGGCGTCCACCGCTTGCCAGCAGGCATCGCGGCCCTTGATCCAGCCGCGCTGTTCAGCGGCCACGTCAAGCTCGCCCGGACCGGTCTGCGCCGCCTTGTACAGCCCGGCCAGCTCCCGATCCAATGCGGACAACCGTGCGTCACCGCATACGTTCTTCTCCGCATCCGAGCCGGCCTTGGCGCAATCGAACGACGGGCCCTCGGAACCTGCCGCCGGCAGCGCGGCTGGCGCGGCTGCCGGCTTCGGCGATTCGGACGCGGCCTCGCTCGTGGCGGGCGCGGTGGGTGCAGCCGTCGTATCGGTCGGCGTGGGTTTGCAGGCCGCCAGCGCCAGTGCGCCCAGGCCAATGAGGACAAAACGGTTCATGGCACCTCCACAGCGCCCGCTACTCAATCTACCTAGTCTGCGCCATGCCGCGCTCAGGCGGCGTGTAAGTGCGCTATTCAATGGTGCAGTCATCGACGCGGGCGGTATCGGGCAGGACTTCGATACTGCCCACCGCCAGCTGCTCCAGGATCGTTTCCGGCCCGCGCCAGCTGCGCCATTGCAGGCCGACACTGGCGGCGCGCGCGTCGTGGATGCGATCCACCATCGGCAGTGACCATCCGCGACGGTCGTACTCGGCCAACCATTGCGGGCACCGCTGGGCCAGAACGTCACGCGGGTGCGTCACCAGCGCCTCGCAATCCTCCCACTGGAACGGCGTCCAGCCACTGACCAGGTAACGCTGGAACGCCGGGCCGTCATTGGTCAGCGCAGCCACATGGGCGTCCGCCACGTCTCGCACATCGATGCCGCGATGCAACCGGTACAGCATCATGCGTTCCGGCGGCTCCGGGAAGCAGCGCGACATCCGGATCACGCGCACATCCAGGTCGGGGCCAGCGGCCTCTTCCAGCCACTGTTCGGCGGCCAGCTTGGAGCGGTGGTAAACGGTGCGCGGCTGGGGCGTGGTCTGCTCATCCACCCAGGTGCAGCGCCCCGGCACGATGGCGTGCCCGTACAGCGCGGTGGTGCTGGTGAACACCAGCCGCCGCACGCCCGCCTCGCGCGCCAGCATCGCCAGCGTGCGGGTGCCTTCCACGTTGATGCGCTGGAATTCGCTGTCGCTGAAAAGCCCGACATGCGGCGCGTGCAGCGCTGCAGCATGGATGACCGCATCCACGCCCTGCAGCACCTTGGCCAGCATCCGGGTATCGGTGAAATCGGCCACGTGACGCGTGGTCGCGAAGGGACTGCGGTCAATGCCCACCACTTCGTGGCGGGCGGCCAGGGCGCCAAAGATGGCGCGACCTACCCGGCCTGAACTTCCTGTCAGGAGAATCTTCACTGGAGAGCACATGTCAGCGCCCGGGAGCTACCGGGATGCAACAAGTGTAGTAGAGCCACGCCCTGCGTGGCTGGCTTCGTGCCGCAACCAGCCCCACACCTGATGACACCGGTCAACCGACCCAGGCACCCCAGGAACGAGAACGCGCCCTGTCGCATCTCGCCTTTCATTGCCCTCCCCGACCCCAGAGGATGCCGCCCTCGCAGTACGCATAGCATCCCGAAACATGTCTCACCCAGCGACGAAGCCCCACGGTCCGCCATTGGGCGGGGGCCACCTTCAATCGATTCAAGCGCTACGCGCGATAGCGGCGGCATTGGTCGTGATCTACCACCTGGTCCATGCAGAAAGCGTCTATGGAGGCGGCGCAACATTTTTTGGCGGTCCCGCCCACTTTGGGTTCGCTGGGGTGGACGTGTTCTTCGTCATATCCGGCTTCATCATCGCCACAATCACCGCCGGGCGATTGGGCAGTACCACCGGTGCTTTGGACTTTCTTGGACGCCGGGCGCTGCGCATCTTCCCGCTCTATTGGCTGTGCTCTGCAGCCATCGTGCTGGCGCTGATCGTGCGTCCTGATTCGCTTGACGCCAGCATCGCCGAAAAGAGCATCCTTCATTCCCTACTGCTTTTGCCCCAGGAAGGCGGGCCGATGCTTGTCGTCGGGTAGACGCTGACCTACGAGCTGTTCGTCTACACCAAGACAGCGATCACCATGGTCGTATGCTCGCGGTCGCGAATTTCTCGTTTGATCGCCATGTGGGCAATCGTACTTCTCATACTTCAGCTCCTCCCCACACATACGCCATGGCCGAAACTGCTTATCAGTCCGTCGGCACTGGAGTTCATGGCAGGCGCGGTTGCTGGTCTCCATTGGAGAGCACTATCCGCTCGCCATGCATGGGGCGCACTGACCACAGGACTGATCTGGATGGCAGGTACCTGCATGTGGCTGGCCGACCACCCATTCCACGGACAGACTGACGGATTTCGCGTAGTTGCGTTCGGGCTCCCCTCCGCCCTCGTCGTCGCTGGCCTTGTTCGACTGGAAGCCGAGGGGCGAATAAAGCCGCCGCGCATTGCGATTCGGCTCGGGGATGCGTCCTATTCGCTCCATCTGACCCACGCGTTCGTACTTTCGCTGTCAGGCCGCGCCTGGGGATCACTAGATGCAACAGGAACCAGCTTCGCGAACGCTGCATTCGTCTTCAGCACAATGGCAACCTGCTGTGTGACAGCCCTCGTAGTTCACCGTTACGTGGAGCGTCCCATGACGTCCTTTGGCAATCGGGTGTGGGACTGGAGTTCACCGATTCTCGCCAGAGCAAAGCACTGAGATCAGCGCATCAGACCAGCCGGTCACGACAATCCTCGAAGTGATCGACACCTCATTTTTAAAAATCGGATTGGGAAGTTCGATTCTTCACGGCGCACAGCGATGCATTCGGAAGCGGCGACGCCAAATTGGCGGACTTACGCCGCCATCCGCACTGACCAATCACGAGCGAAGGTACGTCGGCCCACCTACTCGCTCATATCTAACTGTCGCAAGTGTCCCTTGTTGAACCGAGTAAGTGGCGCGATCGTGCACGTGCAAAATGTTGCATCGCATAGCGGTGGTAAGTTCTTCGCATGAACAACTTTTCCGCCCTACTGCTTGGCATGCTGGCTCTGTATGTCGTCCTTGCTTTCCTGCTCGTGGTGATGTGGCGCACCGGCTTTCTCTTCATGGTGCTGAACATCCTTGCGGATGAGGTGGTCAGAATGCGCCGCCGATTCTCTCGCTAGCGCGGGCACTAGACCCGCAGGAGCATCAGCAAGTCCGCGCACGTGGTCGTCGCCGACATCACCCCGCCGGGAACGTGGGCCTGGCAACTCGCCATCAGAATCATGGCGTACCCACCGTCCGGTGCAGATCTAGATCCTTAGAACAGTAGAGGTAGCCACCTGATGGGCATTCTTGTCCTCATCTTTGTGTCACTGCTGGTGCTCACCCCGATCTTCTTAGGGATCGTATGGGCACTGTGCATCCTGTGTCAGCTGGTAGCTGACGTTCTCAGCAGAATCTTTTCAAAGTCTGGCCCGTAGCTGGTCTCGATGCATGGGCGGCCAGGCACGACACACTAATCCGGTCCGCGCAGTTAGCACATAGGAACATGAAGCATGCCGCTGCCATTCTTTTCGCTGCCTGTTGATGAAAGTTGGGCGCGATAAAATCCCTTCGGGGGACCAACACAGTAACGCTCCGTACCATTACGGCCAACGCAACTCGTGGAGGCTGGTGCGCAACACCGCACCCGTGAAGTATGGATAGTCATGACCTTGGTTCCATCCTGAATCCAAAGATCCTTGCCGATGCAAGTCGCATCGCCGCGCGCTTCAGATCCGCGCCGCCGTTTCCAAACCTGGTGATCGACGACTTCTTTCAACGCGACTTCGTGAATCGGTTGTACGTCGAGTTCCCCTCCTTCGAACAAGGGAACCGGATGGGCGACAACGGCCAGCTTGGTGGCAAATCCACCATGGAAAAGATCCGCGGCTTGGGCCCGGCGTTCCGCGCACTGGATGCGGCGATCCAGACCCCGCAGTTCCTCAAGCTGCTATCGCGCATCACCGGCATCGAAGGCCTTCTGTACGACCCGTGGTATCTGGGCGGCGGCACCCACGAGAACCACGGCGGGATGAGCCTGGACCCGCATGTGGATTTCAACTACCACCCCAGCGAGCGCTGGCATCGGCGTCTTAACCTGCTCATCTACCTCAATCCCACATGGGAACCGCACTGGGGCGGGTGCTTTGAACTGTTCCGGGATCCCCATGCCTCCGCACGCCCGGACCTGTCCATCGCGCCCACGTTCAATCGTGGCGTCCTCTTTGAGACCTCCGAGCGCTCCTGGCATGGCTTCAACGCCATCCAGCTGCCCACTGAACATGTAGGCAAGACGCGCCGCTCCATTGCGCTCTACTTCTACACCAAGGAGAGGCCGCAGGCCGAGATCGTCGACCGCCACACGACCCTGTACGTGAAGCGCCAGCTGCCCGAACGGATCGTCGAAGGGCACACGCTTGCCGGCGCGGACGTGGCCGAGATTCGCGATCTGATCTGGCAACGAGATGCGCACATCATGTCGCTCTACGCCGAGAACACATCGCTGCGGAAGGCCCAGGACGCCGGTTTGGGGGGCAACCTGCTGTACCTGGCCAAGCGCGCTTTCGTGCGCTTCAGGCGCTGAGCCAGACGGCAGGTTGAAGGCGTGAAACACCCCAATATTTCCGCCAATTTTTCCACGACCACAAAAAAAGGCGCCCCTCGGGCGCCTAAGTCGTTGATGCAATTGGTGGGCCGTGATGGATTCGAACCATCGACCAAAAGATTAAAAGTCTTGAGCGACTAGTCTTATATATCAACAGCTTACGCAAATATCCCTTCCGCAGTGTTGGTCCAAACGACACGTCAAACCCCTTGGCGCACAAGGGCTTCGATAAAATTGCGGAACGGATCTCGGCGTCACGAACCGCCCCTCTCCCACCACTTCCCACGCCCCCTGCCCTTGCGCCGAGCGGACTCTTTGAGCGACGCGGCGCGCTGCTCTTCAGGGGTGCGGCTGTCGGGCAGCAGCAGGTGCCCCAGCGTCGGCTGGAGCTTGGTCGGGTCCGGGCGGTCGGCCGGCGCGGGCTTGTCTGGGGTGTCCATGCCGGCACTCTACCCCTGCCCGGGCTCACACGCTGCGACGGTTACCGGTCGAACACGTAGCCCAGGACTTCGACCTGCACGTTGCCGATCCCGATGGCCACCACCGCGCCCAGCAGCCCCGTTGCCGACGGCAGCATGGTCACCTTCAGGTCGGAATCGAGCAGGCAGCTCACGGTGATCGTGGAGTTCGGGCCAATGTCCATGGTGCGGTTGAGCCGGCTGAGCGCGCCCATGGCAGGCACCCCGAGGTACACGGTCAGGCTCGACAGGTTGGCGATCTTGAGATCCACGGCGGTGGCCGCCGGCGAGATCAGGCCGGACAGGTCCAGCACCTGCTGCGCGGGTGGGGTCAGCGCCAGGATGTTGAGATTCAGCAGCTGCACCGGGACGGTGGCGGCGGAGGCTGCGCGCCAGAGCGTCACCTGGTTGCCGCGCCCGCCGACCGTCATGTGCCGGCCAGAGCGCAACTTGCCGACCGTCTCGACCCGGCCAGTGGCGAGGTAGCGCCTGGTCGGATCGCCGTCCTTGGTGCGCGCGGTGCCGCGGTAGACGGCCGAGGGCGCGACGGTGGACAGCTCCAGGCCGGCCACGTTGTTGCTGGCCTCGTAGGCGTAGGCGTGGAGCAGGCCGACGGCCTGGCCGGCAGGCACGGCAGCGGTGGCACCCGCGGTCATAATTCGCCGGCCGCTGGGAAGGAAGCATGACCCCTCGCCGAGCGCGACCGACGCCCCGTCATCGGCAATGCTCAGGGCCATGCCGCGAATTTCTGCGATGCGGTTGAGATCGGCCATGCTATTTCACCGGGCTCTGGTCGGAGACGCGGCGGTAGTCGGTCCCGTCGCTGTAGACGATCGCCTCACCGCCCGGGGCGTCGGTCACCCGGAACTGGCGGTTGATGTCGCCCGCCGGGCTGACCAGCTCGGCCAGCAGGCGCACCGGCAGCGCCGACACGCCAGCAATGGGCGCGATCACCTGGCCCCAGCCGCTGCCGTCGAAGACCCACGTGCGGCCGTACTCGGTCCACCGGTCACCTACTGCAGGAGATGCTGGCCAGGCCATGCTCAGCCTCCTATCTGGATCGGCGGCTCAGCGCCATCGAGCGGCAGGTCGACCTTTGCCGGCCACGGGAACGTCTCTGGCTGCGGCAGCAGGGCCCGGACCTCTTCCCAGGTATCGACGCCGGCCGGCGGATTCAGGACGAGCTGCTCCAGCGTCTGGTTCACCGCGTCGCGCCACGCCACCATGGCCAGCGCTTCGGCCTTGTAGCGCGGCACCGTGCTGGTCACGTAGCTGCAGCAGCTCTCGATGCTGTCGTAACCACGCTCCTGCACCACCGCTGCCATCCACGCCCAGGCCGCGTCCCGGATGGCGCGATGATGCGCCGGGGTGTTCGGCAGGTACGGCGGTGGCACCGGCTCCGGTATGTGGGTGAGCAGCCATTCGGTCGGCCACAAGGGATGGCCGCGCGGAATCCATGCGCCTGTTTCGAGGCAGAGCAAGGTGTCCGGGTCGGGGGTGAGTTGATACATGGTCAGAGCTCCGCATCCGCGACGTAGTGGAACGATGCGCCGTAACGCCCCGAACCGTTGGTATAGGTGACCTGAAAACCTGTGTGCCCGGACGCCGAGATTGAATTGATTGCGGCGTTGCTCCCGTTTTCCTGGGAGATATTTCCAACCGCGCCAGTCTCGGAGGCGTACACAGTTACTGCGGGTGTGACTCGCTTCTGAACCATGAACCGCTGCAGCAACGAGTTAGCGGTGTTGCGCGGCGTGATGCCAAGGAACTCGCCGCATCGGCCAAACGCCGAGGCAGTGCCTGGGAAGACCGCGAGGTCGTAGCTCTTCTCGTAGTAGCGCTGGCAGAGCATCAGTTCCACGCCGGCCGGCCGGTACTCCGGGGCCGTGGCCACGCTGCCGCGTTCAAGCCGTGGGGCGCTGTAGGTGACGCCTGCCGCGGTCAGCTGCACGGTCATGTGGCCGCTTCCGGTGGGGGTCAGCGTGACGCTGCGACGGCCCGTCCCGGCGGTGATGGAGCCTGTGGTTCCGCCGATGTTTACCGAAATGGCGCCGGATGGGCTTTCAACGCTCAGGGTGACCGGAACTCCCCACGCCGCCTCAGGGGATTCCACGACCTGGACCAGCGGGCCGCTGGTGTGCGTGAACACCCCTGTCGTGGTGTTGATGGTTACATTGCAGCCGCCTGTGCCGGCCTTCCAGCGATCGTAGCCATACACGCCCGCGGCAAGCGCGCCGCCAGCGAACCCGCGCTGGTTGATCACCGGCACGCCGCAGTTGATGAGCATGTTGCTGCCGATCAGCCCGCCGATGTATGCGCTTGGAATGGTGTCGCCCGGGTTCAATTCGGACGGCGCTACCACCGCGCCGCCGGTGGTCTTCAGGAACTTGAGGGGGATGATGTCTGCCATGTCAGGCCTGCGTCGCGAATGGGGATGAGGCGCCGTTTGCCAGGTACGCCGGCACAGTGCCGTCAGCGTTGAGCGGAACCGGCGAGGGCGAGCCGTTGGCGAGGTAGGCCGGCATGTACCGGCTCAGCGCGGCCGCGTTGTCGTGCACCCAGGCGCCTGCGACCCGGATGTAGTCCACCCCGTTCGTGCTGTTGAACCAGCGGTCGCCGTCGATGATGGCTCGGCCAAAGTCGCCCGCCACTGGTGCGGTCGCCTTGATGACGAAGTCCGGGACCACGACGGCGCCGGTACGGGCGTTGACGCTCAGCACCGAACCGCCGCTGGGCGCCAACAGCTCGGTCCAGTCGCTCATCGTGCCGCTGGTGCCGCTGTTCTTGATGTAGGACTTCGACAGATCCGTGCGGACGGCGACATCGCCCTCCTGGGCGGTCAGCGCCAGCTGCGCGGCCTGGCTGCCGACGACGAATGTCTCTGTGATCGCGATCGCGGGTAGCTGGGCGCTGGGTATCTTTGAATCAGCGCCCAGCGTTGCCAACCCGTTCGGCTGCCCCTTCTGCGCCGTGATCCGCGCGTCGGCGCGCGCGTCGGTGAAGTAGAGGTTCGACCCCTCGGCTAGGTCCGTGGTGCTGGCGGGCTGCGTGCCCTCTACCCTTCCCTTCCCGTCCCGAGTGATCTTGACCAGCGCCGCGCCCACACCCGAATTGGGTAGGTCCTCGAGGCTGATCGTCGGGTCACCGTCCTCGCCGTCACCGTTGGCGATATCGATGCCGTCCCCGGGCTGCAGCGTGCGCAGCGCCCACTCGCCGTCGTCGCGGCGGATGGCAAAGCCCCTGCCGATCAGCGCGGCCAGCTTCTGGATGTTGGCCGGGATCTCGCGGATCAGCTTCCAGATGGTCGAGGCGATGCTGCTCGTGCCGCCGCCACCGCTGGTGGGCTGGTTGATCACGTCTTCCGGGCGAATCACCCGGCCGGCCGAGTCCCGTAGGTTCACACCCAGGATGGCGCCTTCGGTCGCAGTCGGATCGACTTCGACGAAGCCGCGCGGGTTCTGGTGCAGCGGAACTCGCTTCTTGGCGCCCATTACCGCCCCAGGGCGCGGATCTCGGACATGCGGCCGTCGCAGTCCTCAAGGGTGGTGATGTTGGCGTTGTAGGCGGCCACCACGGCCTCCACGGTGCGGCTGGCGGCGCGCGTGGCCGGGCACGGCTTGGTCAGCCGATCGTCTACGGGCACCTGCTTTTCGACGGTAACGGTAACGACCTTCGGCATGACTGGAGACTCGGGCTTCTTCGAGCAGCTCCCGAAGCCGCACAGCGGCAGCGCCAAGATCAGAGCAAGGGAATGGCGTCGCACAGCGGCATCTCCAGTTGGGACCGGCACGCCGGTGTGGATTTAGCGTCCTGCAGCGCCTTCTCGGCAGCTACGGCGCGGCGCTGGCCGGCAGCGGCCGCCGCTTCAGCGCGAGCCGCAGCCTGTTGCGCCGCCGCCTTGGCCCGGGCGGCTTCATCGATCTGGCGCTGCGACTGGTCGTTCACGTCGCTCAGAAGCTGGCCACAGGCATTGGCCGCGCGCAGGTTCTCGGCAGCTTCAGCCTGGGCGGCATCGCGCGCCGTGGCCAAGTTGTCGATGCGCTCCTGGTCCTTGGCCGCCTGCCGGTCCTTGCCATGGCCGTAGCCGCTGACGAACACAGCAGTGAGCGCGATCATGATGGCGCCTGCCTTTACGGCCCAGAGGTAGGGGCGGATTGCGTCCAGTGGGTTGAAGCTCAGCATGGCGGCTTCTTCCGGGACTTCAGCACGCGCGCGATCACGCCCAGGGCGCCGAGTGCACGAATCGACCACTTCGCCGGCTCCGGCAGCTCATCCATCCAGCCCATGGCCGCGATCGCGTCGTAGATGTCGGGGAACGCCGCCACCAGGCCGAACACCCAGACCGATGCCAGCTTCCAGGCGCGGTGCCACCCCTCGATCAGCTGCAACTTCATTTGATCCCCCTGAGCTGCTTCAGCTCGCGGATGTCCTGCTTGTTCTGTTCGGTCTGGAGGGCGACCTTGGCCAGTTCGATTTTCAGGGCCGGCACGTCCGCCAGCTGGGTGTTGATGGTCTGCAGCTGCTGCTGCACCGTCATCACCTGTTGGTTCGTGACCTGCTGCTGGGTCAGCACCAGCTGCATCGAGCTGATGAGCCAGTAGCCGCCGGCGACCATGAAGCCGGCAAAGGCACTCACGATCCATTTCTCTACCGGGCCGAGCGATAGGCGGGTTCGACCGTCCTGGTTCGGCTGGGCTTCCATGGTCATGCGACCCCGCCCCGGCCTTCGAATACCTTCTGTTCATCGGCGCGGCGGTTGACCAGGCCCTGCATCACCTTTCCGTTGGCCTTGTTCCAGCGCGGGAACTGCTTGCTGGCGCCGCCGATGTCTCCTGTGTTGAACAGCTTCAGCAGCGTGGAGCTGCGGAAGGCACTGACGCCAATGTTGTAGGCCAGGCTCACCATGGCCCCGAGCTGCGCATCCGTAGCCGGGCGCCGGAGCGCGGACTGGACGCCCTTGGTGAACCGGTCCAGATCGAGCGCCAGCCGGTCATCGGCCTGCTTCTGGCTCCACTTCACCCCCTGGACAATGCCCGGGCCGGTTGCGCCGTAACCGATGGTCCACGGCGCACCACCGGTGGCAGGGTCCGGGTACGCCGTCAGACGGCACCCCTCCCACTTCTTCACCAGCTGTACCGCATGTGCGAGAGCGCTCATCGCTTGCCCCTGTTGTCGTTGGGGCCATGCTGCCGGGGCGGGACGGGGCTTCAACGGACGGTGCTACGATGCGGCGAGGCCCTGGATTGGCCGGGGCCAGCCATGGAGAAGGTGAATGAGCTACCCAGCAGACGCGTTTGTCCGGTGCACTTCGGAGAAATCCCACGAAGGTGCGCTGGTATACGTCCGAGGTTTCTGGACGTTTTCAACCGGTCTTGAAGCCCCAGACGGAATGCGCCCGAAGGCGCTTGTCCTCACGGGAAGTGCCGCCGGTGCAATCCATGGGCGCTTCTCGGACTACGGGCTGTGCACTGCGGAGGACGTTCAGGTTGAGGTCCGCGTGGATCCAGCGAAGCTGGTGGCCGACGGCAGTTATCCAGCGCCCATGTCGCTGGTTATCCCTGAAGGTGGGATCCCAGAATTCTGGGGACACATCGCTGGGTCGGTGGTCCACCGGTACGGGTTCAGGCTGACCGGAGAGCCCACCTCGACTGAGGAGCACGAAGCGCTGCCCATCTTCCAGTTCCAGACCTTCGAAGTCTGGCTGACCCGCGATGGAAAGCCGCTCAGCGATAAACCTCTGCTCACAGTGGGCTGACGCCACAGGCCGGCCGCCCCACGCGGCCGGTGCTACCATCCGGCCATGAACCGCCTCCTCGCCCTTGTCTTACTCGCTTCTCCGCTGCTCTCCAGCTGCGGTCGCGAGCCCGAGGTCTGGACCGCCTTCGTCTACCCTCCAGGCAGGTCCTTGGACGCCGCGGATGCTCAGCGCGCCATCTATGGGACCTACCCGACCTTTGAGGAGTGTCAGTCCTCCGCGATCTGGGCGTTGCGCGAGCATCGACAGAATCTGGAGGACAGTGAGCAGGAAGCAGCGGAGGAGAAGGGCTGGGGTGATTACGAGTGCGGCGTCGGATGCAGGTTCGAAAAAGAGCACGACCTCTACATGTGCAAGGAAACCAGGAAATGACGCAGCCACCGAAATCCGAAGACCGTTGGGCAGGGACTGGCCACTTTCACCCGGCGAGCGCTTGGCAGAAGATCACGCGAGCCAACAAGGCGCGCGCCTTCGACGCCAAGCATCCCCTCACCTGGTGGGACCGCTTCTGGATCCCTGCGTCGATCGTACTGCTGGTAACCGGCCTGCTTGGCTGCGCCCTTTATCTACTGATCTGGGGTCTCAGCGGCCCCTTCGCCTGACGCGGCCAAGGCATCTGCTACCTCAGAGATCGACTCGTCATCGTTCTCGGCGCTCATCCGCTTCAACACGTTGAGCTGAGCAGGCAACGCCCCGATGGGCATTTCCGTAGAACGCGCCAGCCACTTCACGAACTTCGGGTTCGTCATGGCGCGCGCCAGCCCATTGGCCAGCACACCGCCGCCCACGGTTACGGCAGCCGGGCCAAGCTGCCCAGTGATCACCAGACCGCCGATGGTGGCCGGGTACGCGATGGCCGCGCCGCGGTTCGCGGTGCCGCTGGGGTTCCGGAATACTTCTGACCCTTCCTTGATCCGCTCGGCAACCCTGGCCACCTTGTCCATGTTGTCGCTGAATTCCTTGCCATATCGGCCAAACAGCGTGCGCCGCGCCTCCGGGCTGATGTTCCCCCAGTTGGTCAGGAACGTGTTCGGGCTGAAGGCGTCGCCAGCAGCGTTCTGGGCGCCTGGATTCGCCAAGCCCATGCGCTTGATCACCGCGGCGCTGACCGCCTTCTGGCCGTCCTCCGGCAGGGAGCGCATGACGGCGCGGAGCGTGGTCGCGCCATCCTTCGTGCCGGCCATCGCCGCCTGAAATACCTTCTCCGGACCGCCGTTCTTGTCCACGATCCGCTCCAGGGTTTCCAGCCGATCGGCGGACGCCTTGAAGTAGTTGCTGGCACGCTTCACAGCGGCAACGGCGCTCGGGCCCTGAGCCTGGGCAGCAGCCTCAAGGTCCTGCGACAGTGACGCGTAGAGCTGCTTCAGCTGGGCGGTGGGCCGGTCGGTGGAGAGGGAGAAGTCGGACAGTTCCTCGCCGATCTGGCTACGGATCCGCTTCACCGCCTCGTAGGGGATGCCGGCCTGACCAGCCTGCTGCGCGGCGGCCACGTCCTCGGCCAGCGTGTCGGCCATGCGCTGAATCTTCGGGCTGATCTGAGCGCCCGTCGTTGCCTCTGCACCGGCGATGGGCGTGGTCAGTTCGGCCAGGGCACGCTCCGTGTTGGTGACGCCGATCCGCGTGTCACTCGGGATGTGCTGATCCGCCTGCCAGTACAGCGCCTTGCGCATCGCCCCGGTGTTCTTCGCGAACGTGTCGACGCCCTTCTCGATCGCGCGGCCGGCGCGCTCGCCGCTGATGTTCCGCGCAAGCTGGTTGCTCAGATCTCCCAGGCCTTCCCCGATCTGCTCGTTCTGCTTCTCCGCATACCGGCGCATCACGCCGCCGCTCGTCGGGCCGCCGGCCAGCAGGCTTTCAGCACCTTGAGCCGTCCAGCCGCCAGTCCCCTGCCCTACCGACGGCGTCGCACCCAGGGTGGCGAAATCGTCGATGGTCTGCTCCAGCGCTTTGCGCCCAGACTCGCCGCCGCGCAGCCCCCCGCGCAGGACGGACTGCACGCCGCTGGTGGCGATTGTCGGGGTGAAGCCGCCGAGCAAGCCGGCTGCTGCCTGCCCAAGCGGGCCAACACCACTTTCGCGTGCACCAGAGCCGGCCGCTGCGCCGGTCGCGGCGCTGACGGCCTGGAGCGTAGGCTGGGCGGTGAGTAGTTCCGCACCGCGCTGCCCCAAGGTCGGGATGACCTGGGGCGCAGGCGCCGCACGCGCAACAGTTGGCAGCACCGTGCGCCCAGCGTTTGCCAAGCCGCCGGCACCGAGGGTCAGCCCGGTGCCTGCCAATGCCTCGCCGATGTCGCCTAGCACCCTGTCGCCTGAGGTCTGGGCTTTCGGAAGCCCGAGGCTGTCGCCCAGCGCCGCGGCGTTGTCGCGGAAGCTGGCCACGGGGCGACCAGTGATCTTCGTTTCCAGGGCGCCCAGGGCGTCACCACCCACAGCGCCGAGCAGGCTTCCCACGCTCTGCAGCACCGACCGCGCGCCGAAGGCCAAGTCGCGGGGGATGCCCGCCTTCCAGCCGTCGGCCTGCCGGCCGTCAGCGGTGCTGTCGACGGTCGCCGTCACGCCGCTGAAGTCAGGGCGCTCTGCCTGGACAGCGGGCAGGTCGGTGATCGGCATGGCATCGCGCTGCGTCTTGTACGCTTGCGCCAACCGGCGCGCGTCTTCAGTGTTGCCGGCAGCATCTGCTGCTCGCAGGGCCTGTTCGAGCTGCTCAAGGGTTGCCATCAGCGGATCCCGTACTTACCGAGGAGGTCATCGACGCCACCAGCTGGCGCCGGCAGCCCTGGACGTGCGGCCGGTGCAGCCGTCGCCGGCGGACGGTCGCCAAGGGACGCTGCCCGGCCTGCCGTGATGCGCATCTGGGTGATAGCACGCTCACGGCTTCGCCCCTTCGACTGCAGCACGGCCTGGCTATCTCCCGGCTGGGGGAAATAGGTCTTGATCTCGCGGTCCATCTCCTCATCGCCGATGACCGCGCCGGATTCCTTACGCAGCTTCGCGCGCACCCAGTCTTCCTGCTGCTGCCGGTTGACCTGGCCCTTGTCGGACGCGAACTGGTTGAGGAACGTGCCCTCACCTGCCGTATAGAAGTCGCGCAGGTTGGCCGCGTTGTAGCCGCCGGCGCGCAGCCCTTCCAGCTCTGCCTCGGACTGCACCATGCGCTGCAGGAACCCGGCTGCGCTGCGCTCGCCCTCGGTTGCCTTCGCGGTCGGGTCGCCCAGCGTTCCGGTGATATCGGCTGGGCCGCCGGGGATCGCTTCCAGGCTGCCGTCCGCCTTCCAGCGGTAGCCGCTCGGCGCTTTGCTGGACGGACGGCCACCACCTCCCAGCACATCGGCGCGATCCAGCGCCATGCCCTGCCGGGTGCGCGCCGCAGACGCGTAGGAGCTGGCGGCGCTGGCGTCGGACGCACGCGCGCGGGCGGCATCGGCGGCCATGCCTGCGCGGCCCTGTTCGGTCGTGCTCACGTCGCCGCCGCCGACCAGGAATCGGTTGCCGAGCAGGTTCTGACCTTCAACAGTGGCGAGCTGCTGCGGCCCCTTGGCTAGTGCGAACAGCTGAGCATTCGCCCCGTTGTAGTCGCCCGCCAACGCAGCATTGCGCGCGCCGCTACTCGCGGCTGCGCCGAGTACGTCGCTGAGCTGACTGGCGTCGAAGTTGTCGTTGGCCAGCAGCGCGATACTGCCCAGAGTGCCAAGCGCGTCTTGATCACCGCCCAGAACCCCGCTCACCAGTTCCGGATTGACCAGCGCCCGCTGGTCATTGACCTGCTGCGCGAGGATCGCCTTCGACCGCGCCTGCCGCGCCTGCTGCAGCGCCTGCTCGACCTGGTACTGCCGGCCAAGCTGGTTGGTGTAGGTGTCCTGGGTGCTGCCGAAGAGCGCGGAGCCCAGCGCCTGTCCGGCGTTGTATGGATCAGCCATCACGCCACCCCCATGGTGTTGGGGTTCCAGACCCCGTAGTAGTTCGCGCCGTACTGCGGCGCAGAGGCGGCGCCCATCATCCCGCCGCCGCCACCGGCCATGGCACCACCGGCGGCAGTAGCTAGGCCGGCAACCAGGTCCACTTCCGGGCGGCGCCGGATCGCGCGCAGGCGCATCTGGTCGATGAACTGCTGACCGCGGCTATCGCGTGCGGCCATGTCGATGTCGGTGGCCAGCCGGCCATAGCCGAATGCCTCACCTTGCCGCTGCAGCTGGGGCGCGTCGATGCGCGACATCAGCCCGGCGGTGGTCTGTGCGGCAGCGTCTGCACCGGCACGCGCCGCGCCGGTGTCGGCCTGGAAGGTGGTGCCGCCGAACGGCGCTTCGAGCCCGGCCACGGCCTGCTTGCGCCCGCGCTGCAGCTGGGTCACGTATTCGCCCAGGCGCTGGGCGCGCTCGTCAGAAGACGTGCTGGCAGCCACGTTGTTGACCTCATCGCTCACGCGACGATCGGCGTCCTGCTGCCGGCGGGACTGGCTGAGCAGGCCCTGCGCGGTCGCCTCGTCCTGCTTGCGCGTGACGCGCTCGGTTTCGGACTGCTGCGCCAGGGTGCCGGCGGCCATGATTGCGAGGGGAATGAACTGGCCCATGGGTTACCCGCCGTAGGCGGCACCGCCGCCATAAAGATTGAAGTTGGCATCGCGGTTGGCCTGCCGACGGGCAGCCTCATCGCGGCGCTGCTTGACGAACCCGCCAACCGTGGCGAACTGGTCGCCCAGCTGTTCGCCGAACGCCTGGGAGCGCGCGCTCTCGAAGTTCGAGCGCAGGCCAGCCGCCGCCTGGGAAGCTGCTGTGGTCGCGTCCAGGCCAGAGGTGGCCAGCTGGATCAGGCGCGCACGGGCTTCCTGGTCGGCCGCCTCGAGCTGCGCGCCGGCGCCCTGTGCGCGGCTTTCGACGCTCAGCAGGCCACGGTTGTAGTCGTCTGCCATGCGGCGGTTCTGGTCCACGTTGACGCTGCCGCCGGACAGGCCACCGCGCGCCAGGGCGAACTTCAGCTCCCGGGTTGCATCGGTGTTCTGCCGGGCCAGGTCGTCCATGCTCTTCGTGCGCACCGCCGACACGAAGTCGGAGATGTCTCGCGCGCGCCGGGGGTTGTCGAAGACCGTGTTGATGCGGGCCTGCGTCTGCTTGATCGCCGCCTGCCGCTCCATCTCCAGGCGTGCAGCCACGTCCGCAGCCGACTCGCCCTGTTTGGCCGTCTTCGTCAGGCCCAAGGGGTCGAGCCACTTGCCCGCGCCGGACTTCTGGATCGTGCCCGTAGGGTCGGCCCAGTTGCCCTTGCCGATATTGCCGCCGCCAGCCATCAGGCCGCCTCCTTCGTGCGTGCGAAAAGCACCGCGTCCGCACCATTGGCGCAGTAGCGGCTCAGGGTTGCCTCGCGGCGGTAGCCGAGCGAGCGCTCGTACCACTCGAATGTCTTGTCGCGGCCGGCCACGCCGTAGAGCTGAAGCCGGTGCACCTCGGGGCGCGCCAGCATCTGGTCGTTGAGCTTGCGCGTCACCTTGGTGATCGTGCGCCAGTGCTTCTCCCAGCCGTCCATCGTCCCGAGCTGCCAGCCCTCCCACACGCCTGGGCGGACCTGCCAAAAGCCGCCGGCAACCACTGGCACGTCGTCAGCCAGGATGACGAACTTCGGGCCATAGACGGTCGCCATCTTTAGGATGGCCTGGGCCGGGTCGTACTCGGACAGGCCCGTCATGGCCAGATCCTGCTCGATCTCGTCCGGCCGCATCCTCCGCGCCAGGTACGCGATGTCCTCGATCAGGACCTGTTCGGAGGTGACCACGCTCATGGCCCGTTGCCCATGTCGAAGAAGCTGAGCGACACCTGCTGCAGGCTCCATTTCTGGCCCGGGGCAAAATCCACCCGCAGGCTGAAGGTCGGCGCGGCCATCGGGAACGGGATGACGCCACCGGGCAGCGTGTCCGGATCCACGGTGTACGGATCGGTGAACGCGGCCAGGTTGCGCTGGTCGTAGCCAATGCTGACGCTGGGGATGCCGGAGCTCACGATGTCGAACCCCTCCATCATCTTCGTGACGCTGGGGGTGCCAAAATCGAGGTACGGCCACCAGACGGTCCCGCCGAACGGAATCGTCTCGCCACCCACATCGTCGCCGAGCGCAAAGTCAGTCACAGCGCTGATTTCATCCCCATGCCGCACATAGAGATCGTTGCCCAGCTGGGCGAAGGCATCCACGGAGAACGGGAACAGGTAGCGGCTCCAGGAACCGGCCTTGCCCTGCTTCATGGTGTAGACGAACACGGTGGACTGCATCAGGCACCCCCGAAGGCGAACTGCAGGCGGTTGCCAGTGGACATGCACACCGCGGCCAGGCCGCCGCAGGGCGGGTCGGCGCTCAGCAGGAACTCGGTCTGGTAGCGATCGCGCTGCTGGCGGTAGTACAGCGAGCCGGCGCGCAGGTAGGCCAGGATCACGTCCGAATTGCCCACCTGCCCCGGCCGCTTGTCGTCCAGCGTCAGGCGCGGGTTGAGGATGCCCGGGAACTGGGTGAACACCATGCCCGGCACCGCAGTGTCGAACCACCACAGCCAAGCCACGCCGGACTGCACAAAGGCAATTGCGGGCTGCATGTTCTGGTCGAACGCCAGCGCCACCTCCGTGATGCCCGGGCGGCTGAAGGCCGGCTGCTCCGTGCCGCCGTCCGGGCCCAGGTACACCACGCTGCCATCCACCCTCACCCGCCACAGCTGAACCCACAGGCCCTGCGACGGATCGTTCAACGCTGCGCCGCCCATCTCGTAGTCGATGAGCGGCTGCAGCGTCGAGTTCACCTGCTCCAGGAACTGAGCAGGCTGAGGAATGGTGGAGAGGCCGCCCGCCGGGATCATGGGGTGTAGCGCCCCCAGCTGAAGCGGATGGTGAAGGTGGCCACGGTCTGGTTCGTCTTGGGCAGCTTGGGGGTAAGACCCCACACCCACAGGCCGCAGTAACCGGTCCCGTTGGTGTCGTTGCCAGCCCAGAACGCGCCGATTCCACCCGCGATATTTCCGTCGTTCAGCCCTATATCAAAACGGAACGACCTTGCGTACTGCCCAGCCGTGTAGGTGAGCGCCGTGATCGAGCCCACGGGGGACAGCCCGCTGACGATCGCGTTTTGCGCAGGAAGGTCAGCCAAGGCTGATGCACTGTTCTGGCCGCCAGCCGAGAGGCGTGGACCAATTCCGGTGCCGACGGTTCCGGACCAGGCAAAATCATAGGTCGCGTTGTTGAGGGGGCGGGCGATCCAGTTGTAGTTGGTGCCCGAAATGTTCACCGTGCCCGTGGCATCGGACAAGGTCGGGTAGCACCGCAGCTCATAGGTGACGTCGAGCACTTCGTCCGACAGCACCGTGATCGTGGTCGGCGCACCGCCTCCGTCGAGGATGAGCGCTCGACTGAAGAGCGATCCAGTCTGGGTTGCGGAAACCCCAACCTCGGCGAGCGTCCCGGTTGCCACGCCTGCCGCAAAACGCAGCGTCCGACGCCGCCAGCCGTAGAAAGTGCCAGTCCGGTTGACCCCGCTGGTGATGGCTTGCTCGGTAGAGCTGAAGGCCACCTGCGACACCAGCGCGGTGTTTGAAAACGCCGGGGCCGTGTTGCCCGAGCCGACCCTGCAGAACGCGAAAACAGTCGAGCTTGCGCCGCTCAGCGTGCCGAACAGGTCCAGTCCTGCATCCGTGATGAGGTTCGGGAACCAATCGGCCGCGATCCGGCGAGTGCCCGGGATCTCCACGCCTTCCGCGTCGACGCGGAAGGCCTCCATCTTGTACCAGCCTTCGTAACCTTCGTGGGCGTTGAGGACGTTGTTGCTCATGTCAGGGTGCCTCCTACGACACTGGACGACAGCCCGATAGCCTCGGGAGCCATGTTGGTGGTGATGAGTGTCTGCTTCAGCGTTCCAGCTTCAACGGCGGAGGACAGCTGCACTGCTTCAGCCGGCACGCTGTAGGCCTTGAGGATGTTGCGCAGCGTGCCGTCGGTAACCGTGCTGGATAGCGACATCGAGTCGGTCACGTTGACGGTCTGCAACAGCGGGCGCAGCGTGCCGGCCTCCACGCTCGACGCCAGGCTGACCGCTTCCGTCGGGATCTCGTAGGCGTGGTAGATGTTGCGGAACGTCGCGCTCTCCACCACCGACGACAGCGAGAAAGACTCGACCGGTGCCTCCATCGGGTACAGGCGAGTGGTCAGGTACTTAAAAAAACCATTGGAGCCCGTGCGGTTCTCGACCAGGTCGGCGGTGTCGCCCAGGCCATCGGTGACGCGCAGTGTCCAGATGCCATCGCCGCCAGTGGCCATCTCGCCCGTCACCAGTCCCGAGCTGTCGATGCTCAGCCCAGCAGGCAGCGCGCCGGCGACGACCTCCACGCTGTACGGCGGCAGGCCACCGGCCACCACGTAGGCGTAATTCACCAGATCGCCGCAGCCGCCCGGCGGCAGCGCGCCGAAGATGCCCAGCGCCGGCGGCGGGTAGTTCGGGAACGCCAGCCAGTACTGGCCAGCACCCGGGTAGTAGGTGGCCAGCGGTGGCAGACCGGTGCGGTCCGCGTACAGCATGGCCTGCTGGATCAGCACGTCCACCGGCGCGCCGATGTCGCCCGCCGACAGGTTCTCCGCCGCATTGGCGATGCCGATCGTGCGCACACCCAGCTGAGACAGGTACACCAGATCATTAGCCACGGGCACCGCGGCCTTCTGCCACTGCGAGCCCACGCCATCCATCTGGTCCAGCAGCGCCATGGAAGCCGGATCCGGGTCCACCTGCCAGTTCTGGAAGCTGCTGGCGTTGAGCGCGACCAGGTTGGCACGGTACTGCGCCAGCACCGCCATGTCGTTCGAGTTCGCCTGCTGCAGCCCGGTCGGCAGGTAGCCGGCGTCGTCCGCAGTGCTCCAGTCCAGCGGGTTGGCCGTGGCGCTGTACTTCACAATGTCCTTGTCGGCGGCGAACACCTTGCTCGCCACGATCGCGACGACCTTTGTGCGCGGGCAGCGCTCATCGTCCACGCGCCGAGACACCGCGCGCCAGTTGATCGTCCCGTCCTGCACCATGGCGCCGATATCGGTTGGCCACGCCGGCTCGGTGGTGCCGCTGACGTAGCGCGGCGCGGCGGTCCAGGTGATGCGGCTGGTGGTCACCGCCTCCCAGATCACCTCGTTGTCGATGACCTGCTGGCCCAGGATGCCCGGCCAGGCCGGCTCGCTGCTGCCGGAGGTGCCCGATTCGGCCTGCACCGCCTTGTAGACCAGCCCTTCCGGCAGCCCAGCGGTCGCGCCGCTCACCGATAGGTTATCGCCCAGAATCTGGTCGTTGTGCCCGGCATCGGAGGTCAGGTGGATGGCCGCGCGCGCGTATGCGGCAGTTGCCGGCGCGGTGGCGGCGACCAGCGACTGGTGCCAGGCCCCGCCCGATCCGTTGTCGACCTTGTTGCCGATGTCGGTCTGCAGCAAGGTGTTCAGCCCGTCGAACCACTGGATCTCCGTCCAACCCGACGTGCGCCCGGCAGACGATGCGCCCTGCGCGATCATCGAGGTAGCCGTCAGCTTGCCGCCAACGGGAACCACCAGCAGCGTGTTGTTGAGAGCTACGCCGTCGGCCTGATTGCCAGGCAGGCGCGCCGCGCCACCACCGCCATACCCGCCGGTGGCCACATAGCCGGCTGAGCCGCTGAAGGTCCATCCGGTCGCGCCGCTGGCGAAGTTGCCGTTGGTGACCTGTGGGTTATTCGGCGCAGGCTGGGTGATCGGCTGTACCAGATCGCCGGGCAGGTAGAGGTTGCCCGCTTGCCAGAGAGGTGCCGCCATCAGTTGGCCTCCAGCGCGTTCGATCCTGCCGGCCGCGCGAACTGGTAACGGTCCGCCACGTCCGGCGGCAGCGTGTTGTTGTTGGACTGCTCGCCCACCACCGGCGTCGGCGTGGCCACGTCGCTGTCTTCGAACACCGTGGCGCCTTCGGACGTTGGCCAGGTCGGCTCAATGGCGCCAGAGCGCGGCGCGGGGCCGAAGGCATCGGTCACCGTGTACTTGTAGCCGTTGTCGGTCGTGGGTACGACGACCTCGCCGACGGTGCGGGCCACGTTGCGGACCCAGACCGGCAGCGTCTCGATGCCGCTGTCGAGCTGGTAGGCGATGCCGTTCGGATCGGTCGGAACCACCAAGGCCCCGGGGAGATACACCTTTCCCGGTTCCCAGGTCGTGCCGCGCTGGAGCCAGTAGTGGTACACGTCGCCGTTGATGAACTCGGCCGCCACGTACAGGTAGCCCAGGAACGGTCCCGCGAAGTGAATCTCCTTCAGGGGCAGGTCCGGGGTCGTCGGATGCTTGAGCACCTCGCACTCGGTAACCGGCGTGCTGGCCGGAATGTCCTGCGGCACGTGGCTGAAGACGATCAGCTTGCCGTCGTAGGCGCACATGCCTTTCGTGGCGCCGACCGGCAGGTTGACCTTGGTCTTCGAGCCCGGGCGCGAGCGCGGCACGCCGGCCTGATCGACATAGCCGTTGACCAGGTCGTACAGGGTCGCCGGGTCAGCGCCACCCTTCGTGCGCAGCCGATTGATGCCGCCCTTGATGGCGGTAAGCGTGACGATGCGGCCCGTCATGGGAACGGCACCTCTGGCCGCGGCGGAACCCAGACGGCCTCACCTGTCGGCGGACCCGGCATATACCGCGCCGTGCCGTGTGTGCCAGCCACAAGGTTGTTGATCATCACCTCGAGCTGCTGGATGTACGTCTGCGCGTCGGCCTGCCGGTAGTGCTGCTTGGCGTTGGCCAGCGCCAGCAGGAACACGATCTCGCTGTCGATCGTGGTCTTGTCGGTGTCCTCGGTGAACCGGCTCAGGTCAAACTTGCCCTTGATCACGAGGCTGCCGAGCGTTTCGTCCGGCGCCGGCCAGATCTCGATGCAGTTGCGGAACTCATAGCGCTGCGGCAGGCCGGTCAGCTCGCTGGTCGTGTACGAGCGCGGGTTGATCCCCTGCGCCATCTCGGCCCACACACCGTCGCGCTCACGCCCAACCCACGTCACCTGGCGCGGGTCGATCACCGCCGGGCAGTTCTGCGGCGCGTCGTGCTCGATGTTGTCGGGGTAGTCGTACAGGCGCTGGCCGGCCACCAGCGGCCACGAGAACCAGCGCTCGTTCTTGAATTCGCCGTTCGGACGGCGGAACAGCGCCACCTGGGCGCCGTACAGGAAATCGTTGAGCAGCTCCTTCATGCCCGGCGGCGGGTTGTTCGCCTGCGCCGCGAAGCCGAGGCGCACCATCAGCCGCTTGCGTAGCTGAGCCAGCGTGCTGTTCCCGTCGTTACTGGCGCATGCGCACTGGATGGGGTCGGTGATGCTCATCGGAGCCCTCTTGTAAGGCGGGCCGGGTTTCCCCAGCCCGCCTGGTTGCTTCCTACTGCCGGCCGATCAGCCGCCCAGGGTCTTGCCGTCGACTTCCTTGGCGTCGTCCAGCAGCTGCTGCAGGTCGGCCTTGGAGGCGTTGCCCTTGTGCTCGATGCCGCGACGGGTCAGCTCTTCGCGCAGCTCGGCATGGGTCAGCTCTTCGCTACCGTCGTCGACGGTGACCTCAGCCGCCGGCGGCGGATTGGCCGGGCCGGTGATGCTCGGCGCTTCAGCGGCGGGGCGGGCTGCCTCGACGAGGGCCGCAGCGGCGCGCTGCACTGCCGCGTCGTTGCTGGCGTCGTCCTGCTCCTGCTTCTCGCCAGGACGGGGCGGCAGGCGGCTGTGGATGACCGCTTCGGACTGCTTCTTGAAGCTGTCGCGGCCCAGCGACATGCCCAGCTCCTTGCCCACGTCGCGCGCGCCGCCGGGGAACACCTGGTCGATCACCGGCTTGTACTTGTCGCCGTACTTCGACAGCAGACGCTGGTATTCCTGCGTGGCGTTGTCCGGCAGCTCGATGGCGTGGTAGTCGTCGTCGGTGACGTTGACGTTCTCCGCGCCGTGGATCAGCTCCAGGATCGGAACCTCGTGCTCGAAGACGGTGTCGGAGATCGTGACCTCCCGGCTGCGCTCGATGGTCAGGAGCACGACGGTGGCGATGATGGTCTGCTTGCTCATGTTCCCTCCTACGGGAATCTGGATGGGAACGGCCCGCGAACGGGCCGCCCGGAGTTGTCAGCCAGCCGTGGCGTAGACGGTGCCGGCGGCGGACAACTTGATCCACTGCGGCAGGTTCTGGACCTCCGTCTGGCTGTTGGCAGCCAGGGTGGCGATCGTGGTGTAGGTGCCGGCCTGCGTGTCGGCGCCCTGCAGCGTTGCTGCGGTGCCCGACAGGTTGGAGAAGGTGGCGCTGCCGCCGCGCAGGAACGGGCTGTTGCCGGTCTTGAACGCGGTATCAGTGATCGGGGTGGACTTCATGGGGCGGTTCCTCTGTAGCTGGGGGAAGGCCCCGGCCGAAGCCGGGGCGCCCGGATCAGGCGATGGACAGGACGGCGTGGACGTTGCGCTTCGACGCGGTCAGGCCGTACTTGTTGGTCTGCGCGTAGTAGGTGACGTAGCGGTCCGGCAGCTTTTCCGGCTTGCGCTTCTTCATCCAGTGGCCCTTCACCGGGCGGAACTTGATGAAGTTGCGGTTGAGCAGGTAGCAGCGCTTGGTCCACGGGTAGGTGATCGCACCCAGCTTCGCGTCCAGCATTTCGAAGGTCGGGTCCCACACCAGCTCGATGCCGCGGTAGAACACCGCAGTGACCGAAGCGTCCAGACCGGTGCCGCCGTTGGCGCCGATGATGATCTGGCGGTTGACCTCGGTCTTCGCCTCGGCCTTGTAGGCGTTGAGGAAGGCCTGGCCGCAACGGATGTCGGTCGGGATCGCGCCGCCGTAGCGCACGCACGCGTCGTACATCGCATCCAGCGCCGCGACCACACCGCCCGAGGCGATGGCCATGCTGGCGTTGTTGCGCCAGTAGGTGCTGGTGCCAGCGTTGATGCCGCCGACGATGTCGCCGGTGCCGGGGGTGGTCGACACGATGTGGTCCAGGCCCGGGACGGCCTTGGCGCTCTGCGAGCCGTTCTGCAGCAGCTCGAGGGCAAGGCCTTCCTGGATGCCGTTCTTCATGGCGCGCCAGCTGGACTGCAGCAGGTTCACCAGCTGCTCCTTCTCGCCCGAGCTGGCCACCGCGACGCCGGCATCGTCGATGTTGATGCCGTTGGCGATCAGGCGGTCTTCATCGAACCAGAAGCCCTCGTGGTTGCTGTAGTACTGGAACTTGGCCAGGCGGTTCGGGTCACGCTCGTTGTACGTGACCTGGTCGGCGCCGCTGTAGTTCTGGTAGTTGCTGTCGTTCGACACGAAGATCTTCTCGTTGAAGATGCCGTTGCCGAAGAACGAGACTTCCTTGGAGCTGATGAACAGGTCCAAGGTGCGGTGTGCGACAGAGATCTGGTCCACCGGGTCGGTGGTGGAGTAGCTCTCGAGGGTGTAATTGGCGCCCTGCGCGAGCTGCGCGGTAGAAAACGGCATGAGGGTGTCCTCGAAGGGAATGGGGTTGTGCTTCCATCCACGTTCGAGGGGGGCGAAGCCTCTATCTGCCCTACCGGGCGCGACCCCGGCTTTCTGCATGCGTGGCGCGGTTGTCAGCCGCAGGGCCAGATTGCCCGGCCCGTGCAACGCGTCAACGGAGACGAGAAACCCCGCCGAAGCGGGGTTCCTGTGCGGTCAGGCTGCGGCGTCGTTGGCCTGGTCGATGCCGAACTCCAACGCCTTCATCGGGTCGTCGAAGGCCGGAACCATCACCGGGCGCGGGCCACCCGCGCGCATCGGGCCGGGGCGCGGCTGGGCCGGAGCAGCGGGCGCTGCCGGTGCGGCTGCCACCGGTGCAGGCGCCTGGATGCGGGCGTAGGCCAGGGCGGTCGCTTCCGGCCACTTGCTCGGGTGCAGGGTGCGGCGGATGTTGGCGACCGCCTCATCCAGCGCCGGGCGCTTGGCCAGGTAGCTGGGGTCCTGCGCCCGGGCATCGGCGTCGAACTGCTTGAGCCAGTTGATGCCGGCCTCCTCCGCCTGCTGGGCAGCCTGCTGCTGCTCATCCTGCTGCCGCTGCGCGGCGGTGCTGAACTGCCCCTGCGCACGGGTCGATGCGATTTCCAGGGCACGGGCGCGCGTCAAGTCACCGGCCTGCACTTCGGCCAGCAGGTCGGCATGGGCGGCAAGCGGGTCGTGCACGCCCGGCACTTCCTTGCCGAGCATCTGGGCCAGGACCGACAACTCCTTGGCCATCACATCGTAGGCTTGGCCAGCGGCAGCCATGTCGCCGCGCTGGGCCTTGCCGATCAGGCCGAGGTAGTCCAGCGCTGCGCCGTACTGCTCCGGATTGGCGCCAGTGGCGACGACCATCTGCACCATGTCCTCACCCACCTTCGAGCGCTCGACCAGCTGCGGCAGGCTCGCGACGTCTTCGATGCCGGCCGCCTTCAGCGCGTCGCGGATGGGAGCCAGCTCTTTGACCTGTCCAGCCAGGGTGCGGAACCGCTCGGCGGTCTTGTCCTTGAGGCCCATCGAGGCGATTTCAGCCTCGGTGTCGGCGTCCGGCTCGGCAGCAGGCGGAGCTGTCGGGTCTGCCGGCGGAGCGTTGGGATCGGCGGCCGGATCAGCGGGCGGCGTATCACCGGCCGGCGGGTCCTGCGGAGCGGGATCGGCCGGCGCAGGGTCTGCCGGTGCTGCGGGTTCCACCGGTGCGGCAGGCACAGCTTCCGGGGTGGGTTCGCCACCATCAGCAGCAGCAATGCCAGCGTCCAGCGCGGCCAGGGCGTCAGCGGTGGTGTCGGTCGGGGTGGTGTCCGGCGCGGTGGCCGGGGTTTCGGTCGGGTCGGGCATGTCACTTGCTCCAGCTGTCGAAGACCCGCCAGATGGCGAGCGTGAGGCGGTGGCGCTGGGCCATCCAGGAGAGGTACGGGGCGCTCATCAGAAAAATTCGGGCTTGGCCACAGCCCGGGTCAGGCACATCAGACCCTGCTGCAGGTGCGTCTTTCCGATGGCAATCCAGCGGAACGGCTCGGCATCACCGGTGCCGTGTTCGGCGGTGATCTGAGTCTGGTTCTTTTCTAGCTTCTGGACGAGCTCGCCCAGTTCAGCGCCCCTGGTCTTGATCTCGTTCATCAGGTCGATTTCGGTCTGCGAGAGTTCGCGATAACCCTTGATCTGGCGGTGCTGATTGTCCACGTGGTGCTCCTATCAGGCTGCTGCGAGGGGATCGGCGGACGGTGCACCGCCGGGAGGTGCTGCTTCGACGGGCGGCTGCTGGCCTGCATTGCCGCCCTGCGGAGGCGGTGCGCTGCCCTGCACGGGCATGGCCGGCTGCGTGCCGTCGTTCTGCGGGATCAACTGGTCGATGTCGAAGCGCTCGCCGCTGCGCTCGGCCGTCAGGCGCATCAGCTGCTCCATGGCGTCGGCGATCGATTCGGGCGAAGCGCCGCGCAGCTGGCCGATCTGGCCGATGCCCTGCTGCAGCAGCGGCAGGAGGTTGGCCCACGACTGGCGCTCCAGCGCAGTGTTCGGCTTGCCCGACGAGCCGGCGCGGATCTCGATGCGCACGAACTCGGTCAGGTCATCCGGCCCCATGTACGGTGGCCAGAACGCGGCCGGGCCGGCGATGAAGCGCACGTCCTCGTCGGTCAGGTACACGCGGGATATCTCGCAGGTGTACTGCGCCAGGTCGCTCAGGCTGGATTCGAGGCTGTCGCGCCGGCTGCTGCTGCGCGCCTGAAAGCCCTGCTGCTGGATGTCGGCCTCGGTGGCGGTCTTGGCCGTGTTGACCGAGCCGGACAGCGCCTCCTGGATGCCCCAGATGCGCTCCAGCTCAGCCACGATGCCGGCGCGGTTGTAGACCTGCGGGTCCATCGGCGGGTATGCGATCGGCACAAGGATCGTGCGCAGGTCCAGATCAGGCCGCGTGGTCTTCACCGGCACCATCTCGCCGACGACAGCCTTCTCCAGCTTCTTGGCCTCCTCGTCGGTCATCGCCCCTGCGTTGAAGCCGGTCTTAGGGATGATGCGCTGGCGGTGCTTGGCCTCGGCCGAGCCGATGCGGTTGTACTCGTCCATGAGCTTGGTCGAGCGGGTGACCAGGCTCTGCGGGTGGCGCTGTCCATCCACCTCGGACGTGCAGTTCAGGAAGTACGGGTAGAACCGGGTTGTGGCCGGCGGGTTGAAGCTCGGCTTTACCCAGAACGGCACGCCGGTGATCGTGGTCAGGACCGAGTTGCTCACCGCGTCCCAGATTTCGACGACGCGCACGAAGCTGGCCAAGCCGGTGTCCGGGCTGGTGGTGTAGGCGTCGGCCTCGCTGGCGTCCACGTCGCCGCCGGCGGCAATGCTCTCGTCCTTACCCATGCAGGGCTTGCGCGGCGAGTAACGGGTCGCCTTGCCCAGGATCTCCTCCGCCCTGCCCTTCGGGTCGAAGGTGGCCAGGTACGGACCGAACTGAGCCAGCGCGTCCTCGTAGGACAGGAAGGAGATGTCCGCGTTCCACGGCGCATCCAGGTGATTGGCGATGGTGAATCCCGGCGCGGTCTGGAAGTTCTCACCGTCCACCACGTCGACCACAAAGCCGCGCGCAACCACCCGCTCCGCACCCTTCTGGATGGTTTCGAGCTGGCGCTGCAGGTCTGCCAGCTTGGCCTCCTGGTCCTGCCCGAAGACTCCCTTCACCGTGTCCCATGCCCCAGCGATCACGCCGGCAGAGCCGTCCTCGATCTCGGTCTTGAGCGCGCGCGCCCGGGCAATGTTCTGCTGCAGGTCGTTGATGGCCGTCTGCGTCTCCGGCGAGATCTCCGTGCGCTCCTGCCACGAGGCTTTCAGCACGCCCACGCCGATGGTCAGCGACGAACGCACCCACGGCCGGCCGCGGCGCTTGAGGTTGGCGTCCTTCCACATCTGGGTGCCGACGGCCTCCAGCGTCTCGGCGAACTGCTTCATTTCGCGCGAGCGGCGGGCGTACTGCTTGCGCAGCTTCACCACCTCGTCGTTCACCAGCTTCTCGACGCCGCCTTGGGCGAGGAAGGACTCCTGCGCCTGCATGCTCTGGGCGATGGCCTGCTGCTGGTCCACGCCCATGCCAACCAAGTCGGTGGCCACCTGCCGGCCAACCTCCATGGCGTCGGCCTCGGCCTGCTGCTGCAGCTGGGCCATCAGCTCTTCGTTCGACTCGATCACGTCCCGCAGCTGCTCAGGGCTGGGCATGCGGTGCGCCGGGCCGGGCGACACGTCGAAGTCCGGGTTCCGGGCGTAGAGGAACGACTCCAGGATGTCGATGTACGTGCCGATCAGGTTGGCGTCGACCATGAAGCCCGAGTCGCCGCGCGCCTGGCGCCGGTTCTTGACGTACTGCCGGCGGGCGTCCTTGTCGTATTCCCGGGCCTCTTCGAACCGCTGCGTCCAACGCTTCACGTCGGCCTGCTCGCGGCTCAGCTTCCTGGCGCGATCGGGATCGGGGTCGGCGGCCATCGCAATGCCGGTTTCGAGGGCGGCAATCGGCTGGTCAGTCATGGCGGATTCGCGAGGTCATTTGCCGTCACGTTGCCGGTTCTGCCCGTGGCATCAACGGACGATCAGTCGTAGTAGCGCGACTTCTTCTCGTCTTCGGCGCGGTCTTGCCGCTCCCTTGCCGCATACCACGGCTCGGTGAATACCTTTGGCGGCGGGCGCTTGGCCACGGCCGGCTTCTCGGCAGGCACCATGTCGGCGATGCCGCGTCCGAGCAGGCCACACACGTCCACGCCGTCATCGAACCGACCGCGCGGGAAGCTGATGAGCATGTCCACGAGGCGCTTCACGAGCGGATTGCCGCGCGGGAAGCGAACTCGACCCTCCTTTACCAGCGCCCGGAAGGCCTGAGCTTTCGCCACCTTGTCCCCGATGTGGGGCAGGTACACATAGTTGGCGAACATGTCCCCCTCCTTCTGCAGGAGGCGACGGACGGGCTTCACGGAATTCTCTTGGCCGCCCACCTCGCCGAACCACCAGAGCGGCTTGTGCTGCTTGATCAACGACAGCTGCGCCCCGACGCTCTTGTCCAGCTCCACCTGCTGCGCCCACCAGTCGATGATCCACAGCACGCTGTCGTCGTCCATGCCGGCCACCCCGTGCTCGGTGTAGTCAGGCTCGGTCTGCTTTTCCAAGTCGCGCTCAGTGACCGCGAAGTCGCTGGCACCGTAGGTCTTCAGGCGCGCAGGCAGCTCGTCTGGGTCGTACCAGAGGTCGTCGAAGTCGGCGAGGTCGAACTGATTGCCGGTGTCTGCCTTAGGCCGCCCCTGATACAGGCTGGCCCAGGTGCGGGCGATCGCCTTGTACTGCGCCCAGTGCTGGGGCGAGAACCACTCTGGCCACAGATACTCGCCCACGGCGCGGCCCAGCGGGTCGTCCTTGCGATCAGCCTGCGCGGGGATGCACAGCACCTCCCATACCTGCCCGTCGCGACACTGGATCGGGCCGGACTCGCCGTCCCACTCTGTCGGCAAGATGGACCCGGCCAGGTCCTCCGGGTGCCAGCGGGTCTGAATCAGGATGATCGAGGCCCCGGGCTTCAGGCGGGTGAGCAGGTCGTCGTCGTAGGCTGCGCGCGTGCTTTGCCGCACAGTCGGGCTGTCCGCTTCCTGGCGGCCGGCCACCGGGTCATCGATGATCAGCACGTCGGCACGGGCAGACGTCACGCCGCCCAGGATGCCGGCGGCCAGCATGCCCGAGTCGTTTGTCAGCTCCCACTCGTCCACCGCGCCGCTGCCGTCGCGAATGGTCGTGGGCTTCTCCCAGATCGATGCGTATTCCTGGCTGCTGCAGATGGCCCGGCATCGCTTCGACGAGCGGTATGCCGGCTTGGCCGCGTAGCTGGTCGAGATGACCTTGCAGCCCGGCCACATGCCCATCGCCCACGGCGGGGCAACGACGCCTGCATAGGTGGACTTGGCCGAGCCGGGTGGCATGAAGACCATGAGCCTGCCCATGTACTTGCGCAGGCACTCCTCCACCTTGTCCAGCAGCAGCTCGTGATGCGCGGCCAACTGCACCTTCTCGGCAGGGGCGCAGACCCAGTTGCTGAAGTCGTCGTCATCGACCGGCGCACCTGGAATGGCGATGGACAGGGCGAACGCCTTGAGCGACTCGCGCGAACGGCGACGGCGGATGAGCTCTGCCGCTGCCGCTGCCGGGGTCAGTCGCGGACGGCCATCAGCCACCACCGCCAGCCTTGCCGGCGGCGATTGCCAGCAGCTCCGCCTCGCTCATCTCCACTGCCTTGCGCACGTCCAGGCCACCGGAATGCTCGATTTCGCGCCGATTCGTGTACGCGCCGCCAGTCTCCTTGGCCGCCTGCTCCAGCAGCTGCGCCGCCAAGGCCATGTTCTTCATGCCCTCGGCCCGAGCGGCCATGCGGTCCAGGGCGCGCAGCCGGTAGGCACGGTTGGCGATGGGAATGCTCATCGTCTCCTCCTTGAATCGCGCCCTGGTTTCGTGGAACAGGGTCACCCAGCGGGCAGCCAAGTCCCGGCCGGCGAACTTCGTGGGGTCGTGTGTTTCGGCCTGCTGCCGTTTGATCTCGACCCCGTACTGCGCCTTGACCGCCTCAACCACCTGTGAAGGCGTGTCGAAGCAGGCCAGCTGCTGCACGATGAAGGCCTTCATGTCCGGTGTCAGGGCTGCCATTGTGGATAACTCGTCATAGTGGGTCGCAGGTCAAACCGTATGGAGACAGGTGCCGCACGCCTGAGCCACGCTCGCTGTTGCGACCTCTGGCGGGCTGTTGGCGGCGTTCACCAGTTGCTGCACTGACCCACTGGCGCCATACCGGCGGACGACACCCACGAACTCTTCAACGTCATGGCCGCGCAGCTCCAGCGTTGGCAGCCCAGTGTCCTTGCGGAACTTCGGCGCCCCGTACTGATCCTTCGCCTGGGCGATGTGGTACAGCTCATGCTCGACCAGGGCGCAGAACTCGGCATCGGTGCACTGGGCGCAGTAGTCGGCAGCCAGCGTGATGACGAAGCTCGGCACCGTGCCGAACCAGTCCACCATCTGCCGCTCCATCCGGCCTTTCTGCCACCCACCAGCACGGAACATCACCTGCTCGGCTTGGCCGATGACTACCCGGCCCTGCTTGGCGAAGCTGCCTGATGCCCACAGCACGGCGACATCAGCCTCCTGTAGGTGGGCATGGTCCGGGTTGGCCAGGCCGCCTTCACCATCGAGGATGTGCTCGTTGATCCAGTCCCAGACCTCAGGCGCTGGGACGAAGCGCTGATACCCACCCTCTTCCAGCACCTGCTCGAGGTCGAACAACGACTGTGGCGGCATAGGCCTCAATGGCACACCACCACATCGTCCAGCCGCGCCCGCCCCTCACGGGTGATGCCGAAGCGGCCGTTCTGCTCCTGGGCGTACCGGTGGGTCACCAGCGCGTCGAGCAGGTCGTCGCCCCCCCCGTTGTGATCGCGCCACTCCTGCCGGGTCAGGCTGAACTCCGAGGCGAGGTATTGCAGGCCCTGGGCGATGGGATCGTTCGTCACCGCAGGGCCTCCTCGGTCGCACGGGCGGAGATGGTCACGGTTCCGGGCTTTAACCCTTCCCCGCCGCCGCAACGCGGCAACCCGTTCCCTCGGTGCTGGCTGTTGCCCACCTGCCAGCTGGGGCTACCGATACAACCCTCGGTAGACGGGCGCTTGAGTACGGTCATGCGGCGGTGGCCAGCGGCGGGAACAGGCTCAGCTGCTCGAAGCGCTCCACGGCTGGCGGCGCCGGCGTGGCGATGCCCAGGTGCTCCCGGATGTCGTCCAGCACCAGCACCGCGGCCAGCTCGTCGGCCTTGGTGAAGCGGTACAGCCCCACCAGCCAGGGCCAGTACGGCGAGCGCGTGCCCAGCCGCGCCATCTCCACCGCGACCGGCTTGTCCTCGGCCAGGACGAACGCCTGGGAGGTGGTCGGGTCGATGAGCAGGTAGCTGGCCGAGGTGCATGCGCGCTGGTTCTCTGTGATCCGGGGAACGATTCGGGATACCGCCTCAATCGGGCAGGCCGGGTCCACGACGCACAGTGCGCGCGGCTTCCACACCTGCCGGAAAGCGACACTGGTAGTTCTACCGGCTCGGGCTTTGGCTTCAACGGACTTGCTCATGGTTCGAGCTCCCCTGCTGAGTGGGATCACGGTGTTCATGCAGCCGCCTTGCGCTCGTACTTACGGGCGGGCCGGCCCAGCGAGTACCGCATCGACCCGCGCTTGCCCTGGGTAATCACGTGCCCGTGGCAGGACATGATCCAAAGGGACTGCGTGACGGAGAATCGATCCTCGTCTGGCAGCGCTGCTGCTACGTCCGCAGCGAAGTGCCAGCCTGGGTTATCGGTGAGCCATTTGCGGATTTGGGCTGCCCTGGTCAAAACAGCTCCTCCACCCAGCCGCCGCCGTCCTTCTTGGCGCGCGCCATCACGGCGCGGAACCGGAACGGATACTGGTCGGCGGCGATCTTGATCTTGGCCCGGGCGTCGTCCTCCCAGAACCCCTTCACTTCGTGCATCTCGATCACACCGTCGGCGGACATCACGGCGAAGTCCGGGGTGTAGAAGGTCTTGTCGGCCAGGCGCAGCTTCACACCCTCGAACCGGCGCCACTGGATCTCGCCGGCGGCCTGCAGCAGCGCCAGGTGCGCGTCGTAGGCTGCCTCGGTCTTGTTCATCTGGCCGAGCTTGAGCCGGCCGAGCGCGTAGTAGCTCTTCATCATGGGACCCTGATCAGGCCCTGCTGGAACAGCTGCAGCAGAGTGCTTTCGTGGGCGCGCTGCCAGATCTCCGCCTTCTCCTCGCGGGTGAAGCGCCGGCCTTGGTCGAGTTCGCGGTGGCACGCCCGGCAGCCGCTGGCGAAGAAGCAGTCGTGCGCCTTGAGCGCCCCGCCCTTCCCATGCCGGCTCTGGTTGCTGTGGCACGGCTCGCCCGGTCCACCCTGGCAGGTGCCCTCAATCTGGAGGGTGCAGTCAAGCTCGTAGGCCATATCGAGCAGATCGCGGTTTCGGTAGTTGCTGTGCATCAGTACGAGCTCCCCAGCTGACCCGGCTCGTTGCTCCGGGTGCAGGCGTTCCGGTGGTCCGTCGCCTTCGGGCAGCGCTTGTTGCCGCAGTTCGGGCATACGACCATGCGGATATCGGCCAGCGTCAGCGGGCGCTGACTACGGCAGGAGTGGCAATCGCAACGAAGCACCTTGGTCGGCCGCTTCCGCACATACACCCACCGGTACACCGGCTTCCCGTTCTTCGTCCGGCACAGGTCTGCCCAGTAGCCGCCGGCACGGAGCCACTTCCGGCGGAGAGCGCGCCTCTGCTTGGCCTGCGGATCCATGGAGATACCCATCAGGCTGCCTCCTGAACCATGCAGCCGGCCATCGCCTCGATCTGCTCGGCGGTGCACTTCGGCCAGTAGGTCGCGGCTATGTGACGGCACAGCCCGCGCATGACCTCGCGGAACTGACCCTCGTCCATGGACTCAAACGACAGGGACTGCGGGATGCGCGCCACGTAGGATCCGCCGCCGCTGGGCAGCAGACAGGCGATCTCCTCGCAGCCGACGCCCGACTCGACCTGCAGGCGCTTCAGCACCTTGTGCGGGTCCATGCCGGTGAAGGCGTCCAGGTTCTCAGCGCACAGGGTGCCGAGCTGGTGCGCCAGCCGGTGGAACTTCGGGTTCCGCGGTTTCTTGAACTCGGCGAAGACCAGGTCGCCCACGCTGTAGGAGCGCTGGCGCAGCCGGGCGGCGGTGGTGGTGTCGGCCACCCGGAAGCAGCCCTTGTCGACGCGCAGGGCGAAGCGCTCGGGCGCCGGGGACTTGCGGAGCGCGCTCACGGCGACACCTCTGGACCAGCGGGCATTGGCATCCAGTGGGTCGCGTCGTTCAAATGCTCGCCATCCCACACGGCGATGAAGCACTCCATTTCAGGGTGATACCGACCCGACCACGTAACCGGCTCGTCGCGCTCTCCGGTCACGTAAGCACCGAAGATTAGGATCGTGCTTCCATCCTTCGGTGCCGTCGCGATGGGCTGCCACTGCGGCTTCAGGGCGGCACGCACGGCTTCCAGAGCTTCTTCTGCCGTGAACAGGCAGACATCGGAGCCGAGGTGTTCGACCATGTCATCGACGTTCCAACCTGACGCTTCGGCCAGCAGCTCCCGTGCCCTCTTCTCGATGTCGTTCATGCCGCAACCTCCCCGTCGTCTTCGTCGTCTTCGAACTCTTCGAACTGCAGCAGGTAGCTATCCCACGCATCAGCCAAGTCATAGCCTGCAGACTCGGAATATCCGTCGGAGTCATGCGGCCAATTCGGCCAGTGCCGAACTTCCACCATTAACGAACCATCGTGGAACCGGGCGAAGCTGATGTGAGGCTTCCGCACGCCAACGTCGCGCCCTTCAGACGGGGTCGGAATCCAGCTCTTCCAGCCGCTCTCGCTCACGCCGCCCTCCTCTTGATCTCGCTGTCTCGTTCGTCCCAGCCGGCCTGCCACTGCTTCTGGAGCGCCCGACCGTCCTGCCCCATCTCGAAGAGCGGGGGTTTCTCGCGCGACTTGTGCATGTCGCGCATGTGGTAGCCGGCTTCGAAGGCGCCCTGCAGTTCTTGTGACGTCACCACTTGTCACCTCCGATGTCACAGAAGCGCATCGTTTCGTCGATGAAGCGCACCTTCTTGAACCCGGTCGGGCCGTGGCGATTCTTCTCGACCAGCACCTCGGCCATCCCCTTGTCCGGCGAGTCGCGGTTGTAGACCTCGTCGCGGTAGAGCATCAGGATCTGGTCGGCCTCGCGGGTCAGCTCGTCGCTGTTGGCAAGGTCGCCGGCGTTGGGACGCTTGTCACCCACGCGCTGGTCGACGGTCTTCACCACCTGGGCCAGGGCGATAACCGGTATCTGCAGGTCGCGAGCCAGGTTCTTCATCCCGCGCGCCACCTGCGAGACTTCGGTGATGCGGTCGGCACGCGGCACGCTGATGCGCTGGGCGTAGTCGATGAAGAGGCACCCGATCCCGTGGGTGTGCTTCCACTTCCGGGCGATGCCCACCAGCTCATCCAGCGTCACCGCCGAACGGTCGTAGATCCACATGTCGCGGGCGATGGCGTCGGCCATGCCGGCCTGCAGGCGGGTCCAGTCCTCGTCCTCCAGCTGCCCGTTGCGCAGCCGGGTGGCGGCGACCGACGACACCAGGGACAGGCGGCGCAGGGCCAACTGCACGGCGGGCTGTTCGGCGCTGATCACGCCCGGCCGCTTGCCGGCATCCGCCGCCGCCTCGATCAGGCCGCCGAGGAACGCGGTTTTGCCCATGGCCGGGCGGCCGCCGATGATGGTCAGGTCGCTGTCGTGCCACCCGCCCAGAATCTCGTCCAGCGCGGTGAGGCCGGTCGGGATGCCCGGCAGCTTGCCGCCGTTGGCGTAGTTGCGGTCGACTTCGCGCCAGGCCTGCTGCATGGCCTGCTTGCCGGTGTACTCGCAGGCGCTGACGGTGGCATTGAGCGCCAGCAGCCGGCCAGCCGCGACGTCCACGGCGTCGGCCTCACCGGCGCGGGCGGCGGAGACCAGCTCCAGGCCGACCTGCACCGCCTCGCGACGGCGCCAGTTCTCGCGGACGATCTCGGCGTAGCTGACCACAGCCGAGGAGCCGGGAACGTTGCTCGCCAGGTGCACGGCGAAGTCGAAGTCATCGGGGGATGCCTCACCCACCGTCACAGCGTCGGCGGGCTCACCGGCCAGCACCCGGTCGCGGATCAGGCCGAACACCCGGGACCGCTGCGGGGTGGTGAAGTGGTCGACGCTGATCAGCGGCGCGACGTCGTGGAAGCGCATGTTGTCCAGCAGCAGGCCGCCGATCACGGCCTCTTCGGCGAAGGCAGGGGTCACGTTGCTCACAGGGCCTTCCTCCCGCCGCCAGCGGCCTGGGGCAGATGCGGGCCAGCCGGCTGGAACCGCTCAGCACCACGCCGGGCCCAGTTGCGCCACGTGGCCGGCCAATCCGTCTTGCGCCCGTCCTTGCCGGGCTTGGCCAGCCAGTAGTCGCGGAACTTCTCGACCTCGACAGCGATGTTCAGACCCGGGCAGTTCTGAGCCGTCCAGGCGCGCTGCACGTCGTCGAGCTGCCAGTCAGCGGCGAGGCGGGAGCCAGTCGGCGACCGCGAACCCGTCGAAGCACTCGAAGCGGGATTCCCCGTTTCCGGCTCCGAAGCCGCAGCGCCCTGCTCTTCTCTCTTCTGTTCTGTATCTGTTCTGTTCTGTTCTAGGGCGTCACCCTGTGACGGTTGTGACGTCACACCCTTGTCGCGCTTCCTGTCACGGTAGGCGCGAGTCCTTGCGGCACTAGTGTCCGAGGCGAACTGGCGCTTCTCCCAGTTGATGATCTGCCAGGCCGAATCGATGAAACCTTTGCGGATGAAGAGCGCCTTCGTCTCGGCCAATTCCTCACCGCTGATGCGCATCTGAAACGCGATCTCATCGTCACTCAACGTCACTGTGACGTCACTGCAACGCATGCAGAACAGCATCACCAGACGGCGCTGCATGGCCTCGCTCAGCATCTGGACCTTGGGGTCCGATGCGAACTCGGCGTACATGCGGAACCATTGATTGGCCATGTCAGGCAACCTCTCTCAGATCAAGCTGCGGCGAGGTATGGCGCCGGGCTTCCGCCCTGGCCTGCTCGCGCGCGCATCGGGAGAGATGCTCGGCCCGCTCCGACTCGCTGAGCGGCGGGGACTGCTCGGCCACCTGCACGCAGTGCTGCAGCCGCTGGATGGTCTCGGTGCGATTCATGCTGGTGGCCTCGGATGCTTGAGGAGCGGACGATAAACAGAGGGCAACCACAGCTGCCATGCGCCCCGCAGTGGATAACTTGTGGATTGACGCTCACGGCCACCGGATCCCCAGCTTGTTGAGCGTCCCGCTCAGGGCTTCGAGGTGCTTCTGCAGCTCGGCCATTGCCTCGGCCGTCGCTGCCTCCGGGGTGATGAGGTAGCGTTCCATCAGGTAGTGAATTGGCGACACGTCGCGCGTCTCGGCGATGTACTTTTCGAGGTCGTCGATCGACAGGCCGCGCGGCTTGCCCCCGCTGTCGGCACCGGCCAGCTTCTCGCTCAGCTTCGACGGCGCCATGTCCAGGCGGCCGGCCACCGCAGTCACGCCTGCACCGCTGTAGACCTTGCTTGCGATGTGCTCGCGGAGCGTCCGGTTGCGGGTCAGGCCGTCTTCGTAAGTAATCGTCAGGCTTTTCATGCACTTATCTCTTCGGTGGGAATGCAGGGGTATTCGTATTCCCCTGCATTCCCCTGGTCGGTCACGAAAATGGCCGCTCACCGAGACGGAGAGCAGCCAGTTGGAAATTCAGGTCAGGGAAGACGAGGCCATGTCAGGCGGCCTTACTGCGGCGAGCGGCCTTGAGCTTTGCGGCCTGGGCCAGATCGACGAGCGCTTTACCGGTCTTGTAGGAGGGCGTGACTGCCTCCCGACGGATCCGGTTGATCGTGGCCTGGTTGACGTTGAGCTCAGCAGCGATGGCCTGTTCGGTCATGCCGCCTGCTACGAGGATCGCGATGGCGTCGGAGGGGTTCATGCGCACGATTATGCATTGTTGCATTCCTCAGTCAATGCATCATTGCATTCGACCCGACGAACGGTCATGACCGACCATCCCGGGATGAATTTCCTCGCCAAAAATCTCCGTTACCTCGCGCGCAATGCCGATATCAAGCAGGCGGCGCTCGGCGAGCGCTTGGGGGTCCAGCAGTCGACCGTCCAACGGATCATGTCCGGCGCCACGGAGTACCCGAGGCTGGACAGCCTTCTGGCGATCACCAGCTACTTCAACTGCAGCCTCGACGACCTGGTCCACAGAGATATGGAAGCCCTTGGCCCGTCAGCGTCTCAATCCGTGGGAATGAGCGATGCCACCATGGCCCAAGCGGTAGAGCTGCTGCACATGCTGGCCGAGCTTCGGCCGGATGATCGGCGCTTCCGTCGGGTGTCATGGCGCGCAATCCAGGTGACGGCCAAGGCCATTTCCAAGGCCGAGGGGTCCCAGAAGGAAGCGGTGCGCATGATTTTGGAGGAACTGACAGAGGAGTGATGGAGTGGCGCTGGACCCGATTTCGTTGAAGACACTGGCCATCGAGTTGGCCGCGGCACTGCCGCCCGTACCGCCCGACGCCCATATGGGCGCACCCCTCGATACTTCCCCGCGAGCCCGCAGGATCCGGGCAATCCAGCGCATCGCCGATACCTATGGTTGGCACTCAGCGATCACCCACTTCCTGGATTTGAAGTGCGCGTGTTACCTGTCCGATCTCACCGATCCGCAGCTGGATGACCTCCACCAGCGCATGCACGGCTACATCGACGCAGCGGAAATGGGCTGCAGCCTGGCCGACTGCTTGCCCGCTCACTAGGCGGGTCACCCTCAATATCTGAACCGGCGACCTACCGTTCGTCGGCCCGTTGAAGAAAAATGCATTGATGCATTGACATCAAAATGCATCGATGCATAATCACTCCATCGCCCCACGACACCCTCAACCGAGGCCCGGGGCTGGAGACCGAGATGGCAGACCAGCACATCGCCCGCAACGACGCCGAGCCGGAAGTTGACGGGGTTGCCTACGAGTTCGCCTGCGACCAGGTCGCGGCAGAGCTGGAGGCCGAGTCCGAAACCGCACAGCTGGTTGCGACGCTGAGCAACGCCGAGCTGGTGATGTCGCACCTCATGTCGGCCGCGATGCCGGCGCACCTGATCCCCTACGCCCGTGATCTGGCCGACTTGGTCCGGAACGTCTCGGGCCGCGTGGAGGAGCAGATGAAGGTCGTCGCCTACGACGACGTGCGGGAGGCCGCATGAAGATCGTCGAGAAGACCTTCGACCACAACGGCCTGACCGTCGAATTCGTGGAGTTCGAACCGGTCAACCGCGAGCAGGTTTCGGCCGCTAAGCGCGACATCCAGCGCCACCTCGCCGCCACCAACGCCCGGCAGGCAGCGGACGCCCAGCGCGCCGCCGCGAAAGCCGCAGACCACCAGGAGAAAGCCGCATGAGCGCCCAGGTATACGACTTCCGCCAGTTCCAGACCGTGCGCGACAACGTGCAGAAGGCCGGGCTGAACCCGTCGACGCTGTTCGCCAAGCTGCGCACCGCCCAGCACTCCGGTGATCGCGGCATGTCCGTGGTGGCCGAGGCCCAGCGCCTGCGCCGCATGTTCCGCGACGAGCTCGACCCGAAGGGTGCGGCGTGAGCGCCGAGGAGCTGGTCAAGAACGTGGGCCGCGACGCATCGCGCCTCGGCCTGGCCTTCGGCGGAGCAGTGGGCTTTGTGTGCGGCGTATTTGCCTCGCTGCTGCTGCAGGACTTCGTCGCATGACCCCGGCCACCGAACTCGACCGGCTCTTCGGCCAGGCACTGCAGAGCATCCCGAAGCCGGCGCCGCTGGCACCCATCGACCCCATCGACGCCGACGAGACGAACTACGGCGTCTGCGCACAAGGAGAGAGTGATGAGCAGTAAGCAGGTGTGGCTCACCAACGAGCAGGTGCTGACGCTCAACGAGCGCCATGGATGGTTCAAGCATGGAGACGCGCAGAGTGACGTGAGCCGCGCGTTCGCCAACGACGCGGTGGCAATGCATGAGCGTTTGCGCGCCGCCGCCCCGGAGCTTCTGGAACTCCTTGAACGGGTCGCCTACCACATGGAGGGCGGTATCCGACTGGAGTATCCCGCTAGCCCGGAAGAATCCCCGCAGCCTGCAAGTGAGTGGGATCACGAAGCGGACCGCTTGGCGGGTGAGGCTCGCCGCCTGATCGTCAAGGCAACCGGAGGTGATTCATGCGCCACCTGATCGCCCCCTTCTTCTGCATGTTGGCCGTCGGCCTGTTCCTGGCGCTCACCGTGCGCGCCGTCGAAACCGACGCCGCCAGCTTCGTGTTGATCGGGCTGGCCGGCGCCGCCTTCTTCATCCGCCGCTGCTGGGTCGAAACCCGCCGCGCGTGGCCGACCTTCACCCGCCACCTGGCCCGACGCCGCGAGATGCGCCTGTCGCCGCCGGTGATCCGAATCAACCCGCATAAGGACGACCTGCATTGAACGCCCTGACCCAACCGCAAACCACGCTGGTGGCGCAGCCGCGCCAGCAGTTCGACCTCAGCCCGCAGACGTTCGAGCAGGCCCTGACCTTCTGCGACTACCTTGCCGACAGCGACCTGGTGCCCAAGGATTTTAAGGGCAAGCCGGCCAACTGCCTGATCGCCATCCAATGGGGCGCCGAGCTAGGCCTGAAGCCGCTCCAGGCGCTGCAGAACCTCGCCATCATCAACGGGCGCCCCGCGCTGTGGGGTGACGCGGTGATAGCCCTGGTGCGCAGCTCGCCGCTGTGCGAGTACATCACCGAGTCGGATGATGGCGGCACGGCCGTGTGCCGGGTGAAGCGCCGCAACGAATCCGAAGAGGTCCGCACCTTCAGCATGGAGGACGCCACGGCCGCCGGACTCGCCGGCAAGGCCGGCCCGTGGACCCAGTACCCGAAGCGCATGCGCCAGATGCGCGCCCGGGCCTTTGCCCTGCGCGACGTGTTCCCGGACGTGCTGCGCGGCATGCCGATCGCTGAGGAGGTGATGGACATCCCGGCAGGGTCGGACCAGCCGCGCACGATGACTGCTGTCACCGCCGAGAAGGCGCTGCCGCTCTACTCGGAATCGGACTTCGCAGCGAACCTGCCGAAGTGGCGGGACATCATCGCCAGCGGCAAGAAGTCCGCCGAGGACCTGATCGCAACCCTGCAGACCAAGGCCCAGTTCACGGCCGAACAGCTGAAGCAGATCCGCAACCCGCCGACCGCCGTTAACGAGGGCAATGCGGACAACGGCGAAAACACCCAGAACAGCGTGGAGAACTGAGCATGAAGACCGTGAGCCTGATTCAGGGGACGCCGGAATGGCATGCCCACCGCGCCAACCACTTCAACGCCAGCGATGCGCCGGCAATGATGGGCTGCAGCCCGTACAAGACCCGCAGCCAGCTGGTGCGCGAGCTTGCCGCTGGCGTCTCCGAGGAGCACGACGCGGCGACGCTGCAGCGCTTTGCCGACGGGCACCGCTTCGAGGATCTGGCCCGGCCGCTGGCTGAGGGCATCATCGGCGAGGAGCTGTATCCCTGCGTCGGCGTCGACGGGAAGTTCTCCGCAAGCTTCGACGGCCTGACGCTGCTTGAGGACGTGGCTTTCGAGCACAAGTCGCTCAACGAGGACCTGCGCGCTGCCATGCATGACGGGAATGACGCCCTGCCGTTGCACTATCAGGTGCAGATGGAACATCAAGCCATGGTGAGCGGCGCCGAACGCGTTCTGTTCATGGCGTCCAAGTGGTCGGGCGAGGAGCTGGTCGAGGAGCGCCATTGCTGGTACGTGCCGAATCCGGACCTGCGCGCCAAGATCGTCGCAGGCTGGGCCCAGCTGGAGGCGGACGTAGCTGCGTACGAACCGGAGGCAGCCGCAGCGCCGGCCGCCGCCGGCCGCGCCCCGGACCAGTTGCCGGCGCTCCGCATCGAGGTGACCGGCATGGTCACGGCCTCGAACCTCGCCGAGTGGAAGGAGCGCGCGATTGCGGTGTTCCAGGGCATCAGCCAGGATCTGGTCACCGACCAGGACTTCGCCGACGCCGAGAAGACCGTGAAGTGGTGCAGCGATATCGAAAGCCAACTGGCCGGCGCCAAGCAGCATGCCCTGAGCCAGACCGAGAGCATCGACCTGCTGTTCCGCACTATCGACGACATCAGCGAGCAAGCCCGGGCCACCCGCCTGGCGCTGGACAAGCTGGTCACGAAGCGGAAGGAAGAGCGCCGCACCGAGATTGGCAATGCTGCACGCCGCGCAGTGCAGGACCACGTCCGGGCCATCAACGAGACGCTCGGCGAGCACGCGCTGCAGATGCCGGCAACGCTGATCCCCGACCTGCAGGCGGCCATGAAGGGGAAGCGCTCCCTCACCAGCATGCAGGACGCGGTTGACACGGTGACCACGAACGCCAAGATCAGCGCCAGCCAGACCGCCGAGCGAGTCCGGGCAAACATGGCGATCCTGGCCGAGCACGCGGAGCACGCCACCCTTTTCGCTGACCGCGTGCAGCTGTGCGCCGAGAAGGCGCCGGATGATCTGCGGAACCTGGCCGCGGCGCGCGTCTCCGCGCACCAGCAGGCCGAGCAGAAGCGCCTGGACGACGAGCGCGAAAAGATCCGCGCCGAAGAGGCCGAGAAGGCGCGCAAGGCAGCGGAGGTCCAACAGGCAGTGGCCCAGCAGCCTGCCGCGCCGGTGGAGGTGCCGCAGACCGTCCAGCAGCAGGTGGAGGCGACGTCTCGCCCGGCACCTGCGGCAGCGCAGCGCGACGTTCCCAAGCTCAAGCTGGGTGACATCAATGCGCGCATCGCGCCGCTTTCGATCTCGGCTGACGGCTTGGCCCAGCTTGGCTTTGCGCCGGTCAGCACCGAGCGCGGCGCGAAGCTCTATGCCGGTGACCAACTGCCCGCGATCTGCGAGCGGCTGATCGGCGTCCTGCGCTCCGCTGCCGACACCAGCCTTCCCCTCGCAGCCTGACTCCCCAGCTGCCCGCTCCCCACGGGCAGCGCCACCCGCGCCGGCCGGGTTCCCCAAGCCGGCACTCATTCCCCAGAGGACACCACATGTTCGCTCGCAACCTGACGATGTTCCGCTTCCCCACCACCGTCGATTTCCTGGCCGTGGACACGCTGCTGCCCGCCGTACGCCAGCGCCCCGTTGGCCCGCTGGAAATTGCCTCTCGCGGCTTCGTCTCACCCTTCGGCATCGAGGAGCAGGAGGTGCTGTCGCACAGCACTGGCGCCTTCCTGTGGCTGACCGTCGGCGGCGAAGAGAAGATCCTGCCCGGCGCCGTGGTCAACAACGAGCTGGCGAAGAAAATCGCCGAAATCGAAGAGCGCGAGGGCCGCCGCCCCGGTGGGCGCGAGCGTAAGCGCATGAAGGACGACCTGCTGCATGAGCTGCTGCCCAAGGCGTTCGTGAAGACCTCGCGGACCGACGTGTTCCTGGACACCCAGCGCGGCATCGCCTTCGTGGACACCAGCAGCCGCAGGACTGGCGAGAACGTGATGTCCGACATCCGTGGCCTGCTGGGCAGCTTCCCGGCCATGCCGCTGAACGCCGAAGTCGCGCCGCGCAGCGTGCTCACTGGCTGGATCGCCGGCGAAGCGCTGCCGCCGGGCCTGAGCCTGGGCGAAGAAGCTGAGCTGAAGGACCCGGTCGACGGCGGCGCGGTCGCCAAGGTGCAGCACCAGGAGCTGGCCAGCGATGAAATCTCCAAGCACCTGGACGCCGGCAAGCAGGTCACGAAGCTGGCGCTGGTGCTGGAGGACAGCGTCTCGTTCGTTCTGGGCGACGACCTGGTGGTGCGCAAGCTGAAGTTCCTGGACGGCGCACTGGATCGGCTGGACGACAGCGACACGGACGGCCGCCGCGCCGAGCTGGACGCGCGGTTCGCGCTGCAGGCCGGCGAGCTGACCCGCCTGTTCGACACCCTGGCTGCCGCCTTCCGGATCAGCGAGGTGGCCTGATGAGCCGGGACGTCAAGGTCGGTGACATGGTGTTCAAGGCGGGATCCAACATGCGCGCCGGTCATGCGCGCGCGGCCCTCTACGCCCATGTCGTCGAAGGGAAGCTGGTCAGCACCGCGCAGATCGCAAAGCGCGTCGGCATCTCCCACGCGGCAGCCGCCGGTCGCGCCAAGCGCGGCCCCCATCCCCTCACCTGGTCGAGCCTGCAGCAGGCGCGGCTCAGCACCACCACGGAGCAGGCATGAACACCAAGATCAGTGATGCGATCAAGCGCCTGGAGCGCGCCTGCATTTCCGGGATGGACGAAGAATTCCGCGATTACGTGCAGGCCGTTCTGAACCACCTCGCCGCCGATGCGGTGCCGGTGGCGTGGATGACGCACCACGACGAACCGTCGCTGCACCCCACCTTCTCCGAAGCTGTGGCGTATTGCGACGATGACGAGCGTCCGATCCCGCTCTATACCCACCCCCAGCCCGCAGCCCCGAACGAGGTATCCGGAAATTCCGGAGAGTTGAGCGTGGATGTGTATGAGGCGCGCGGCCAGATTGAGTTTCTCGACCAGCAGAATCACTCCCTGCGCCGCGCCCTATCGTGGTACGAAGAGCAGGTCAGCCTGTGCAGGAAGGTTGGGAGCTTGGGTGAGCCAGGGCGGCACGCCCTGGACCGTGATGGCGGTGAACGTGCACGCGCCGCCCTCGCCGCAACTGGTAAGCAACCTTTACAGGTTGGCGAGGCGCAGGGGGATGGGCTGTACCTCAGCGACAACGAGCGCGCGGTACTACAGCAAATACAGGATGCGCTGCCAACAGTTGGCCTCAACGCGTGGTCCAAAGGTGTAGAGGTACTGGAACGCCTGCTGCGCGATTCGCTCGGCACGCGCCAGCCGGTGGCCGCGCACAGCATCGACCTGGGCCCCATCGCCACCCGCAAGCTGGGTGAGCTGGCCGCACAGGGCTACGTCACCAACGGGGTGGCCATCTTCAATCCGGCCACCGGGCAGCGCGGCTTGGTGGACAACCTGGGGTTTGTGGGGTGGATGGGGGCGCAGGGCATCGACCTGGACTTGATGCGCGACCTTATCGACTACGCGGAATCGGGGAAGGTTGCCGAGCCGACGATGGTCGAGCGGATGCGCGCCCTGATCGACCAGCGCGATGCAGCGCCGGGGGTGGGCCATGGCTGAGCTCAGCGACCGCATCGAGCTTTTTCTGCGTCTGGCCGAGCTGAAGGACCGTCGCCGCGTGCAGTGCACCGGAACCATTGCCCGCGGTGTTGGACGGTTGACCCCGGATGTTCGCAAGGAACTGCTGCGAATGGAAAAGGCGGGCACCGTGCAGCGATATCGCCCGTGGTGCCGCCAAGGAGCGATCTGGTGGGAGCGCGTGGCTGGGTCAGCCCGTGCCCCCACCACCCTGGTCAACGTCACCCCGCCGCGCGACCTGCGCACGAAGCTGCCCTCGGGGGACGAGTGATGCGCTACCTGTCTCTCTTCTCTGGAATGGAAGCGGCGCATCTGGCCTGGGCGCCACTTGGCTGGAAATGTGTCGGCGTCGCCGAGATCGACCCGGCTGCGTGCCACCTGCTCCGCAGCCGTCTCCCGGACGTGCCGAACCTGGGATCGGTCACGGAGATCACAGAAGAGCAGGTCGTAGCACTCGGCGCGATCGACGTCGTCATAGGGGGTAGCCCGTGCCAGGACCTCTCTGTGGCCGGTCGCCGCGCTGGCCTGGAAGGAGAGAGGTCCGGTCTTTTCCATGAGCAACTGAGGATTTTCAATGCAGCTCGACATCTTTGCGGGGCACGCTGGCTCGTCTGGGAAAACGTCCCAGGCGCCTTCAGCAGCAACAAGGGCCGAGACTTTGCTGTCGTGGTTGGCGCAATGGCAGGATCCATCGTGCCTGTCCCCGTCGAAGGCTGGGGATCCGAAGGCGTTGCGTTGGGTGACAACGGTCTCGTCGAATGGTCCGTGCTTGACGCGCAGTGGTTCGGAGTGGCGCAGCGGCGCCGCCGCGTGTTCGCTGTCCTCGATACTGGAGACTGGGCCGGTCGCCCCCCGGTACTTTTTGAGTGCGACCGCCTGCGCGGGAATTCTCCGCCGCGCCGCGGGACGGGGGAAGGAGCTACCGGCACCCTTAGCGCTCGCGCTCAAGGCGGTGGTGGACTCGGCACCGACTTCGAGTGCCAAGGGGGATTGATTCCACAGGTCTCAGGCACGCTCTCCGCGAACCATAAAGCGGCTGGCAGCGCCACACAGCAGGACGCTCATGCTGACCTCCTGATCCCAGCGGTCGCTCACACGCTGCGTGCCGACGGCTTCGACGCCAGCGAGGACGGCACCGGTCGTGGAACGCCCCTGGTCCCTGTCGTTGCCTTCGCTCAGAACCAGCGCGATGAAGTGCGCGAGGTAGATGTTGCCGGTGCACTCGCAGCTCAACCCGGTATGAAACAGACCACGTATCTCGCATTCGGCTGCAAGGACAGTGACCCCTCACGGAGCGTGAGCTCCGATGTATCTCCTACGCTGCGGGCGATGGGACACCTTGGCAGCCATGCTAATGCCGGTGGCCAGATCGCGGTTGCCTACACGACCAAGCTTCACAACACGGCAAGCAACAACGCAGGGAAGCTGTTCGAAGAGCGGACGACTTGCCTGGACGCCAACAGCCCCGCACCGGCGCTTCTCACGCCCACGCAGGTGCGCCGACTCACACCGCTCGAGTGCGAACGTCTGCAAGGCGCACCGGATGGCTGGACTTTGGTCATGAATGCCAAGGGCAAGCCCATGGCTGATGGCCCACGGTACAAGATCCTCGGCAATAGCTTCGCCGTCCCTGTGATCAGGTGGATAGGAACCCGTATCGAAGCGGCAAGCCAGGCCGCTCTGGAGAAGGCAGCATGATTACCGTAACCAGAGGAGGCCGCCGTGTCCGCCGCTGAAAAACTGATGACCCCAGGCTCGCACGGTGACGTGGCGGCGCTGACTGGCGCGCACACGCGGCGCTGCCAGCTGCGGAACCTGGCGAAGAACGGCATTGCCCACACCATCAACGCGGCCGGCTGGCCCGTGGTGCTGTGGTCGGCGGTGGACGGATCGGCGAAGGAGAGCCCAGAATCCGCCAAGGGTTGGACCAGCAACGCACTGAAGAAGGCGGCGTAATGGGAAGGCGGTCGAAGGATCCGAGCGCGATACCGAACCTGCGGAAGCGGAAGCGCGGCAGCACGGTCTATTACTACTTCGACCACGGCGAGAAACCGCGGCGGGAGACGGCCCTCGGGAAGAGCTACCCCGTAGCAATCCGGAAGTGGGCGGAGCTGCAGGCGTGCTCGGAGGAAGTGCCGGAGATCGTCACGTTCAAGGACGCGGCCACCCGTTACAAGCAGCTGGTGATCCCTCGAAAGCGCGCCTCGACGGCGAAGGTAAACCTGACGGAGCTGGCGAATCTGGAGGCTTTCTTCAGTAACCCGCCCGCGCCCCTGGCCAAAATTCGCCCGCTGCACGTCCGGCAGTACCTGGACCTGCGAACGAAGCACGGGACGGTGGCTACCGTCAGCGCGAACCGGGAGAAGGCACTGCTGAGCCACCTGTGGAACATGTGCCGCGAATGGGGCTTCACCGACGCCGAGAATCCCTGCAAGGGAGTGCGTGGCTATGGCGAGACTGGGCGGGACGTGTACGTGGAGGACGACCTCTACCGCACGGTGTGGGAAGCCGCAGACCAGCCGTTGAGGGATGCCCTGGACCTCGCCTACCTGACCGGACAACGGCCATCGGACGCGCTCGCGTTTGACCGGCGGGACATCCGCGACGGGTTCCTGCACATCAGCCAGAGCAAGACCCGGAAGAAGCTGCGCATCGCAATCGAGGGCGAGCTGGCGGTGCTGCTGGCGCGGTTCGGTGAGCGCTCGTTCAAGAAGCGGCGCAACCACAAAGGCGCGGTGATCGTGCACACCTCGCTGCTGCTGGATGAGTATGGCCAGCCGTTGAGCAAGGGGCAGCTGCGCAGCAGGTTCGACGCGGCGCGAGCGGCTGCCGGCGTGCCCAAGGCGGCGTTTCAGTTCCGGGATCTGCGCGCGAAAGCAGGCACCGACAAGGCCGATTCGGCTGGCGATATCCGCCAGGCGCAGAAGCAGCTGGGCCACTCTTCGGTCGTTCAGACCGAGAGCTACACCCGGATGCGGAAGGGCGAAAAGGTGTCGCCGACGAAGTGAATTGCGGAAATGCACTTCGATTGCGGAAAAACAAAAGGGTTCCGGATCGCTCCGAAACCCTTGTCGCAATTGGTGGGCCGTGATGGATTCGAACCATCGACCAAAAGATTAAAAGTCTTCTGCTCTACCGACTGAGCTAACGGCCCATTGCATGCCCCGACTTCGCGCCGGGGGTGCGCATTCTAACCCATCTTGCGGCGCAGGCGTAGCCCGGCGATCAGGCGTAGCGGGTCGGGTCGGCCACGCCGGCGTCGGCGAAGCCCTGCGCGCGCAGGCGGCAGGCGTCGCAGTGGCCGCAGGCGGCGCCGCTGTCGTCGGCGTTGTAGCAGGACACGGTGAGTCCGAAGTCCACGCCCAGGCGCACGCCTTCACGCACGATGTCGGCCTTGCTCAGGAACTGCAGCGGCGCGTGTACCTGGATGCCCGCCCCTTCCACGCCGGCCTTGGTGGCCAGGTTGGCCAGGGTCTGGAAGGCGCTGATGAACTCGGGGCGGCAGTCCGGGTAGCCGGAGTAATCCACGGCGTTGACTCCGCAGAAGATGTCGTTGGCGCCCAGCACTTCGGCCCAGCCCAGCGCGACCGAGAGCATGATGGTGTTGCGTGCCGGCACGTAGGTGACCGGAATGCCCTCGCCGCCCGCTTCGGGCACGTCGATGTCGTCGGTCAGCGCCGAGCCGCCGATGCTGCGCAGGTCCACGTTGACGGTCTTGTGCGCCACCACGCCCAGCGCCTTGGCCACGGCGGCGGCGGCATCCAGTTCGGAGGTGTGGCGCTGGCCGTAGCGCACGCTCAGCGCATGCACGGCGAAGCCCTGCTCGCGGGCCATGGCGACGACGGCGGCGGAATCCATGCCGCCGGACAGGAGGACAACTGCGTTCTTCATGAGGGTGTTTCCGGTGGGTTGCGGGAAAGCCAGCACGCTGTCCCGCGCCGGTACATCAAGGGGCAACGAACGGGCTCAGCGGCCCGGTTCGTCGTCCCACAGAATCTTGTGCAGCTGCATCTGGAAGCGGACCGGCAGGCGATCTTCCACGATCCAGTCGGCCAGCTCGCGCGGGCTGACCTGGCCCTTGCTGGGCGAGAACAGCACCATCGAGCGCTCGTTCAAGCGGTGCTCGCGGACCATGCCCCGCGCCCAGTCGTAGTCCTCGCGGCTGCACAGCACGAACTTGATCTGGTCGCGGCGGGTCAGCAGCGGCAGGTTTTCCAGGCGGTTGCGTGCCATTTCGCCCGAACCGGGGGTCTTGAGGTCGACCACGCGCGACACCCGCGGGTCCACGCCGCTCACATCCAGCGCGCCGGAGGTTTCCAGCGAGACGTCCAGGCCGGCCTCGCAGAGCTTTTCCAGCAGCACCAGGCAGCGCTTCTGCGCCAGCGGCTCGCCACCGGTCACGCACACGTGGTGGACGCCCTGGGCCAGCACTTCGCGCACGATCTCGTCGATGTCCCACCAGGTGCCGCCGTGGAAGGCGTAGGCGGTGTCGCAGTAGGTGCAGCGCAGCGGGCAGCCGGTCAGGCGCACGAACACGGTCGGCCAGCCGGCGGTATCGGCTTCGCCCTGCAGGGAGGTGAAGATCTCGGTGATCTTCAGCCGTGGCAGGGGCGACTGCACGATCTCGCTGGGGAGCGCGGCGGCGGCGGACAGGGGGGTGGTCATCGTGGGCGTCTGGTGTGCGGTTACGGAAACAGGAGCAGCCAGGCGGGGCCTGGCTCTACGGTGCCCGAAACAGTCGGGCCAACCTTTGATTATACCGGCCTTGGCCGGTCGGGGCCTCAGCGGATCTGCTGGCCGAGGCGGATGGCCTGCAGACGGTCCTGCGCGGTGCGCGCGGCGTCCGAGCCGGGATAGGTGTTGACGACCTGCTCCAGGGTGGCCTGGGCTTCATCGATCCTGCCTTCGCCGTACTGGGAAAGGCCGATCTTCAACAGGCCACCAGAGGCCTTGTCGTGGGTCGGGTAACGCGCGATGAGGTCGCGGAACTGCGCCTCGGCGAGCGGGAAATTGCGGGTGGCGTAGTAGCTTTCACCCAGCCAGTACAGCGCGTTGGGGGTGTAGACGCCATTGGGATAGAGCTCGAGGAAGCTCAGGAACAGCTGGGCCGAGTCGTCGTACTTGCCGGCCTTGAGCGAATCAAAGGCCACGTTGTACGCGGTGCGCTCATCGCCACTGGCGGCAAGGCTGCCCGGGTCGCCGTGCACGGAGGGCGGCCGCTCGGTGGCGGCCACTGCCGGTGCGGCGGGCTTGGGGGCAACGGCCGGTGCATTCGCGGCCGGAGCGGCCGGAAGGATCGGGGCCGAGCCACCTTCAATACGGTTCAGACGCCCGTCCAGGTCCAGGTACTGGTCCTGCGAGGTCTGCTTGAGCTGGGCGTTTTCGTTCTGGAGCTGCTCAACCGTGCTCTGCAGCTGCTGGATCTGCTGCCGAAGCTGGTTGACCTGGTTCAACAGGTCCTGGTTGGAGCTGTTGTTGTAGGCCTGCTGCTCGAGCGCGCCAACGCGGTCGGCCAGGCTCTGCCGCTGGGCCTGCGCCGGTGCGGCAGCCACGAGGGCTGCCGCAACGACCAGCATCAGGGATTTGATGCCGATGCGCATGGATTACTGCGCGGTGTAGACGATTTCGACGCGACGGTTCTGCGACCAGCAACCTTCGTTCGACTCGGTGCAGGTCGGACGCTCTTCACCGTAGGACACGACGGTGATCTGGCTGGCCGAACCACCGTTGGCCTGCAGCGCCGAGGACACGGCGTTGGCACGACGCTCACCCAGGGCCTGGTTGTAGGCGCGCGAACCGCGCTCGTCGGTGTGACCCTGCAGGGTCATGCGGGACGACGGACGGTCACGCAGGTACTTGGCGTGGCAGGCCATCTGAGCCTGGAATTCCGGCTTGATTGCATCCTGGTCCAGGTCGAAGAACACAACGCGCTGGCGCAGGCAGGCGTCGGTGTCCAGGTCGCCCGGGCCGTACAGGCCGGAGGTCGACGGGCCGGTCGGCTGCGAGGTGCTGCCGGTGTCGACCGGAGCAGCAGGCTGTTCCTTGACCTTCTTGGAGCAACCGGCCAGAGCGGCCACGGACAGCAGGGAGACAAGCAAAACGCGGGTGGTCTTGTTCATGTAGTTACCTTTGAGGCTCCTAAAGCCGGATGTAGGGATGAATACGTGCGGATCTTAACACTCTGTTAGCGCTTTGTACGGTATGGCGACCAAGAAGGTTCGCGGACATCACCGTCAGCCAGGACCAGCCGCTGGCGCACGCGCGCATCAGCCGACACGGCATACAACACTCCACGACCACCCTCGCGGGCGGCATACAGCACCATGCTTGCGTTGGGCGCAAACGTGGGGGACTCGTCAAGCGAACCCGGCGACAGCGTGCTCCAGCGCGGCGAGCCCAGGCTGCTGTCCATCATCGCGATCTTGTAGGTATTGCCGCTGCCCTGCGCCACGACCAGCTTCTTGCCGTCGTAGGACATGCTCGGGGTGGCGTTGTAGTTGCCCTGGAAGGTCACGCGCGAGGCGCTGCCACCGCTGGAGGAGACCTGGTAGATCTGCGGGCGGCCGCCACGGTCGGAGGTGAAGTAGACGCTGGAACCGTCTGCGCTCCAGGTCGGCTCGGTGTCGATGGCGAAATGGTTGGTGAGCTGGGTGAGCTGCTTGCTGCCCAGGTCCATCACGTAGATTTCCGGGTTGCCGCTGCGCGACAGCGACAGGGCCAGGCGGCGGCCGTCCGGGGAGAACGACGGAGCGCTGTTGATGCCGCGGAAGCTGGTGACCAGCTCACGTGCGCCGGTGGCGATGTTCTGGATGTAGATCGCCGAATTGCCACGCTCGAAGCTGACGTAGGCCAGGCGGTTGCCATCCGGGCTCCACGAGGGCGACAGCAGCGGTTCGGCCGAACGCACGATGGTCTGCGGGTTGAAGCCGTCCGAATCGGCCACCATCAGCGCGTAGCGCATGGCATCGCCCTTGCCGCTGGCGGTGACATAGGCAATGCGGGTCCAGAAGGCGCCGCGCACACCAGTGATCTTTTCGTAGATGGCGTCGGCCATCTGGTGGGCGACGTCGCGCATGGCATTGCCACGGGCGGTCATCGCCAGGCCCAGCAGGCGCTCGCCCTTGGGCACGTCATACAGCTCGTATTCGACGCGGTAGGCGCCGGCACCGGCGTCCATGACCCGGCCGACCACGATGTAGTTCTGCTTCAGCGCGCGCCAGGTGGCGAACTGGATCTCGCCGCCACGGGTGGGCTTTTCGACGATCTGCGCTTCGGGCAGGGTGCGGAACTGGCCGGAACGCTCCAGGTCAGCGCGAACCACCTGCGCCACGTCGGTCTGCGGGGCGGCGGCCGAGCCCTGGTAGGGCATGGGCACCACGGTGATGGGCAGCGCGGAGGCGTTGCCGCCGATGATGTCGATGTCCAGGCCCCTCTGCTGCGCAGCGGCGGCAAGTGGCAGGAACAACAAAGCCGCGAACACGGCAAACCAGCGAGGCATCTTCTTCATGGGCGCTCTATAGGGGGAAAACCAGAACGAGGGATAACAGCAGTGCGGTGAACGGTTTCGCAATCATGAACCAACCGGGTGTGAAATCCGAGTGGTCATGCCACGAAAAATCACGTGCCATTAACGAAACCGGGCACCACTTGCCCGCCCGGATCAGTTGTCCTGGGCGGTAAAGGTGAAGTTGAGCTGGCGCGAGAACACCTCTTCGAAGCCGCGGTACGGCAGCGGCTGGGCGTTGAGCACGGCCGCTTCGATCGAACGGCGGCCGGCCTCGTCGAACGGGCAATCCGGGCTGACCTTGGCCGAATTCACGTTGCCACCGGGCAGCTGCACGATCACGATCTTGCAGCGCTGGCCGAACGGCACGTTGTCCGGGCGGGTCCACGCCGCCAGCACCTTCTGCTGGATCGCTGCCGCGTACTTGGCCCGCAGGTCGTCGCTGGTGCCACCGCCACCGGCGGCCGGCTGGGCGGCGCCGCTGGAACCGGCGGTGGACTGCCCTGCGGCGGCACGCGCCGCGGTGACCTCGCGGAGTTTCTGTTCGGCGCGCTTGATCTCGCTTTCCTGCTGCGCCCGCTTGGCGCGGATCTCGGCCAGTCTCTTCGCGGTTTCCGCCGCCTTGGCGTCGTTGGCCTTCTGCTCCTGCTCGGCCAGCTTCTTCTTCTGCGCGGCCTCTTCCTGCTGCTTGGCCAGGCGCAGTTTCTGCTCGGCCTCTTCCACGCGCTTGCGCTCGGTGAGGTCGATCTGCTCCTGGCGGCGCTTGGCTTCCTGCTCCTGCTTGGCCTTCTCGGCCGAGATCGACATCGCGTTGACCGCGGCCTGGTCGACCGTGTCGGGCTGGGCGATGCGTTCCTGGGCGTTCTGCTGCTGCGGGGTGGGCGCGTCCTGCGGGCGCGGCTCGGGCAGCGGCTGCGGCGGCGGCACGGTGTCTTCTTCCACCGGGATCGGCTCGGCCACCGGCTCGGGCAGGTCAGGCAGTTTTTCCGAGGCGCGCAGCGCCTGGCGTGCCGCAGCGGCTTCCGAGGCCGACAGCTGCAGGCTGGCTTCAATGGCCGGATCGCCGGCGGCCGCTTCGGTGCTGCGCTGGGGTGACCACAGCCAGGCGGCGATGAACACCAGCGCGAGCAGCAGGTGGACCAGGATCGCCAGGGCGATCGGCAGGCCCCACTCGCCTTCCGGCTGGCGCTGCGGTGGCAGGGCTTCAGCGTGCATCGGTCGCCAGGCCCACCTTTTCCACGTTGGCGCGCTTGATCACGTCCATCGCCGCGACCACCTTTTCATAGGCCACGGCCTTGTCGGCGGCCACGATCACGCGCAGGTTCTTGTCCTGTGCGGCGAGCGCGCCGAGCTGGGCCTGCAGCTGGCCGGCGTCCATCGGCGCCGGTTCCTTGGCTTCCGGCAGCTTCAGGCTGAGCTGGCCGTCCAGGCGCACCGAGACGATCACCGGGTCCTGCTTGCTCTCCAGCGCCTTGGCCTGCGAACTGGGCAGGTCCACTTCAAAGCTCAGGGTGAGCAGCGGCGCGGTGACCATGAAGATGATCAACAACACCAGCATGACGTCGATGTACGGCACGACGTTGATTTCGGATTTGAGCTTGCGGCGCTTGCGGCGGCCGATGGCAGCGGTCATGGCGTGATCCTTGTGCTGGGCGCTTACTCGTCGCCCGCGGACTGGCGCTGCAGGATCGAGCTGAACTCTTCGGCGAAGGTCTCGAAGCGGACCGACAGGCGCTCGACGCGGGTGGTGAAGCGGTTGTAGGCCCACACCGCCGGGATGGCCACGAACAGGCCGATGGCGGTGGCGAACAGGGCTTCGGAAATACCCGGTGCAACCGAGGCGATACCGGCCTGCTCACCGCTGTTGATCATGTCGTGCATGGTCACCATGATGCCGAACACGGTGCCGACCAGGCCCACGTAGGGGGCGGTGGAACCGATGTTGGCCAGCAGCTCCAGGCTGCGCTCCATCTGGTCCACTTCACGGGTGAAGGTGGTGCGCATGGCGCGCTGGGCGCCTTCGAGCTGGGCGCGGCCATCGAGCCGGCGCTTGTCGCGCAGGCGGGTGAATTCGCGGAAACCGGCCTCGAAGATCGCCTCCAGGCCGCCCACCTTGCGGTTGCGGTCGGTGGCAGCGCTGTACAGCTTGCCCAGGTCGGCACCGGACCAGAAGCGGCTTTCGAACTCATCGGCTTCGCGGTTGGCGGCGTTGAACACGCGCGCCTTGCGGAAGATGATCACCCAGCTGATGAACGAACCGGCCAGCAGCAGCAGCACGATGATCTTCACCGGCAGGCTGGCCTTGATCATCAGGTCCAGGTAATTGATGCCACCGCCGTGCGCGGCTTGGGCGACGGTCTGCGACGCGGCGCTGGTGACTTCCTGCGGCAGCGCTTCGACCACCGTGGCCTGCAGGGCCAGGAGCATTCCGATCATCCGTTGTTCCTCAATATGCGGCTATTTGAATTACGTGGGGTTTCAGCGCGGCGTGGAGAACATCGTCCATGCCGCGCGGCTTGAATGTGGCAGCGTCCAGTGCCGCGATTTTCACCTGCGCGGTCAGCAGCGTTTCATCGCCGCGACACACCGCCTGGTCGAACACCATGCTGGCGCGCTTGCACTGCACCAGCGTGGCGGTCACCGCCAGCGCGTCGTCCAGCCGCGCCGGCTTGAGGAACTCCATGGTCATCGACCGGACCGCGAACACCAGGCCATGCTCGGTGCGGGTGCGTTCCTGGCCGTAGCCCAGGGCCCGCATCCATTCGGTGCGCGCCCGCTCCATGAAGGCCACGTAGCGGGCGTGGTAGACCACCCCGCCAGCGTCGGTATCTTCCCAATATATGCGTGTCGGCCAACTGAACCGCAGGTCAACCGACATCCGGCACCTCCGCGAACAGGTCGGCCGGGGGATTCTTCGGCTTCAGCCCCAGGTGGCGGTAGGCCTTCTGGGTAGCCATGCGGCCGCGCGCGGTGCGCACCAGGAAGCCCTGCTGGATCAGGTAGGGTTCGACCACATCTTCCAGGGTGCCGCGCTCTTCGGACAGCGCCGCGGCCATCGATTCCACGCCTACCGGGCCGCCGTCGAAGTAATCGATCAGCGTGCGCAGCATGCGCCGGTCGAGGTCGTCGAAGCCTTCCGGGTCCACTTTCAGCATCTGCATGGCGGCCTGCGCCACGTCCTGGTCGATATGGCCGGCGGCCTTGACCTGGGCGTAGTCGCGCACCCGGCGCAGCAGCCGGTTGGCGATGCGCGGGGTGCCGCGCGAACGCCGCGCGATTTCCGCCGCGCCATCGGCGGTGCAGTCGATGCCGAGGATGGCTGCCGAACGCCGGACGATCCTGGTCAGCTCTTCGGGGGTGTAGAACTCCAGCCGGTGCACGATGCCGAAGCGGTCGCGCAGCGGCGCGGTCAGCAGGCCGGCCCGGGTGGTGGCGCCGATCAGGGTGAACGGCGGCAGGTCGATCTTGATCGAGCGGGCCGCAGGGCCCTCGCCGATCATGATGTCGATCTGGAAATCTTCCATCGCCGGGTACAGCACTTCTTCCACCACCGGCGACAGGCGGTGGATTTCATCGATGAACAGCACGTCGTGCGGCTGCAGGTTGGTGAGCAGCGCGGCCAGGTCGCCGGCTTTTTCGATCACCGGCCCGGAGGTCACCCGCAGCGCCACGCCCAGCTCGTTGGCGATAACGTGGCTCAGGGTGGTCTTGCCCAAGCCCGGCGGTCCGAAGATCAGCACATGGTCCAGCGCATCGCCGCGGGCCTTGGCCGCTTCGATGTAGATCGACAGCTGCTCGCGCACGGGCGCCTGGCCAAGGTAATCGGCCATGCGCTTGGGGCGGATGCTGGCGTCGGTGGTGTCATCCTCGCGGGTGGCACCGGCGCCGATGATGCGGTCGTCGGTCATTGCCCGATTATGAAGCAATGACGCATGTTTCGGGGCTTCCTGCGGGCCGGCCAACGGCCGGCGCTACCGACGACGTGTCTGGGGGAGAGCCCACTTGTTGTTGAAGGGGGCGCGCCAACGGCGCGGGGATAAGGCGGAATGCCCCGGGACCCGAGGTTTGCAAAGCAAACCTTGGGCCGCAGGTCGAGGTCTGACGCAGTCAGATCTCGACCTGCGCGCCCAGCTCTACGAGGCGATTTCCTGGGATCCGGAAGAACCCGGTCGCCGGCGCCGCGTTCCGGTGCATCAGCGCGAACAGCTTGTCGCGCCAGATCGGCATGCCGCGGTTGGCGGTGGCCACGATGGTTTCGCGGCTGGCGAAGAAGGTGGTGTCCATCGGGTCGAAGTAGATCCCGCCGTGGTCGCACGAGCGCATCAGCGCCAGCGGCACGTCCGGGGTTTCCATGAACCCGAAGCGCACGAACACGCGGTAGAACTCATCGCCCACCGATTCGATCTTCAGGCGCTTGCCTTCCATCGCATACGGAATGGGCAGGGTTTCCACGTGCAGGAACACGTTGCGCTCGTGCAGCACCTTGTTGTGCTTGAGGTTGTGCATCAGCGCGTGCGGGGCCACCGAGGGGTCGGCGGTGAGGAACACCGCCGTGCCCGGCACCCGTACCGGCGGGGCCAGCATCAGCCCGGGCAGGAAGGTATCCAGCCGGATGCCGTCCTTGCGGATCTCATCGCGCAGCAGCTCGCGGCCACGCCGCCAAGTGCGCATCATGGTGAACAGCACGATGCCCAGCACCACCGGGAACCACGCGCCCTGCAGCAGCTTGGCGCCGTTGGCGATCACAAAGCCCAGGTCGATGATGAAGAACACCACGCACAGCGGGATGATCCAGTAACGCGAGGTCGGCCACAGCGCGCGGGCCACCAGCGCCAGCAGCAGGGTATCGATGAGCATCGTGGCCGACACCGAGATGCCGTAGGCCACCGCCAGGTTGGAGGAGCTGCGGAAGGCCAGCACCAGCCCGATCACCATCACCGCGATACCCCAGTTGATGCCCGGGATGTAGATCTGGCCGATGGTGTCGTGCGAGGTATGGGTGATGCGCATGCGCGGGATGTAGCCCAGCTGCATGGCCTGGCGCGAGACCGAGAACGCGCCGGTGATGACCGACTGCGAGGCGATCACCGCGGCCATGGTGGCCAGGATGATCATCGGGTACAGCGCCCACTCCGGCACCGCCTCGAAGAACGGGTTCTTCACCGCTTCGGGGTTGTTGAGCACCAGCGCGCCCTGCCCCAGGTAGTTCAGCACCAGGCACGGCAGCACGAAGAAGTACCAGGCGTGGCGGATCGGCTTGGCCCCGAAGTGGCCCATGTCCGCATACAGCGCCTCGCCACCGGTCACCGCCAGCACCACCGCACCGAGGATGAAGATGCCGTGCCAGCCGTGTTCCATGAAGAAGCGCAGCGCCCACATCGGGTTGAAGGCCTTGAGCACTTCGGGCGAATCCACGATGTTCCAGATGCCGATCGCGGCCAGCGAAATGAACCAGATCGAGGTGATCGGCCCGAACAGCTTGCCGATCTTCTCGGTGCCGAAGCGCTGCACGGCGAACACCGCCAACAGCACCACCACGGTGATCGGCACGATGAAGGCATGCAGGCCGGGGGCGGCCACTTCCAGGCCCTCCACCGCGCCCAGTACGGAAATGGCGGGGGTGATCACGCCGTCGCCGAAGAACAGCGAGGCGCCGAAGATGCCCAGGATGCCCACCACGTAGGCCGAGCGCGACCCGTGGCGCAGGGTGCGCTGGGTCAGCGCCATCAACGCCATGATGCCGCCCTCGCCGTCGTTGTCGGCGCGCATGATGATGGTGACGTACTTCAGCGTCACCACGATGTTCAGCGCCCAGAACGCGAGCGAGAGCACGCCCAGCACGGTGTCGTGGTCGCTGTTGAGGCCGTAATGCGGCGAGAACGCTTCCTTCAGGGTATACAGCGGGCTGGTACCAATGTCGCCGAACACCACGCCGATGGCGCCGACGATCAGGGCCAGGCCGCTGGCGGCCGGCGCATGGCCGTGCCCGTGCTGGCCGCTGTCGTGCTGGGTGGAAGAGGTGGACATGGGACTCCGGGAGGGCGTCGGTCGGTAGGGAAAAAGGCCGGCGCGCTCAGCGCAGCGCGGCCTGCAGGGCCTTGCGGATCACGGTGGCGACATCATCGCCCTCGGCGTTGGCATCGCGCGCCATGCGCGCGGCCTCGGTCGGCTTGTAGCCCAGCTGCTGCAGGGCCACGGTGGCTTCGGAGACCGGGTCGGTGGCCGGCGCTGCGCCGGCAATGGGTGCACCGCCGCCGCCAAAATTGGCCGCGCGGTCGCGCAGCTCCAGCACCATGCGCTCGGCGGTCTTCTTGCCGATGCCCGGAATGCGGGTCAGCGCGGTGATGTCACCGGCCTGCACCATCTTCGCGAACTCATCCACGCTCACCCCGGACAGCACCGCCAGCGCGATCTTGGCGCCGATGCCGCTGACCTTCTGCACGTCGCGGAACAACCGGCGCTCGCCCTCGCGCAGGAAGCCATACAGCGACACGCTGTCTTCCTTCTGCGCGTAGTGGGTGAACAGGGTGACCTCGCGGCCCAGTTCGGGCAGGTCGTAGAAGGTGCTCATCGGCGCCTCCAGTTCGTAGCCGACGCCGTTGACGTCGATCAGCAGCCACGGCGGCGCCTTGTACGCCACGATCCCACGCAGACGACCAATCATGCAGATGTCCTCATTTCCGGCTCCAGGCCTGGCGGGCATTGACGCCCAGGCGCTGCGCCGTTGCCCTTACGTGGGCGTGGGTGATCGCCACGGCCAACGCGTCGGCGGCGTCGGCCTGCAGCCTGGTTTTCAGGTTGAGCATAAGCCCGACCATGTGTTGGACCTGTTGCTTCTCCGCCCCGCCCCGGCCCACCACCGCCAGCTTGATCTCGCTGGCCGCGTATTCGTGCACCGGCAGGTCGCGCATGACCACCGCCGAGATCGCCGCGCCGCGCGCCTGGCCCAGCTTCAGGGCCGAATCCGGGTTGCGCGCCATGAACACCTTCTCGATGGCCACTTCGTGCGGGCGGTATTCCTCCACCAGCGCGTTGAGCCCCAGCACCAGCAGCTTCATGCGGTTGGGGAAGTCGTCGGCGCCCAGCAGCACCAGCGGCAGGTGGTGCACGTGCAGCACCTTGCCGGTGGGGTCCACATCAATGATGCCCACCCCGGTGCGTTGCGAACCGGGGTCGATGCCGAGGATGCGGATCATGCGTGGAACGTCGGGAGTCATCATGGTCCGCATTGTCCGCCCCCGACGTCGCACTTGGCGAGACGGGGGCATGGACGTCAGGCGTAGGCGTCCGCGCCGAGGTCGGCGTTGGAGAACACGTCCTGCACATCGTCCAGGTCTTCCAGCATGTCCAGCAGCTTCTTGACCTGCAGGGCGGTGTCGCCCTCGACCTTGATGTCGTTGTCGGCGCGGAAGGTCAGCTCGGCGTGGTCCGGCTTCAGCCCACCGGCCTCCAGCGCATCCTTGACCGCGTGGTACATGTCCGCCGCGGTCAGCACGTCGATGGCGCCGTCTTCCGGGTACACCACGATGTCATCGGCGCCGGCCTCGATGGCCGCCTCGGTCACCGCGTCCTCGTTGGCGCCGCCGGCGAAGTGCAGCACGCCCATGCGCTTGAACATGAAGGACACCGAGCCTTCGGTGCCCATGTTGCCGCCGCACTTGCTGAACGCGTGGCGGACATCGGCCACGGTGCGCACGCGGTTGTCGGTCAGGCAGTCCACGATCACGGCCACGCCACCGGGGGCATAGCCCTCGTAGCGGATCTCTTCGTATTCAACGCCTTCCAGCTCGCCGGTGGCCTTCTTGATGGCCCGTTCGATCACGTCCTTGGACATGTTCGAGGCCAGGCCCTTGTCCATGGCCACCCGCAGGCGCGGGTTGTTGTTGGGGTCGCCTCCACCGCCGCGCGCGGCTACGCCGATCTCACGGATGATCTTGGTGAAAATCTTGCCGCGCTTCGCGTCAGACGCGTTTTTGCGGTTTTCGATGGAAGGGCCTCTACCCATGGGTGTTTCCGTGCTTGCGTCAGGAACAGGGCGCGGATTCTACCTGATCGGCCGCCCTCACCGTGTTAGCCGGGGCTCAGGCGGCGTGCGCGGCCCGGTCCGGGCGGAAGCAGCCATCGCGCAGGAACGCGGCGGTCTGGCGGGCGGCGTCCGGGGAAAACACCAGCCCGCTGTGGCTGGCGGCCACCACGCAGTGGTCGGCCAGGCCCGGCAGGCGGGTCTCATCCAGCGCCACGGTGCCGTCGGAGGCGTCGCCACAGGCACCCAGCAGGCTGCCCAGCCCATGCGGCACGGAACCGGCGATCAGCCCGACCTGCGCCCTGCCCTCCCAGGCCGGCAGGCCATCGAGCAGCAGTTCGCTGCTGCGGCCCAGTGCCAGCGACCAGCCATGCTCGGCCAGCGAACGGGCAGTGCCGCTGCCGCGCAGCGGCGAGCCCAGGCAGACCACCCGCGACACCGGCAGGTCCGGCTGGCGGCGCAGGGCCTCCAGCGCCACCAGTCCCCCCAGGCTGTGCCCGACCAGCGCTACCGGGCCGCTGTCCTGCAGCCGCTTCAACAGCTGCGGCACAGCCACGTCGGGGCCACCGAACACGCTGGCGTAGCCGAAGGTATCCACGCTGAAGCCGCGCGCGCGCAGGCGCCAGGCCAACGGGCCAACCCAGGCGCGGGCATTCCAGATGCCGTGCAGCAGTAAAACGGGGGGAGTCATGTGCTCAGCGTAGCCGGTGCGAAACCGTTCCAGAGGTAGCAAACGGTGCCATTAGACAAATGGACGAAGGAACGGCGAGTGAAACCCGCCGCCATTCAGGCCGCCTGAGGCGGGCGGCGCAGGATGAATTCCAGGTCGCGCACCTGGCCGACCGGGAATTCATAGGTGCCCACCTTGCTGAACCCATAGCGGGCGTAGAAACGCTGGGCGCCGAAGTTCTCCGACCACACCCCCAGCCACAGGGTGCGCGGACCATTGCGCTCCAGCCAGGTCAGCGCGGTTTCCAGCAGGCGGCTGCCCCAACCGCAGCTCTGCTGTTCCTTGATCAGGTACAGCCGCTTGAGCTCGCCGTCACCCGGTTGCACGTCCGGATGCGGCAGGCCGCAGGGGCCGGCGGCGGCATGGCCGACCGCCACGCCATCCAGCTCGAGCAGCCACACCGCGTAATCGGGGTGGGACAGGATCACGCGCTGGCGGTCTTCGGCGTAGGCCTCGTCCAGGAAGTCCTGCAGGTCCTGGGCCGGGTACAGGTGGCCGAAGGTTTCCACGAAGGTACGGGTGGCCAGCACCGACAGGGTCGGTGCGTCCTCGGGGCCGGCGCGGCGGATGGTGTACATGGACGGGTACGGGGCAGGCCTCAGGCCTGCGTCCCCTTGGCGGCGTCTTCCTCTTCGCCGTCTTCTTCGTCCTCTTCCTCGTACTCCTCCTCGTCTTCCTCGTCCTCCTCGTCCTCTTCCTCGCCCTCTTCGTACTCTTCGTCTTCTTCCTCTTCGTCGTCCTCGTAATCCTCGACGCCGAAGTCCTCACCGTCCCAGCGGCCTTCGCCATCGGCGACGAAGGTCAGCGCCATCGCGGCCGGGTTGGTCCCCACGCGCACCAGCCAGCCGCCGAACACGCGGGCGCGTTCGGTCACCAGGTTGGCATCGGTGCCTTCATTGCCCAGCTTTTCCCATTCCAATACGAACGCGAACTCGGTCATTACCTGGATCTCCTGAGCGATGTGACGGTGAGGGGGGCCGGCCAACGGCCGGCGCTACCGGGAGGGGTGCGATCGGACGATCGCGGAATCAGTTTTTCCGCGGGCGGACCTGGATGTGCACTTCGGCCAGCTGCTCGTCCGGGATCGGCGACGGGGCGCCGGTCATCAGGCACTGCGCGCCGGTGGTCTTCGGGAACGGGATCACGTCGCGGATCGATTCGGTGCCGGCCATCAGCGCCGCAATGCGGTCGATGCCGAAGGCGATGCCACCGTGCGGCGGCGCGCCGAAACGCAGCGCATCAAGCAGGAAGCCGAACTTGGCCTCGGCCTCTTCGGCGCCGATGCCCAGCAGCTCGAACACCGTGCTCTGCATGTCCGAGCGGTGGATACGGATCGAACCGCCACCGATCTCGTTGCCGTTGAGCACCATGTCGTAGCCGCGCGACACGGCCGTCTTCGCATTGGCGCGCAGGTCGGCGATGTCATCCACCGCCGGAGCGGTGAAGGGGTGATGCAGGGCGACGTAGCGCTGGGCTTCGTCGTCGTACTCGAACATCGGGAAGTCGGTAACCCACAGCGGCGCCCAGCCGTCGGCGACCAGGTTGAAGTCCTTGCCGGCCTTCAGGCGCAGCGCGCCCATGAAGTCGGACACCTTGTTGTAGCCGCCGGCGCCGAAGAACACGATGTCGCCGTTGCCGGCGCCCACGTGCGCCACCAGCGCGGCAAAGGCTTCTTCGCTGAAGAACTTGGCGATCGGCGAGCTGACTTCGCCGTTGTCACCGATCTTGATGTAGGCCAGGCCCTTGGCGCCGTACTTGGCAGCATGCGCGGCGTATTCGTCGATCTGCTTGCGCGACAGGCTGGCGCCGCCCGGAATGCGCAGCGCGGCGACGCGGCCGTCGGCATCGTTGGCGGCGGCGGTGAACACCGGGAACTCGCTGGCCTTGACCAGTTCGGCCACGTCCACCAGCTCCAGCGCGATGCGCAGGTCCGGCTTGTCCGAGCCGTAACGGCGCATGGCTTCGGCCCAGGTCATGCGCGGGAAGCTGGCGGCCAGCTCCACGTCGACCACTTCCTTGAAGATGGCGCGGATCATGCCTTCCACGTTATCCTGCACGTCGCGCTCGCGCACGAAGGCGAACTCCATGTCCAGCTGGGTGAATTCCAGCTGGCGGTCGGCACGCAGGGCCTCGTCGCGGAAGCAGCGCGCGATCTGGTAGTAGCGGTCGAAGCCGGCCACCATCAGGATCTGCTTGAACAGCTGCGGCGACTGCGGCAGCGCGTAGAACTCACCCGGGTGCATGCGCGCCGGCACCAGGAAGTCGCGTGCGCCTTCCGGGGTGGCCTTGGTCAGGATCGGGGTTTCGATGTCCTGGAAGCCGTCGGCATCGAGGTGGCGGCGCAGTGCCTGCACCAGCTTGATGCGGGTGCGCTGCATGCGCTGCATGTCCGGCCGGCGCAGGTCCAGGTAGCGATACTTCAGGCGGGTTTCCTCGCCCGGGTTCTCGTGGGCGTGGAACGGCAGCGGCTCGGCCTTGTTGAGCACGGTGATGCGGGTGGCGACGATCTCGACCTGGCCGGTGCGGATCTTGTCGTTCACCGCATGGCGCCGACGCACCACGCCTTCCACCTGCAGCACGTCCTCGTAGCCCAGGCTGGCGGCGACCTTGAACACTTCCGCGGAATTCTCGTCGCCTGCGGTCGGCTCCACCGTCACCTGCA
>Ga0102591_1000417_pt1 | contig 84624 bp, 68 predicted proteins | sample AraplaCol_mCL_r2_2_FD_76860 | JGI IMG/M metagenome (GOLD analysis project Ga0102591, IMG submission 76860) | Arabidopsis root microbial communities from North Carolina, USA - plate scrape MF_Col_mCL_r2 (SPADES assembly) (version 2) | ecosystem: Host-associated > Plants > Roots > Endosphere... | reverse complement strand
CATCGCGGAAATTGGCGAAGGTGCGGTTGCGGCCGTCGGCAAGCAGCTGCGCGCGCTGGTCGCCGAGCTTGTCGTCGACATAGATGGTCTTGTAGAGCTTCAGCGTGTCGAGGATGCCCTGGCTCGAAACGATATATTTGCCGCTGTCGTCGGTGACCTGTTCGCCGGTGCCGAGCAGCGCCATCCAGTAGCCCTGCATCGTGGTCGCCTCGCCCATGGAGACGCCGGCGTTGAGCTGCAACGGGAAGCTGTCGGGGGCGGCCGCCTTGATCTTGCGGGCGGCGTCGAGCAACTCATCCCAGGACTTCGGCTGCCAGCTGTCGGCATCGAGCCCAGCCGATTTGAAGAGGTCCTTGCGCACGAAGATCATGCGGGCGTCGGTGCCGAGCGCGATGCCATAGGGCTTGCCCTGGTAGCTCATCAGCGCCTTGGTGCCGTCGGAGATATGCTGCCAGCCCTCCCACTTCGGAACGTCTGGGCCGGCCACTTCCTCGAGCGACTTCAGGAGATTGCCCTGGACGAAGCTCGGGATCAGGAAGCCGTCGAAGCCGGAGACATCAGGGCCGGCGCCGGTGGAGAAATCGAGCGCGAGCTGCTGCGTCAGCTGCTCGTCCTCGCCGCCAAACTGGGTGAGCTTGACGGTGACGTCCTTGCCTTCGGCCTTCATCTTCTCGGTAAAGGCCGGAATGACCTTCTTTTCGATCCACTCGGCCATGCCGCTGTTTACGCCGCCGATGATGCAGCGGCAGGTGATGTTGAGTTCGGTGGCGCTCACTGGTGCTGCAAAGGCGATGGCCGCGGCTGCGCCGAGCAATAGGGAATGAAACCTGGTACGCATGTTTTCTCCTCCCGGTCGATCCACTCAAGGACCTATGTGTCTGGCTGCGACAGTCCGTCCCTCCTCCAGGTCCGGCGTCCCGACGACGGTCAAGAATGAACACGCTTTCATCTTTGTCAACATGGATCATGTGTTCCGTTGGTAAAAATCGGCGGAATACCTATTCCGCTTGACGAAATCGTCGCGTTGCTCTCTTTTGTGAATGAACACGTTTTCATTTTGTGACGGATAGATGAACGAGCGCGCCGACAAGAAAGCTGCCCGAGCCACCGCAGACCAGGTGGCGCGCGAGGCCAATGTTTCCCGTGTGGCGGTCTCGCGGGCCTTCAATCCGAATGCGTCGCTGAAGCCGGAAAAGCGCGACCGCATCCTGCAGGTGGCGCGGGAGCTGAACTACACGCCCGACATGGCGGCACGCTCGCTGGTGACCGGTCGCTCGCATCTCGTCGGCATGATCGTGCCCGACGTTTGCAGCCCCTGGGAGAGCCAGGAGATCGACGCGTTGACGACGGCGCTGCAGGCGGAGGGCTTCGCGACGCTGCTCTTCAAGGCCAAGGCTGATTTCAGCATGGATCCGCGCCTGCTCACCTACATGCGCGGCTTCAATCCGGATTCCGTGATCGCCTTTACCGAGAACATCCTGCCCGATGTGCTCTGCGGCTTTCTCGACCGCGCGGTGCCGATCTACGTGATCTACGACGACGTGAAGCAGTTTGCAGGCGCCGCATCCGGTACGCTCTATGACCGCCTGCTCGTCCGGCAGAAAAACGGCATCGAGCAGGCGGTGGCCCTGCTTCAGGGCTATGGCGCGCGCCGCATCGCCTATCTCGGCGGCAAGGCGCAGTCGCTCGCCAATGCCGAGCGCGAGCGCACACTGAAGGAGACGCTCGCGGAGCGCGGCATGGATGCGCCGATCGTGCTTGCCGGCGATTACACCTACGACACCGCCTACCAGGCGACGCTCGATCTGTTCCGCATCGGCGAAGGTGCCGATGCGATCTTTGCGGCCAATGACGTCGGCGCCTTCGGCGCGATCGACGCGCTGCGCCACGAGCTCGGGCTTTCCGTGCCTGAGGACGTCAAGGTCGTCGGTTTCGACGACATCCCGCAGGCGCACTGGAAGAGCTACAACCTCACCACCGTGCGCATCGACCTCGAAGAGCGCGTGCGTGCGCTCGTCCGCCTCATCCTGATGCGGCTTCGTGCGCCCGATGCCGAGCCGTTTACCGAGACACTCAACACCCGCCTGATCGTGCGGGGCACCGTCGGCTGAAGGTAGCGAACATGACCGAAAAACGCATCCACGTCGTCTTCAAGACCCATCTCGACATCGGCTTTACCGATCACGCCGAGAAGATCCGAAAGCAGTATCACGAGCGCTTCATCCCGCAGGCGATCGAGACCGGCGCGCACTTCTACAACGAGAACCCGCACGAGCCGCTGTTCGTCTGGACGACGGGCGCCTGGCTGATCTGGGATCACCTGAATTCTCGCTCGAAGGAAGAGGTCGCCCGCCTTGAGCAGGCGATCGAGCGCGGCCTGATCCGCTGGCACGCGCTGCCCTTCACCACCCATACGGAGCTGATGTCGCCGGATCTTTTCAAGGCGGGGCTTTCCTATGCGCAGGAGCTGGACCATCGCTTCGGTCTGAAGACGATCGCCGCCAAGATGACCGATGTGCCCGGCCATACGCTCGGCATGGTGCCGCTGCTGGCCGAAGCCGGCGTGCGCTTCCTGCATATCGGCGTGAACTCCGCTTCGCCGCCGCCGGAAATCCCGGATATTTTTCGCTGGCGAGCGGCGGGCGGCGAGGAAATCGTCGTCATGTACCAGCGCTCCTATGGCGAGACCTATTTCCCCGAGGGTCTCTCCGACGGCTTGAGCTTCGCCCATACCAGCGACAACATCGGCCCGCAGAGCGTGTCGCAGACGGCCGAAGCCTATCGCGAGATCCTGAAACACGAGCCAGGTGCCGCCGTGCGCGCGGCGACACTGGAGGACTACGGCAAGCTTATTTGGGAGGCGCGCGAGCGTTTCCCGGTGGTGGAAAAGGAACTCGGCGACAGCTGGATCCACGGCAGCGGCACCGATCCGGAAAAGATCGCCCGCTATCTGGCGCTGCAGCGGCTTTACGACCAATTTGCCGGCGAGCGGATGACCACAAGCCGCCAGGCCTTCGGCCGCAAGCTGGCGCTGGTCGCCGAACACACCTGCGGCGTCGACATCAAATCCTTCCTGCGCGACGAGAAGGCCTGGGCACGCCCCGCCTTCGAGGCGGCGCGAAAGACTGATCCTCGCTTCCACTATACCGAAGCGTCCTGGGCGGAGCAGCGGGCCTATCTCGACCAGGCGGTTGCAGAGCTGGACGGCGAGGATGCGGTCCGCGCCGAGGCGGCCCTTGCCGAGATTGCCGTTCCATCACGGCCCGAGGCGACCGAGGCTGCTACGCGGCTCGATGTCGGCGGCTGGATCATCGAGCTTGATCCGGTAACCGGCGACGTTTCCGCGCTGACTGCGCCCGACGGCCGGACGGTCCGTGGCGCCAACGGTTCGCTGATCGCCTATCGCTACGAAAGCTATGACGCCGGCGACGTTCGCCGCCACATGGATACGTACCTTACCCATTGGATGGACTGGGCGGTGCTCGACCACGACAAGCCCGGGCTTGCGAAGGTTGCGGAAGCGCGCTCGCAGGCCTACGCGCCCAAGCGTTGCGGCACGACCGCAACATCCGTCCTTGCAGTCATGCCGGCAGAAGCGGTGGAGCAATTGGGCGCGCCTGCCGAAATCGCCATCGAATTTTCCGCCGGCAAGGACGGGCTCGATGTCCGGCTGTCCCTCTATGGCAAGAACGCCAACCGTATGCCGGAAGCGAGCTTTCTGTCGTTCACGCCCGAGGGACGTTCCGCCTGGGATGTGTGCAAGATGGGGCACTGGCACGCCACCGACAATTTCGCCCGCGCGGGCGGTGCACAGCTGCAGGCGGTCACGGCGGTGAGGGGGCGCTCGGAACCGGGCGTCGAGCTGATGGTCGAAAACCTCGACACGCCGCTGGTGGCGCCGCAGTCCTGGCCGTTCATGGCCTTCTGCAAGGACCTGCCTGACTATTCCGCCGGTGTCCGCTTCAACATCCACAACAACAAATGGGGCACCAACTTCCCCATGTGGTGGGGCGGTGATTTCACCACGCGCTTCAAGCTTAGCTTCAGCGGTCGGTGATCGTCAGCGACTGCGGAGCGACGGAAGGCTCATCCTCGTTCGGGTGGGCTGAGCCGGTCTCCCGGTGAAGACACCAGATGTCGACCGGAAGGCGACGACCTGGCAGCACGACCGCCTCGTGCGATACCCATGCGGCTTCCGGTGCTGGTGCTTGGAGCCGGCACATCAACGAAGCGGAGACGACGAGCGGCACCTGCAGCGTCTTGGTCATGGATTCCAGGCGCTGGGCCACGTTGACGGCGTCGCCGATGACGGTGAACTCGCTGTGGCAGCCGCTGTCGAGAACGCCGCCGACGACCGTGCCATAGTGCAGGCCGATGCCGGCATCGAGGGCCGGGTGGTTGTTGCACGCGTTGTGGTTCTTCCAATCCGTGAGGATGTCGACGAGATCGAGCGCGCAGGCAAGTGCCCTGTCGGCGTCGTCTTCCTTCGGTCTCGGCTGGCCGAAGACCGCCATCACCCCATCGCCGATGAACTTGTCGACGGTGCCGCCGTGTTCGAAGATCGTCTGCGAGACGAGTTGGCGATATTCGGCGAGCACGAAGGCGAGCTCAGGCGCCGGTGCCGCCTCGGCAAAACGGGTGAAATCACGCAGGTCCACGAACATGATCGCGGCGCTGCGTCGCTCCAGCCCGAGCACATCGCCTTTCTCCTGCAGGGCGGAAACGACTAGCGGCGAGAAGAAGCGCGAGAGATTTTGTCGCCGCTGGTCGGCCTTCAAGGCTTCCTTGCGCGTCCGGTCGTGGTCGCGCGCAAGAAGATAGATGGCAAAGGCGGTGAAGCCGAAGCTCACGGTCAGGCCGAGATCCTGGTTGAAGAATGCCCCGAGCAGCGAAAGCGGTCCGGAGGCATCGTGCCTTGCAGCCGTCATCGCCAGCATCGTCACCCAGGCTATGAGCACGATGGCGGAAAAGAGGAGGACCAGGCGTCGCTCCAGCTTGAGTCCGACATGGACGAGCAGGATGAAGGCGACGACGAGGCTGGTCGTCGTCAGATTGTGGTTCGCTGTCACCGGGCCGGCCAGAATATGGGCGTAGAGCAGCAGCGCGACCAAGAGCGCATCGAGAACGACGAAGAGGGTCGTCAGCCAGGAGCGGCCGGGCAGATAGCGCGCCGTTGCCACCGACGCCACGCTGATGGCGAGATAGCTGACGACGACGACCGCGTGCATGCGTTCCGCGCCCGCGTTGCCGCCGAGCAGCAGACTTGCCAGCAGGATTGCGAAAGCAACGAAGCGCAGGGTGAGCGAACGCTTCTCCCGGGCCGTATCCCAATGCGGATGAAGTGAGGACGTCATGTCTTTCGGCATTCCCCCTGCGTCGACGGCCGGCGATAGCCGCTCTGCTACCAGTCGATTCGCGTCGAATATGTGGCGTGGCCGCAAGCCCGCTGACCTGCGGCCAGATTAGGTTCTAGGGCTTCCAACGATGGGAAGGTCAAGAAAGATACCATCGCTGCGCTGCAGCCGCCCGCGACCAGGTTATCAATCGCGTTCCTCTTTGCCCCCGGCGCCTACGTAGAATGACGTATGTGCAGTGCAGCGTGGCTGTCCGATGATCCCCTTAAGCAGCGGCTAGAAGCACCGAAGGGCCAGTTGCTCCAGAACGAGAGGGGTTCCATCAGATGACTATCAAGACAAGCGTGACCGGCGCATTCCTGGCCGCCATCCTGTCGACGACGGCTTTCAGCAGCGCTTTCGCCGCTGACGACACGATCAAGGTCGGCATCCTGCATTCGCTTTCCGGCACCATGGCGATCTCCGAGACGACGCTGAAGGACGCCATGCTGATGCTGATCGACGAGCAGAACAAGAAGGGCGGCCTGCTCGGCAAGAAGCTCGAGGCCGTCGTCGTCGATCCCGCGTCCGACTGGCCGCTCTTTGCTGAAAAGGCGCGCGAACTGGTCTCGGTCGACAAGGTCTCGGCGGTCTTCGGCTGCTGGACCTCGGTATCGCGCAAGTCGGTTCTGCCGGTGTTCGAGGAGTTGAACTCGATCCTTTTCTATCCCGTCCAGTATGAGGGCGAGGAAAGCCAGCGCAACGTCTTCTACACCGGGGCGGCGCCGAACCAGCAGGCGATCCCGGCCGTCGACTATCTGATGGAAAACGAGAGCGTCGAGCGTTGGGTGCTCGCGGGCACCGACTATGTCTATCCGCGCACGACCAACAAGATCCTCGAAGCTTATCTGATCTCCAAGGGCGTGAAGCCCGAGGACATCATGATCAACTACACGCCCTTCGGTCATTCCGATTGGCAGACCATCGTTTCTGACATCAAGAAGTTCGGCTCGGCCGGCAAGAAGACCGCCGTGGTCTCGACCATCAATGGCGACGCCAACGTGCCGTTCTACAAGGAACTGGCGAACCAGGGCGTCAAGGCGGAGGATATTCCGGTCGTCGCCTTCTCGGTCGGCGAAGAGGAACTCGCCGGGCTCGATACCACGCCGCTCGTGGGGCATCTGGCAGCCTGGAACTATTTCCAGTCGGTCGACACACCCGCCAATGCCGAGTTCATCAAGACCTGGAAGGCCTATACCAAGAACGACAAGCGCGTGACAAACGATCCGATGGAAGCGCATTACATCGGCTTCAACATGTGGCTGAAGGCGGTCGAAAAGGCCGGCACGACCGATACGGACGCCGTTCTCGACGCGATGATCGGCGTCTCCGTCCCCAATCTTTCGGGCGGCTACTCGACGATGATGCCGAACCACCACATTACCAAGCCGGTGCTGATCGGCGAGATCCAGGGCGACGGCCAGTTCGAGACCGTCTGGGAAACACCCGGCCTCGTCGTCGGCGACGAATGGTCCGATTATCTGCCGGACTCCAAAGACCTGATCTCCGATTGGCGCGCGCCGATGTCCTGCGGCAACTTCAACGTCGCCACCGGCAAGTGCGGCGGCAAGGGCTCCTGATTTCATCACCTAGTCATAGACCGGGCGGCTTGCCGCCCGGACAGTGATTGCATGACGAAAACTTGAGGCAAGCATGCCCTTCGTTCGGCGGCGCGCACGAGCGAAGGGAGCTTGCTTGGGCTATGACGGGTTTGTGCATGCGCCGCATGACCGACCCGGATGAGGGGGCCATGTACCGAATTCTGCAGATCCTGTTCGTTGCGCTGTGTCTGGTGATATCGGCCCATGTGGTCGGTTCTCGCGCAGCCGAAGACCTCGGCCCGCTGATCGATCAGCTGGGCAGCGCTAAGCTTTCCGAAATGGACGACCACATAACGGCGCTGGCCAAGACCGGCGACGCGAAGGTCATTCCGGTGCTTGAGGCGCTGGGCGAGGGGGAACTTTATCAGCGCAAGTCCGACGGCAGGGTCTTTCTGGTCAAGGCGCAGGGCGCAGACCTGCTGCTCGTCGATCCCGTGACCGGGGCTGACGCCGGAGCGGCACCGAAGGCGGCGATGCAGAAGGTCAAGGTCAACAATGCGGTGCGTCGCGCGGTTCGCAGCGCGCTCGGAGGTCTCACGCTCTTCAGCGACGATACCAGTGCGCGCATAAAGGCGGCGCAATCCATGCTGCAGACGCCGAATGCCGATGCGCTCGAGGCGATCGAAACGGCGATCGCGGCCGAGAAAGACGGGACCGTGCGCAAGGTTCTCGATGAGGCCCGCGCGGTGACGCTGCTCGTCTCGGATCGCCCGGACGATCAGAAGCGTCAGGCGATCGCGCTGCTTGCCGAAGGTAACGGGCGAAACGGCCTTGCCGTTCTGACCTCCGCTCTGGCCACAGCCGATGCTTCCCTTAAACCCGATATCGAGGCGGCGATCGCCCGGATCGAGCAGACCCAGGCCTTCTGGAGCGCCGGCCAGAACATTTGGTACGGCCTGTCGCTCGGCTCGGTCCTCTTGCTGGCGGCGATCGGCCTTGCCATCACCTTCGGCGTCATGGGCATCATCAACATGGCCCATGGCGAGATGGTCATGCTCGGCGCCTACACGACCTTCCTGGTGCAGGAGGTGGTGCGCAATTCCTATCCTGACCTCTTCGACTGGTCGCTGGCGATCGCGCTGCCGCTCGCCTTTCTCGTGACCGGCGCGGTTGGCCTTGCAATCGAGCGCGGCGTCATCCGCTTTCTCTACGGGCGACCGCTCGAAACGCTGCTTGCCACCTGGGGCATCTCGCTGATCCTGCAGCAGGCGGTGCGCTCGATCTTCGGGCCGACCAATCGAGAGGTCGGCAATCCCTCGTGGATGTCCGGCGCCTTCGAGCTTGGCGGGCTGACCATCACCTGGAACCGCCTGTGGATCATCGTTTTCGCGCTGGCGGTATTTGCGGCGCTGCTGTTCCTGCTCAAGAGGACGTCGATGGGCCTTAAGATGCGGGCCGTAACCCAGAACCGGCGCATGGCGTCGTCGATGGGCATCCGCACCCCCTGGGTGGACGCGCTCACCTTCGCGCTCGGCTCCGGCATCGCCGGCATGGCGGGCGTGGCGCTCTCGCAGATCGACAACGTCTCGCCCAATCTCGGCCAGGGCTACATCATCGACAGCTTCATGGTCGTCGTCTTCGGCGGCGTCGGCAATCTCTGGGGGACGCTCGTCGGCGCCTTCTCGCTCGGCATCCTCAACAAGTTCCTGGAACCCTATGCCGGCGCGGTGCTCGGCAAAATCCTCGTGCTGGTGCTGATCATCCTCTTCATCCAGAAGAAACCGCGCGGCCTCTTCGCACTCAAGGGAAGGGCGGTGGAAGCATGATCACGTCATTTCTGATGCGGTCGTTCGACCGCAGCATTCTGATCGCCGTTGCGATCCTTGTCGGCCTCGCGATGCTTGTCCCGGCGCTCAACCTTTTGACCGCGCCCGATCATCCACTGCACGTGCCGACCTATCTTGTGTCGCTGTTCGGCAAGTACCTGACCTATGCGCTGCTGGCGCTGGCGCTCGATCTCGTCTGGGGTTTCTGCGGCATCCTTTCTCTCGGGCATGCGGCTTTCTTCGCGCTCGGCGGTTACGCCATGGGCATGTACCTGATGCGCCAGATCGGGGCGCGCGGCTCCTACGGCAACCCGCTGCTGCCGGATTTCATGGTGTTCCTCAACTGGAAGGAGCTGCCGTGGTTCTGGCATGGCTTCGACATGTTCTGGTTTGCCGCGCTCATGGTGGTCCTTGTCCCGGGGCTGCTCGCCTTCGTCTTCGGCTGGTTCGCCTTCCGCTCGCGGGTCAACGGCGTCTATCTCTCGATCATCACTCAGGCGATGACCTACGCACTGCTGCTTGCGTTCTTCCGCAACGACATGGGCTTCGGCGGCAACAACGGCCTCACCGACTTCAAGGACATCCTCGGCTTCAACATCCAGGCTAACGGCACGCGCGCCGCCTTGTTCGCTGCCTCGGCGCTGATGCTGGCGCTCTGCCTGATCCTGACGTCGGCGATCGTACGTTCCAAGTACGGCAAGGTGCTCGTGGCAGTCCGCGACGCGGAAAGCCGGACGCGCTTCCTCGGCTACCGCGTCGAGCACATCAAGCTCTTTGCCTTCACCCTATCGGCGATGATGGCCGGCATTGCCGGCGCGCTCTATGTGCCCCAGGTCGGCATCATCAATCCCGGCGAGTTCGAGCCCGGCAATTCGATCGAAGTGGTGATCTGGACGGCGGTCGGCGGGCGCGGCACGCTGATTGGCCCGATCGTCGGCGCCATTCTCGTCAATGGCGGCAAGAGCATCTTCACCGCAGCGTTCCCGGAATTCTGGCTCTTTGCGCTTGGCGGCCTCTTCGTGCTCGTCACCCTGTTCCTGCCGAAGGGCGTCGTCGGAACGGCTGGCGCGTACTTCGCCCGCCGGCGTGCGGAGCGTCAGACGCGGGCGGCTGAAACACCGGACAATCTGGCCGTTGAACCCATGGCGGCGGAGTAACGACATGAACCAGACAATCGGGCAGACCAAGCCGACCAGCCTTCTCTATCTCGACGGCGTCTCCGTCTCCTTCGACGGCTTCAAGGCGTTGAATGCGCTCTCCTTCGTCATCGAACCCGGCGAGCTACGAGCGATCATCGGCCCGAACGGCGCCGGCAAGACGACGATGATGGACATCATCACCGGCAAGACGCGGCCGGACGAGGGGCAGGTGTTCTTCAAGGGCGAGATCGATCTCACGAAGAAGGACGAGGCGGAGATCGCTTCGCTCGGCATCGGCCGCAAATTCCAGAAGCCGACGGTGTTTGAAAGCCACACGGTCTGGGACAATCTCGAGCTGGCGCTCAACCGCAAGCGCGGCGTGTTTCCGACACTCTTTTACCGACTGACGGCAGAGGACAAGGCTCGGATCGAGGAGATCCTTGCGACCATCCGCATGTCGTCGCGCAGCAGCGATCTCGCCGCCAACCTTTCGCACGGGCAGAAGCAATGGCTGGAGATCGGCATGCTGCTTGCCCAGGAGCCGGAACTGCTGCTGGTCGACGAACCGGTCGCCGGCATGACCGACGCGGAAACTGCCGAGACAGCCATCCTGCTGAAGGAGATCGCCAAGACCCGATCGGTCGTGGTTGTCGAGCACGACATGGGCTTCATCCGTGAACTCGGCGTCAAGGTCACCTGCCTTGCTGAAGGGGCGGTGCTGGCGGAAGGCTCGATCGACTTTGTCAGCAGCGATCCGAAGGTGATCGAGAACTACCTTGGCCGGTGATGACCCACACCGAAAATCCAAAAGGAGGGCGCGCCATGCTCAGCGTCGAAAACGTCAATCTTCACTACGGCGCCGCGCAGGCGCTGCGAAACGTGTCGATCACGGCCGAGATGGGCAAGATCACCTGCGTGCTCGGGCGCAATGGCGTCGGCAAGTCGAGCCTGCTTCGGGCGATCACCGGTCAGCATCCGGTCAGCGCCGGCGCGATCGACTTCAACGGCGCAGCACTCGCCGGCATGGCGCCCTATCGGCGGGCAAAAGAAGGCATCGGCTACGTCCCCCAGGGGCGTGAAATCTTCCCGCTGCTGACGGTCAAGGAGAACCTGGAGACCGGCTATGCGCCCCTGAAGCGCGGCGACCGCTCGATACCCGAGGACGTCTTCAACCTCTTTCCGGTGTTGCGCTCGATGCTTGGTCGCCGTGGCGGCGACCTCTCCGGCGGTCAGCAGCAGCAACTGGCGATCGGCCGAGCGCTGGTGACGCGACCGAAGATCCTTGTGCTCGACGAGCCGACCGAAGGCATCCAGCCCTCGATCATCAAGGATATCGGCCGGGCTATCCGCTATCTCAGGGATTCGACCGGCATGGCGATCCTCTTGGTCGAGCAGTATCTCGATTTCTGTCGCGAACTCGCCGACCACGTCTACATCCTCGATCGGGGCGCTGTGGTCCACGAGGGCGCAGCCGAAACGCTGGACACATCAGAGGCGCGCCGCCATCTGACGGTGTGATCGCATCCTGAACAGTTACACCTGCGGTGCTCCGGCGTCGGGTTTCGCGGCGTCCGAGGCAAGCGACTGCTGGCTCTTGAGGCAAAGCCACCTTCTCAAGGGAGCGGAAGTTCTCCCCCCTGCCATAAAAGCGCCTTCTAAAATCACTAAATCTATGCAGTAACTGACGTATTTTATTGAGAATGGTGCAGTTTGGGTGTAGGACATCCTAAGCGAAAGAGTGCGGCCGTCACAACCCGTTACCCCCGGTAAATGCCGCGGGAAGGGGCGTTGTGGCGGCTTTCCTTGTTCAGGAAAGTGAAGTGACATGTTGACCAAAAAAGGAAAATACGGGCTCAAGGCCCTTGTCGACCTGGCTCAACTGGAGCCCGGAGAGACCGCCTTCATCACCGAGATCGCCACGCGGAACAATATTCCGAAAAAGTTCCTGGACGCGATCCTGCTCGAACTGCGCAATGCCGGCATCCTGCGCTCGAAGAAGGGCCCGGGCGGCGGCTATTCGCTCTCCCGGCCAGCCTCCGACATCCGCATCGGCCAGGTCATCCGCACGCTCGACGGTCCCCTGGCACCGATCCGCTGCGCCAGCCGCACCGCGTTCGAGGCCTGCGACGACTGTGCCGATCCGGTCAACTGTCATGTGCGCAAGTCGATGAGCAACGTTCGCGACGCGATCGCCTCGATCCTCGACAACATGACGTTGGAGCAGTTCGCCGCCAACGACAACGCGTCCGAGATCGTCGCCTTGAGGGACGCGGAGGCTGGCTAACCTTCACGCAAAGGCCCGCTGTGGGGCCTGCGATCGCAAGATGCCGCTTGAGAACTGCAGCGTCACAGCTTTCTGATGATCGCGGCGGCTGCAGGCGGCGCTATGATTTCGAGCAGGCGCAGCAATCGCGCCTTGCCGACATGGATGCGGGTTGCGCCCGGCTCGAGCGCACGCAGGATTTCCTTCGCCGCATAGGCCGCGCTGACCTTGTCCTTTCCCCGCCCTGATGTCATCGGGGTATCGACGAGCGGCAGCACCACATCAACCACTTTGACTGCGCCTGCCTGGTGCTGGACGGAAAGTGCTTCCGAAAACATGCGCAGCCCCGCCTTGGTGGCGCTGTAGACCGCCGCCGTCGTTTTCGGATAACGGGCGAGTGCTGAGCCGACATTGACGATGACGAAGGGGCGCCCGGGCGTCTTCGGCAGAAGCAGCCGCGACAACAGCATCGGCGCGACGAGATTGGTATCGACTTCGTCCGCGATTTGTCCGGCGTCGTAATGCGGGTCGTCGAACCGGACATTGTGCTGGATGGCCGCGTTGTTGATGAGACCGTCGATCGGATCGCCCGCCATCTTGGCTCCGCAGGCGATGGTTGCGGCCCGATCGCAGAGATCGAGCACCCGCGTTTCGATCCTCCGGTTTCGCAGCGTCAAGTCCTCCAGTCGCTCCCGGTCGCGGCCAAGTGCTAAGACATCGTGCCCTCTCGCGGCCAGTTGCAGTGCGATCTCCCTGCCGATTCCCGAGCTTGCCCCGGTGACGACGTAGCGTGCCATGTGATCTATTTCCCGTTGTTGCGCAGTCGAATCTGCAACGGGAGGACGGGGATGGCATTAACCGAAGTTAAGCGCGGAGAGGGCGCTGCGATTTCGCTGTTCGAGCGCATCGCCCGGCATCCGCTGGCGCAGGCGGAGCGCCTGGCCGAGGCGATGCAGGTGCGCAGCGTGAGGGCTGGCGAAACCGTCTTCCATCAGGATGAGCCGCATCCCTATGTCTATGTGATCGAGCGCGGCCTGGTGAAGCTCACCTATCTGCGTGCCAATGGCGAGGAGTGGATCAAGTCCTTCGCCATCGAAGGGCGGTTCTTTGCGAGCCTCTCGGCGCTGGTGCCCGCCGGGCGGGCGAGCTTTTCGGCAATTGCGGTCGAGGAGAGCCGCCTCGAGAGAATTCCGTTCGTGACGCTGCAGGCGCTGGCCGACACCGACCTTGGCTGGTCGCGGATGATCCGAAGTGCGCTGATGATGCTTGCCGAGCGCAAGGAGCGCCGTGAACGCCAGTTCCTGACGCTTGATCCCGAGGAGCGCTATCGCGCACTGCTCGTCGAGGAACCGGAGGTGGTCGCACGGGTGCCGCAGAAGGACCTCGCCGGCTATCTCGGCATCACCCCGGTCGGCCTCAGCCGCATCGCCAAGCGAGTGCGGGCGGAGGCCGACACCAGGCTTAACCCGGGTTAATGCGCGGCATCCGACAAGGAGCGATACCAGGCACCGTTGCAACAACGGAGGCGCGACTTGACCAAACAGAAAACGGCATCGGATTTCCTGCTCTTCCTCAGATCCTGGGCGGCGAGACCGCTGGAGGTCGCGGCGATCGCGCCTTCGAGCAGACGGCTGGCGGTCGCCATGACCACCGAGATCGGACCGCTCTCCGGCAATGTGCTCGAACTTGGGCCTGGCACCGGAGCCTTCACGCGGGCACTGCTTCGCAACGGCGTTTACGAGGACAATCTCATCCTGGTGGAGCGCAATCCGGCTTTCGCCATGCTGTTGCGGGAGCGGTTCCCGAGCGCGACGCTGATCGAGGGCGACGCCCAGCACCTGGCCCTGCCGGCGGTGAAGTCCGTCGGGGCGGCGATCAGCGGCCTGCCACTTCTGTCCATGCCGGCGCAGACCGTGCGGGCGATCCTCGCCTCGGTCTTTCATCACCTTGCCGAGGATGGAAGCCTGTTCCAGTTCACCTATGGACCGCGATGCCCGATCTCGCTCCAGGTTCTGCGCGAGCTTGGGCTCAAGGCCTCCTTTCGGCGCTGGGTGCCGCTCAACCTGCCGCCTGCCAGCGTCTATCGCATTTCCCGGAATAGTGCCTGAGCGCGATGGCCCCGTTTCCCGCCGGCGCGTGGGCGGCACCGGGTGACAGGTAAGACTTTCTCGGGCTTCCGCCCAAGTCAAAATCCATTTGCTGTCATTGTCTATAGAATAAGTTCATTATTACGCCTCAACCAAGGAGAGGCGGATGAGCAACGTACACTTCCTCAGAGAACCGGCGCCGGTGAACGCCGAACATGACGAAAGGCGACGGGAGCTTTTTGCCCGTGCCGAGGCGCTGTCAACCGATCTTGCCCGTCGGGGCGCCGAACTCGACCGGGTGGGCGCGCCGCCGCGCGAGGAGATCGAGGCGCTCCGCCAGGCTGGTCTGTTGACGGCGTTGCATTCGCCGGAGATCGGTGGGGCCGGCTTGAGCTGGATCGACGGGCTGCGGCTGGTGCGCATCGTCGCGCGCGGCGAAAGCTCGATCGGGCAATTGCTGGGCTACCACTACGTCAACAGCCAATACGTCTATTGGGCCGCCGCCGATCCCCGGCAAGCCTGGGTGCTGGGCGCCGAAACGGTCGAGCGGCAGCTCTACTGGGGTGCAGCCGTCAACCCGCGCGACCCCGGCCTGACGCTCGAGCGGCGCGGCGCGCACTACGTCTTGAACGGCCGCAAGACGTTTTCGACCGGCGCGCATGTCTCCGACCGCATCAACGTCAATGCCACGCTCGACGGCAAGATCGCCAATTTCGTCGTGCCCACCGACCGTCCCGGCTATATCGCGAACGACGACTGGGACAATATCGGCCAGCGCCTGTCGGACAGCGGCAGCGTCGAGTTCCGCGACTTTCCGGTTTATGGGCGAGACTTCATCCAGGCGCTTGCCGAACCCTTAGATCCGCCACCGGTGCAAGCGACCTTCAACACGCCGCTGATCCAGCTCGTCTTCGTCAATTTCTATCTCGGCACGGCGCAGGGGGCGCTGGCAGCAGCGCTCGACTACGTCCGCAGCACAACGCGTCCCTGGGTGACGTCCGGCGTCGAGCGTGCCGGCGACGACCCCTATATCCTTGAGGCGATCGGCGAGCTCCAGACGAACCTGAAGGCGTCGGTCGCGCTGGCTGATGCGGCTGCGGCAGCGGTCGAAGCGGCCTTGTCCGAGGGCAGCTCGGTAACGGCCGAGGCGCGGGGCGCGGCGGCGATCGAGGCCTATGCGGCCAAGGTGCATTCCACCCACGTGGCGCTCGACGTGACGGCAAGGGTGTTCGAATTGATGGGCGCGCGCGCCACGGCTGGGCACTATCGCTTCGACCGCTACTGGCGCAATGTCCGCACCCACACGCTGCATGACCCGGTCGCCTACAAGGCGCGCGAGGTCGGCGACTTTGCGCTCAACGGTCGGATCCCGCCGATAAGCCTTTACAGCTGAACCTGACGCACAGGGTGACTGTGCGTGGAAAAACGCCGCCTGAACAAAGGTTCCGGCGGCGTTTCTTTGATGTCTTCGCTTAAGCGGAGGCCGCGATCGTCTGCCGCTGGCCGGCGAGGTCGCGATAGCCGGCGCCCGGATGCGGCGCTGCAAGCCTCGGACCGGCGCCGAAGAGCTTTTCGCGGAGCGTGCCTTCGCGGTAGCCGGTCTTGTAGACGCCGCGTCTTTGCAGTTCCGGCACCAGCAGGTCGACGGCGTCTTCGAAGGTCCCGGGCGTGATGGCATAGGCAAGGTTGAAGCCGTCGACATCGGTGTCCTCGACCCATTCCTGCAGGAGATCGGCGACCGTCGAGGGCGAGCCGACGAAGACGGGGCCGAAGCCGCCGATACCCACCCAGTCGGCCATTTCGCGCACGGTCCACACCCGATCCGGGTCGATGGTCGTAAAGGTCTCGACGGCCGATTGCACCGCGTTGGTGTAACGGTGGCGAAGCGGCTCGTCCGGGGCGAACTGGCCGAAATCGATGCCTGTCCAGCCGGAGATCAGCGCCAGGGCACCCTCGTAGGACACGTGGCTGCGGTATTCGTCGAACTTCTTCTTCGCCTCCGCGTCGGTTTCGCCGAGGATCACCGTCTGCAGATTGAAGGCGAGGATTTCGCGTGGGTTGCGGCCGGCGCGCGCGGCTGCCTCGCGGACATTGGCGACATAGCGCTTCAATACGGTTTTGGATGGCGCGGCGACGAAGATGCATTCGGCGTGCGCCCCGGCAAAGTCCTTGCCGCGGCTCGAAGAGCCGGCCTGGTAGAGCACGGGCGTGCGCTGCGGCGACGGTTCGCTCAGGTGAATGCCGGGAACCGTGAAGTGGCGGCCGTGATGGTTGATCGGATGCACCTTTTCCGGATGGGTGAAGATACCGCTTGCCCGATCGCGCACGACGGCGCCGTCCTCCCAGCTTCCTTCCCAGAGCTTGTAGCAGACCTCCAGATATTCCTCGGCGAGATCATAGCGGTCGTCGTGGCGCGCCTGCTGCGCCTGGCCGATGTTGAGCGCGCCGCTGTTGAGGTAGGAGGTGACGATGTTCCAGCCGACACGCCCCCGGGTCAGATGGTCGAGCGTCGAGATGCGGCGGGCGAAGGTATAGGGATGCTCGAAGGAGAGCGACGCCGTCAGCCCGAAGCCGAGATGCTCGGTCTCGTAGGCCATGGTCGGCACCAGTTGCAGCGGGTCGTTGACCGGGACCTGGGCCGAATGCCGAAGGGCTGCATCCGCATTGCCGTTCAGCACGTCATAGACGCCCAGCACGTCGGCGATGAACAGGCCGTCGAACTTGCCGCGCTCGAGCGTTTTTGCCAGATGCACCCAGTAATCGAGATCCTTGTAGCGCCAGGACTGGTCGCGCGGATGGGTCCAGAGCCCTGGCGACTGGTGGCCGACGCAGTTCATGTCAAAGGCATTCAGCCGGATTTCGCGGCTCATGGGGCTCTCCTTCGGGCAAGGTTGGGCGTTGCCCAAAGCGCCGGTCACGCCTCGGGACGATCGCGCGCGGTCGATGGGCTCAGAGTGCGCCGTTCTTCGGCGGCTTGATGCCGTTCAGGTGGTAGTTGCCGACAACGTGATGCTTCCAGCGCACCGGGTCGTGCAGCGTGTGGGTGCGGGCGTTTCGCCAATGGCGGTCGAGGTTGAGGCCGATCTTCGTCGATGCGGTGCCGGCGAGTTCGAAGAGCGTGTTGCTCGCTTCCAAGGCGATTTCGGTCGTCAGGACCTTTGCCGCGGCAACGGCAAGCGTCGCTTCGATCACGCTTTCCTCGGTACCGTTGATCTGGGCGACGTCGACCTTTTTGCCGGCACGCTCCAGCGTGGCCGTTGCCGCCTCCAGGCGGATGGCAAGCTGGCCGATGCGGGCGATCGTCAACGGATCGTCGGCCGCCCGTTCGGCGCCACTGTCCATCCAGGGGCGCGCATGATTGCGGACAAAGTCGAGGGTTTCGGCAAAGGCTGCCCGGGCAATGCCGAGATCGATGCCGGCATGGATGATCTGGCCGACGCTACCGATCGTCGTCGGCCTTTCGAAGCCGCGGTGATGGCGCACCACCGCATCGGCGGCCACATAGACGTTCTGCAGCACGGTCGTGCCGCTGCCGGTCGTGCGCTGGCCGAAGCCGTCCCAGTCGTCGATGATCTGCAAGCCCTCCGCGCCGCGCGGCACGAAGGCCATGGTCAGCTTGTCGTTCGGATCAAGGGCGAAGATGACGATCCATTCGGCAAACAACACGCCGGTCGAATAATATTTGCGCCCGTTCAGACGGAAGCCGGGGCCGTCGGAGGAAAGCCGGGTCTCATAGTCGCCGACGGTTTTCGTGCCACGCTCCGAAAGGGCGTTGCCGAAACGGTCGCCGGCAAGCGCCCGGCCGAAGAAAAAGGCCTTTTGCTCCTCGGTGCCATCGGTGCGCAGCGCCTCGAGAATGTAGAAATGGTTCTGCGGGATCTGGCCGATCGAGGAATCCGCTTCCGAAAGGATGGCGGTGACTTCGGCAAGAACGGCATTGGAGACGTCTATGCCGTCATACTCCGGCGGCACGGTGATCGCCAGCAGGCCGGATTGGGCGAGCGCATCGAGCTCGTCGAAGGGCAGAATGCGATCCGTGTCCCGCTCGTTGGCACTCCCTGCAAATTCCGCCGCCAGCTCACGCGCGATCGACAGCGCTTCCTCTTCGCTTTCGATCCGGTGCGCCGGGGCTCTAGTTTTCTCGGAAAGCCGCGAGATCGTTCCCATGTGACTGCTCCCTGTCGATTGAGGTGCATATCAGTGAATTATCTGGCCTGATCGGGTAAGATAGTATATTCTATAGAAATTATCGATTTGAGTATTTCGTTTCGGCCTTGATGGCGACTTGGTGTTTACCTTCGGGTCGGGATGGGTAAGATCGATTCGGGGGAAGGCCAGGGAAGAGGACCCTGGTGATGCTCGGCGGCGTGTATGCTCACCGATTTCCCGCCAAAATTGACTGCGGCTCAGGGAACCATCGCCCGATTTGTGCATTTGCCTCATCGCCTGCAGTTTGACCCGTCGTGTGGCCCCAGAGTATCGGCCACCCGGCACGAACACAAACATATGCTGACAGAATTGGCCATTCGCGTTTCCCGGCCTTAACCACTGAAGGAGACACAAATGACGAATTTCCTGCCTGCTCTCCATGAAGGGCACGCCTCCATCACGCTGCAGAACCTGTTTCGTGATGCTCTGGAGGCCTATGATGACTGGGGCGCCAACATGCCCGAGCCCATCGTTGCGTTCGAAGGCAAGCGCATTCCCATCAGCGAGGTCTTCGACTGGATGAAACCTTGCAGCGACATCATGCCGGCAAACCTCATCGGCATCGTAACCGACCGACTGAACAAGCCGTGGAGCGGTGAAGGGCCGCTCGACGCCATGACCGTCTCGACGGCCGCGCGTGTCATGTCGGTGCTGACGCGGCGGCAGCTGCGCAGCTTCGGTCGCGGCTCGATCGAGATCTTCGCCGACCGCTTCAACCATCCGGTCCACGCCAGCGCGTGAGACCGGTGACCTCAGAGGAGCGCGCGTGCGCGCTCCTCGTTCCCGGCGGGTATCCGTCACGGATTTCCCCGCACCTTGCCGACCCCTTCCTTGAAGCATCGCCTTCCCGTAAACACGAGGGGAGAGCAAGCGGATGTTCGAGCGGACCGGGGGCGGCGTGAATTTTCGACAATTGGAAGTGCTGCGCACGCTGTTGGCGACCGGATCGACGATTGCGGCCGCCAAGACGATGGGGCTCAGCCAGTCCGGCGTCAGCCGGCTGTTGCAGCAGCTCGAGGAAGAGCTGTCGCTGACGCTTTTTGCCCGTGACAAGGGCCGGCTGATTGCGACGCCCGAGGCGATGAAGCTCGCCGAGGATGCGGAGCATATCTTGCTCGGCATCGACCGGTTCACCAATCTGGCGCAGGACCTGCGCAGCGGCGCAGTCGGCCCAGAGGTCGTGCGCATCGGCCTGCCGAACAGCATGTCCGAGACCTTCGCCCCGGCGATGCTCGCCGACTATGCCAAGGATTTTCCCGGCGTGCGCGTCGAAACCTTCTTCGACACGACCGTTGCGATCGCCCGCCTCGTCGAGCAGCGCATCATCGATTTCGGCTTCCTGCGTTATGAGGGGCAGCTGAGCGCCGGTCTCGAAATGCAGCCGGTCGCAACCGGCCTCAGCGTCTGCGTCATGGAAAAGGGGCACACGCTTTCGCAGCACGAAACCGTGACGCCGAAGGAACTGCGCGGCGTGCCCTTGATCCTGATCGGCCGCCGCCGGCCGACGCGGGTCATGCTCGACGAGATCTTCCGCAAGGCCGGCGTGCCGCAAAAGGTCAAGATCGAGACCCACAGCAACAGCTCGGCCTGCGCCTACGCGGCCTACGGCCTTGGGGTCGCGATCATCAGCAGCTTCTTTGCCAATCTGCACCGGCACCTACCGATCGAGATCCGTCCGTTTTCGCCGCACCTCACCCAGGATTTCGGCGTCGCGACGGCGGCTGGCGTACCGCTGTCGCTTGCAGCCCAAGCCATGATTGACTGCCTCAAAAGGCAGGTCGCCGCTTCGCAGCAGCCGTGAGACAATGGCCTCAAGGTTGCGGCCATTGGCAATGGGACGGGCGCGACACTACATTGCCGGCCGATACGAACATTAGAGCGGATAAGATCATGTTTCAGGCAGCCACCATCGACACAGGCGACAAGCGCGCTTTCTATGCGGAGTTGGCCCAGCAGCTCGAATCGCTGCTTCATGGCGAGCCGAACCTGATCGCCAACGCGGCCAATACGTCGGCGCTGATGTTCCAGACCATGCCGAGCCTCAATTGGGCGGGGTTTTATTTCCTCGAAACCGACGACGAACTCGTGCTGGGACCGTTCCAGGGCAAGCCTGCCTGTGTGCGCATCGCCGTCGGCCGCGGGGTCTGCGGAACGGCCGTCAAGGAAGACCGCTCGATCCTTGTGGAAGACGTCCATGCCTTTCCGGGGCACATCGCCTGCGATGCGGCCTCGCGCTCGGAACTCGTGGTTCCGGTGCGGCGTGACGGCCGGGTGATCGGCGTCATCGATCTCGACAGCCCGGAGCCTGCACGCTTCGACCGCGACGACCAGATCGGCATCGAAAAACTTGCGGCGATCTTCGCAGCGGCAATTGCATAGGGCCGCCGCCGTGGATGATCTGGCAAGGACTGACAGGCTTTTGCTTCGGGCCGCACCATGACGGATGCGGCTCAGCCTGTCGATGTCGAAACGCATGCGCGCGTGGCCCGCAAGATCGACATCGTCGTCATCGGCGCCGGGCAGGCGGGATTGTCTTCGGCCTATCACCTGGGCCGGCTCGGGCTGGCGCCTCACAGGCAATATGTCGTCATCGACCGGTCGCCGCAGCCGGGCGGGGCCTGGCAGTTTCGCTGGCCGTCGCTGACCTTGAATACGGTCAACGGTATTCACGATCTTCCCGGCATGAGATTTTCCGAAGCGGTCGATACCAGCAAGGGCGAGGTTCACGCGGCCGTCGCCGTGCCGCAGTATTACGGCGCCTATGAGAAGGCATTCGGTCTGCCGGTCCGCCGGGCGGTGGCCGTCAAGGTCGTGTGTGACCGGGGCGAGCGCTTCAGGGTCGAGACGGACGACGGGGCTTATGCTGCCCCCGGCATCATCAACGCGACCGGCACCTGGGAGGCCCCCTATATCCCGCCCTATCCGGGAGCGGAGCGCTTCAAGGGGCACCAGCTGCACACGAAGGATTATCAGTCGGCAGCGCAATTCGCGGGGCAGCATGTGCTGGTCGTCGGCGGCGGCATCTCCGCCATCCAGCTGCTCGATGAAATATCGCAGGTGACATCGACCACGTGGGTAACGCGGGAGGAGCCGGCCTTCCGCGACGAACCGTTTACGCCAGAGGTTGGACGCGCCGCCGTAGCCATGGTCGAGGACCGGGTTCGCCGCGGCCTGCCGCCGGGCTCGGTCGTCTCGGTGACGGGCATTCCGGTGACACCTGCGATCATGGCCGCACGTGCACGCGGCGCGCTCGAGCGCCAGCCGATGTTTGCCGAAATGACCGAAAACGGCGTGCGCTGGTCCGACGGGCGCGAACTGGCCGTCGACGTCATCCTCTGGAGCACCGGCTTCAGAAGCGCGCTCGATCACCTGGCGCCGCTGCAACTGCGCAATGCTGACGGCGGTATCCTGATGACCGGTCGGCTGGCGACTCAGGTGGCAAAAGACCCGCGCATCCATCTCGTCGGCTACGGGCCGTCGGCTTCCACCATCGGTGCGAACCGGGCAGGAGGCGCTGCCGCCCGCGAACTGGCCGATTTTCTTCATCTGACCTGAGGAAGCCGGCGCGATCGCGCCGGCTTCCTCGCCAGCGAGCAGCCGGGCAGCGCCCACCCGGTCGCGATGAAGTTGCATGCCCTTTTCATAGATGTATGACATTTACTCATAATATTGCGCGATTTTTTCCAATCGATCATAGTCCCTGCAACAAGAGAGCCGACGGGCAGGAGAATCGCGGTAACGCGTGCGGCCTGCCTCAGTACGGGGAACCCATGATCAAATTCATTCTCAATCGTCTCGTGATGGCGATACCGACGATCGTGATCGTCTCGGTTGCCGTCTTCACGCTTATCCGCCTCATTCCCGGTGATCCGGCAGCGCTGATGCTCGGCGATATGGCCGAACCGCAGCAGATTGCCGCGTTGCGCGCGGAGCTCGGTCTCGACCGCAGCATCCCGGAGCAATTCGTCATCTGGGCCGGCAACATCCTCTCCGGCGATTTCGGCACCTCGATCGTCACCGGCGAGCCGGTGCTGCATCTGGTCGTCAGCCGCTTCTTCGTCAGCGCCGAAATCGTCGTCATCGCCGTGCTTCTCGCGAGCCTGATCGCGGTTCCGGCCGGCGTCATCGCCGCCTGGCGGCAGAACAGCCTGACCGACCTGGCGCTTGTCGGTTCGGCGACCGTGCTTCTGTCGATCCCAACCTTCTGGCTCGGTCTTCTCTTGCTGCTCGCCTTCGGCCTGAAGCTCGGCTGGCTGCCGGTGCTTGGCTACGTGCCGATCTCGGAGAACTGGAAGGCCGGCCTTCTCTATCTGGTGCTGCCGGTCATGACGCTTGTCATCCACGAGATGGGCGTGATCATCCGCATGGCCCGCGCCTCTACGCTCGAAGTGCTGCGGCTCGATTACATCACCCATGCCCGTGCCAAGGGGCTTTCGGAAAGTGCCGTTCTCTGGCGCCACGCCTTCAAGAACGCCTTCGGCCCGACCTGGACGATGATTGGCCTGATCCTCGGCAACCTGCTCGGCGGCATCGCCGTCATCGAGACGGTGTTCACCATTCCGGGTCTTGGCCGTCTAATGGTCGATGCGATCTTCCAGCGCGACTATCCGGTGATCCAGGGCTGCCTGCTGCTCGTCGCCTTCTCCTATGTCGTCGTCAATCTGGTGGTCGACCTCCTCTATCCTCTCTTCGATCCGCGGGTGGTGGCAGAATGAGAAAGCTCACTTTCAACGGCGCCATCGGCGGCGGCCTGATCGGCCTGCTGGTCATCACCGCCCTCATCGGCCTTTTCTGGACGCCTTATGATCCGATGGCGCTCGGCTTCACCGCGCGGCTTGCCGCACCCGGTGCAGCGCACTGGCTCGGCACCGACGAGTTCGGCCGCGATGTCGCCAGCCGCCTGATGGTCGGCGCCCGTGCCAGCGTCTGGATCGGCTTCCTGACCGTCACCTTCGCCGTCGTCTTCGGCACCTTCATCGGCATCGTCAGCGGCTATGCGCGCGGCTGGGTCGATGGCGTGATCATGGCGATCAACAACGCGCTCCTGGCCTTCCCCGGCATCCTGCTGGCGCTCGGCCTGCTCGCCGTCTTCGGCGCCAACCAGTACGGCATCATCTTCGCGCTCGGCATCGCCTATACGCCGTCAATGGCCCGCGTGGTGCGCGGAGCGGTGCTGTCGCTGCGCGAACGCGAGTTCATCGAGGCGTCGCGGGTGATGGGCAATGGCGAGATATATACGATGCTGCGCCATATCCTGCCGAACTGCGTCGCGCCGATCACGGTGCTTGCCACCTCGATGTTCGGCTGGGCGATCCTCTCGGAAAGCGCGCTTTCCTTCCTCGGTCTCGGCGTGCCGCCACCGGCACCCACCTGGGGAAACATGCTCGCCGCCGGCCGCCCCTTCATAGAACAGGCCGTCTGGCTCGGTTTCTTCCCTGGTCTCTGCATCGCTCTCACTTTGCTCGGCATCAACCTTCTGGGCGACGCGCTACGCGACCGTCTCGACCCCCGCATGCGAGGCCTGAAATGACCGGCAATCCTCTTCTCAGTGTCCAGCGCCTTTCGCTTGCCGTCACTCACTCCGGCAACCAGGTAGTGAAGAACGTCAGCTTTGACGTCGCGCCCGGCGAAATCGTCGGCATCGTCGGCGAAAGCGGCTCCGGCAAGACACTGGCGACACGCGCGATCATCGGGCTCATTCCGCCGGCCGTCCGCCGTATCGGCGGCACGATCCTCTACCGGGGTAAGGATGTGCTCGGCATGAAGGACCGGGATCTCCGCCAGCTTCGCGGCGGGGAGGTCGGCGTCGTCTTCCAGGAGCCGATGACCTCGCTCAACCCGTCGATGACCATCGGCCGGCAGCTCGAGGAAGGGCTGATCCTGCACACAAAGATGTCGGTCGAGGAGCGCCGCACGGCGATCCTTTCAATGCTGCAGCGTGTCGGCATACGCGAGCCGGAGCGGGCGTTGACCGCCTATCCGCACGAGTTCTCCGGCGGCATGCGCCAGCGCATCATGCTCGCCTCGGTGATGCTGTTGAAGCCAGCCTTGCTGATCGCAGACGAGCCTACGACCGCGCTCGATGCCGTCGTCCAGCGCGACGTCATGGAGCTGATGGTCGAGTTGACCCAGGCCGAGGGCACTGCAGTGCTGCTCATCAGCCACGACCTGCCGATGGTCGCCCGCTACACCAACCGTTTCGTGGTGATGGAAAAGGGCGTCGTCGTCGAGCAAGGGCTGACCGAAGAGATACTACAGGCGCCGCAGCATCCCTATACCCGCAAGCTGCTTTCGTCGCTGCCGTTCCGTGGTGCTGCGCGTGAGCTCGACATGACCCGCACGCCGATGGTTTCGGCGCGCAATATTGTCGTCGAGTATCCCGGCCGCAAGGGTCTCTTCCGCAGGCACGAGCCGAAGCGCGCGCTGCACGGCGTCAGCGTCGATATCCATGTCGGCGAGGTCGTGGCACTGGTCGGCGGTTCCGGCTCTGGCAAGACGACGCTCGGCCGCACCATCGCAGGCCTCGTCCAGCAGGCCGAAGGCGACATCCTGTTCCAGGGCCGCGAGCGCAGCGCCGACTGGCGCGATTATAGGCTGAACTGCCAGATGGTCTTCCAGGATCCCTATTCGTCGCTCGATCCGCGCATGACCATTCAGGCGCTCGTCGAGGAAGCGCTGCGGCTGGTGCCGGACCTCGATACGCCGGCCAAGCGTCGCCGTGCGCTCGAAACGCTTGAGGAAGTCGGGCTCAGCGCCGATTTCGCCAATCGCTATCCGCATGAGCTCTCGGGCGGCCAGCGCCAGCGTGTGGCTATCGCCCGCGCCATCGCACGGCGGCCAAAATTCCTGATCGCCGACGAGCCGGTGTCGGCGCTCGACGTAACCGTTCGCTCTCAGGTGCTGGAACTCTTCTCGAACCTGCAGAAGCGCTACGGCTTCTCGTGCCTGTTCATCAGCCACGACCTCGGCGTCGTCGAGCAGGTCGCCGACCGCGTCATCGTCATGCAGGACGGGCGCATCATCGAAGAAGGCGACCGCGACCGGATCTTCGATGCGCCGAAGGATGCCTATACCCGCAAGCTGCTTTCGGCGATCCCGGCGCTCGATCTCAACCAGACCGGTGGCGTCACCCTCAAATGGCGGCTGGAGGCCTGAGATGAGCACGGAAATCAAGACCGGTGCGATCGCGGCCGAACTCCACGCGATCGCCGACGCGGAGCCCTTCGTCACCCGCTTCCTCGTGCGCAATCTCCAGACCGGTGAAACCATCGGCCGTGGCGAGGGTGAGGAAACACCATCTGCCAGCACCCGCAAAACCTCGATCATGATGGCGGCGCTGAAGGCGGTGGCAGAAGGCCGGCTTCATCTTGACGAGCGCATCACCTACGAAGCACGGCTCGCCCAGGAAGTGGCGAGCGGCATGTTCCGCTACCTGACGCCTGGAATCGTCATTTCGCTGCGCGACGCGATCGTCGGCATGATGGTTCTGAGCGACAATGTCTGCACCAAGATGGTGTTCGAGCGGCTGACGCTTGAAGAGGTCGACGGCTATTGCAAGGCGCTCGGCATGGTGGGCACGCACCATCGCTTCCTCATTCCGCCGCTGGCGCTCAAACCCGATCATTCGCTGGCCGACGTCACGACGACGACGGCTGCCGACCAGGTGATGCTGCTGGAACTGATCCTCGCCGCCGAGCACGATGCCGCTGCCGCCGCCAGGCTTGGCATCACGGTCGAGCTCGCCGCCTTCGCTGTGCAGACGCTGAAGAACCAGGTTTTGCGCTATGGCATCCGCTCGCGGCTGCCCTTCGATACGGTCGTCGCCTGCAAGGGGGGTCGCGGCAAACGCGGCCGCATGGATGCCGGCGTCGTCTATCGCGACGGCAAGCCGCTCTATGCGATCGCCGCCTTCACCGACGGCGTACCCGCGCTGATGCCCGACGGCACGCCCGGCTACACCATCGCGCTCGAAACCATCGGCAAGCTGTCACAGGTCTGCTGGCGCGCCTTTTGAACCGACAACACCAACAATCAGAAAAGAGAGAGGAACCATGAAAACCATACTTCTTGCCGGAACCATGCTGATGAGCGCGATCGCGCTCGGCCATGCGCGTGACCTGACGGTCGCCCAGAGCTCGGACATCCGCAGCAACGAGCCCGGCGTCAACCGCGACGGCAACACCGACTCGGTGATCTTCCACATCGTCGAAGGTCTGGTCGGCTACGCCGAGAACGGCGAAGTGAAGCCGCTGCTCGCGAAAAGCTTCGAGGTTTCGCCCGATGGCCTGACCTATACGTTCAAGCTGCGAGACGACGTGAAGTTCCACAACGGTAAGGCGCTGACCGCGGAAGACGTGGTCTGGAACTGGAACCGCTACATGAAGCCGGAGACCAAGTGGACCTGCGCCGGCGACTTCGACGGCAGCAAGTCGATCAAGGTGACGAGCGTCGCCGCAGCCGACGCCTCCACCGTCACCATGAGTATCGAGAAGCCTTCGGCCGTCTTTCTCGGCCTGATGGCCCGGCCGGAATGCGGCTACACCGGCATCGTCTCCCAAGATTCCGTCGGCGCAGACGGCGCTTACACTGCGCCCATCGGCACCGGCCCGTTCAAGTGGGCGGAATGGAAGAAGGGCGAATATGTCCGGCTCGAAAAGAACGCCGACTACGTCTCACCCGCCAATGACGGCAAGCCCGATGGCATGGTCGGCTCGAAGCGGCCGCTCGTCGACGGCATCAAGTTCATGGTGATCCCGGACGCCTCGACCGTGAAGACCGGCCTGCTTTCGGGCGCGCTCGACACCGCCGAAGTCTCGGCCGATCTCATTGCCGAGTTCAAGGACAGCGACACGATGCAACTCATCGTCAAGCGCAACAACGGCAAGAACCTGCTTTACTTCCAGACCCGCGACAAGATCCTGAGCAACGTTGCGGTTCGTCGCGCGATGGCCGAAGCGCTCGACCTCGACCAGCTCGTCGCCGCTGTTTCCAACGGCACCGGCGAAGCCAACGCATCGATGGTCTCGGCCGACTCGATCTTCTACTCCGACGTCCAGAAGAAGAAGATCCCGATGGATCTCGAAAAAGCGAAGAAGAACCTGGCTGATGCCGGCTACAACGGCGAGCCGATCACCATCATCGCCAACAAGCGCGGCAACGTGCCGAGCTTCCCCGCTGCCGTCGTCGCCCAGGCGATGATGCAGCAGGTGGGCCTCAACGTGCAGATCGAAGTGCTCGACTATGCGACCCAGGTCGATCGCCGCCGCTCCGGCAACTATCAGGTGATCTCGCAGTCGGTGTCGCCGCGTCTCGATCCGGCGCTGATGTACAGCTTCTATGTCGGCAACAAGGACAAGAACGCCTCGCTGATGTGGGACAACCCGAAGGCGGTTGAACTGATGAAGGCAGCCTATGTCGAGGCCGACCAGGCCAAGCGCCAGGCGATCTTCGACGAGTTCCACCGGCTGATGCTCGACGAGGTCCCCGGCATCTTCATGTACGACATGGTCGACATCTGGGGCGCCACCAAGAAGCTGCACGGCCAGCCGGTCTGGCAGTCCAACACCCGCCTCTGGGAAGTGACGCTCGACGACTGATGCGGGCGTAGTCCTTTCTCTCCAGCGGATGGCGGCCGTTTGTCGCCCTCCGCACCTCCTTAAACAAAACTGCTGATGCGACCGCGCCCCGCGCCGTCGCAAAAGGATGATTGATGCCAAATCCAGCCGCCCGGACCGCCCTTGTCGACACGATCGAAGCGCTGAAGCCCGAATTCGCCGAAATGAGCGACGCGATCTGGGACCATGCGGAACTGAGTTTTCATGAGGAAAAGTCGGTAGCGACGCAGATCGCCATGCTGGAGAAGCATGGGTTTCGCGTGTCGCGCGGACTGGCGGACATCGATACCGCCTTCGTCGGCGAGAGCGGGCAGGGCCTGCCGGTGATCGCCTTTCTTGGTGAGTTCGACGCGCTTGCGGGTCTGAGCCAGGTGGCCGGCGTCGCCGAGGCGAAAGCGCTCACTGAGGGCGGTACGGGCCATGGTTGCGGTCACAATCTGCTCGGCACGGGTTCGCTGCTCGCTGCCGTCGCGCTTGCCCGCTACCTCAAGGAAAACGACTTGCCGGGTACGGTGCGCTATTACGGCTGCCCCGGCGAGGAGGGCGGTTCCGGCAAGACCTTCATGGCACGCGCCGGCATCTTCGCGGATGTCGATACGGCGCTGACCTGGCACCCGGCACCCTTCAACGGCGTACGCTCGACCAACAATCTCGCCGTTCTTGAAATCTATTACCGCTTCAAGGGCGTCGCCGCGCACGCATCGAACGGTGCCCATCTCGGCCGCAGCGCGCTCGACGCGCTGGAACTGATGAATGTCGGCGTCAACTTCCTGAGGGAGCATATGCCGCAGGATTGCCGCGTGCACTATGCGATCACCGATGCCGGCGGCAAGGCGGCAAACGTCGTCCAGGCCCGCGCCGAGGCGCTCTATCTCGTGCGGGCGCCGCAGATGCCGGAGGCCTTAGCGCTCGCTGCCCGCATCGACAAGATCGCCAAGGGGGCGGCGATGATGACCGAAACCGAGGTCGAGATCGTCTTTGACCGGGCGGCGACCAACCTGCTGCCCAACATCGCGCTGGAAACGGCGATCCACGACAACATGGTGGCGCTCGGGCCGGTTCCCTTCGACGAGGCCGATATCGCCTTTGCCAAGGACATCCAGAAGACGCTGACGCAGGAAGCAATCTCGAGCAGCATCCGGCTTTACCAAATCAAGGGCGATGTTTTTGCGAACAGCCGCATGGACGGTTCGACCGGTCTGCATCTCGGCCTTCGCGATTTCGAGGGCCAGTCGCATTTCCGCGCCGGCTCGACCGATGTCGGCGACGTCAGCTGGATCACGCCGACCGCGCAATGCTGGGCGCCCGCCTGGGCGATCGGCACGGCGCCGCACACCTGGCAGGTGGTGGCGCAGGGCAAGAGCCCGGCCGCCCACAAGGCTTTCGCCCACGCGGCAAAATCACTGGCCACGACCGGCCTCGACCTGATCCTCGATGCCGATCTTTTGGCACGGGCAAAGGCCGAGTGGCGTGAAAAGACCGAGGGCAAGCCCTACCAATGCCCGATCCCGGATCATATCGGTCCGAAACTCTGAAATCATTTTTTCGATGCCTGCAAACGCCCGCGCCACCCCGCGGGCGTTTCGTTTTGTCGGCGTCCGGAACGTCTGCCCGGCGAGTGCACGCGCCTTTGAATGGCGCCAGACTCTTGACGCGAATCGCAGGCTCCGGCATCTCTGTTACGGAGTTTTCCGAATAAGTGCCGATTGGCCGTATTTGAATTGAATCTCTGTTAGCGTGATGTGGCGCCGTTGGGCCGCTGACACGCGCAAGGAGTATGGCAGAATGAATATGACGGCAACCCAGGCAAGACAGGACGCGGGTCACTCCCAGGCACGCCGTCCGGCCGACGAAGCGATCGCGGCCGATGCCCGCGCGCTTTCCGAACAGTTGAAGGCGATGCGCGAGCGCCTGTTCGCGCCGACGGCGATGAAGACATTGCGCAGCTTCACCTCGGGCGAGGCGGCCAAGCTGATCGGCGTTTCTGACGGCTATCTGCGCCAGCTCTCGCTTGCCGGTGAAGGCCCGCAGCCCGATACCGGGCTTGGCGGCCGCCGCTCCTATTCACTCTCCGACATCAATGCGCTTCGCCGGCACTTGGCCGAACAGGCGCTTGCCAAGGGCAACGCCGCCAAGGCGCGCAGCTATCTCAAGTGGCGCGATGCGGAAGCAGGCGAACACCTGCAGGTGATCTCGGTCACCAACTTCAAGGGCGGCTCCGGCAAGACCACATCGTCGGTGCATATCGCGCAATATCTGGCGTTGACCGGCCACCGCGTGCTCGCCGTCGACCTCGACCCGCAGGCCTCGCTGTCCGCACTCTTCGGTTACCAGCCGGAACTCGACCTTACCGGCAACGACACGCTCTATGGCGCGATCCGCTACGACGCCGAGGCGCGGCCGTTGAAGGACATCATCCGCAAGACCTATTTCGACGGCCTCGATCTCGTGCCGGGAAATCTCGAACTGCAGGAGTTCGAGCACACGACGCCGCAGGCACTGAGCGCCCGTCACAATGGCACGGACGCTGGCCCGCTGTTCTTCGCCCGCGTGCAGGCCGCCCTTGCGAGCGTCGCCGACGACTATGACGTCGTCATCATCGACTGCCCGCCGCAGCTCGGCTATCTGACGCTGTCAGCGCTCTGCGCCTCGACGTCCGTCGTCGTCACCGTGCATCCGCAGATGCTCGACGTCGCCTCGATGAACCAGTTTCTCTACATGACGTCGGACCTCCTGAGCGTCGTGCGCGAGGCCGGTGGCGAACTCAACTTCGACTTCCTGCGCTACCTCGTCACCCGCTTCGAGCCGAACGACGGGCCGCAGGCCCAGATTGTCGGCTTCATGCGTTCGCTCTTCGGCGACCGGGTGTTGACCTCGGCCATGGTGAAGTCCACCGCGGTTTCCGATGCCGGCCTGACGAAGCAGACGCTCTACGAGGTCGGACGCGAGAATTTTACCCGCGCCACCTATGACCGCGCGATCGAATCGCTGAACGCCGTCAACGGCGAGATCGAAACGCTCATTCACGCGGCCTGGGGGCGCTGACCGACATGGCTGGCAACCGCAAGAACGAACTGCGCGCACTCTTTTCCGGCAATGTCGCCCCGGCGGCGCCTGCCGCGGAAGCGGATGACAAGGCGCCCGCCGCACCAAGCGTGCAGCCGGCAAAGCCAGTCGTGGTCCCCGCCGCCCAGGCCGACGTGCCGCGGGCCGCCTCCGGCGCGATCAAGGCCATGGGGCTTTCGCTTGGGAGTATCACCCGCGAGGCGGAAGAGGCCCGCGCGCTGCGCGAGGCCCTGCATCAGGGCGAGCGCGTCGTCGAGCTTGATCCGGAGCTGATCGATGCGTCTTTCGTCGGCGACCGCCTGACCGACGGCGAGACCGACGATCCGGAATTCCTGGCGCTCGCCGACAGTATCCGCGACAGCGGCCAGCAGTCGCCGATCCTCGTGCGCCCGCACCCGCAGAAGCAAGGCCGCTACCAGACCGCCTACGGCCATCGTCGTCTAAATGCCGTGCGCAGCCTCGGCACCAAGGTCAAGGCCATCGTCCGGCCGCTGACTGACGACGAGCTGGTGCTGGCGCAGGGCAAGGAAAACGCCGAGCGGCGCAACCTGTCCTTCATCGAGCGTGCCATGTTTGCGTCGGCGCTCGCCGACCGCGGCTTCGACCGGAAGGTGATCGGCGAGGCGCTCGCCGTGCAGAAGAGCGAGCTGTCGCGCCTCCTGCAGGTGGCCGAAGGCGTGCCGCCGGCGATTGCCCGCGCGATCGGCCCGGCACCGAAGGTCGGCCGCGAACGCTGGATGGCCTTCGGCGCGCTGCTTGAGGACATGGTGACCGTCGAACTGGCGCAGGAGGAGTGCCGCTCGCGCCGCTTCCTCGAAGCCGAAAGCGACCAGCGGTTCCAGATCGTCTTCGCGCGCCTGTCGCGCAAACCGAAGCCGGACGCAGCGGCCAAGCCGGAGACGCTGGTCGACGCCGGCGGACGCGCCTTTGCCAAGCTCAAGCGCGACGGCAAGAATGCCCGCATCGAGTTCTCAGTCGATGTCGATCCAGCCTTCATCGACGAGGTCGTCGAACTGCTTTCCAAGCAGCATGCGGTGTTCGCGGCGGGCCGCGAAGGCTGAACGAAGTCTGCCCTTCTGAAAGTTCCAATCGGGCCTGCGTGACGCTCTCACGCAGGCCCGATTCGTTTTCCCGGCGGAGCCGATGGTAGGCCGCCGCGAGCATCCCCGTGCGATCGCCGCTGTCGCCCCCATCCAAGAAATATTTTCGGCCGTGTGAGGCCGGCGACGGGATGTCGCGGCGGCCTTGGGGCGTCGGGCATTGCCGTTGCATGGAGCCCACAGAAAGGCAGCAATCGACCACGGATCCCGGTTCGAAACGGGGCGTTGGAAGGGACTTGTTAACCTTCATTTCCTATCGCTTAGAAGGCCCCGCGGCGATGTCTCTAGCTCTTCCAGGACCCATGCGTATTCCCAGGACAAACTTCTCACAGGCTGCTTTGCATGATGCAAACCAGGCGGATTATTTCGATGGTCCGCAGGATGATGCGTTGAGCGGTATGCCCACCCATGAGGCGGAACCCGCCGACCCCTATCAGTTGTACGAGGCGCCGGCGGCGCCTCGCCGGCCGGCGAACCAGCAGGCTGAAACCACGAGCCGTGCGACCCGCCTCTATGGGCAGGGTTCCGCCTACGCTCCTGCACAGGTGACGTCGACGATGAGCGAACCCTTGCCGACCCTTTCGGAGATTGCCGGCCACTACGGCGATTCCACCTGGGAGAGCCATTTCTTCCTGGCGCCGAACGTGCGCTTCACCCGCACGCCCGAGCGCGAATTCATGAAGCGACGCGCGCCGCAGGTCGAAGAAGGCGAAACGGCAACCGAAGTCGAAGAGGCGATCGTCGCGGTGGCGGCGGAGCCTGCTCCGGTCTTGGTGGAAACCGTTGAGCCCGTCGCGACGGCCACGGTCGAGCCGGTACAGACGGAAGCTTCGGCCGTTGCTGCTGACGAGGCGCCGCTGGCCGAGGTCGCGCTGCCGTCCTACAGCCCGTCCGAACTGTTGCGCATGCTGACCAACCAGTTGCCCACTTGGACCGCCGCGCAAAACACGATCGAGCCGGCCATGCTCGCGCGTGTCGAAGCTCCGGCCGACGAGGGCGTAGCCCTTGCGCCCGTTCTGACGACGCAGATCGCCGTTTCCGCGCCGGTCGCCGAAGTCCAACCCGCGCCCGCTCAGGCAGGCGACGCTTCCGTCGATCAGGGCGCTGCACATTCTGTCTTCCTGTCGGATTTCGCCTTCTTCGAATTCGGCCCGGCCGACGATGCTGAGGTTGCCGGCACGGAAGCCACCCATCCGAAGCCCTTTGTCGAGACGCCAGCCCCGGTTGCGATGACGCCCGCCATCGCTCCCGTCGCCGTTGCGCCTATTGCGGTCACGCCGCCAGCGCCCGTGCGCCCGGTTGAAATCCGCCGTATGCCGCCGACGGCGATCACTTCGCTGTTCCGTGTTGTCGATGTCCGCGGCGCAAAGCCGGAGGATGTGCCAGCCCAGCAACCGCCCGCCGCCGCTGAGGCCGTTGCCGACGCTGCGCCGGCACCCGTTGCCGCGGCTGAAGAACCGGTGACTGTAGCCGCCGCTGAAATCATTGACGCCGAACCGGTCGAAATCGAACAGCCGGCGCCGGTTGCCACGAAGGCGGCCATCACCATGCCGGCGCAGGTCACCCGCGCGCCCAGCAACATGCCGGCGATCGGCTCGACCGACCGCGCGCCGAGCGCCGACGGCTACGAGTTCCCATCCGAGGAACTGCTGCAGGAAGCGCCCGTCGGTCAGGGCTTCTTCATGACGCAGGAGCAGCTGGAACAGAATGCCGGCCTGCTTGAAAGCGTGCTCGAAGATTTCGGCGTCAAGGGTGAAATCATCCATGTTCGCCCCGGCCCGGTCGTCACGCTCTATGAATTCGAGCCGGCGCCCGGTGTGAAATCGTCGCGCGTCATCAACCTTGCCGACGATATCGCCCGCTCCATGTCGGCGCTTTCGGCCCGCGTCGCGGTCGTGCCCGGCCGCAACGTCATCGGTATCGAACTGCCGAATGCCACCCGCGAGACCGTCTATTTCCGCGAGCTGATCGAATCTGTCGATTTCCGCAAGACCGGCTACAAGCTGGCGCTTTGCCTGGGCAAGACGATCGGCGGCGAGCCTGTCATCGCAGAGCTTGCGAAGATGCCGCATCTGCTCGTCGCCGGCACCACCGGCTCGGGCAAGTCGGTCGCGATCAACACCATGATCCTGTCGCTGCTCTATCGGTTGAGCCCGGATCAGTGCCGCCTGATCATGGTCGATCCGAAGATGCTCGAACTCTCCGTCTATGACGGCATCCCGCATCTGCTCACCCCCGTCGTTACCGACCCCAAGAAGGCGGTCATGGCGCTGAAGTGGGCCGTTCGCGAGATGGAAGACCGCTACCGCAAGATGTCGCGGCTCGGTGTGCGCAATATCGACGGCTACAACCAGCGCGCCGCCGCTGCCCGTGAAAAGGGCGAACCGGTGATGTGCACGGTGCAGACCGGTTTCGAAAAGGGCACCGGCGAGCCGCTGTTCGAACAGCAGGAAATGGACCTGGCGCCGATGCCTTACATCGTCGTCATCGTCGACGAGATGGCCGACCTGATGATGGTCGCCGGCAAGGAAATCGAAGGCGCGATCCAGCGGCTGGCGCAGATGGCGCGTGCTGCCGGTATCCACCTGATCATGGCGACGCAGCGTCCTTCGGTCGATGTCATCACCGGCACGATCAAGGCGAACTTCCCGACCCGCATCTCGTTCCAGGTGACGTCGAAGATCGACAGCCGCACGATCCTTGGCGAGCAGGGGGCCGAGCAGCTGCTCGGCCAGGGCGACATGCTGCACATGCAGGGCGGCGGACGTATAGCCCGTGTCCATGGCCCGTTCGTTTCGGATCTTGAGGTTGAACACGTCGTCGCACATCTGAAGACGCAGGGACGCCCGGAATATCTCGACACCGTCACGGCGGAAGAAGAGGAAGAAGAGCCGCAGGAAGAGACCCCGGTCTTCGACAAGAGCGCGCTTGCGTCGGAAGACGGCAACGAACTCTACGACCAGGCCGTCAAGGTGGTCCTGCGCGACAAGAAGTGCTCGACCTCCTACATCCAGCGCCGCCTTGGCGTCGGCTACAACCGTGCGGCCTCGCTGGTCGAGCGCATGGAAAAGGAAGGCCTCGTCGGGTCGGCGAACCACGTCGGCAAGCGCGAGATCATCTACGGCAACCGCGACCATATGAGCTCGCCCGACAATGACGACATGGATTGATACCGGGCGTAGCCCCAGGCCAGGATTTCGAGCCGTCGCTGACAGGTTGTTGGCGACGGCTTTTCTATCTTCAAGTTGCTGGTAGTGTCGCCTGCACCAGGAGCGGTCGTGACCCTTCCGGCCCTAATGTCGCGCATGGGATGATCTGATCGGTGCAAGCAGTAAAGCATCGTCGCAATGAGACACCGATCTGGCCAAGCCTGACGCTTGCTCTCATCCTTCATGCGCTCGTCGTGTTGGCGCTTTTCCTCCTCCCGTCACCGCGGCCACCTGTTCCGAGCCCGGACGAGGGGATCGCCGTTCAGATACTGGAATTGCCGCTCCCACGCCCTGAGGTGGTGCAGCCCGTGCTCGGACCGCAAGATGCGCCGCCCGTCGCGCATTCCGTCCCGGAGACGGCGCCTGCCGCGGAAACAGCCACGCTGCCGCCAGCTGCCCAGCCGATGGTGCAAGCGAAGCGGTTCTTCTCGGCGGCGATACTGGCTGATCCACGCAGCAGACAGGCGCTGGAAGGGCTGTCACAGCTCGCCGCCGATGAACAGATTGTCCAGCTCTGCAATCTCGAGGCGATGGAGCAGGTTCATCGCTGGCGCGTTGACTTTACCCCCGACCTGCTCGTCGCCTACGCCACGTCGGATATCGTTTTGGCTGGGCGGAACCTCCGTGCGGATGGCGCCGCCTTTCGCAGCAAGGGTCGCTGGTTCAATATCAAGTTTGGCTGCGCCGTGGCGCCGGATATCAAAAGCGTCGCCGCATTTGAGTTTCAGGTTGGTGACGAAATTCCGGAAAGTGAGTGGGAGGCAAATTTCCTCTCCGCTGGCGCCGCAGCCCACTGATCGTGGCCATCGATCGAAGTCCGTTCCCTGCGCCCTTTGGCGAAGGACGTGACGAGAAGCAGGCTGCGGAGCCGGATCACGCCGGGGCCGTTCCGCCTTTGGCGTGGCCTGCGCGGCAGCAGTGCTTCAGTTGCTTGCCAGATCCGCAGGGGCAGGGGTCGTTGCCGCGCAGTTGCAGACGACCAACAAGCGGCAAGAGCGCTGCGGAGGGAAGGAGGCCCGCCATCAGGATTGCCAGCCTGGCGGAAATGCCGGGAATGACCAGCCGCCGCCGGGCCTTGAAGCCGTGCCAGGCACTTCTTGCCACGTATTCCGGAGTGGCTTTCGGGAGCGCTTTGAACAAGGCAGCCCTGTTGGCGCCGGATTTTTCGAGGAACTCGGTCGATACCGGTCCCGGCGCAACGCAGGTCACGGTTACGCCCGTCCTTCGCGTCTCCTGGTATAGCGCCTCGGAGAACGAACGAACGAAGGCTTTGCTCGCATAATACATTGCCATGTACGGGCCGGGCGTAAAACTCGCGACCGAGGCTAGATTGATGACGCCGCCGCGGCCGCGCGCGACCATGCCCGGCAACAGGTGCAAAGTCAGGGCCGCAAGCGCACGCACATTGACGTCGATCATACCAATCTGGTCGGCAATCGGCAAAGCGGTCGCCGCGCCCCGCAGGCCATAGCCGGCACTGTTGACAAGAACGTCGCAGACGAGGCCTTCGCGCGAAAGAAATTCGTCGAGAATGCGCGTGGCATCGGGCGCGGCAAGATCGACCGGCAGGGAGAATGCCTCGCCGCCCGCCTGTTCGATCGCGGCTTGCACGACGTGCAAGCTTTCGATGGATCGCGCGACCAGAACGACCGGCGCGCCGTCTCGTGCGGCAAGCTCTGCAATTGCCCTGCCTATGCCCCGGGACGCTCCGACAACGACAATGGCGGGTCGTGGTGACTGCTGCGATGTCATGCCGATGGCTCCGGCGTAGCGATTGGCGGCTGGTCGAGTTCGGAAAGCTCTGCCACCTCGTCGGCGATTTCGCCGTTCAATATTTCCTCGAAACGAGCCAGGGCTCGCGCGACATTGGCGCCGTCCATGACACGGTGGTCATAGTGGATCCTGACCGTGACCGATCCGTCGTCACCGATCGGCCCATAGTTGAAGATGGTCGTCAAAGGCGTCAGCGGATTGAGCGACTCCGCACCCAGGCCGGAATAGACCGACAATTGGAAGGTGCCGAAGCGGTGGCCGCGCTGGCGCCCCATGTTCAGGCTGAGCCACATCAGCAGCCGCCGCAACGGCGCGGGCAGGCGTGCAATCTTCAACGCCCGCCGGAATTCCCTGATCTCGAGCACGGGGCGGGACCGGGCCTCCTGGAGCAGGGCGCTCAATTCGGCAAGGGACCGCCTCTCGGGTTGCTTGATCGTGCTGAGAAGGACGACCCGTTCGCCTTCGTGCTCGCGCTCGTGCGCCACGGACGCGATGCTTCCGGGATACTCATAGAGTTGCGGTCTCGGAAGCTTGACATAAGCCCGGCGAAACTCGGGTGTCTCCATCGAGAGTAACCCGTAACCCTTGAGAAACAACACCATCCACGATGGCCGGTCGGATCGGCTTGCACGGGCTTTGTGCAACGCGCGGATATCCATCTGCCGCTGCACCGTGACCCGCGGCACGCCGATGGAAAATCGCATCAGATCGCCGACGAGGCGTCGTGCGGCGGAAAGCTTGATCGGTCGGCCCCGCATAGTGCCACCTCTAATAGATAAAGGGGATAATTCGCTTCGTCCTGTCCATGTAAGCGCGATATTCGGGCCCGAAGAATTCCAGCATCAGGCGCTCCTCCTTGCCCACACGCAGGAAGAAAAGAACAGCGAATCCAAGAAGCCCTGCAAGTCCAACCACCCAGTTCGACAGCAACAGCATCTGACCGATCCCCATAAGCAGGAAGCTCGTATACATCGGGTGCCGGACGGCGGCGTAAGGGCCTGTACTAATCAGCTTGTGTTTTTCGCGGATTTCCAGCGAGATGGACCAGTTGCGGCCGAGTTCCTTGTGCGTTCGACGGAAGGTCCAGAGCGCTGCGGCGAAGACAAGCGCCCCAAGTCCGACCAGCCATAGATGGGCGCCATAGTCGGCAAATCGCGGGATTCCTGTCGCAACATAAAGCGCGGGCACAATCGCAAGGCCCAGCGAAGCAGCAGCAAGGCCAATCGTATCGGTCGTCGATCGTCGGTTGCTCATCACCCGCACACGCTTTGCACGGCGTTCGAACGGGTAACGCACCACATACCAGGCAATTATGCCCACGACCCAGACGATTTCGCCGATGGAAGCGGCAGATATGTTCACGTTGGCTCACCCAAGCTTTTCTGTGCGGCTGCTGGTCCGCAAAACGGCAATCACGCACGAGACTGCCATGCGTCGCTCGGACCTGACAAGGCAATAAAACTGCAGCGGTCGAGAAGGCAGTTGGCGGCCGATGGAAGTGTTTCTCTGGCGCCTGATCAGGTGTGGCGTGGTGCGCTCGTCCGCCTAGCCGCCGTTCATCTCACGTAGCCTCGTGATGAACTGCTGCGGCCTCAGCCAGATGCCAGGTGTCTTGTACCCCATGGAACGCGCGATGTCGGCGACGAAAGCGTTGCAGTTGTAGATTGACGCCTGCCAGAAGCGGGCTTCGGACTTGAGCTTTCGGATCTTGGCAACGACGTCGCGATATTGCGTCTCCGTCAACATGACGCGCCAGCTCGCGGACCTGTATTGTTCCTCCAGATCACCGTCGCTGGCGCCAGTTTCGGCCGGAACCGGCAAAAGGTGGCCAATAACATAGGGAGCAGTGTCGCTTGTCGCGGGTGCAAGCCCCGCAACTTCTGGACTGATCATCGCTCCAGACTTGCTGAGCCGGCCAAAAATTACGTAGGAGTGACCGTAACTGAGCGCATAACGAGAGCGGAATTCAATGAAATAGCCCTGATCGCGCTGTTGTGACGTGGTGCCCGCATAGCTTGAGACGAATCGCGGCTGAGGGCCCTTGTCCTGCGATTGACACGCCGTAACCGCGATTGCGGCTAGGACGGCGAACGAAATACGACCTCGTGAACGAGTCATTTCTGCGCCATCTCTCCCAAATTCTGATCAGGCTGCGAATGCGCCACTGGTGGCTTTCGATCCGCGTCGCGAAATGTGGCCAGCCGGCCACGGTCAGACAGGGCGGGAAGGACCGTGAGGTCCTCCCCGAACTAAGGTCGGTAGTTATTTGTAAACGGGCGCTGGCTCTTCAGCCACCGGTGGTGGCGCCTTGCCTTTGCCTTTACCGATTGTTCCACAAGCGGCGAGGCTGGCAACGGAAAGCAACGCAACTGTCACGATTAGAATTCTGCTCATCAATATTTCCTTTCCTCTGTTGTCGGAATGGTTATTCGAAGGCAACATTCACAGTATTACCGGCAATTCGAGATTCGTCCTAGTGCAGAAATAACACGCTCGTCGGTCGGTTTATCGTTACCGAAGGTTAAATAATCCATCAAAGCGTGCTGACCCTACTCCAATGTGAAACTCAGATAGAGTAGGGCTTCAAATGATCAATACCGGAGTTCCAATTGGCGTGCGGGCGTAAAGATCGACGACGTCATCGTTGGTGAGTCGGATGCAGCCGTTGGAAACTGCCTGGCCTATAGTCCAGGGTGCATTTGTGCCGTGGAGCCGGAACTTGGTGTCCTGTCCGTTGCGATAAAGGTATAGAGCCGACGCCCCTAGCGGGTTGTGAGGGCCGCCTGTAACGCCACCGGCGTATTGCGCCAATTCCGGTTTGCGCCGGATCATGCTTGCGGTCGGCGTCCATGACGGCCACTCGGCCTTTCTGCCGACGACGGCTCGCCCTTTGAGTGTAAGCCCTTCCTCTCCGACGCCGATCCCATAACGCATCGCCCACCCGCCATTTTCGATCGAATAGAGATAGCGTTGCGATGTATCGACGAGAATCGTTCCGGCCGGTTCCTTGCCGTCATACCGGACGTGTCTCTTTCGGTAGCGTGGATCCACGCCCGGTGTACCACCGTACAGCGATGGGAATGAAATGCCCTGCCAGCTTGAACTGCACCCGGCCAGCAAGCCAAGGCTGCTGATAACCAGGGCCCTCCGAGTAATGCGCTGATTGTCCATCTTTACCTGCTGAGAAAAATGGTGCACCCCGACTCGCTTTTAGCATTACAATATTTGCCGACAAAGTTCCGATCAGTCAAACTAAACCATGCGTCATCGTACGCGACCGGAACAGGAGATATTTATGCACGCTCCGCGGGAAAGTCCGCGGAAGAATTATGTATTTGTGAGGACGAATCTGAATGGTGCATCGGAACTTCGTTAAAATTGCTGGCGATTTTCGCGACTTTCTGTGGACGGTTGATCGATAAATCTGTGCCGCGCGTCAAATGCATGAAATGATTTGCGATGTCGTGCACGCTCGATTGGTCGAGCGTGACAATTGGAAATAACGGTATGAATTTAGGCTTCACTGGCAAAGTCGCTCTGGTGACAGGCGCCGGTTCAGGAATCGGCGCGGCCGTATGTCGACAACTCGCAGCCGAGGGCGCGGAAGTCATTGCTACCGATGTTGATGCTGACGCAGTGCGTCTTGTCGTCGAAGACATTTGCACGAATGGAGGCAAGGCTCATCACGCCGCGTTGGACGTTGCGGATTCAGGCGCCGTTGAAAGGCTGGTGGCGTTCGCCGTTCAGACTTGTGGCGGCCTCCATCTCGCAGTCAACAATGCCGGGATCGACGGCGTGCGCAAGGCGACTGCCGACTATCCAATCGACAACTGGCACGCGCTGATGGACGTCAACCTTCACGGCGTTTTCTATTGTATGAAGTATGAGATCGCGGCCATGGCGGCGCAGGGTGGAGGGGCGATCGTAAACACGACGTCCATTCTCGGTTCCGTCGCTCTGCCGACAGCCGCCGCTTACACGGCGGCCAAGCACGCAGTGGTCGGGCTGACGAAGGCCGCTGCGATCGAGTACGCCCGCAGCGGTATTCGCATCAATGCCGTTGCGCCCGGCTGGATCGACACGCCGCTATCGACCGAAAATGCCGACGTGGCGAGCAGCAGGCGCATGATGTCGCTGCAGCCGATGGGACGTCGCGGCACCCCGCAGGAAGTCGCGGCTCTGATCTGTTTCCTGTTGTCGGAACAGGCAAGCTTCATCACGGGAAGCGTTCACCTCGTTGATGGCGCCTACACTGCTCACTAGCAGCCGCCGTATTCACCCTTCCAATCATCTCCCCATGGTTCTGGGCACGTAGATGCGCGCGGCCGGCTTCGCGCAAGGCTTGCCGCAAAAGAAGAAATAAAAACGTTTTTATTTTTCTTGAAAACGTTTTTATTGGCTGCTACCTCTATGTTCAGGAGAGGTCGACGCCTGGGAGGGTGCATGGCGACTGAGATGCACAGGGCGCGGCGCGCGCCGACGCCGACGATCAAGACCCTGGCCGAGATGACGGGCTATTCCATCGCAACGATCTCGAAGGCCTTGCGCGAATCTCCCGTGGTCGCGCCGGCGACCAGAGACATCATCTACAAGGCAGCCCGTGAGGTCGGCTATCAGGCCAACGCCCGCGGCATGGCGCTTCGCACCGGCAAGAGCTTTCAGGCCGCCGTACTGATGCCGGTGACCGCGGCACGCGACTATGAATGGGACGGCGTCGAATACACCCAGACCCTGAGTGGCATCAGCCAGGCACTCGATGGCACCGACTACCGCATGTCGGTGCACGTGATCCGCGACGCGGCCGATGGCGCGGACGCGGCGCGCCGCATCGTCGATCAGGGGCTAGCCGATGGCCTGATCTTCTCCGGTATTCTCGCCGATGACCCGCGCATCGACCTGCTCGTCGCTGAGGATTTCCCCTTCGTCTCGATGGGGCGTTGCCGCGGGGATCTCGACTATGCCCATGTCGACATCGACAACGAATGGGCAGCGCATGCGGCGACCGCGCGGCTGATCGCCGGCGGCCACCGGCGGATCGCGCTCGTCAATCCGGAGCGGCGGCTTTCCTACGCGCTCGACAGGATCGACGGTTTCGTCCGGGCGTTTCGCGAGGCCGGCCTGGAAGCCCCGATGGATCTGATTGCCGAAGGCGACCTCTCGACCCATTTCGGCCGGCAGACGGTGATCGATTTCCTGCAGCTCGACGACGCTCCGACCGCCTTCGTCTGCATCAACGAATCCACCACGCTCGGCGTGCTCTCGGGGCTCGGCAGCCTCGGACGCCAGGTCGGCGTCGATGTTGACGTCATCGCCTATGACGACATCAACGTCAGCGCCTACTTCACGCCGCCGATCACGACTTTCTATCAACCGATCGAGGTGCTCGGTCGCACGCTCGGGCAATTCCTGCTGCGCCGTATGGAGGGGGAGGACCCTGGGGTGTTGCGGCAGGTCTTCAGGCCGACACTGATCGCGCGCCAGCCCGATAATCTCGGTGGCCGCCTGATCCAAAGTTAATCATCCAAGGAGGAGAACCATGAAGAAACTGATGATTGCCCTGGCTGTAGCAGCCCTTGCTTCGAGCGTGTCCCACGCCGCCGATCTCGGCGGCAAACTGCTGAAGGTCGGATCCGACACGACCTCGCCGCCGATGGAGAGCATCGATCCGGCAACCGGACAGGTGGTCGGTTTCGATGTCGACGTGGTCAATGCCGTCTGCGCCAAGATCAACTGCCAGGCCGAATTCATCACGACCGGCTGGGACGGCATCTTCGCAGCCCTCGACCAGGGCAGCTTCGACCTCGTCGCCTCCGGCGTCTCGATCACCGAGGAACGCAAGAAGGCGATGGACTTCTCCGATCCGTACATCGTCAACAGCCAGGCTGTGCTGATGCGCGCTGACGACCAGGGCATCACACTCGACGCCTTCAAGGACGCCGGCAGAAAGCTCTCCGCCCAGGCAAACACGACGGACGCCCAGGTCGCCGAAAGCGTCGTCGGCAAAGAGAACGTCGCCGCTTACGACACGTTCAGTGCCGCCATCATCGCGTTGAAAAACAAGGATGTCGACGGCGTCGTCATCAACGGCGCCAATGCGGCTGCCTACGAGCGCGAGTTCGCCGGCGAGCTCGTCGTTGCAATCAAGGACCTCGAATCCGATCCGCTCGGCCTCGTCTTCCGCAAGGGCGACGAGAATGTTGCGGCTTTCAACGAAGGCCTGAAGATGATCAAGGACGACGGCACGCTCGACCAGCTGATCAGCAAATACTGGGGCCTTAAGTAAGCCCAGAGTGCCGATCGGGCCCGGAGCATGCTCCGGGTCCTCCGTCTGTCTAATCTATGCCCCCGGAGGAATGAATGTCGTTCCTGAGAAGCGTGCGTCCGAGCAATCTGATCATCCTGACCGCGCTGCCCTTCATCATCTATCTGTTTATTTCCTCCGGCGACTATCAGCGCTCGCTGCGGGCGATCCTCGGTGTCGAAAACGGTTCGTCGGCCTTCGTGCCTGGCTTTCTGGCGCTGGCGATCGCATTTACTTCGGGCATCGCGGTGCTCGTATTCTCGCGCGCCAAGGCGCCGCGTCCGCGCCTCGCCAATGTGGCGGCGCTGCTCAATCTCGCTGCCGCCGCCGTTCTCGTTATCGGCCACAGTATCCATCCCTTCATCGCGTCCGTCGTCGCCAATGGCGTCGATCCGTTCAAGTCGACATTGATCGCAAAGGGCGTGACGCCGCGGCAATTGACCGAGGCTGCGGATCTCATGGTGCAGGGCGTCGAGGCCTGGCTGTTTCCCGCCTATCTGGGGGTCACGCTGATTGGTCTTGGTCTTCATTTCTGGAGCAGACGTCCCGATGCTCCTCCTGACGGAAGGTCGCGCCGCATCGCGCGCTGGATCATCGGCCTCGTCAACGGTGCGGGTCTCGTCTTCATCTTCTTCTTCGCCCATATCGCCTTTGCGGCCGGTGTGGCGACCACCATCCGCGCGGCGATCGCAGCTTATATCCTGGCGGCGCTCATGGGCCTTGTCTGGGTTGGGCTGTTGCAACTGCACTCGACGGTGAGGACCAGCCTCTATTTTGCGATCGCCACCCTGGTGCTGGCGGTTGCGGCCGGCTGGTTCCTCATGCAGCCGCGCGACACCTACGTGCTCGCCGGCACGCTGGACGGCAAGGTCGGCATCATCACCAATACGCCGGCGGGGCTCATCAGCGCCGTGCGTTTCGGTCAGTATGACGGCGCGCCGCAGACGGAAACGCCGGTCCGCACCTTCGTCGGCCCGACCGAGGCGCTGGCGTCGATCGCCAAGGGCGAGGGCGTTTCCGGGGCCTTGCTGCCGGCTGCCTCCGCTCCGGCAGACATGCCGGTCCTGTGGAAGACCGAGGCGCTCAACGACCGCGACCGTGCCGCCGGTGTCACCGTCGCCGTGCTTGCGATCATCCTTGGCCTTCTCACTTTCGGCGGCTATCTGCACCAGCGCCATCCTCTGGCGATCGGCTCGGAGTTCATCGTCGATACGATCCGCGGCATTCCGATGCTGGTGATCGTGCTTTATGTCGGCCTGCCCTTGAGCGGGGCGTTGAAGGACGCGACGCAAGGGGTGCTCGACCCGCCAAACCTGATGCGCGGCATCGTCGCGATGGCACTCGCCTATTCGGCCTATCTCGCCGAAATCTTCCGCTCGGGCATCAATGCGATCCCGGTCGGCCAGGTCGAAGCGGCGCGCAGCATCGGCCTCAACCGTTGGCAGACGGCGCGTCTCGTCGTGCTGCCGCAGGCTTTCCGCATCATCATCCCGCCGCTTGGCAACGAACTGATCGCGATCCTCAAGGACACGTCGCTGCTGTCGATCCTGTCGATCCGCGACATCACCCAGCGCATGCGGGAGTTCCAGTCGGCAAGCTTCCTGCCGTTCGCGCCCTATAACTCGGCGGCGATCTTCTACATCTTCCTGACGTTGGCGGCGGCCAGCCTCGTCAACATGATCGAGCGGAAATATGACATCAAGCACCGCTAAATCTCGCACGGTGCTGATATCAGGTACCTCCCGCGGCCTCGGCTCGGAACTCGCGCGGCTTTACGCCGAAGACGGCTGGCGGGTGATCGCCTGCCAGCGGGGACCGGTCGCGAGCGAAGGTTCGGCGGATCGGTTGGTGCTGGACGTTGCCGATCCCGCATCGATCGAGGCTCTCGGTCAGTCGCTGCAAGGCGTCGCGATCGATCTGCTGATCAACAATGCGGCCGTGCGCGGCGATACCGGCGGCCTCGCGACGCTTGAACCGGGCGAGTTTCTCGATGTTATGCGCGTCAATGCGCTGGCGCCGCTGCTGGTGACGCGGGCGCTCCTTGCGAACCTGCGCGCCGGCGAACATCGCGTCGTCGCCAATATCAGCAGCCGCGCCGGCTCCCTTGCCGAAGGCACGCTCGACGATGATGACGGCGACTATGCCTATCGCTGCTCCAAGGCGGCCCTGAACATGGCGACGGTCAAGCTGGCGCAGGATCTGAAGGGCGACGGGATTTCCGTCGTCTCGCTGCATCCTGGTTGGGTGCAGACGGATATGGGCGGCAGCGAAGCCGTCGTTTCGGTGGCGACAAGTGCTGCCGGGCTGAAGGCGATCATCGACGGCACAGGTTTGGCCGATAGCGGCAGTTTCCGCGCCTATGACGGGCGCCGGGTTTCGTGGTGACAGGACAGTGAAATGGCAGACAGAGATTTGAGAACCGAGCAGGAATTGGCAACGATCCGGATCTGGCTCATTGAGACCTACGGCATCGAGGCAAGCCTCTCGCCGCTGCAGGGCGAGCACGATCTCAACTATCGTGTCTCGGCTGCCGATGGCCAGGAGTATCTGTTGAAGCTGCACGCTGCCGGCGATGCGGACGAACTCGAGATGCAGATTGCGGTGCTCGAACACATCGCCGCCAAGGATTCGGGGCTGCCGATCTCACGGACGTTTCGCGATCGCTCGGGTGGCGTCACCAGCAAGATCGAACTTCGAGGCCCGCGCACCGCACGGCTGCTCGCCTGGCTGCCCGGCGATATCTGGGCGAAGGCGCCGCTTCGCCACATGGCGAGCGCCGAAAGCCTCGGGCGCCTGCTCGCCGGTCTTGACCGCGGCCTCGAAGATTTCTCCCATGCGGGCGCCAAGCGGCTCTATGCCTGGGACATCGGCCGCGCCGACATGCACGCTTGCCATGTGGAACTGATCGACGGCGCCGACAAGCGGGAAGCGGTTCAGGCGATCCTCGAGCACTTTTCTTCGACGGTCCTTCCGCGTCTTGCCTCCTGCCCGAAGCAGGTCATTCACAACGACGCCAACGACTACAACGTGCTGCTCGACAAGGATGGCGTTGTCAGCGGCTTGCTCGACTTCGGTGATATGGTCGAGACCTGGCGCGTGATCGAGATCGCCGTCGCCTCTGCCTATGCGCTGATCGGGTCTCCCAATCCGGTCGGCACGGTTGCAGCCCTTGCCGGCGCCTACCATCAGGTCAATCCGTTAAGCGAGGCGGAAGTCGACCTGGTCTTCGATCTGGTCAAGACCCGCTATGCCGTCAGCATGTGCATGGCGGCAAAGCAGATCCGGGACAATCCTGAGAATACCTATCTGCTCGTCAGCCAGGAGGATGTCTGGCGCGAGCTCAATCGTCTGCAGGGCGAAAACCGCGCAATCGCCATCGCGCGCATCCGCGATGCCTGCGGCTTTGCGCCGATCCCGCATGCCGCTGCCGTGGTTCGCTGGCTCGAAAAGAACGCGCATGACTTCGCGCCGATCGTTCGGCCCTCGGTCAAAAAACCGAAGGTGACGGTGTTCGATTTCTCCGCCGCCGGCCCGGAGGCCGCGCGATGGTCAAGCCTCGATGCGGCGGAAGCTGAAGCCCGCATCATGGCCCAGATCGGCAGCGAAGGCGCCGCCTTCGGCATCGGCCTCTACGGCGAGGATCGCGGGATCTACCAGGGCGACGCCTATGAGACCGCGATCGAAGGCGCGCGGCGCTCGGTGCATCTCGGCGTCGACATCTTCGCGCCGGCGGGCGAGCCGGTCTCGGCACCCTTCGCCGGCAAGGTCGCCTACATACACGACGATGCGGTTGCCTTTGGTTTCGGTCCGACCGTACTTCTCGAGCACGAGGTCGAAGGCGGTCTGCGCTTCTGGACGCTCTACGGTCATCTTTCGCGCAACAGCGTTGCCAAGCTCGCCAAGGGGCAGGCGATCGCCAAGGGCGAGGTTTTTGCCGCCTTCGGTTCCGCTGACGAAAACGGCAACTGGGCGCCGCATCTGCATTTCCAGATCGTCACCGATCATCTCGGTCTCGCCGGACAGATGCGTGGCGTCGGCGTGCGCGATCAATGGCAGGTCTGGCGCGAAGTGAGCCCGGACCCGAGCGTCGTGCTTGGCCTTTCGGTGCCGGTCTCTGTGATCGTCCCGCGCGACAAGGCCTTTCTTGTGCGTGAACGCCATCGTCGCATTGGTCGGTCGCTGAGCATCGCCTATAGCGCGACACCCTTGAAGATCGTCGGTGGCGAGGGCGCGCATCTGATCGACGAGGACGGCACGCGCTGGCTCGACATGGTCAACAATGTCTGCCACGTCGGCCATTGCCACCCGCGCGTCGTCAAGGCCGCACAGGCGCAGATGCAGCGGCTGAACACCAATTCGCGCTACCTGCACGATTCGCTGGTCGAATATTCCCGCAGGCTCGCCGCGCAGTTTCCCGATCCGCTCAACGTCTGCTTCTTCGTCAATTCCGGCAGCGAGGCGAACGACCTCGCGATCCGGCTCGCGCGTGCCTATACCGGCAATCGCGACATCATCACCGTCGACCACGCCTATCACGGCCACCTGTCGAGCCTGATCGACGTCAGCCCCTACAAGTTCGCCGGCAAGGGCGGGGAGGGGCAGGCGTTGCATGTGAGGGTCGCCGAGATGCCGGACCTCTATCGCGGGCGCTATCGCTATGGTGACGCGGATGCGGGCCGGAAATATGCCGAGGATGTGCGCAACCAGGTTGCGGCTCTTGCTGCCGATGGTCGCCGCCCGGCGCTTTTCTTCAGCGAAGGCATTCTTGGGACCGGTGGGCAATTGTCGCTTCCGGAAAGGTATCTGCGCGAAGCCTATGCGCATGTGCGCGCCGCCGGCGGCCTCTGCCTCGCCGACGAGGTGCAGGTGGGCTTCGGCCGCGTGGGCAGCCACATGTGGGCGCATGAACTCCAGGGCGTCGTGCCTGACATCGTCACCATGGGCAAGCCGATAGGCAACGGCCACCCGATGGCGGCCGTCGTCACGACCGAAGCGATCGCGGCCTCCTTTGCCAACGGCATGGAGTATTTCAACACCTTCGGCGGCAATCCGGTCTCGGCCGAGATCGGCCTTGCCGTGCTCGATGTCATCCGCGACGAGCGGCTAATGAACCATTGCCGCGTCGTCGGTGACAGGCTGATGGACGGGGCGCGGACGCTCGCCGGCAAACACGCGATCATCGGTGATGTCAGAGGCCACGGCCTCTTCAACGGCATCGAACTGGTGCGCAACCGCGAGACGCTGGAGCCGGCAGCGCGCGAGCTTGATTTCGTCATTGCCGAGATGAAGCGCAAGCACCGCATTCTCTTGAGCAGCGAGGGACCGCACCACAATGTGCTGAAGGTGAAGCCGCCGGCGCCCTTCAGCGCCGAGGATTGCGACCGCTTCCTCGATGCGCTGGACGATACGCTTCAGCGTCTAAGCGTCTGAGACAAAAGACCAAAAACGGCCGCCTCCGGGCGGCCGTTTTGTCATTGCTCTCTGCTCTCAACAGCAAAATCGGATCGATGCGATTTTCCGCTTTACAAGAAAGTTAAACGTTTTTATCGTGCATATAAACGTTTAACTTGGTGCTGCAACTCGGCCGTTGGCCGCAGCAGTGCTCCGCCGGCAGGGAGGGCCCGTTGGCAGCGATCCGCATCGACAATTTGCGCAAAGGCTTTGGTTCGCTCGAAGTCTTGAAGGGTATCAACCTCGATATCGCCGACGGCGAGTTCGTCTGCTTCCTCGGTCCGTCCGGCTGCGGCAAGAGCACGCTGCTGCGCTCGATCGCCGGCCTCGAGGATCTCGACGGCGGCTCGATCCATCTCGGCGATCGCGATATCACCGACGTCGCTTCGGCCAAGCGCGACATCGCCATGGTCTTCCAGAACTACGCGCTTTATCCGCACATGAACGTGCGCAAGAACCTGTCCTTCGGTCTGGCGCTGAACGGCATGAAACGCGACGAGATCGACCGCCGCGTCGAGAGCGCTGCCGACATCCTGCGCATCAAGGAACTGCTGGCCCGCAAGCCGCGCCAGCTTTCCGGCGGCCAGCGCCAGCGGGTGGCGATCGGCCGCGCGATCGTGCGTGAGCCAAAGCTCTTCCTGCTCGACGAGCCGCTGTCGAACCTCGACGCGGGCCTACGCGTCACCATGCGCGTCGAACTTGCGGCGCTGCATGAACGTCTCGGCGTGACGATGATCTATGTGACCCACGACCAGGTGGAAGCGATGACGCTGTCCGATCGTGTCGTTGTGCTCGACAAGGGCAAGGTCAGCCAGTTCGGTACGCCGCTCGAACTCTTCTATCAGCCGGCCAACCTGTTCGTCGCCGGCTTCATCGGCTCGCCGCGCATGAACTTCGTGACCACCGAAGTGACGTCGCAGGTCGATACGGCGGTGACGCTCAACGGCGGTGGTCTCGCCCATCCGCTCACGCTCGAAATGCTCTCGGCCGCACCGGTCGCCAAGCCCAAGTCGGTGACGCTCGGCATTCGCCCGGACAAGATCGAGCTGGTTTCGGCCGAGGAGGGTCACCTCGTCGGCGACGTGCGCCTCGTCGAGCGGCTCGGCACGGAAAGCCACGTCCATATCAGCCTTCAGAATGGTGGCGACATGACCGCGGTCGTGCGCGGCACGCATCCGGTTTCCGCCCGCGAGCGCGTGCATCTGCGTCTGCCGGCCGAGCATTGCCATCTGTTTGACGGCGATGGCCAGGCGGTTGCCCGACGTCTCGATGGCGAGACGCAGGCGCTCATCAATCAGGAAAAGGCAAAGCGGGTCGCGTAACCCGAAGGAGGAGGAGAAACATGCTCAACAGGAAGTCGATCATCGGCTCGCTGATGGTTCTGGCGATCGCCGGAACCGCCACGGCTCGCGCAGAAGAGACCTTGCGTTTTGCGACCTGGGATACGGACGAAAGCCTGGCGATCCAGCAGGAAATCGCCAAGAAGTTCGAGGAAAAGCATCCAGGCGTGAAGGTTCAGGTCGAACCCTACGCCGATGGCTACGATCAGAAGCTGATCGCCGCCTTCGGTGCCGGCAACCCGCCTGATGTCATGTATATGTGGAACTTCCCGCAATACTACACGTCGCTGAAGCCGCTCGACGATCTGATCGCCAAGGATGCGGCCGAGATCAAGCCGGACGATTTCCCGAAGGGCCTGATGAACACGGTTCGTGTCGAGGGCAAGACCTACGGCATGCCGTCGGGCTTCACCACCCAGGTGGTGTTCTACAACAAGGACATGTTCGCCAGGGCCGGCGTCGAGGAACCGAAGGACGGCTGGACCTGGGACGACCTGCGCGCCAAGGCTGCCAAGTTCCGCGACGAGCCAAACAAGGTCTATGGCTTTGCCGTCGACGCCAAGCCCGACCCTTATGATTTCGAGCAGTTCCTCTGGTCGAACGGCACCAAGTACATTTCCGACGATGGCAAAAAGATCGACGGCTACATGAACAGCGACGCCGCCGCCCAAGTCCTCGACATGTTCGGCGACATGGCCAAGAAGCAGGAAGCGATCACGCTGAACCTCGGCGACGACACGTCGGGCAGCACGCTGTTCAAGGGCGGCAAGATCGCGATGTTCCAGAGCGCCATGTGGTCGAAGTCCGGCATCGATGCATCCGGCATCAAGTATGGCGTAGCACCACTGCCGAAGTTCGGCGACAAGACCGCCCACTCGGCGCTCGGCGTTTCGGCGATCTCGATCGCCAAGGATGCGGCCCATCCGGACCTCGCCTGGGAATTCGTCAAGTTCTTCTCCTCGCCGGAAGCGGTTGCCATGCGCATCAACGACCTGCCGGTGCGCACCAGCGTTGCGGAAGAAAAGGGCATGACCAAGGACCCGATCTACAAGCCGTTCTTCGACATTCTCGCGACCTCCAACACCGAAACCCATGCGTTCCTGAAGAACGCCAACTGGGGCAAGGTCCAGGACAATCTCGCTCGCGCCATCGAGGCGACGATGATCGACCAGGGCAATGCCAAGCAGCATCTCGACGAGGCGGTTGCCCGCTCGAAGCGGCTGATCAAGTAAGACAAGGGAGCCCGGGGAGATGGACATGACCTATGCAACAGCCGCAGTGCCGGCCGCGGCCAAGCGCAAGCGCTCGGCCTTCGCCCGCCACATCGCGGCCTATCTGTTCATTTCCCCGTGGATCCTCGGGTTTCTGTTCTTCACGCTTGGCCCGCTCGTCTTCTCGTTGACAATGAGCTTCTACGACTGGCCCGTCGTCGGTGAACGCACGTTCGTCGGGCTCGAAAACTATCGTTCCATGCTGTTCGAGGATCCGCAGTTCTGGGAAAGCCTCTGGATTACCGTCAAGTTTGCGGCAATCTATGTGCCGTTCAACATCGTCATGTCGTTCCTGCTGGCGCTGATGTTGCATAACATTACCTTCGCCAGCGGCTTCTTCCGCACCGCCTTCTACCTGCCGAGCGTCATTTCCGGCGTCGCGCTGGTGACGATCTGGAGCTGGATCTACAGCCGGGAATACGGGCTTTTGAACTTCATGCTCTCCTTCGTCGGCATCGACGGGCCGAACTGGCTCGGCGATCCCAACCTCGCGATCGTCGCCATCATCATCGCCAGCCTCTGGGGGCTCGGCGGCACGATGCTGATCCTCTTGACGGGCCTGAAAGCCATCCCGAAGGAGCTCTACGAGGCCGCAACCGTTTCGGGCGTTCCCGGCTGGGCGCAGATGGTCTTCATCACCCTGCCGATGCTCGGGCCGATGCTGCTCTTCACCTTCATCACCTCGATCATCTCGGCCTTCCAGCAGCTGACGATCGCGCTGCTTCTGACCAAGGGCGGACCGCTCGGCTCCACCTATTTCTTCGCCATGTACATCTACGACAACGCCTTCAAGTATTTCGACATGGGCTATGCCGCCGCCGGCTCCTGGGTGATGTTCATCATCGTGCTCCTGCTCAGCCTCGGCGTCATGCGCTGGTCGGCTGCCTGGGTCTATTACGAAGGCGAAGTCCGCCAGAACGATGGAGAGCACAATGCGTAAGACGCTGCTCTATTCCGCGCTCATCCTGCTCTCGGCGCTGTTCATCGCGCCGTTCTACTGGACCTTCATGACGGCGATCAAAAGCTCCGCCGAGCTCTACCAGTTCCCGCCAGTCTTCTGGCCGTCGGAATGGCACTGGGAGAACTTTGCCGCCGCCTGGAACAAGCAGCCCTTCGGCACCTACCTCACCAATTCGGTGATCGTCGTGGTGCTGTCGACGATCGGCCAGCTGATCTCGTCGTCGCTGGTTGCCTATGGCTTTGCCCGCTTCCGCTTCCCCGGCCGCGACCCGCTGTTCATCCTGCTGCTCGCCACCATGATGATCCCGTGGGACGTGAAGATGATCCCGCTCTACATGGAGTTCAACCTGCTCGGCTGGATCAACACGCTGAAGCCCTTGATCGTGCCCGCCTATTTCGCCGATGCTTTCTTCGTCTTCCTTTTGCGCCAGTACATCATGACTGTGCCCATGGAGATCGACGAGGCGGCCCGCATGGATGGCGCCAACGCTTTCGACATCTACTGGCGCATCCATCTGCCGCTGATGATGCCGGCCCTGGTGCTGGTCGGCACCTTCCACTTCATGAATGCCTGGAACGACTATCTCGGCCCGTTGATCTTCCTCAACGACCAGTCGAAATACACCCTCACGCTCGGCCTCTCCATGTTCAAGGGCCTGCACGAGGTGGACGTGACCTCGATCGCCGCGATCACGGTCATCCTCTGCCTGCCGCCGCTCGCCCTCTTCTTCGTCGCCCAGCGCTACATCATGGATGGCGCAGTCGGCTCGTCGGTGAAGGGATAACGGCATGCTGTTCGACATCGATACCGTGCCCTTCAGCCGCAGGGGCCGGTTCCTGACGCTCTCGATGATGCGCGTGCCGGGCCGCGACGGCGAGCGGGCACTTTATCTCCGCCACGTGGCAGGCGGCGACGAGCGGCCATCGCTCGGTCGCCTCTGCCGCGTGGAATTTCTCGATGCGGAAGGCAGGGCCGTGGCCCCGGTGCTCGTGCTTTCACCCGAACGACTCGACGCACGCGTCGGTGACGGCGAAGTCACCTTCGTCATCGGCGAAGGGGAGCGGCTGCACATATCCGGCAGACAAGCCGGCGTACGCTTTCATCTCGAAGGCTCGCGTTACGATTATGTCTACCGCACGCCGAACGGAGAGGATTGCCTCGTCGCTGCGGTCGAAAACGTCAAGTTCATCCCGCGGGCGATCACCGGCGACCTGAAGGTCACCGGCGCCTGGCAGCGCGATCATTCCGAAGACGTGTCCTTCGCCTTTTCGGGGACCGGTGCCTTCGAGGGCAATGTCGACTTCTTCCGCACCGTGCCGCCGGCTGATCGGCCCGGTCGGTTCGCCGAGGCGCTTTCGGATGCGAAGGCAGAATTCTCTGTGTGGCACGCGCGCGTTCCCGGAGGTGTTGACGGCCAGGGCGAGGCGCATCGGCTGGCAAGCTATCTGCTCTGGGCGAACGGCGTGCCGGCCGGTGGCGCGTTGACGCGGCCGGCGATCTACATGTCCAAGAACCACATGATCAACATCTGGAGCTGGGACAACGCCTTTTCGGCGCTGGGCGTTGCGGCCTTCGATCAGGATCTCGCCTTCGATCAGTTCGCAGCAATCTTCGACCACCAGGACGCCTCCGGCCTGCTGCCGGATTACATCAACGACCGCGACGTGCTCTTTGCCTTCACCAAGCCGCCGGTGCACGGTTGGGCGGTGTCGCTGATCGCAGCTGCCAATCCGGGCTTCCTGACAGCGGAGCGCAAGTCCTACCTGCGCGACGCCATCGGCCGACAGGTCGATTACTGGCTGACCCATGGACGCAAAGATGCCACGAGCCTGCCGTCCTATTTCCACGGCAACGACAGCGGCTGGGACAACGCCACCTTCTTTGCCGAAGGCGGCCCGGTGATCTCGCCGGATCTGCCGGTTTTCCTGATCCTTGCCTGCGAGGCATTGGCCGAGCTTCTTGAAGACGATCGAGAACGCCGGGCGGTGTGGCGGCAGAAGGCAGACGACCTGCAGGTGCTGCTGTTCGAGCGCCTCTGGACCGGCGACACCTTTGGCGCCCGGCTCGCTGCGGATCCGGAGCGGATACTGCCGGGCGAAAACCTCATCCAGTTCATGCCGCTGCTGCTCGGTTCGCGGCTGACGCCCGACATGCGCGAGAAGCTGGCCGCGCGGCTCGTCGCTGGCGGCTTCATCACCGAATGGGGCCCGGCGACGGAAAGCCCGAAGAGTTCCTTCTACGAAGACGACGGTTACTGGCGCGGGCCGATTTGGGCGCCGACCACACTGCTTCTCTGGGATGGACTGCGCCGGCAAGGGAAGATTGAGCTCGCGCGCGAAGTCGCGGAAAAGTTCTGTTCACTTGCGAGCAAAAGCGGTATGGCCGAAAACTTCGACGCGCGCTCGGGGAGGGGCCTTCGCGATCGCGCATTCGCCTGGACATCCGCAGTCTATCTTGTGCTGGCAGCATCGCTCAGCGCTGACAACCCGTGACGAGCAGAACCGCCATGCAGAGACCGACGATCAAGACCATTGCGCAGGAGACGGGGCTTTCCATCGCCACCGTTTCCAAGGCCCTGAAGCATTCGCCTCAGGTTCGTCCGGAGACGCGCGCGATCGTGATCGAAGCGGCGGAACGCGTCGGCTACGAACTGAACATGCATGGCGTGCAGTTACGCACCGGCAAGACCTATCAGGTCGCAGCCATCATGACCGCGCCGGGTCCGAAGCAGAACGAATGGGAAGGCGTCGAATACGCCCAGCTCCTGAGCGGCATTTCCTGGGCGCTGGAAGACAGTCCCTATCGCGTCTCGCTCTATGCGGTCCGCAATTTCGAGGAGAGCCAGGCGGTCATCAAGCAGATCGTTTCGCTGAAGAAGGCCGATGGCATCATCATCTCGGGCACCCGCGCCGACGATCCCCGCATCCGCACGATGCAGGCGGCCGATTTCCCCTTCGTCACCTATGGCACCAGCATTCACAATGCGCCGCATGCCTATGTCGATGCCGACAACGAGCAGATGATCCGGGTGTCGATGGCGCGGCTCACCGAGCGCGGTCATCGCCGCATCGCGCTGCTCAACCCGCTCTCGGACTTAAGCTACGGCATCACCCGGCACGAAGCCTACAGGCATGCGCTTGATGTCGCGGGGCTTCCCTATGATCCGGCGCTCGTCGCCCATGGCCGTCTGACGCCGGCTTTCGGCCGCGAGAACGTGCTGACCATGTCGGAGCTCGGCAACCCGCCGACCGCCTATATCTGCGCCAATGAAGCCTCCGCGCTCGGCGCCTTCTCGGGCTTCCACGAGCGCGGGCTGGTGCATGGCCGCGATGCGGTGATCAACGCCACCGACGATCTCAACGTCAGCCAGTATTTCGCGCCGCCGATCACCACCTATTACCTGCCGATCAGCGAGCCGAGCAGCCTGCTCGGCGCCTATATCCTCAGGCGCATGGAGGGTGAGCCGCCGGAAGCGCTGCAGACGCTGCTCATGCCGAACCTGATCGAGCGTTGCGACGACCGCTTGAACCCGAACCGTTGACGAATTTCACGCCCGCTCAGGGCGCTCATTCATGCCCTTGAATATAAACGTTTATATTCGAGGGCGCACAGACAAAACCCGAGGTCGGACCCAACCGGCCGTAAGACATGACGAAGGACCGGAACCCGTGCACATGCCCCTGACGAGATCGAACCGCTTCAACGCCAAAGAACAGCAGACGGACATGCTGGAACTCGGCGTCTGCTACTATCCGGAGCAGTGGCCGCGCGAAAAATGGGAAGAGGATGCCCGCCGCATGGTCGAGCTCGGCCTTGCCTGGGTGCGCATCGGCGAATTCGCCTGGGCGAAGATCGAGCCCCGCTCGGGCGAATTCCACTGGGAGTGGCTGGACGACGCGATCGAGGTGCTCGGCAAGGCCGGTCTTAAGGTCATTCTGGGAACACCGACCGCCGCACCTCCGAAGTGGCTGATCGACCGCTACCCGGACATCCTGCCCGTCGACGTCAAGGGTGTGGTGCGCAAGTTCGGCGCCCGCCGTCACTACTGCTTCTCCAGCCGCCGCTACCGCATCGAGGCGGCGCGGATTTCCGAAGCCATGGCCGAGCGCTACGGCAAAAACGCCTTCGTCCATGCCTGGCAAACCGATAACGAGTACGGCGACCACGACACGATCTACAGCTATTCCGACGAGGCGCTGCGCGCCTTCCGCGAATGGCTTGAGGCCCGCTATGGCACGGTCGACGAGCTGAACCGCGCCTGGGGTACGGCCTTCTGGGCGATGAACTATCTGAGCTTCGACGAGGTCGAGCTTCCGAACAACCTCGTCGAAGAGCCGAGCCCGACCCATATCGTCGACTACATCCGCTTCTCCTCAGACCAGGTGAAGAGCTTCAACAAGGCGCAGGTCGACATCATCCGCAAGCACTCGCCGGGCCGTCCGGTGACGCACAACTTCATGTCGCAGAACACCGACTTCGACCATTACAAGGTCGGCGAGGACATCGATATCGCGTCGTGGGACGTCTATCCGATGGGTGGCCTGCTCAATGGTCGTCTCTCGTCGGAAGACAAGGGCCGGTATCTGCGCGTCGGCGATCCCGACCAACCGGCCTTCAACCACGATCTCTACCGCGCCGTCGGCAACGGCCGCGTCTGGGTGATGGAGCAGCAGCCGGGCCCGGTAAACTGGGCCTCGCACAATCAGTCGCCGGCCGACGGCATGGTGCGGCTCTGGACCTGGCTCGCCTATGCCCACGGCGTCGACATGGTCTCCTATTTCCGCTGGCGCCAGGTGCCGTTTGCGCAGGAACAGTTCCATGCGGGTCTGCTGCTTCCGAACAGCGAGGCTGACCAGGGCTATCTCGAAGTCGCGCAGGTTGCCGAGGAAATGAAGCGTCTGCCGAAGGGTGAGCGCCGCGAGAAGGCGAAAGTCGCGATCCTGCTCGACTACAATTCGCGCTGGGCGACCCGGGCGCTGCCGCAGGGCCGCACCTATCTGGCTTCGCAGATCGCGCTCGACTGGTATTCGACCGTCGCCCGCCTCGGCGTCGATGTCGACATCATCGGCCAGCACTCGGACCTCGAAGGCTACCAGCTGGTGCTGGCACCCGACCTCGTGATCCCCGAACAGGCCTTTGTCGAAAAGCTTGCGGCGTCGGGTGCCAAGGTGCTTTTCGGACCGCGCAGTGGCAGCAAGACCGAGGACATGCATATTCCGGAGGGCCTGCCGCCGGGTCCGCTCGCCGCGCTGATCGACGTCAGCGTCGCGCGTGTCGAGTCGCTGCCGGAATTCCACGGCGAGAGTGTGCTTTACGGCAACGAGACCTATCCGGCCGGCGTCTGGCGCGAGACGGTTCGCACCAACGAAACCGTGCTTGCGACCTTCGAGGGCGACTATCGCAATGGCGCTCCGGCGCTCGTCGGCAACGACAAGGCACGCTACATGGCAACGGGTGCACGCGGCGAGCTCTTGGACAAGGTGATTGGCGATGCGCTCGGCTGGGCTTCGGTCGAGGCGCTCGCCGATCTTGGCGATCTGCGCATCACCCGCCGCGGCAAGCTCACTTTCGCCTTCAACTACGGCAAGACGGCCGTGGACGTGCCGGCGTCTGCGGGCGCAACCTTCCATGTCGGTGGCCGCAAGCTCGGCCCGGTCGACGTCGCGATCTGGTCGGAGTGACCGGAAGGCAGATTATCGCCCGCCGACCGACGCAGCACCCAAAAGCAAAGAGCCCGGCCTTGGAAACAGGCCGGGCTCTTTGCGTTTCATACGGTACTTTTTCCGTGGTCAGACCCGTTCCAGCGCTACGGCGATGCCCTGGCCGACGCCGATGCACATGGTCGACAGCGAATAGCGCCCACCGGTCTCGTGCAGTTCGAGTGCCGCCGTGCCGGTGACGCGGGCGCCAGACATGCCGAGGGGGTGGCCGAGTGCGATCGCGCCGCCGTTGCGGTTAACGCGCGGGTCGTCGTCGGCAATGCCGAGGTCGCGAAGCGTGGCGAGCCCTTGCGAGGCGAAGGCCTCGTTGAGTTCGATCACGTCGAATTGCGCCTGCGTGAGACCGAGGCGGGCCATCAGCTTCTTCGATGCTGGAGCCGGGCCGAAGCCCATGATGCGCGGCGGTACGCCGGCGGTAGCCCCACCGAGGATGCGGGCGATCGGCCTGAGGCCGTATTTCTTCGCTGCCGCTTCCGAGGCGATGATCAGGGCCGTTGCGCCATCGTTGACGCCGGAGGCGTTGCCGGCGGTCACCGTGCCGCCTTCTTGTCTGAAGGGCGTGCCGAGCTTGGCAAGCACCTCCATCGTCGTCGCGCGCGGGTGCTCGTCGCGATCGACAATAACGGGCTCGCCCTTGCGCTGCGGGATCGTCACCGAAACGATCTCTTTCGCCAGCCGGCCATTGGCCTGCGCAGCCGCTGCCTTTGCCTGGCTGCGCACAGCAAACGCATCCTGGTCTTCGCGGCTGACGTGAAAGTCAGCCGCGACGTTCTCGCCCGTCTCTGGCATCGAATCGACGCCATATTGCTTCTTCATCAGGGGATTGATGAAGCGCCAGCCGATGGTCGTGTCGTAGATTTCGGCGTTGCGGGAGAAGGCGGCATCGGCCTTCGGCATCACGAAGGGCGCGCGTGACATGCTCTCGACGCCACCGGCGATCATCAGCTCGGCTTCGCCCGATTTGATGGCGCGGGCTACCGTGATGACCGCATCCATGCCGGAGCCGCAAAGCCGGTTGATCGTCGTGCCGGTGACGCCGACCGGCAGGCCGGCCAGGAGCAGTGACATGCGGGCGACGTTGCGGTTGTCCTCGCCCGCCTGGTTGGCACAGCCGAAGATCACGTCGTCGACGGCGTCCCAGTCGACATCGGCATTACGCTCCATCAGGGCGCGAAGTGGGACCGCGCCGAGATCGTCGGCCCTGACCGATGAGAGTGAGCCGCCGAACCGGCCGATCGGGGTGCGGATGTAGTCGCAGATGAAAGCCTCGGCCATCACGCAGCCTCCTTGTCGCCCTGATGCGCCTTCTTGGTGCGAGCGTTGATGTCACGAAGGGTCTTGAGTTCGAGTTCGGACGGGGCCGGCGTCTCGATCACGTGCTCGGCGAACCTGATCGCCCAGCCGCAATTCTCGACGATCTGCTCGCGCGTGACGCCGGGATGGATCGAAACGACGGTCAGTTCCTTGGTTTGCGGATGCGGCTCCAGGATGCAGAGGTCGGTGATGACGCGCGTCGGTCCCTTGGTCTTCATGCCCAACCGTTCGCGGTGGTCGCCGCCGTCGCCGTGGCCCATGGAGGTAATGAAGGGCAGCTTCTCGACGAAGCCGCGCCTGGAGAGCGCCATGGTGATGAAGATGCGGCCGCAATTGGAGGCAATCTCCGGAGCGCCGCCACCACCGGGCAGACGCACCTTCGGGTGGTCATAGGGGCCGACGACCGTGGTGTTGAGGTTCGCGAACTTGTCGATCTGGGCGCCACCGAGGAAGCCTGTCGTGATACGCCCGCCCTGCAGCCAGTAGCGGAACATCTCCGGCACCGACACGGTGAAAAGGGCCGTGTCGCAGAGTTCGCCATCGCCGATCGAAAGCGGCAGCACATCCGGCTTGGTGCCGACCGTGCCGCTCTCGTAGATCAGCGTGATATCGGGTGCATGCGTCAGCCGCGCGACGTTGCAGGCGGCCGAGGGCGCGCCGATGCCAACGAAGCAGACGTCGTCGTTGGAGAGCGCCCGGGAAGCGGCGATGGTCATCATTTCGGTGGGGGTAAAATCGCTCATCCTATCCTCCCTCAGGCCGCTTTTGCCGGTTTGTTGCCGGCATGCTTGGCGAAATCTTCCGGCCCGGCGTCGAGCACGTTTTCCTTGATCCAGGCGGTGAAGCTATCGCGGTCGCGGGCGATCTCGTCCCAGCCGATGTAGAAGGCGTTGGAGCGCGGATAGTAACCGTGCGCATAGGACGGGAAGGCGCCACCCGGAACGTGGGCAACCGATGTGACGGCCCAGCTCGGCAGTACGAGGGAATTGGGCGACGGAGGGTCGAGTTCGTCGACGATCTCCTCGACCGTGACGATCGAGCGCTTGGCGGCAAGAACCGCCTCCTTCTGCACGCCGACGATGCCTTCGATCAGCACGTTGCCCTTCCTGTCGGCGCGCTGGGCGTGGATGATCGTGACGTCAGGGCGGATCGCCGGTACGGCCGCAAGCACTTCGCCGGTAAACGGGCAGGTGACCGACTTGATGTTGGGGTTTACCTTCGGCAGGTCGGCGCCGATGTAACCACGCAGCGTCGCAAACGGCAGGTTGGCGGCACCCGCCTCATAGGCGTTGGCCATCGCCGCGTGGGAATGCTCTTCGATCTCGAGCGGCCGCGGCCACTGGTTTTCGACGGCGTCGCGGAAGCGATGTAGCGAGCCGACGCCGGGATTGCCGCCCCAGGAAAACTTCATGCCACGCGCCGCACCCACGCCGATCAGCTGGTCATAGAGAATGTCCGGCGTCATGCGCACCAGATAGAGGTCCTTGCGACCCTGGCGGATCACCTCATGCCCCGCGGCATAGGGGATCAGATGGGTGAAGCCTTCCATGGCGACGGTGTCGCCATCCCTGACATTGTCGCCGACAGCCTCGGCGAGCGAAACGATCTTCGCCATGTTTCCTCTCTTGGTCTCAGTGATCTGTTCGTGGCCTTCGTCGCCCCACGGGCAGCCGGCGCCTTCCTCTTCCGGATGCCAATAAGCGCCGATCGAAACGCTCGGTCAAATATTTTGTGCGATATTTGACTTTTGTTCGTATATCGCACAAAATCGTTGGCGATGATTTGGGAGGCAAGGATGCGTGAAACGGACTTCGTCAGCGGCTTTGCGCGCGGGTTGGCAGTGATCGAAGCCTTCGATGAAACCCGGCCGAAACTGTCGATCGCCGAGGCGTCAAAGATTACCGGGCTTGACCGGGCGACGGTGCGCCGGTCGCTGCTGACCCTCTCCGAGCTCGGCTATGCAGACTATGACGGCAAGTTCTTCGCGCTGACGCCGAAGATCCTGCGCGTTGGCCATGCCTATCTCTCGGCAACGCCGCTGCCGACGATCATCCAACCTTATCTCGACCAATTGTCCGACCGCGCCGGGCAGAGCGCCTCGGCCTCGGTCTTGGATGGAACCGAGATCGTCTACATCGCCCGCGCCTCGCAAAAGCGGGTGATGTCGATCAACCTGACGACGGGGTCGCGCCTGCCGGCCTATTGCGCCTCCATGGGGCGGGTATGGCTCGCGGCACTGCCGGAGCATGAGGCACGAGAGATCCTTTCCCGATCGAACCTCAAGGCAAACACGCCCTATACGAAGACCGATCCGGAGGACCTGATCGCCGAGTTTCGCCGTGTGCGCGACCAGGGCTATGCGCTGATTGATCAGGAACTGGAACTCGGTCTCTGTTCGATCGCAGTGCCGCTCGAAAACGACCGCGGCCGGATCGTTGCGGCGCTGAACATCGGCGCGCCGGCAGCCCACGTGGCCGCAGCGGAGATGGTCGAGCGTTACCTGCCGCTGCTCAAGGAAACGCAAGCGGCGCTCCGGCTGGTGCTGAGATAACAACTTTTGAAGCTGCGCTTGACCTTCCGCCGTCGCGCCCTTCTTACTTTCGCTTGGCGAGTGAATTCGGGGTTGGGGAGGAGAGCATCATGACCGACGACGCGCATCCGCCGGAAACCAAGCTCACGACGACGAAGCGGCGCTGGGCCGCCGATGGCAAGTTCCTGACGGGGCGGATCGTGCGCCCCGAGGACGAGCGCCTTCCGCCCGGGCAACATCTGGTCAAGGACTGGCCGGTGCTCGACCTCGGCCAGCAGCCGATCATCCGGACGGAAAGCTGGCGGCTCGATATCACCGGCCACGTCGAGCATCCCCTGTCGCTCGACTGGGCCGCCTTCAAGGCTTTGCCGCAGAGCGACCGTCTCTCCGACATGCATTGCGTGACGACGTGGTCGCGCTACGACAACCGCTGGCAGGGCGTGACCACGCGTGATCTGCTCGACCAGGTGATGCCGAAGGCCGAGGCGAGCCATGTTATGCTGACGAGTTATGACGGCTACACCACGAACATGCCGCTTGCGGATTTCGCCTCCGAAGACGCGATCCTTGCGACCGACTGGGAGGGCCAACCGATCGGCCGCACCCATGGCGGACCGATGCGGCTCGTCGTTCCGCATCTTTATCTGTGGAAGAGTGCCAAGTGGCTGACGCGCATCGATTTTCGCGAAGGCGACATGCCCGGCTTCTGGGAGCGGAACGGCTACCACATGCGCGGCGACCCGTGGCGCGAGGAGCGCTATTCGGACGACTGATCGGGGCCTGTGAAGGCTTGACGATCACCGCCCAACGCGTCCGGGTCCAGAAGCGATTGCAGCCCCGCAAGCTGGTAGCGCCAGAAGAGCGAAATGGCCGACTGGATCGATGGGGCGTCACTGTATTCGCTGAGCGTATCGGCAATGGTGTCCAGCGTTCGAGTGAAGGTTCGCTCGAGCATGAAACCCATCAAAGGCGTCAGGGCCTGCTCGCCGCCCTTGTCGGTCCGGTAGCCGGAAGCCAGCCGCACCATCTCCCGGATCATCAGGTTGCGGACATGGGCGTAGCGCGTGCCATCGGCCCCGCGAAGCAGGATCAGCACCACGAGCCGCTGGTCGATCCAGAAGGACAGCAGCGCCCGGGCACGTTCGGATCCGGAGGCATCGGCCTGCAGCCAATTGCCGATCGATCGCAGTTCCCGTACGCGGGCGCGCAGCAGACGCAACAATCGCCCGGCAAGCGCCGGTGTCACGATCTCGCAAAACAACGCCTCCTTGTCGGCGACGTACTTGTAGATGTTGCTCGAACTCGTGCCCGCCTGTTCCGCCACATCGGCCAGCCGGGCCTTTTCGAACCCTTGCTCGGCAAACACCGCTGCCGCTGCCGCAAGCAGACGCTCGCGCACTTCCTGCTTCAGGCGCTGGGGCATGCGAGCCTTTCTGCAAGCTCGGTGAGCCTTGGTTGCCAGGGGGCAGCTTCTTCCAGCTGGAAGGCAAGCGAGAAGAGCAGCGCGTCCTCGCCCGTTGCTGCAGCGAAATGGCAGCCGACCGGCAGCCCCTCGCGCGACCAGCAAAGCGGCACCGACATGGCGGGCCATCCGGCAAAGGACGCCACATTGGTGAAGCCGGCGAGGCGTTCCGTAAACGCGATGAGTTGGTCTGCATCCTCGGTCGGTCCTTGCGTCCCCAGCGGAAAGGCCGTGAAGGGGACGGTGGGCGAAAGCAGCACGTCATAGCCGGAGATCGTCTGATTTGCGCTCGCCTCGGCCCTCTTCGTCGCGCCGATCGCCTCCATGATTGCCGCCTCCGGCAGCCGCCTCGCGCGGCGGACGAGCTCGACCGTGTAGGGCTCGAACAAGGTCTCGTCGAAGGCGCCGCCCATTGCGGCCGCGACCTGGTCGAACAGGCCGGACAGAACGATCCCGGTCAGATTGAAAAAGGCGCGGCTGGTTTCCTGCGCGTTGACGTCGGGCCCCGCGCATTCGACGACCTCGTGCCCCAAAACCGTGCACAACGTGATCGCCGCGTTGAGCGTGTCCTCGACCGCTTCAGACACGCCGCGCCCGAAAACATCCTGGCGATAGACGCCAATGCGCAGCCGCTTCTGCGGGCCGCGGCGCATATCGTCGATCGCAGGCATTGGCCGCGCCAGGTCCTGCCGCTCGGTCGCCGCCAGCCACGCGGCGCTGTCGCGCACGGAACGGCTGACGCAATGGTCGCTGATCAGCCGCGCCGTCGGCATCGCCGGCGGCAGGCCGGCATTCACCGTGCGGTCCCGGCTCGGCTTGAAACCGAATAGCCCGCAGAACGAGGATGGGCCACGGATCGATCCACCGCCGTCGGACGCGTGGGCGATCGGCACCATGCCGGAGGCAACGGCCGCCACCGCACCGCCGGACGAGCCGCCGGTCGAAAGGGCAAAATTCCAGGGGTTGCGCGTCGCGCCATGGGCGAGGGTTTCGGTGGTGCCGAGCAGGCCGAACTCCGATGTGGTCGTCTTTCCAAGAACGATCAGACCGGCCTTGTCTATCGCGTCCGTGTAATCCGATCCGGCTGGGGCGGGCTGTCCCTTGAAGAGGCGAGAGCCGAAGCCGGCCGGATGGCCGGGATAGGCAAGCAGATCCTTGAGCAGGGTCGGTACGCCCGGGAACGGCATGTCCGCGTGCGGCCGAAGAGCTCCGGCGCACTTGCGCGCGTGGTCGAAATTCGCGGATGCAAGGGCGTTGACGTGCGGCTCGACCCGCTCGATGCGCCGGATGGCGGCATCGACGAGTTCGAGCGGCGAAGCTTGGCCCGTCGAGACGAGACGCGCTTGTTCCGTTGCGTCCAGCGCGGAAAAGTCGTCCATTTCCTGTTGCGAAAATTCGGGATTGGGCGCGCGCATCTGTCCAGTTTCCATTGACGATGAAAAGAGAATGATAGATTCTCTTTTCATCGTCAATGAGCGGTTGCATCCGCAAGCGACTGATTGCATCTTCCCGTCTCCTGCAATGCTGGTGCAACCCACCCCCCGCAAAGCTCGTGCAACGTTTCAACAAAGGACGTTGTCGATGCGCCTGGCCATTTTACCGATGTGGATGATCCTCTTCAGCGCGAGCCCGAGCCATGCCGAAGAAAAGGGAATGTGGATTGCGGACAATCCGTATCGGACCGTGCAGCCTTTGTACGATCCCTGTCGTGATGGTCGGCTAAGTGATGGAACGCCGCGAACCTGCGCCGAGATCAGACGCATGTACCGGCATGGACGAGGCGGCTGGTCCGAGCAGGACCATCGCCTGGATGCATGCAGCAACGGACGCGTCAGCGACGGTCGGCCGCGCACATGCCGGGAACTGCTTGAATGGATGGAGCATCGTTGATGAAGGCAGAGCGCAGAGCCACCGTGTCGAGGCTCGGACAGGTTTTCAGATTAGTGCTTGGGTATCTGTCCTGGCCGCTGGTGTTTTTCGGTGGACTGCTCGGCGCCTACTACGCGTTCGCGAGCGCAGAGCCTATGGTCGGATTCGTGGCGGTCTATGCGGCGGCCGTCTTCATCTTGTTTCTTCTCGAACGCTACATTCCCTACGAGCGGGGCTGGCTGCAATCGGATGGCGAAACGGTGAACGATATCGGCCACACGCTGGCGACGAAGGGCCTGCTGCAGGCGGCTGGCCTGATCGCCGCCGTCTTTCCCATGTATGCCGCCAACATCCTGCAGCCGCTCGCAGCGCTCAAGTTCGGTCTCTGGCCATCGGATTGGCCGATGGTGTTTCAGGTGGCTATCGCCGTGGTCGTTGCCGAATTCGGCCTCTATTGGTCGCATCGGATCGCCCACGAAAAGCTATTCTTCTGGCGGTTTCATGCGCTGCATCACAGCGTCGTTCGGCTCTGGGTCATCAATACCGGTCGCTTTCACGTGGCCGATTCGCTGTTCAAGATCGCCATGAGCCAGATCCCGCTCTATTGCCTGGGCGCTCCGTTGCACGTTTTCTGGTGGCTCGGCGCGGTCACGGCCTTCATGGGCATTCTTACCCATTGCAACGTCGATATGCGCACCGGCCCCTTCGACTATCTCTTCAGCACGCCGCGGCTGCACCGCTGGCATCACTCGAAGGACCTTCGCGAGGGCAACATGAACTACGGAGAGAACGTTGTGGTCTGGGACCTCTTGTTCGGTACGTACTACAACCCTGACCGTCCGTCCTCCACTAACATCGGCATCAAGGGCCAGATCGCCCGAGGCTTCCTGGCACAACTGGCGCAGCCCTTCACCAAGAACGGCGTACGCGAAATCCTCGGCCTCCCGAAGAAAAGCTCATGACGGCGTCGCGTGCGGAGTAGCGTTCCCGGCTAGATTTCCGCGTGGCCCCATTGGGAAAGCCATGTGGAAAAGCTGTCCGGCGTGCCTGACGGCGCGCGCCTCGCGATCTCATAGGCGCCGACGATCGGCGAGATCGATGGGCAAAGCGCGATCAGCTGGCCGCTTCGCAGCTCCTTCTCGATGAAGGCCGGGCTGACCTGAGCAATTCCTAGGCCGGAAATGCAGGCGTCGATTGCGGCCTCGTCCGTGTCGAAGCCGATGCTGCCGCCCTTCGGCTCGAAAGGGATCGCAGCCGCATCGCACCAGCGCCGCCAGGACCAGGCGTCGGCCGTGTCGAGAAGGATCGGCAGGCCGAGCACGTCGCGGGCGTCGAGTTCGCGTTCCGATCGCGCAAAGAACTGCGGCGAGCACACCGCAAGCGTGCGGTCCACCAGAAAGGCCAGCGCGTGATCGTCGCTGTCGCCGCAGCGGCGATAGGTGATCGTGATATCCGCCGGTTCGGCAGCACCCAGCGCCAGGGACTGGATGACGAGATCTTCGCTCGGATGCGCCTGCCGGTAGGAACCGATCCGGGGGATCAGCCAACGGCGGGCAATGGTGATCGGCGCCTGGATCACCAGGCGCGAGCGTTCGGGGCTGACCGCGCGCGCGCCCGTCTCAAGGGTGGCGAGCGCCCCGTTCACGTGGGTGAGGAACTGTCGCCCGGCGGCCGTCAGCGCGATCGCATTGTGGCTGCGGTGAAAAAGCGGCGTGCCCAGTGCGTCTTCAAGTGCCTTGATCTGGCGGCTGACCGCGCCCGGCGTCAGGTGCATCTCCGCGGCTGCGAGCGTCAGGCTGCCCGTGCGCGCCGTCGCCGAGAAGGCCGGCAGCACACTGAGCGGCGGAAGCTTGAAGCGTTTGGCTTGCGATTTTTTCATGCCGGCGTGAGAACCTTTCGCTTGCAAATAACTTGACCATAAATATCAACAATCCTCCATATTGGAAGGCAGGAAGCCTGATGTCGGGAGGTTTGTTGATGGCGATCGCGCGTTTTCTTCGTCTGAGGTTCGGCGGGCCGCAGCGGCGCGCAGACGCTGCCGGCGATTTTCGGCATGTGTCTGCCGCAAGCGGCGAGCCGTGCGGTGACGGCCGTGGCTACCGGCTTTCGGCCTTCAGCAAGGTAGACACCGCAATGGTACAAGGAGCACGCATGCCCAGCCCCCTTTTCACAGCCGCACGCTCGCAGCTGATCGGCGCCGTCGTTCTTGCAGGCTGCGTGCTCGGCCAGGCGACCGGTGCCGGTGCCGAAGACGCCGTTACCTTCAACGTGATCGACGATCGCGGTGTGGCGGTCACCATTCCGGCGAAGGCACAGAAGGTCGCCTCCGTTTCCTATTTCGCCGCGGATGTCGCGCTCGCCCTCGGGCTGACGCCGGTTGCGACGACCTACATGGTGGAAGGCCGTCATCCCGATTTCCTCGGCGGCTACCTCGATGGCGTCAAGCAGATCGGCCAGCGCGCCACCCCGAACATCGAGCTGCTCGCGGAGGCAAAACCGGACCTCACGGTCGCGATCCGCCGCTACACCGAAGGCAATGCCGCCCAGTACGAGAAGGTCGCGCCCTATCTCGCCTACGACCTTGAACTCTACGCCGACAGCGACCGCACCATTGCGCAACTGGCGACAATCCTTGGCCAGCCGAAACGCGGGCAGGAGATCAACGCCGCCTTCAAGAGCGACCTCGAGGCCTTTGCAGCGAAGGCGCCGAAGGACAAGCACCCGCGTTTCGTGGTGATGTGGGGCGGGGACATTCCCTGGGTCTTTCGATCGGAAAACATGACTGCCGCCATCCTGGTGGCGCTTGGTGGCGACAACATCGCCGGTCAGAACCCGACGCCGTCCGTTCCCGGGAACTGGGGCATGGAAATGAGCCTCGAAACCCTGCTGGAGCAGGATCCGGAAGTCATCTTCGTCTATGACTACGGCCCGGACCGCCCTCAGGAAAACAATCCGATCTGGCAGCAGCTCTCGGCGGTGAAGAACGCACGCGTGCACTATGTCGGCGACCATTGGGTTGAGGCGCACGGGCCGATCGCCCGCCAGATGGTACTGCGCGAGGCAGCGCATCTGCTCTATCCCGATGCCTTTCCAGCCATCGACGTGAAGGCGGAAGCCCGCAAGTTCATCCCCGCCTCAATCCAGTAACAGGTGAACCGGCCCTTGCACTTGCGGGGCCGGCAAATTCTCATGCCCCGTAACCGTCCTACAGTTTCCGAAGCGCACCGCATCGTCGGGCTGGCAACGCCGCTGGCGCTGGTACAGCTGGCGCAGGTCGCAATCTCGACCACCGACCTGCTGATGCTCGGCTGGGTCGGTGGCGAGGCGCTTGCGGCTGCCGCACTCGGGCTCGCCGTGTTCAACCTGCTGCGCACGATTGGCTTCGGTCTGATCGTCGGCACGTCGAATCTCGTTGCCGAGGCATCCGGCGAAAAGGTGGCGCCGTCTCATTTGCTGGGTTCGCTGAGCATCGCTGCCGTTGCCGGGCTGATTTCGGCAGCGTTGATGATGATCGGCGGCAGCGGCCTGCGCTGGCTCGGACAGGATGCCGGCGTCGTCGAGCTTGCGCGCGAGTATCTGATGTTCCTGGCGCCCGGCATCATCCCGCTCTTCTGCTTTTACGCCTATCGTGGCGTCGTCGTCGGCCGGCGTCAGGCGAATGTCCTGCTTACGATCACGCTCGCGACCATTCTGGTCAATGCCCTGCTCGACTATGGCCTGCTGTTCGGCACGTTCGGCCTGCCGAAGCTCGGCGCTTCGGGCGTCGCAGCCGCAAGCACGCTCGCTTTCCTGGCACAATTCGCTGCCATTGCCTGGATAACGCACCGGCGGCTGTCGTTCTCGCGCCTCGTGTCGATGAGGGAGGTCGTCGCAGCTATCCGGCGGCTGCTTGCGATCGGCATTCCGACAGCCGGATCCTACGCATCCGAGGCCGGCTTCACCGCGCTGGTCACGCTTATGGTCGGGGCCTGGGGTGCCGCCGCGCTCGCCGCGCAGGCGGCGGTCAATCAGGTCGTCTATGTCGTCTTCATGCTGTCGGTCGGGCTTTCGCACGCAACCTCGGTCGGGGTCAGCGAAGCCTTTGCGGCCGGCGACAGCGAACGCGCGCGGCGGGTCGGCGGAACGGGGCTGCTGCTCGGCATTTCAGTCGCCTCCGTCTTCGCTCTGATTATCCTGTTGCTGCCGGCGCAGATCCTGGCTCTGTTTTCCCTGTCGCCGGCCGGATCCGAGGGCGCAACCTATCTGGCCGCGTCCGCCCTGCTGTCTGTCGCGGCGCTCGCCCAGCTGCCCGATTTCGCGCAGAACATCGGTATCGGCGCGCTTCGCGGCGTCGGCCGTGCCGCGAGCGGCTTCTGGATCACGCTTGCAAGCTATTGGCTGATCGGTGCGCCGGCCGCCTGGCTCATCGGTTTCCACCTCGCTCCCGGCGCCGTCGGTGTCTGGCTCGGCATGGGGCTTGGGTTCGCTGCCGCCGCGACCGGTCTTTTCTGGGCCTTCCATCGCGCGACGGCCGATATGACCGCTGTAGGGAACGTCTCGGAGCAACGGCCATGAGCGACCAGGCGCGCGCACCGATGTGGTTTGCGATATTGCTGGCGGTAGCGCTGATTGTCAGCGTGACGGCGCTGATCTTCGGCGCAAAACCGATGACGCTTTCCCAGGCGCTGGCGGCACTGTCATCGCCTGCTGGCGGTACTGATTCGATCATCGTCTGGACACTGCGCATGCCGAGAAGCATTGCCGCCTACCTCGCAGGCGCGGCTCTCGCCGTCTCGGGCTACCTGCTGCAATCGATCACGCGCAATCCGCTGGCCGCACCCGACCTCACCGGCGTCACCGCCGGCGCCGTGGCGTTCATCGTCGCGAGCTTCGTCCTTTTTCCTGCCGTTTCTTCCACGCTCTATCCGGCAATCGGTATGGTCGGTGGATTGGCGGCGGCCGCGCTGACACTGTGGACGGCAAGGGGCGGGCGGGCGTCGCCGCTGCACCTGGCGCTGGGCGGGATCACGGTCGCCCTATTCTTAAATGCGGTCACCACTTACCTGCTCGTCCGGGGCGGGCCACAATCGCCCTCGGTGCTGTTCTGGCTTTCCGGCGGCTTTCAAGGGAGATCCTGGGCGCAGGTCGGCTACATGCTGCCGTGGATCGTCGTCGGGCTCGGCATCGCTCTTTGCTGCCACCGCATCATCGCGCTCCTGTCGCTCGGCGACGAGGCCGCCGCCGGCATGGGCGCCAATCCCGACCTGTGGAAGCTCGTGCTGCTTGCCGCAGCCATCTGCCTCGTTGCCGGCGTAACGCCGGTTGCCGGGCCTGTTGCCTTTGTCGGGTTGGCCGCCCCGCATCTTGTCCGGCTGCTGCGGCCGGGCTCGGCGCTCTGGGCGCTTCTCCTCAATATCGCGCTTGGCGGATGCCTGTTGATGACGGCGGACGCACTCGCCCGCTCGGTCGCCGCGCCACGGGAAATTCCGGTCAGTATCTTCACCGCGCTGATCGGCGGCCCGGTGTTCGTCTATCTGACCCAACGCGGCCCGCGGCCCGGTGCTGGAGGCGGGCGTCGATGACGAGGACCACGACCGAAACACCGGCGCTGCGACATACCGTGCTGCTGGTCGCCCTATTTCCCGGCCTCCTGCTGGTGGCGATCCTGCTCGGGGTCGCCGACCTGCCTCTGTCTGACGTCGCCGCCGTCCTCATCGGACGCGGATCGGACAATGCGCAGCTGATCATCGAGACCATCCGGATCCCGCGCATCCTGACCGGCATGCTCGCCGGTATGCATTTCGCTGTCGCCGGTGCCCTGCTGCAGACGGTCACGCGCAACCCGCTGGCCGACCCGACCATCATGGGCATTTCTCAAGGGGCGACGCTGGCGGTGACGCTGTTCCTCTTCGTCGCGATCTATGGCGTCGCCTCCGATGCCAACACGCTTTACGCCCTGCCGGTTGCCTGGCTGCCGCTGGTCGGCGCCATCGGCGGGCTTGCGGCCGGGGCGCTGATTTATGGCCTTGCCGTCCGCAGGGGATTGAGCGCTCTGCGCGTAACGCTGTGCGGCGTCGCGATCGGCGCCTTTCTGCATGCACTTGCCATGGGCATCATCGTCGGTTGGGGCAGCGCCCGGTTCGAGATCGTCATGGAATGGCTTGCCGGCAGCCTTTATGCGCGAGGCTGGGAGCATGTGGTCTTTCTCCTGCCGTTCACGCTCGCCGCGCTCGCTGTGCTTCCGTTCTTCCACCGTTCGCTGACGCTCTTGCGCTTCGAGGAGGACGTCTCACGCTCCTTCGGGCTGAATTATCGCCTGCATTTCACCCTGGTTCTCGCCGTTGCCTGCGTCCTTGCCGCCAGTGCCGTCGGCGTCGTCGGTCCGTTGATTTTCATCGGGCTCGTGGTGCCGCATCTTGCAAGGTTCCTGGCCGGTCGCCATTTCGCGGCGGTCCTGCCGCTGACGGCCCTCATCGGCGCGACACTGGTCGTGGCGGCCGATCTCGTCGGACGGCTAGCCGGCGGCGCCGAGGAGATTCCGATCGGCGTCGTCACCGCCTTTGCAGGCGCGCCGTTCCTGCTCGTTCTACTTCGCCGCTACCGATGAGGCCGTGATGCATCTCAAAGCCGCCGACGTCACCATTCGCTATGCCGGGCATTGCGCACTCGCGACCTTCGCCCTCGCGCTCGGCCGCGGCGAAATCGTTGCGCTGATCGGCCCCAACGGGTCGGGCAAGAGCACCGCACTCCATGCGCTTGCAGGATTGACGGTGCCGGAGGCCGGCGACGTGACGCTCGATGGCCGGTCGGTGCGCTCATGGAAGCGTCGCCAGCTCGCGCGCCGGCTTTCCTTCCTGCCGCAGGCGCCGCTCTCGCCCGAGGGCATGACGGTCGAGCAGCTGGTCCGGCATGGACGCTTTGCCCATATCGGCGCCTTCGGCGGCTTTTCCGCGGCAGACCGCCAGGCGGTCGATTGGGCGCTCGACAGCGCCGATCTGCACGATATCGCGCATCGGGACTTGAGAGCCTTGTCGGGTGGTGAGCGCCAGCGGGCCTGGATTGCGGCGGCGCTTGCGCAGGAAGCCGAGATCCTGTTGCTCGACGAGCCGACCTCGTTTCTCGACATCGGTCATCAAGTGGAAGTGCTGGAACTGCTTTGCCGCCTGCGCCGCGAGCGGCAGGTAACGGTCGTGGTCGCCATCCATGACCTCAACCAGGCCATGGCGATTGCCGACCGCATCGTGCTGCTGGCGAAAGGTCGGACCCTGTTTTGCGGCACGGCCGATACGCTCGCCGACAGCGGGCTCGTCGAGACGACGTTTTCGGTCAGCGGCGCGTTCGAGCGCCCGCGCGATCAGGCGGGCGCTGTCTATTTCAACGCCCACATCGCCACGTGAGCGGCAATGCGCCCGGTGCACTTAGGCCCGGGCGAATTGTGAAGTTGTCAGGCCGCAAAGGCCGGCTTGCGTGCGCCGATCCTCAAGACGTAGTAGATCGCCCCGCCGATGGCGACGCCGAAGAACCAGCCATAGATTCCCCACCAGGCGGGCAGGATGGTGGTGAAGGTCGGCAGGATCGAGGAGAACAGTGCGCCGATGGCAAAGGCGATAAACGCGCTGCCGTGCCAGCCGCCCTGGAAGCGGAACTCGCCGTCCTCGTGATAGAGCGCTTCGACATTCAGCTGGCCGCGGCGGATCAAATAATAATCTACCATCATCACCCCGAAGATCGGCCCCATCGTCGAGCCGATAAAGTTGACGAAATGCGCAGCCCCCGTTTCCCAAGGGGCGAACGGATAGAGGATGAGCGCAATCAGCGCCGCAATGTAGCCGCCGCGCTTGAAGTTGATCTGCCGCGGAAAGACGTTGGCAAAGTCGAAGGCCGGCGACACGAAGTTCGCCACCACGTTGATGCCGAGCGTCGCGACGGCGAAGGTAAGTGCGGCGAGCAGCGCCAGGAACCAGCTGTCGAATTTCGCCGAAATCTGGTCCGGATGCAGCAGCACTTCGCCATAGACGGCAAAGGCGGCGGTCGTCGTCACGCCGGCGACCAGGCAGAAGGCGAGCAGGTTGATCGGCAGGCCCCAGAGATTGCCCTTGCGTAGCGTCTTCACGTCGGTCGCATAGCGCGAGAAGTCGCAGAAGTTCAGATAGAGCGCTGCGAAGTAGGTGATCCAGGTGGCGGCGACCGCGGCCAGCGCCGGGAAGCTGCCGGGCTCCCAAGGAACGCCTGCGTCCTTGGTCTTTTCGACGAGCACGTCGCGCGGGATTTCCGAACCGAAGGAGAACGTGCCTGATTTGACGATCAGATAGACTGCGAGGATCAGCATCATGATCCAGACGGCCGGGCCTGCCCAATCCTGGAACTTGCGAACGGTCTCCATGCCGCGCTGGATGATAAGCAGTTGCAGCGACCAGACGACGACGTAGCAGATGACCTCAAGCGTCGAGTGGCCGAGCATGTGGCTGTTTTGATGGAAGGCCAGCATGCTTTCGTTGCGAATGAGAAGCGCCACGATCGCGCCGGACGCTGCAGCCGTCTGCGCGCCGTACCAGAAACAGGCGACGACGGCGCGCACCAGCGCCGGAACGTTGGCGCCGAAGGTACCGAAGGAGGCGCGGGCGAGAACGGGGAAGGGCACGCCGGTGCGTACGCCCGCATTGCCGACGAGGCTCATCAGGAAGAAGATCACCAGCGAGCCGATGCCGATCGCGATGACGAAGTTTATGAAGCTGCCGCAGAGCAGGAACAGGCTTGCTGCGAGGTAGTATCCCCACAGGCTATGCACGTCGGATGTCCACACATTGAAGATGCTGAAAGCGCCCCACCGGCGCTCCTCGGCCGGTGCCAGATCCTCGTTGTACAACGAGGGCGACGGATCGCGTACTGCCATGTCTTCCTCCGTATTTCCTCCGGGCCCCCCTCGGACCCGAGCTTGATTCTGCTCCCGTTTTGAGTCGTTGCAAAAAGCTTTTTTCGGATTGTATACAATCTCACCCTGGCGTGCATGGCCAGCCGCCGAAAGCTGCGCTGGCGCTTTACGCACCAAGCCGTTCGCGCTCTGCCAGCCGCCAGGCGCGGGGCGTCACGCCTGTCTGGCGCAGGAAAAAGCGGGAGAAATAGGCGGGGTCGGCGAAGCCGAGGCGGAAGCTGATTTCCTGGACGCTGGCGCGGGTGAAAACGAGTTCGCGCTTTGCTTCACCGACGAGCTTTCGCGAGATCATTTCGTGGGCGCTGAGGCCAACGACGGCGCGCGTGATCCGGTTGAGATGGGTTTGCGACAGGCCAAGTTCGCGGGCATAGGCGGCGGCCGGCCAATGCGAGCGGAGATGCTGCTGCAAAAGCGCTTGGAAGCGCTGGACCCGCCGCTCGTTTTCACTCTGGCTGCTGTCATCCCGGTCGTCGCTCGTCTCGTCGAGACGGGCCGTCAGCGTCAGCGCGGCGGTCAGGTAGGCGTCCAGAAGATCGGCGCGGTTGCCGCGGCTGGTTTCCCATTCCCTGGCAAGACGTGTGAGGGTTGCTGCGATGTAGGCAGCATCTTCGCCGCCGTCGAGCCGGATCAGGTGCGGGACGGCGAGCCAGGCGCCAAGGCGGCTGCGCTCGCCGGGCGTTGTCTTCAAATGCGAAGCAAGGATGGTGAAGACGAAGCCGTCTATGTCGCGCGAGAAGCGGAAACCGTGGCTGAGCGCCGGCGGAACGGTAATGACCATCGGCGGTTCGATCATGTTGACTGCGTTGCCAAAGACCGCATCGCCGGAGCCGCTGGCAATGTACAAGATCTGAAAGAAGCTCTCGTGCCGGTGCAGCCCGATCTCCCAGTGGTAGAGGCTGCTTCGTGACGGAATAGTCTCGCAATGCAGCCAGAAATCCGGCCGTTCTCCGGTCTTTTCGCCGTAGAGTTCGTAGGTCGGAACCGTCTTCTTCATGCCGCACATCCTGAAGCCATGTTCGATTTGTGCAATTTCATGGCGGATTTGTCCATTGAGAGCGAAGCCGGCCCGGCGCAGATTTTGCCAAAAGACAATTCTGACAATAGGCAATTCCGGAGGAGAGCATGCGCACCAAGGTGGTCATCATCGGGTCGGGCCCGTCAGGTCTTCTGCTTGGGCAGTTGATGACGGAAGCGGGCATCGACAATGTCATTGTCGACCGTGTCAGCAAGGACTACATCCTCGGGCGCGTGCGCGCCGGCGTGCTGGAGGAAGGCACGGTCGGCCTGATGGATCGCGCTCAAGCCGGCGCGCGCATGCATCAGGAGGGCCTGCCGCATGACGGCTTTTCGCTCGCCTTCGATGGCCGCGATCACCGCATCGATCTCAGGCAGCTGACCGGAGGCAAGCGCGTCATGGTCTATGGCCAGATGGAGCTGACGCGCGACCTGATGGAGCATCGCGAGCGCTCAGGGGCTGTCACGATCTACGAGGCGGCCAATGTCCAACCGCATGATTTCGACGGTCATCTGCCCTATGTGACCTTCGAGAAGGATGGCACGGCGCAGCGCATCGACTGCGACTTCATCGCCGGCTGCGACGGCTTTCACGGGATCAGCCGCAAGTCGGTATCGGAAAAGGCGCTCAAGACCTTCGAGAAGGTCTATCCCTTCGGTTGGCTCGGCATTCTCGCCGACGTGCCGCCGGTCGACCACGAACTGATCTATGCCAACCATCCGCGCGGTTTCGCGCTTTGCTCGATGCGTTCGACGACGCGCAGCCGCTACTACATTCAGTGCGCGGTGAGCGAAAAGATCGAGGATTGGTCCGACACGCGCTTCTGGGACGAACTTCGCCGGCGGCTGCCGTCGCATCATGCCGAAGCAATGGTAACGGGACCGTCCTTTGAAAAATCAATCGCGCCGCTGCGCTCCTTCGTTGCCGAGCCGATGCGTTTCGGCCGGCTGTTCCTGGCTGGCGATGCCGCCCATATCGTGCCGCCGACGGGCGCGAAGGGTTTGAACCTTGCCGCCAGCGACGTGCATTATCTCTTCGAGGGGCTGCTCGAACACTATCAGGATCGCTCGAATGCCGGCATCGACGCCTATTCGGCGCGGGCGCTGGCGCGCGTGTGGAAGGCCGTGCGCTTCTCCTGGTGGATGACGACGATGCTGCACCGTTTTCCGGACACCGGTGATTTCGACCAGCGGATCCAGGAAGCCGAACTCGACTACCTCACCCATTCGGTGGCGGCAGAAACGGCGCTGGCGGAGAACTATGTCGGCTTGCCTTACTGAGCGGCGGCGGTGCGGTCGGCCCATTCGCCTCTAAGCATGCCATAAATCGCTGTGTCCCATCTGGCATCTCCGACCTTGGCGGAGGAGCGTCTGACGCCTTCCTCGTAAAAGCCGAGGCTTCGGTAGGTGCGGATCGCTGCCTCGTTGAACGTGTAGACGTTGAGCTCCAGCCGCTCGAAGGCGGGGTCGGCGAAAAAGCGGCGGGTCACTTCGCTGAGGAAAGGCTGGGCGAGGCCCTGGCCGCGCATGCGTGGATTGATGGCAACCCGGGCGAGGCGGCCGACGCCGTTTGCCCAGTCGAGCGCTACCTGCGCATGGCCGGCGAGCTTGCCGTCGGCGACGCCTGCAAACATCAAGCGCTCAGGTTCGGCACCCTTGGTTCCGGCAAGCATCGCTTCGAGCTGTGCCGCTTGCAGCGGAAAGGAGAGGCCGGGGCCGCCCCATTGCACCAGCGCCTCCAGGCTTGAAAACCAGTCGAGCATCTCGGGGATATGCGCTTCGGAAAATGCGTCAACAAGGAGGGGAGCGGTCGGCATGGTTCACCATTTTGTCGGGGCCGCAAATCTCGGCTGTGGGGCGGGGCTTGTAAAGCCGCGAAATCCCACGGGCCGCCGACATGGCCTCAGCTCGCCTCCATCGCCAGCCGCATATCCTGAACCGTGGCGCGGGTCGCCTCGACATAGGCGTCGACCAGGTGGCGGTTTCTCGTTTCGCGGAGCCAGCAGAGGCTGAGATCCGACGCGATGCTGGGGAGAAACGGCTTGATTGTCAGCCGGTCGCGCTGGCCGAAGGCGAACACCGGATCGACGATCGCGATCCCAAGTCCGTTGGCGACCATTTCGCAGACCGCCGGCGCAAGGGTCGCATCCATAATGTAGTTCAACCGCGTGCCATAGCCATCGAGCGTGCTTTCGATCTTCTGCCGGATGCGGTTGTCCGCGGCAAAGCCGATATAGGGCTCGCCGTGGATGTCGGCGGGCACGATCTCCTGTTTCGCAGCGAAGCGATGGTCGCGCGGCGCAATGCAGACGAGGTCTCCGCCGCGCAAGGGAACGCACTCGATGTAGGGGTTGTCCGTATTGCGGTTGATGAGGCCGATATCGACCTGCTTGGAAAGCAGCCACTCGACGATGAACTGCGAACTGCGGATCACGACCGAGATGTAGGCGTCGCCGTGCCCCGCAAGAAAGCGCTTGTTGGTGTCGCTGATGAAGAGGCCGGAAAGCGCCGGCATCACACCGACCGAGATCTGCCCCAGTTCCTCGCGCCGGATCAGGTCGACGGCGCGCTCGATCTGCTTGATGCCGGCGAAGACACGATCGATCTCCTTGTAGAGCCGCATGCCATGCTCCGAAGGAATGAGCCGCCCCTTGATGCGGTCGAAGAGTTCAAGCTCCGTATCTTCTTCCAGATGCGCCAGGAGCTTGCTCACGGCGGGTTGCGAGATATGCAGCACTTCCGCGGCACGGCTGACCGTGCCGCATTCGATCACGGCTTTAAGAGCCTCGATTTGTCGCAGGTTCGGTGCGCGCTTCATTTCATAACTTCATTCGGGGCAAACTTGCCCATACCCTAGCTTTGCGCGCGGAGGTTGACAATCCGGCCGACCAAGACCCCCGCAAAATATCGCCGTTTGCCGTGCAGGCTTAAATTCTGGGCTATAACCTTTTGGAATGGATGCAGGCTCAAAAACAATTAGACGGACCAAATTTGCTGCGCCAATCTTTGTGCAGGCTGCAACTGGATCGATCCGGCTGCGCGATCGGCGACGGGATCAGAAGCGCGTATGCGCGCTCTGGCGCCATCAAGTCACGCTGGGAGGCGAGAGGAGGAACAAATGATTATCGGGCAGAAGATCAATCGCAGGAACGCGCTCAAGCTGTTGGGGGCAGGCGGCGCAACGGTGCTCGCCGCGCCTTACCTCATCCGGTCGGCGCGTGCTGAGAGCTCGGTTCTCAACATCACCACCTATGACAAGTTCCTGCCGCAGGATTTCATCGAGCAGTTCCAGAAGGACACAGGCATCGAGGTTCGCATCCGCCTGACCGACGACCAGGGCAAGCAGTACAATCTCTTGACGGCGGAAGGCGCAAACCCGACCACGGACATCGTGACGGTCGCCGGCCACCGCTACGGCCAGTTCATCGGCTCCAAGCTGGTGCAGGCGCTGGATACGGCAAAGCTGCGTAACTGGTCGAACCTCAACCCCGCCTTTCAGGACGCCGCCTGGGCGCGCTTCGAGGGCAACCTTTGGGGATTGCCGATCCTTGCCGGCTACGAAGGCCTCGTGCGCAACACCGACTACGTGTCCGAGGCCGACAGCTGGGGCATCATGTTCGACGAGAAGTACGAAGGCCTGACCGCTTACATGGCCGGCGATTTCATGTCGATCACCATGAAGTATCTGGGCCATGACGGCGACTTCGTCACCTACACCGACAAGGTCGAGGAGGCCCAGAAGGCCGCCAGCCAAGCGCGCGACCACCTGATCAAGCACAAGCACATGGTTCGCAAATACTACGATGCGGCCAGCGAAGTGCAGCAGATGTTCATCAACGAGGACATCCATCTGGCGCAGGCCTGGTCGGGCCCGGCTGCCAAGCTGATCATGGACGGCGTGCCGGTCAAGCTCTCCGTGCCGAAGGAAGGCACCTACGGGTTCTGCTACACGCTGAACATCGTCAACAACGCGCCGAACGCCGAGAATGCCTACAAGCTGTTCGACGCGATCCTGGCGAACCCCGAGGTCGGGGCTGCGATGACCCGCACTTCCGGCTTCAGCTCGACAATCTCGGGTGTCGACAAGCTGCTCGACGAGAGGGAGCGGCTGGCATCGACCCTGCCACAGGATGAGCTCGAGCGCGTCACCTTCTTCAGCTCGCTCAACCGCTCGATGAAGAACGAGATCATCGATCGCGCCGTCGCCGAACTGAAAGCGGCCTAAGCAATCGCATTGCGATGACTGACTGACTGACCTCGCCGTGGCGGCGGGGTCAGAACGGTGACGCATGTTCTGCCAACGCCCGTCGGGTCGCGGACAAGCTTTGGGATAATTCAATGGCCGTGGGAACACATACGGCAGGTGGCGGTCTCCCCGTCCGTGCTGCGCACATGAAATACTCGACCGGTGTCGCGAGGGTGATCAACTCACCGCTCTATCGCTACACCTTGGGCGCCGTTGCCGAGTGGCGATACGGACGCATCCTGCTTTTGGCCGGCGTGCCGGTCGTCTGGATGCTGATGATGCATATCGGCCCCATCTACGAGATGCTGCGCATCAGCCTCCTGTCCAGCTATCCGCCGCAGCCGGGCGTCGAGGCCGAATTCACGTTCGACAACTACGCGCTCTTCTTCAGCGAAAAGCTCTACTGGATGCCGCTGCTGCGCAGCTTCATCTATGCCTCCATCGCAACCGCCGTCACTCTGATCGTGGTCTATCCGGTCGCCTATTACGTGGCGAAGGTGGTTGCGACCGGCAACAGGTCACGGGCGCTGCTCCTGCTCTTGGCCCCGTTCTGGGCCGGCGAGATCATCCGCATCTTCTCGGTCATCATGCTTCTCGCCAATCGCGGTGCCGTTAACGTGCTGCTCAGGGAAATCGGGCTGACCGAGCGTCCGATCCAGATGCTCTACACCTCGTTTTCGATCAGCTTCGGCCTCGTCTACATGGTCTGCCTTTACATGCTGCTGCCGCTCTATTCGGCGATCGAGAAGATCCCGAAGTCGCTGCTCGATGCCTCAGCCGATCTCGGGGCAGGGCCGTTCACGCGCTTTCGCCGCATCATCCTGCCGCTGTCGCGCGACGGCATCGTGTCCGGATGCTCACTGGTCTTCCTCACCTGCATGGGCGTGTTTGCCGCTCCCATTCTCCTCGGCGGGCCGACCACCAGCATGTTCTCCGAGACGATCAGCAGTTTCTTCCACGGCGCCAGCAGCCGTTGGCCGGCCGGTGCCGCCTTCGCGATGATCATGCTTGCCGCATCCCTCGTCACCGTCGGTCTGTTCATGCGGGTCGTCGGCGGCTCGAAGCAAAGGACATTCTGATGCGCGCCCTGTTTCACGATTGGCCCGGGCTGGCCCTCAAGTCCTTCTACTGGCTGTTTGTCCTGTACCTGTTTCTGCCGTTGTCGCTGATGGTGGCGGTCAGCTTCAAGGACGCGAGCTTCATTTCGTTTCCGCTCGGAAACCTGACGATCGACTGGTACGCCAAGGTAATAAAGGACAAGCAGTTCCTGGACGCCTGCATCTACACAATCATGATCGCCGCGGCGACGACGGCCATTGCAACGGTGATCGGTGTCTGGATCGCGATGCTGATCGGGTCGCTGCGCGGGGCCGCTCAATACGTGGCCTTTGCGGTGGCCTGCCTGCCGGCCGTGGTGCCGGGCATGATCTCGGCGATTTCGCTGCGCATCTTCATCACCACCATCGATCTGCCGACGGGCACGGTCGCCATCATCCTCGGCCACGTCGTCCACGCCGTGCCTTTCGTGGTGGTCATGGTGCTGACGCGGCTGCGCTCGATGCCGGGCAATCTGGTCGATGCCGCGCGCGATCTCGGTGCCGACAGTATCGTAACCTTCTTCCGAGTCACGCTTCCCTATCTGGGACCGGCCATCTTCGGCGGCATGATCTTCTGCCTGCTGCTGTCGAGCGACGACTTCGTCCGCACCTTCTTCCTCGGCGGCTATCGCCCGACGCTGCCGATGCTGATCTTCGCCCGGGTGCAGTCCGGCATGTCTCCGGAGATCAACGTCATGGCGACGCTCGTCCTGGTCGTGACCGCCGTGGTCGGGCTCTACGCAGAATATCTCACACGTCGTTCGAGGATCCGCTGATGCAACCGGTTGTTCAGTTCGAAAATATCCGCAAGAGCTTCGGCAGCTTTGTCGCCGTCGATAATCTCAATCTCAACATCGAGCGCGGCAAGTTCGTCACCCTGCTCGGCCCCTCCGGCTGCGGCAAATCGACAACGCTGCGCATGCTGGGCGGGTTCGAAACGCCGACCGAGGGCCGCATCCTGCTCTCCGGCCGCGACGTGACAATGGTTCCGCCGAACCGGCGCAACGTCAACATCGTGTTCCAGGATTACGCGCTGTTCCCGCACATGTCGGTCGCGAAGAACATCGCCTTCGGCCTGGAGTTGAAGGGCGTCGACAACCGCCAGATCCAGAGGCGCGTATCGGAGCTTCTGGAGCTCGTGCAGCTGCAGGATTTTGCCGGCCGCCTTCCGTCCGAGCTGTCGGGCGGCCAGCGCCAGCGCGTCGCGCTGATGCGCGCCTTGGCGCCCGATCCCGACGTTCTGCTTCTGGACGAGCCGCTTTCCGCCCTCGACGCCAAGCTTCGCCAGACGATGCAGATCGAGCTCAAGGCGATCCAGGAACAGACCGGCAAGACCTTCATGTTCGTGACCCACGACCAGGAAGAGGCGCTCACCATGTCGGATACGATCGTGGTCATGAACAATGGCCGGATCGAGCAGATGGGCGATCCGGCGACCCTCTACAAGCGCCCCGGCTCCACCTTCGTGGCGACCTTCCTCGGCGAAACCAACCTGTTGCATTCCGACGTCGTCGGTACTGACGCCGGCGAAGCGGCGGTGCGGTGGAACGGCATGACGATCAAGGCGTCCGCCGGCGCGCTCTCGCCCAAGGCCGGCGACGCGATCTACGTCGTCCTGCGGCCGGAAGCGATCCAATGTTCGGCGCAGGAGCCGGGTGTCGCCAACCGGGTAAAGGGGCGCATCCGCCAGCGCGTTTTCAAGGGCAACCACACATCGCTCAAGGTCGAGATCGGCGAGGGGCATCTGCTCAACGCGCTCGTCCATCCAAGCGAGGTGGAAGGCTTGAGCCGCGACGACATCTGGGTCGGCTGGTCGTCCGAAGCGACGACGCTCATCCCCGCCCGAAACGCGGCTTAGCCGCAACACCTCGACAGCGGGCGCCCAGCTGCGCCCGTTACCCGATATCAATGAAAGTGGAAAACGACATGCGCGTAGGTATCGCAGGTGCTGGCTCTATTGCCTTCGGCACCGCTGCACTTCTTGAAAAACTGGGACACAAGGCAACGCTCTGGTCGCCGTCCGGCACCGGGACTGTGGCACTTGCCGACGGAAAGAGCCTGACGGCCGAGGGTGCCATCGAAGGCACCTTCCTTCCGGCCGTTGCCGAGAGTGCGGAAGGTCTCGTCCACGATACCGATGCGATCCTCATCGCGCTGCCGGCCTATGGTCACCGCTTCGTGCTGGACGCAATCGCGCCGCATCTGACCGCTGGACAAGTGGTGATCTTCAGCTCGCACACCTCGTTCGGAGCGCTTTATCTCTCGTCGCTTCTGGCAGCACGCGGGATCACCTTGCCGATCGTTGCCTGGGGCACGACGATCGTCAGCGGCCGGAAGCTCGGCCCTGCGCTGGTGCAGGTGAACACGATCCGCAAGCAGGTCGACCTCGCGACCGTTCCGGCATCGGAAAGTGCGCGCGGCCATGCGGTTTGCACGGCGCTTTTCGGCGAACATTTTGTCGACCGCGGCAGCCTGCTGGCGATCGCGCTTTCGAACCTCAATCCGCAAAACCACCTCGGGATCGCGCTCGGCAACATGTCGCGCATGGAGCGTGGCGAGACCTGGGTTCAGGCCCAGAACGTCACTCCCAATATCGGTCGTCTCCTGGAGACACTCGACCTCGAACGCCTGGCCGTCGCCGAGAAGCTGCAGCTGAAAGTGCGCGACATTTTTCAGCATTTCCACCTGTCGTTCCATGTGCCGGTCAGCACCATCTCGCAGATGAACCAGGAAATGCATGAGGCCGGACATAACGGCACGGGTCCTGCGACGGCCGACAGCCGTTACGTGACGGAGGATGTCCCCTTCGGTCTGGTCGTGACGGCGCAGCTCGCGCGCCTTGCCGGATGCCCGGCAGACCTGCACGAGGCCGGTATCCGCATCTTCTCTGCCATGTACGGGCGAGACTTCGAAGGCGAGAACGACCTCCTTCCGGAACTGGGCCTCGAGCGACTGGATCTCGAAGGTCTCGATGCCCTGTGCCGCACCGGGTTTCCGCCTGTTGCTGCCGCCGATCGAGCCGAGGGACGTGCCTGAATGAGCGACCGCTTCCTCACCCATCTCCGTTTAGAACTCGAAGGCCTGAAGACGGCCGGGTTGTACAAGTCGGAGCGTGTGATCACCTCGAAGCAGGCGGGCGAAATCAAGGTCGCCTCGGGCGAGCGGGTGCTCAACTTCTGCGCCAACAACTATCTCGGCCTTGCCGACAACGCGGAACTGGCCGAGGCCGGCAAACAGGCGCTCGACCGCTACGGTTACGGCATGGCCTCGGTGCGCTTCATCTGCGGCACGCAGGAGGAGCATAAACAGCTGGAGGCACGCATTTCGTCCTTCCTCGGGCTGGAAGACACCATCCTCTATTCCTCCTGTTTCGATGCCAATGGCGGCCTGTTCGAGACGCTGCTCGGCGAGGAAGACGCGATCATCTCCGATGCGCTCAACCACGCCTCGATCATCGACGGCGTGCGGCTGTCGAAGGCGAAGCGCTTCCGCTATGCCAACAACGACATGGCGGCGCTGGAGGAGGAGTTGAAGAAGGCCGAAGGCAGCCGCTTCAAGCTGATCGCCACGGACGGCGTGTTCTCGATGGATGGCATCATCGCCAATCTTAAGGGCGTCTGCGACCTCGCCGACAAATATGGCGCCATGGTCATGGTCGACGACAGCCATGCGGTCGGCTTCGTCGGGAAGAATGGCCGTGGCTCGGCCGAACATTGTGGCGTCGAGGGCCGGATCGACATCATCACCGGCACGCTCGGCAAGGCGCTCGGCGGCGCTTCGGGCGGCTACACCTCGGCCAAGGCCGAAGTCGTCGACTGGCTCAGGCAGCGCTCGCGCCCTTACCTGTTTTCCAACACCCTGGCGCCGGTGATTGCCGCCGCCTCGCTGAAGGTGTTCGACCTGATCGACAACGGCGA